>Ga0307419_10000035_pt1 | contig 46026 bp, 33 predicted proteins | sample SalMarWE160230MG_2_FD_202512 | JGI IMG/M metagenome (GOLD analysis project Ga0307419, IMG submission 202512) | Salt marsh sediment microbial communities from the Plum Island Ecosystem LTER, Massachusetts, United States - WE1602-30 | ecosystem: Environmental > Aquatic > Marine > Intertidal zone... | reverse complement strand
GGAATTTTTCTGGAACAAGAGATATTCACAGACCTGTATTTATAATTGTGTTGATTTCGTAAAATTGGTGGAAGCATACGGTGGTGTTGGCTTAAGGGTTAAGAAAAAGGATGAAGTTGAAGACGCTATAAAGAAAGCCCTTGAGATAAATAATCTGGTGCTTGTAGATTTCTGGATAGACAGGGAAGAAAATGTCTATCCTATGGTAGCACCGAATTCTTCAATAAGTGAAATGTTAGAAAGTGTATAGAGAATAACGGGTGGTATTATGAATCATATTATTTCAGTTTTAGTCGAGAATAAATCGGGTGTATTGGCAAAGATATCCGGACTTTTCAGCAGAAGAGGCTTTAACATCGAAAGTCTGGCAGTCGGCACTACCGATGATGAGAAAATTTCAAGGGTTACCCTGGAAGTGAATGCGGAAAAGCATAGTATTGAACAGATCATAAAACAGCTCTACAAACTAATAAATGTAATAAAGATCCAGGAGCTGAATCCCTTAAATATTGTAGAAAGGGAACTGGTTCTTATAAAAGTAAGTGCCGATTCTAAAACCAGGCCCGAAATACTGGAAATAGTGAGCGTTTTCCGGGCAAATATAGTGGATGTAGCCAAAAAAACTTTAATGATTGAAATTACGGGGAACAGCAGAAAGGTAAAGGCACTGGAAGATTTGCTCAGACCTTTTGGTATACTTGAACTGGTTAGAACCGGTAAAATTGCCTGCACCAGGGGCAGTAAAAATTAATTTGCATAGGATTATATATTAATAAAGTATGTTCATTATAAAATTGTTCGAAAGGGGCAATCAAAATGATCAAAAAATATATAATGACTCCGGGACCTACACCTATATCTGAAGAGGTGCTTATGGAGCATGCAAAGCCTCTTATGCACCACCGGTCTCCGGAGTTTTCGAAAGTATTTATGGAGGTAACCGAAAAGTTAAAAAAACTTTTTAAAACTAAAAATGATATTTTTATACTCACTTCTTCGGGAACGGGCGCTATGGAAGCGGGAGTAACAAACTTTTTTTCCAGAGGGGATAAGGTACTGGTGGCAAGTATTGGAAACTTTGGAGAAAGATTTAAGAAGATCAGCAGCATGTTCGGTCTGGAGGTTATTTCACTTGATTATGAGTGGGGAGATGCAGCTAATCCCGAAGATATTAAAAAAGCCCTTGATGATGAACCTGATATTAAGGGAGTAATGGTTCAATTCAGTGAAACATCGACCGGTGCCATAAATGATATAAAAGCCATAGGCAATATTGTAAAAAGTTATCCCGCAATTTTTATCGTGGATGCAATAAGCGGTCTGGTAGCATCGGATTTGAGGACAGACGAGTGGGGTCTGGACATTGTGATCGGAGGGTCCCAGAAAGGATTAAGTGCCCCGACAGGAGTTGCATTCATAAGTGTAAGCGAAAAAGCATGGAAATTTAATGAAAAATCAGATATTCCCTGTTTTTATTTTGACCTTGCTGCGGCTAAGGATTATTCACAGAAAACACCTCCCCAGACACCATGGACACCTGGAATATCCATAGTTGTGGCCTTAAATAAGGCTCTCGATATGCTATTTGAAGAAAGTCTGGAGAAAGTATTTGGAAGGCACCGGGTACTGGCACTGGCAACACAGAAGGCAGTAGAAAAATTGGGGCTGAAGCTTTTTGTAAAAGATGAAAACAAAAGAGGCTTTTCGGTAACGTCTGTTATGATTCCCGATGGAGTTAATGCCAAGGAACTAACACGGATTATGAGAGTAAAGTACGGGGTCACCATTGCCGGGGGACAGGGAAAAGTGGCAGGGAAGATCATAAGAATTGGAAATCTGGGATATTTCGGAATTTTTGATACCATTATAGCAGTGGCAGCACTGGAGATTGCTTTAAACGAGCTTGGATATAAATTTGAATTTGGAGCAGGCACCGCAGAGGCGGAAAAAATTTTTATAAAAAATAATTATTTAAATGATTAGATAAGGGTAGAAGATGAATAAAACAATATTGATTACAGATGGTATTTCAGCCGAAGCCAGAAAAAAATTGGAGACTCAGTTTACGATAAAGGAGAGAAAGGGTCTGACTCCCGAGAAATTAAAGAAGGATATTAAAGGTGCCAGCGCCATCATAATCAGAAGTGCCACAAAACTTACAGCTGATATTATCGAGGATGCCGACAGGCTGGAAATTATCGGAAGAGCAGGTATAGGAGTCGACAATATAGATGTTTCGGCAGCTACCAAGAAAGGTATTATAGTGGTAAATGCACCAGCCAGCAATGCAGTTACCGTGGCAGAGCATACTCTGGCCCTTATGCTTTCTCTGGCCAGAAAAATTCCCCAGGCTAATTTTTCTCTTAAAAATAAAAAATGGGAAAAATCAAAATTCAAGGGTATTGAACTGGAGGGTAAAACACTGGGAATTGTAGGCTTCGGACAGATAGGAGGTCTGGTTGCTAAGAAAATCATAGGACTGGGTATGAAGGTAATTGTGTATGACCCCTTTGTATCCGAAGATAGATTCAAGCAGCTGGAAATAAAAAAGGCAGACAAGCTGGAAGATGTGTACAGGGAAGCCGATTTTATTTCCATACATTTGCCTAAAAATAAAAATACCCTGGGAATGTTTGATAAAAAAGAGTTTTTTAAAATGAAAAAGGGAACTATGATACTGAACGTGGCCAGGGGCGGAATAGTAGTGGAAAAGGATCTTGCTGAATCCATTGAAGAAGGCCAGATAGGCGGAGCGGCACTGGATGTTTACGAGAAGGAGCCATGTATTGATTCTCCCGTATTTAAACTTGAGGAATCCATATGTACACCGCATCTGGGAGCCTCAACTGCGGAAGCGCAGAACAGGGCAGGTATTGTAATAGCAGATCAGGTGATAGATGTCCTGAATGGAAGGACAGCGGCCTTTCCGGTGAATGCGCCGGCAATAAGATCGGAACTGATGGAAATTTTACAACCTTTCTTCGAATTGTGTGAAAATCTGGGCAGCTTGTTTATAAATATATTTGAAGGAAATCTGGATAGTCTAAAGATAGGTTATTACGGAAAAGTATCTGAATATGATGTAAGGATTCTAACTTCTATGATACTGGTAAAAATACTGGAAAGGTACTCAGCGGAAAATGTCAATCTGGTAAATGTTGATCTGATAACGAGAGAGATGGGCCTTAAGGTAAAGATCCTAAAGAGCAGTGAATCAAAAGATTTTATAAACCTTATTACACTGGAGGGTAAAGGAAAGGATAGCGAACTTTCCATTTCAGGTACCATTACCGGTAAAAAGAACACTCCAAGGTTTATAGCAATTGATAAATTTGAGATAGATATGGTCCCGTCAAAATATATGTCTTTTTTAAGATACAGAGATATACCGGGACAAATCGGAAAAATCGGAACTGCTTTTGGCAGATTGAAGGTAAATATTGCATCTATGCATGTGGGAAGAAAGAAGATGAGCGGAGATGCTGTAATGGGCCTGAATCTGGATAATGAAGTAACTCCTGAAATGTTAAAAGATTTCAAAAAGTTTTCTGGTTTTAAAAATATCAAAATTGTAACTCTTTATTAAATAAAAATTTTTATAAATTTAATATTGCAAAGGTCAGCGGATTTCAATGGAAAATAAAATTTATATATTTGATACCACATTGAGAGACGGTGAACAGGCACCCGGTATCCACCTGAACACCAAAGAAAAATTAGATATAGCGGAGCAGCTTTCCAGATTAAATGTGGATATAATAGAAGCCGGTTTTCCGATATCATCAAGGAGTGATTTTGAATCGGTAATTAAATTATCGGGTAAGATTAAAGGTAGAAGGATTGCAGCGCTGGCCAGGGCAAATCCTAAAGATATAGATACAGCCGGCGAGGCTTTAAAGGGTGCGGAACAGCCAGTGATACATACTTTTATATCCTCGTCCGATATTCATTTGCGGTACCAGCTGAAAAAAAGCAGGGAAGAAGTAATAGAGCTTGCGGAAGAAGCCGTAAAAAGAAGTCTCAAATATACAGATATAGTTGAATTTTCAGCTATGGATGCAACCAGGAGTGACTGGGACTTCCTCTGCAAACTGTTTGAAGCGGTAATTAAAAGCGGTGCCAGGGTTATAAATATCCCCGATACGGTAGGATATGCTATTCCTGATGAATTTGGAGACATGATAGATTATATTTTCGAAAAAACAGGGGGAATAGAAAAAGTTATAGTAAGTGTGCACTGCCATAATGATTTGGGACTCGCTGTTGCCAATTCACTTACGGCCATAAAACACGGAGTAAGGCAGGTTGAGTGTGCGGTAAATGGCATAGGCGAGAGAGCCGGTAATGCGTCACTGGAAGAAATAGCTATGATTATCGATACTCGAAAAAAGGATCTTGGAGTATACACTGATATTAATATAGGTGAAATTATAAGGACCAGCAGCATCGTGAGATCTCTTACCGGTTATGTTATCGCACCGAATAAAGCAATTGTTGGTAAGAATGCATTCAGTCATGAAGCAGGGATACACCAGGACGGAATGTTAAAGGACAGGTCCACTTATGAAATAATAAAACCCGAGGATATTGGCCTTAAATCATCCAGACTGGTACTGGGTAAGCATTCGGGCCGGCATGCGTTTAAGAAAAGATTAACCGAAATAGGTATTCAGTTAAAGGAAGAGGATCTGGAGAAAACTTTTGAAAGATTTAAAGACCTTGCAGAGAAAAAAGGTGCCATAAATGATCAAGATGTAAGGGCTATAGTAGAGAATGAATTAAGGGAAGTTAAGGAACATTTCCTGCTTAAAAATTACAGTGTTCAAAGCGGGTCGGATGTCCGGGCCAGTTCTACTGTAAACATAGAGATAAAAGGTAAGACTTACAGGAGCACTTCGAAAGGCGACGGTCCTATAGACGCTTCATTCAAGGCTATTGACAAGATAACAAAAATAAATGCAAAACTGACCGAATATAATATAGAAGCTGTTTCCGGAGGCAAAGATGCGCTGGGTTCGGTTAAAATAGTAGTAAGTGCCGACGGTACGGAGGTAATGGGCAGCAGCATAAGTACGGATATAGTAGAGGCCAGTATAAAAGCTTATATCGACGCCATGAACAGAATAATCGAAAAATCAGATGATCGTATAGATTAAAATTATAATTATTATGAACGGGAAAGGTAACTGTAAAATTGAATGTTAAAAATAAACCGCAAACAATTGCGCAGAAAATACTTGCCAATCACTGTAGTAGAGATTATGTTCACGCGGGTGAAATAGTAAATGCAGATGTAGATATTGTACTGGGCAATGACATCACGTTGCCTATTGCCATAGAGGAATTTAATAAAATTGGCGCCAGAAATGTTTTTGACAGGGAAAAAGTGGTGGTGGTCCCTGATCATTTTGCTCCCAATAAGGATATAAAATCGGCACAGCAGTGTAAATTTATGAAAGAATTCGCCAGGGAGCAAGGTATTAAAAATTATTTTGAAGTGGGTAAGATGGGTATCGAACATGCACTTCTCCCCGAACTGGGTCTGGTACTGCCCGGCAATCTTATAATAGGTGCAGACTCACACACTTGTACCTACGGAGCCATTGGAGCGGCTTCAACAGGTGTGGGAAGCACGGATGTTGCTGTGGCAATGGCTACGGGCAAATTATGGTTCATGATACCCGGGACAATAAAATTCATATACAGCGGCAACTTAAAGAAATGGGTAACAGGCAAGGATCTGATACTTTATACCATAGGTCTCATAGGGGTGGATGGTGCATTATACAAATCTATGGAGTTTACCGGTCCTGCAATAAAAAAATTGTCCATAGATTCAAGATTTACAATGTCCAACATGGCCATAGAGGCAGGGGGTAAATTTGGAATTTTTGAGGTTGACAGGGTAACCAGGGAATATTTAAAAGTAAGATCAGATAGAGATTATAAGATATTTAAAAGCGATCCTGATGCGGAATATGAAAAGATATACAACATAGATTGTTCAGAAATAGAATTACAGGTGGCAGCTCCTCATCTTCCATCAAATGCAAGAAATGCAAAAAATTTAAGAAATATTGTCATAGATCAGGTGGTAATAGGTTCATGCACCAATGGAAGAATCGACGATTTAAAAATTGCAGCAGAAATTTTAAGCGGAAGGGAAGTAAATGGTAATTTAAGAACCATAATAATTCCTGCTACCCAGAGCATATATCTGGAAGCATTAAAAAGAGGGTATATAGAAATTTTTATAAAATCCGGCTGTGTGGTGAGCACTCCGACCTGCGGACCCTGCCTGGGAGGCCATATGGGCGTACTTGCGGAAGGTGAAAGAGCAGTATCCACAACCAATAGAAATTTTGTGGGAAGGATGGGGCACCCAAAAAGTGAAGTATATCTAAGCGGACCGGCGGTAGCTGCTGCCTCTGCAATAGCAGGCAGAATAGCTACACCTGAGGAGGTTATGCAATGATGATAAGGGGAAAAGTTATAAAATATGGAAATAATGTTGATACTGATGCAATAATACCGGCCAGATACCTTAATACTACCGAAGATAAAGAATTGGCCCTGCATTGCTTTGAAGACATGGATAAAGATTTTAAAGAGAAGGTAAAGGAAAGAAAAATAATAGCTGCTGGCAGCAATTTTGGATGCGGATCTTCCAGGGAACATGCACCTATATCCATTAAGGCCAGTGGTGTAAAAGCAGTGATTGCGGAATCATTTGCCCGTATATTTTTTAGAAATGCTATAAACATAGGACTTCCGGTGGTGACAAGCGCGGAGGCAGCCGATTTTATAAAAGACGGGGATGAAGTTGAAATAGATTTAAGCAGCGGTAAGATTAAAGATATTACCGGAAATAAAATCTTTAATATAAATCCGCTTCCTGAATTTATACAGAAAATAATAATAAGCGGCGGTTATATTAATTTTACCAGAGAGAATAAAGGAAGATAAATGCTGAGCAAGAAAGAAAAAAACAGAATATATATATATGACACTACCTTAAGAGATGGTGCACAAAGGGCTGATATATCTTTTTCAGTCAATGATAAGCTGCAGATAATAGACAGGTTTGATGATATAGGAATTGACTATATAGAGGTTGGGTTCCCTGCTTCAAATCCAAAGGAAATGGAGTTATTTAAGGAACTTAAGAATAAAAAATATAAATACTCCAAAATAGTTGCATTCGGGATGACCAGGTATAAGAATATAACTGCAGCAGAGGACAGTAATTTAAAACAATTAATTAATTCAGGTGCCGATGCTGTCTGTATTGTGGGTAAATCATCATCTCTTCATGCCGAAAAGGTCATAGAGACCGCGCTGGAAAATAATTTAAGCATGATTTCTGATACCATAGAATATTTAAAAAAATATTTTCCCGAAGTGATTTTTGATGCCGAGCATTTTTTTGACGGCTTTAAGGAAAATCCGCAGTATGCACTGAAAACTTTAAATGCAGCTCTGGAAGCCGGGGCCGATTATTTATGCCTATGTGATACAAACGGAGGAATGCTCCCGGATGATGTCATAGAGATAATCGATAAGGTAAACAGGCAGATTAAGACTACCCTGGGGGTGCATTTTCATAATGACAGCGGCTGTGCCGTTGCCAATACGGTAATAGCTGTAAAAAAGGGAATAAAAATGGTCCATGGGACAATAAACGGCTATGGTGAGAGATGCGGCAATGCGGACCTGTGCCAGGTAATCCCCAATCTGGAGATTAAATTAAAGAAGTACTGTTTAAAGGAAGGCAGCCTGAAGCATTTGACCAGCCTTTCAAGGTTTATAAATGAAACTGCCAATCAGATTTCAAACCCGAGCCAGCCGTTTGTAGGGCGTAATGCTTTCAAACATAAAGGCGGGATGCACGTAAGCGGAGTAAGTAAATTATCAGAGGCATTTGAACATGTATATCCCGAAACGGTAGGTAATACAAGAGAAATACTGATTTCGGAACTTTCCGGCAAAAAATCTATAATTCTAAAAGCAAAAGAATTTGGGATCGACCTTGAAGATGATCTGGAGAAGGTAAGTGAGATATTGAATCGAATTCAAAATATGGAGCATAAAGGTTATCAGTTTGAGGCTGCTGACGGAAGTTTCGAACTGCTGGTAAAGGAAATATCCGGTTTAAAAAAGAAATTTTTTAAACTTGAAAGCTTCAGGGTGCTAAACGAGAAAAAAGAAGACGGAAGAATGCTGTCAGAGGCTACGGTCAAGGTTCTTATAGACAATAATAAGATAATCGAGACCGCTGAAGGGAACGGCCCGGTTAACGCCCTGGACAGTGCACTGAGAAAGGCAATAAGGAGCTGTTATCCGGCACTGTCAAAAATTGCTCTTACAGACTTTAAGGTTAGGGTACTGAATGAGAAAAAGGGGACCAGGGCAATGGTTAGAGTTCTAATTGAATCTTCTGACGGCGAGAAGACCTGGGGCACCATAGGGGTATCTGAAAATATAATCGAAGCCAGCTGGCAGGCCCTGGAAGACAGTATAATATACGGGCTGATGCATGTGGAAGAAAAAGAATAAACTTGAAGATGGCAAAATAAAGACAACTATTTAGAATATATATAATTTTTCATATTTTTAAAAGAATCAGATTACCTATTAAAATCAATCAAAGCAAGGAGAAAGCCTTATGGTATTTGGTGAAAAAATTACCATATCCACAAAAGGATATTCGGATATTAAAAATATTACCAATCAGGTTAAAGACATTGCCGATAAGTCCGGCATAAAGAACGGGCTGGTAGGTGTTTTTACTGTCGGATCGACTGCTTCCGTTTCAACCATGGAATATGAGCCGGCCCTGGTAGAAGATGTGCGCCAGCAGCTGGAAGAATTTATTTCTGCCGGCAAGCATACACGGCACTCACAAACATGGGGTGATGATAATGGATTTTCGCATATACGTGCCACGTTCATGGGTCCCGGTATTACCGTACCGCTATCCGGCGGAGGGTTAGTACTGGGCACATGGCAGCAGATAGTAGTTATTGACCATGATAACAGACCGCGTTCACGAGAAGTTTTTGTGCAGGTTATGGGAGAATAAAAAAAGTTGGATATCTGTTTAAATATTTATGTTATTTTTAAATGTCCAGGCCGTAGACTCTCCAGGTAAAGGCGACTTTACCCAGTCTGAAAATAGGATTTATTATATCCAGATTTATATCTGCCATCTGTGAGCCAGAGGCATATTTAAACCCTAAATCGACGGCATCTTTATTAATCTTAAAAAATATTTTTGACTCTATACCTGTTTTCCTGAATTCCTTTTTAACTCCCAGCATTAATATTCTTAATCTTGCAAGCCCGCCGGTTTTAAGTTTTTTTCGGATTAAGTTAAAAATTTTAATGTCTCTGCTGAAATCTCTTAAGTTAAGAAAGCGTTTTGAAGGCATATAAGGCCATCTGCTGTCAAAATCCTCTATTACCTCATTTATATCGGGAATGTTTATTGAAATTCCTATAGGGGTATTGTCCTTTTCTATAATAAACATTAAATCTTCGATGGATATTGCTTTTATACCTGATGCCTGCAGATTGAATTCTGCATCGGTCATCCGGACTTGCTGGGGATGGTTTCCGGTATCCCAGATATTATTATAGAGTTCCTTTATTCTTTCTGTTTCATTGCCGAAATCTTTAAAATTTACATTTCTTATATTTATCTCATTGAGTGTCTTATTATCTTTATTGGAAATCTTAAGCAGGACCCTTTCGATTCTTTCCATATAGTTTCTGGAAGCAGCACTATCGGTAACCACACTGTACCAGTCGTTTTCCTTGACCAGTCCGTATTCCTCGAAGATATTTTTATAGTAGGGAGCGTTATACGGTTCCAAAAAATACGGTTTATTTTCAAATCCGTCTACAAGAAGCCCTATTTCACCCCCGGCATTAAACTTTGCCGGTCCTATTATTTTTCCGCACCCGTTTTTCTTTAGATAATCCACTGCTTTATCAAGCAGCCCGAATGCCAGGTCTTTATTTTCAATGGATTCAAACAGACCCAGCCAGCCAGATTTAAAATTGTGTCTTTTATTATAATTATAATCAATAAAAGACATTATTCTTCCGGCCGGTCTGCCGTTGCTGTAGGCAATGAAAAATTTAATCTGTGTATGGTCAAAAAATGGATTTCTACTCAAGATCCCCGGCAGCCTTGAAAATGTCGGATTGAGGGATTCAATTTCATGGATGAATAAGGGGTATATTTTATTTGAATGGCTGCTCCGGTACCAATCTATAAAGTAAGGGACAATTACAAACTCTTTTAATTTGTTTAAATTCAGGCTATTAAAATAATTCGGCTTATATTCGCCAAGTTCTTTAATATGGAATTCAGACATCTCACCTTTAAAGAAATGTAAAATTTAGTGGTAATTATAATGAATATTAGAGAAGTCCACAACTAATTTGAATAATTACCCTTAGATAAAAGATTGTACTGTATTCTTTTTGATTTAACGAGCATGATGCTGAGAGCATAAAATAATTAATTAGATTTTAGAAATTATTTGACTATTATATTTATAGATATATAATATATATATAATTTTCATATAAATTAATTTATAAATATTAATATTTGTAAAAGGGGGGATAAAAGAAATATGGAAAAATCAAGTTTAAAAAGAACCCTGGTAATATTATTATCAGCAGCTCTTATTTCCGGTTTAATCCCTTTTACCACTTCTTGTGTGCCGGAGCTTTCTTTTGGAGATTTAACAGTTTGTGGAGGAATAAACCAAAATACATTTGAGCCGATAAGTGCAGAAGATGAATTTAATATTGAGATAAAAAAAATATACGCAAGTATAAATTATTATGGCGTTAAGGGAGAAGATAATTATCGCTATAACTGGATAAATCTGGATACGGGGGAAAATTTTTTAGATGAGACTTCAAAATATTCCGAAGGTAAAAGCGATTATTTTGAAGGATATGCAATGTCATTTATCGCAACCAATGAAGAAGTTAAGGTAATTCCGCCAGGAAATTATAAGGTCGAGTTCTATCATAATGGTGAATTAAAGAGCACTGCCAATTTTGTGGTTAAAGAACCTGAGATTAAGATTTTAGAAGTATTGCTGGCAAATGAGGTTGACGAAGATTTTGCTCCTGTAAATAAAGTAAAACAATTTAGTCCTACCGAAATCATATATGCATGTGTTAAAGCTAATTATTATATTTCGGGAAATAGTCTCAAGGCAAGATGGCATACGGGTGATGGCGATTTAATAGTAGAAACTGTAAGTGATATGGATGTAGATTTGTATGAACCCGTATGGACCGCCTTCACTCTTAAAGGAGAAGGCAGGGACATACCGGCCGATACCTATAATGTGGAGATTTATTTAAATGATAATTTATATGATACTTTTGAATTTGAAGTTGTTGAAGCGCGAGGAGCAGAAGCAGGAAAAGATATTTTTACCCAGGGGAATACATATTCTAATGATAAGTATGGAGTATCATTTGCAGTCCCGGACGATTGGATATATACGGAATCGGATAGTGCTGATGGACTTGAAGTGAATCTGACGGAACAATCCGGTGACTTACCGGTAGCCTTTCTTTTTATGGCCAGCCCTATGGATGATTATCCCTCCAGTGATCAGTTTTCTGATTTTGCCGATGAATTAAGTTCTGATATTGCAGACGATAATAGCTGGGAATTAGTTGATGTACAGGAAAATGAGTCGGTAACCGGAAAAGGTATGACATTCCATGACTTTATATATTTATTTAATGACCCTGATACTAATGAATGGGCTATAGTCATAGCCTTCATTGAGGGCAGTGACAGGCTTTATGTATTGTTTGGTACAGTAGGATATGATTATTTCAGTATGGGAGAATCCGTATATCTTGGCATTATAGAGTCAATGGAAGTTGAATAGATTATAAAAATATGGGAATCTTTAAGTAATAGTTCAGGTAAGAATGGATGAATATTATTGATATAATGCTCATCCATTTTATTATAAAGGTTGTTTCATCAAGCATTAATAAAGTTAATTTTAAATAAATAGATTTACTCTCTTTTTTGATTGCTTATTCTCCGCATTTTTAATAAAATATTCGAGGATGTTTTCAGGTAATTAAGCCTTTTTAATATTTGACAATTTATTTGATATTTTTAGAAGGAGGTTTTCGTGTCGGTTGCACTGCTAATAAGAATTATTCCTTTCATTGGTTCCGGTATATCACTTATTCTGGCTGTAATCTTTGCCACGCTGGTTAGTAAAAAAAGCAGGGGTTCAAAAAGAATGCAGGAAATTTCCAATGCCATATTTGCAGGAAGCAGGGCGTATCTGAATCAGCAGGCTAAAATGATGCTGATATTTTTTGCAGTTTTAGTTGCACTTCTGGGAGTTATGGTTAAATTCGGATATCTTTACTTCGCTTCGATTCCGGCTTTTGCTACAGGTATGGGATTCAGTATTTTAATCGGTTATATAGGGATGTGGATATCCACTACCACCAACGCCAGGGTAACTCATGCAGCACAGAAAAAAGGTCTGGGAGAAGCCATGAATATAGCCATAACTGCAGCTTCTGCTTCCGGTCTGCTTCTGGCTGCAGTGGTTCTGTTTTATACTGCTTTCTGGTTTAACATGCTATTCTGGTGGTATGGGAGGCATGCTGTGGATCTGGCGGACAACCTTTTAAGGGTTGTAAATGTATCGGTTACCTTTACAATAGGCGCCAGCTTTGCGGCATTCTTTATGAGAACAGGCGGAGGAATATTTACCAAAGCCGCAGATATGGGAGCAGATTATGTAGGTAAAGTGGAATCGGGCCTGAAAGAAGACGATTACAGGAACCCGGCCACTATTGCAGATAATGTCGGTGATAATGTAGGAGATGTAGGGGGAATGAAAGCGGACAGTCTCGAGTCATGGCTGGGTGCAATAGTTGCTGCACAGTTTCTTGGATTTCTTGCATTTAGAAACACTCCCGGCATGACAAACAGCGTGCTTCTACCCATGCTTATTTCCACAGCGGGAGCTATTGCTTCAATTATTGCAATTTTTGTTATAAAACTTATTATAAGAAGATATAAACGGGAGGCGACAGTCAGCCTTCTTACCACTACCACCTTATCAGGACTCCTGATTACTGTGGGGGCAATTATAATTATGTCCTATTTTATTATAAGGTATACCATGGGTGCGGAATACAATTACCTATTTTATTCTTCGACTGGCGGAATAATGACCGGATTTTTAATAGGATTGTTTACTCTTCTTTATACTGATTCAAGATACAGGCCCACAAGGAACATAAGGGAAAGCGCAAAAAGCGGTCCTGCCACATATGTGGTGAGCGGTCTGGCTTACGGCATGGAATCAAGTATACTTCCTGCCCTGGTAGTGATAGGAGCCATGGTTTTTAGTTTTTATATTTCAGGGGGTTTGACAGATTTTAAAATGGGACTGTATGGTATTGCAATCTCGGCTGTAGGGATGCTTGCCGCCGCACCATTTGTGGTGACTATTGATGTATACGGACCCATATCAGATAATGCGGGCGGTATAGCGGAAATGGCAGAACTCCCTCCGGAAGTCAGGAAAACAACTGATAAACTTGATGCTGTTGGAAACACAACTGCTGCGATAGGAAAGGGTATTTTAATAGGAAGTGCCGCTGTAACTGCACTTGCCCTGGGTCAGGCTTATTTTTCCCAGATAGAGCTTTTAAATGTAAATATAGTTTTGGATTTCATGAGAGATCCGCGAGTGCTGGCGGGATTATTTATAGGTGTTCTTATGCCGTTCTTTTTTGCTTCGTTGCTTATAAATGCAGTCGGCAGTGCTGCAAATAAAGTGGTGCAGGAAGCAAGAAAACAGATAAAAGGAATACTTTCCGGCAAAGAAAAGGGGGACCCAAAAGCGTTTATTACCATAGTCACGAAATCTGCCCAGAAGGGTATTTTAATACCGGGGATATCAATTTTTGTGATCCCTACTTTGGTGGGTATATTTTTAGGACCAGGTGGCGTAATAGCACTGATTATCGGGACACTTCTTTCAGGTTTTGCGCAGGCAATATTTATGTCAAATGCAGGCGGGGCAATGGATAATGCAAAGAAAAAGATCGAAGAAGAAGGGAAAAGCGGAACTCCCGAACATGCTGCTTCCGTGGTGGGAGATACGGTAGGGGATCCGCTGAAGGATACTGCGGGGCCGTCTATGAATATACTTATAAAGCTTATCAGTGTAGTGGCAATCCAGACTGCAGTATTGATTGTAGATCTTTCGGGAAAACTAATTCACTTTTAAACAGCTGTTTTAAAATAACTAAGTTTTTAAAAAATACACGCATGTGAAAGACATGCGTGTATTTTTATTTGACTGCTCCGGTTATGCTTTAAGGTAGATTTTGAAGTTTAGCTTTAAAATAATTGTATTTATGGTATTTTTATGAATATGAGAGAAGAAATAAATAATATAATAGAAGAACTGTTCGAAAATTATAGGCACGAGAAAATAAGTAAAGAAGAAGCAATATCTAAGATTAAAGAGATTTATTTTGAAGATATAGGATTTGCAAAAATAGACCACCACCGCCTTCTCAGAAGGGGTTTCCCGGAAGTTGTATACGGAGCTGGTAAGAATCCTCAGCAGATTCTGGAGATAGCAAAAAAGATACTGAATTATTCATCTATACTTATGGTAACCAGAACCAATATTAAAACTTATAATCTGATCAGGAAAGAAATTAACGGAAGGGAATTTAAATTTGAGTCGGATATTATTTATACGCCGCTGGATATTCCGGATAATGAATTGAACGAAGGAATAACTGTATTATGTGCAGGTACTTCTGATATAAGTGTGGCGGAAGAAGCGGCGATAACAGGTTATCTTATGAAAAATAAGGTCAGGAAAATTTATGATATCGGTATTGCGGGGATTCATAGGCTGATAAATTACAGGGAAGAACTCAAGAATTCAAACGTGATTGTAGCAGTGGCGGGGATGGAAGGAGCGCTGCCCGGAGTGGTAAGCTCAATGGTCGACTGCCCCGTGATAGGGGTGCCGACCAGTGCAGGATATGGTTCAAGTTTTAAAGGGATTTCACCACTGCTGACTATGTTAAATTCCTGCAGCCCCGGAGTGGTAGTGGTAAATATTGATAATGGGTTTGGGGCCGGCTATACAGCCGGAACAATAAACAGGATCATTAAAAAGAAATAAATTAAGCAATCAGAATAATATCGTGCTGTAAGTAAATATATCTTTTGAAAGTTTTATTAAAAAATATTTTAATGTTTTAAATAGCTATGTGTAATATTTGCTAAGATATATTATAATTACAGTGACTGATAAATAATAATAAATTTTAGGACAAGTTATGGTTAATGTAGATTATAAAAAGGAAAAAATAGGTCAAATACTCTTAAGCAGGAATATTATAACCAAAGAGCAGCTGGAAGAAGCGCTGAATATCCAAAAAAATACAGGTGAAAAATTAGGCGAAATCTTAATAAAGAAAGGTTATATTTCTGATGAGACCCTGCTGGAACTTATTTCCTTCCAGAGGGGTTTTGAAAATGTGGATTTAAATAAAATACAGGATAGCATTGATCCTTCCATTCCTAATCTTATATCCAAGGATTTCGCCTCCAAGAGAAAAGTATTTCCTTTTAAACTGGTTGATAATACCCTGCATGTTGCAATGACCGATCCCAGAGATATAAATGCCATTGATGAAATAAGACTGCTGACCGGCTATAATGTAAAGCCCTATCTAAGCACCTTGAAGAGCATAGAGAACACAATAAAAATCTTTACTTCAGACGAATACAGTTTGAAAGAGGTTCAGGAAATAATAAAAGATGAAGATTTAACCATAGGAGAGAAGTTTGAAGAAGAGCTAGTAGAGAAGAACCCGCTGGTAAGACTGGCAAATCAAATTATACTGAAGGCGATATTATTAAGGGCCAGTGATGTGCATGTAGAACCCCAGGAGAAAAATTGTACCATAAGATTTAGAATTGACGGCGTACTGCAGAAGATAAAAGATGTACCCAAAACGGTACAGAGACTTTTAATTTCAAGATATAAAATAATGGGCGGTATGGATATAACTGAAAATAGATTGCCGCAGGACGGCAGAAGCTCGATAAGTTCCAGCAACAGAATAATTGATCTGAGGCTTGCTTCTATACCAACGGTTTTTGGAGAAAATATAACCATCAGGATATTGAACAGGGATGAATCAGTGTTTAACCTTGAGAATTCAGGAATGCCCAAAGAAAATATTCCGGAATATATAAAAATGATATCCATACCTCATGGAGCTATTATTATTACCGGGCCCACCGGTTCGGGAAAGACAACTACCCTTTATGCCAGTCTTAACCAGATAGCAGATGTTGAAAAAAAGATTTTTACCGTGGAAGATCCTGTTGAATACAGATTCCCTCAGATAATGCAGGTTCAGGTGAATACCAAAATAGATATGACCTTCTCCAGGGGCTTAAGGGCCATACTGAGAAGCGATCCTGATATTATTCTAATAGGAGAGATTAGAGATCTGGAGACTGCAAGAATAGCCACAGAAGCGGCTATTACAGGACATCTGGTCCTGACAACTCTGCATACCAATGATGCCCCGTCCAGCCTGACCAGGCTTCTTGAGATGGGGGTTGAATCATACATGATTTCATCTGCGGTCAAAGGTATAGTTGCACAGAGGCTGGTAAGGATATTATGCGAAAACTGTAAGGAAGAAATTGATATACCGGAAAAATCTATAAGCGAAGAGATAAGACCCATACTGAAGGGGAAAAAAATTTACAAGAGTGTCGGATGTAAAAGATGTAATAATACCGGTTACTTAGGAAGGACCGGCATTTTTTCTGTGATGGTGGTATCACAAAAAATTAGAGAGATGCTTCTGGAAAGAAAAAGTACCGATGATATCAATACCGTTGCCAGAAAAGAAGGAATGAAAACCCTGCTTGAAAGCGGAGCCAAAAAAGTTGCGGAAGGGGTAACTTCTATTGAAGAACTGTATAGGGTAGTATTTTAAGCCGGTTAAATATTCAGCCTGAAAAATCTTGATAAAAAGGATAGTTGGATTCTATTAGGATGAAAAATGACAACTTTGTCCATTTGCATGTCCACAGTGAATATTCTTTGTTAGATGGTGCCTCAAGGATAAATAAATTAGTGGAAAAAGCCTGCAGCTACGGCATGCCTGCGCTGGCGCTGACGGACCACGGAGTTATGTATGGTATTATTGAATTTTATAATCAGGCCAGAAAAGCAGGAATAAAACCCATAATCGGCTGTGAAGTATATATGGCCCCGCACAGCAGATGGGACAAGCAGCTGGGAAGGGAAAAGAATGAAGAGGCTTTTTATCACCTTGTACTGCTGGCCGAAAATAATCAGGGTTATCAAAATTTAATGAGGCTGGTGAGCCTGGGGTTCCTGGAAGGATTTTATTATAAGCCCAGAGTGGACAAAGAGCTGCTTAAAAGATTCAAAGAAGGCATAATTGCCTTAAGCGGATGTATTGGCGGAGAGATCCCCAAATACATTATTTCCAATAATATAGAAGGGGCAAAAAAAGCTCTAAGTGAGTACCTTGATATTTTTGGAAAAAGTAATTTTTTTCTTGAGCTGCAGGATTCGGGACTACCGGAACAGAAAAAGGTGAACAAAGTCTTATCGGAATTATCTTCTGAATTTGATGTTCCGCTGGTAGCTACCAACGATGTGCATTACTTAAACAAAGAAGATAGCAAAGCCCATGATGTTCTTCTCTGCATTCAAACAGGTTCTACCATAAATGAAGCCGACCGCATGAGGTTTCCTAACGATGAATATTATTTCAAGAGTTACGATCAGATGAAGGAGATTTTTAAGGGATTTCCCGGTGCCGTTGAAAACACAATGGCAGTTGCCGACAGGTGTAACGTAAATTTGAAGTTTGGTATGAACCTGATACCGTCCTTTAAGGTACCTGAAAATTATACTACAGACGGGTATCTAAAAGAGCTGTGCGATAAAGGGATGAAAGAAAGATACCCGCAGGTAACAGATGAGATAAAGAACAGAATAAAAAAAGAATTGAAAGTCATAGAAAAAATGGGATTTTCGGAATATTTTCTGATTGTCTGGGATTTTGTTAAATTTGCCAAGAACAGCAATATAAGGGTAGGTCCCGGAAGAGGTTCAGCAGCGGGCAGCATAGTATCATACTTGCTGGGGATAACGGATATTGAACCGTTAAAATACGGCCTTTTGTTTGAAAGATTTCTAAATGAAGAACGAAAAAGCATGCCTGATATTGATATAGATTTTTGTTATGAAAAAAGAGATGAAGTTATTAGATACGTAACCGATAAATACGGGGAAAAGAGAGTTGCCCAGTTAATTACTTTTGGGACCATGGCGGCCAGGCAGGCTATAAGAGATGCGGGCAGGGTAATGGAAATGCCTTATGCAGATGTGGACAGGATAGCAAAAATGATCCCTATGGAACTGAATGTAACCATTGGAAATTCATTGGAAATAGTACCTGATTTAAAAGAAGTTTATGAAAACGATAAGAAAATAAAGGAAGTTATCGATACTGCTATTTCTTTGGAAGGAATAACCAGGCAGGATTCAATCCACGCCGCAGGAGTGGTAATCTCATCGGAGGATCTTTATAACTATACTCCCATACAGAAAGAGAATGAAGGCGAAATTGTAACTCAATATAAAATGGAGGATATCCAGAAAATAGGATTACTTAAGATGGATTTTCTGGGATTAAAAACACTGTCGTTGATAGATAAAACCTTATTTTTGATAAAAAAAACAAAACATATAGATATAGATATTAACAATATAAATCTGGATGATAAGAAAACATTTGATATATTAGGTGATGGCGAATGTCTGGGTGTATTTCAGCTTGAGAGTTCGGGCATGAGGGAATTGGTTATAAATTTAAAGCCAACTAAATTTGAAGACCTAGTAGCTCTTCTGGCCCTATACAGACCAGGGCCACTTCAAAGTGGAATGGTAAGTGATTTTGTAGAGAATAAAAATAAAAGAAAAAATATAAATTACTTACATCCTTCCCTTGAAAAGATTCTTAAAAGTACCTATGGGATCATACTGTATCAGGAGCAGGTTATGGGCATAGCATCGGAACTTGCAGGCTTCAGCATGTCAGAAGCCGATATTTTGAGAGGGGCAATCAGCAAGAAAAAAAGAAGTTTGCTTTCAAGACAAAAAAGCAAGTTTCTGGAGGGTGCCAAAAAAAGGGGAATAGATGAAAAGATTGCTGTAAAAGTATTTGAGCTTGTAAACCATTTCGCAGAGTATGGATTTAATAAATCCCACAGCACTGCTTATGCCATGATTTCATACCAGACTGCGTATCTTAAGGCAAATTTTCCTATGGAATTTATGGCCGCACTGCTCAGCATCAGAATGGGCAGTCAGGAAAAGGTGGCCCAATATGTTAACGAAACCAGAAGGATGGGAATAACCGTACTGCCGCCTGATATTAACGGAAGTTATTCCGATTTTACCGTAGTGGAGAATTCAATAAGATTTGGTCTTTCGGCTATAAAAAATATAGGGACCAATGTTATAGAATGTATCGAAGAAGAAAGAAAAAACGGCGGTAAATTTAAAAATTTTATAGATTTCTGCCATAGAGTTAACAGCAGTGTACTGAATAAAAAGACAATAGAGGGTCTGATAAAGAGCGGAACATTTGATTCTACCGGACAGAGCCGTAAATATCTTTTAGAAAATTTTGATAAAATCATAGAGGAAGTACTTAAAATAAGAAGAGACAGGGATATAGGCCAATTTTCACTGTTTGATACCAGTAGTGATGAGAGTGAGAAAATACTGCTGAACGGGGTTCATTATACTGAAAAACAATTTAATGAATTTTCAAAAAAGGAACTGCTGAATTACGAGAAAGAAACTCTGGGATTATATATATCGGGGCACCCTTTATTCGAGTACAAGGATACATTTTCCAGATTAACTCCGGTGGAAAGCCTGAGCAGTGTAGAAGATAAGAGTATTATTGCTGTTGGGGGGATTATAACCAAGGTAAAAACTATATTTACCAAAAGGGATCAGCAAATGTGCTTTATGGATGTGGAAGATATCAGCGACAGTGTCGAAGTAGTAGTATTTCCTTCGGTTATGGAAAAATACAGAGGAATTATTGCTGAAGACAGTATTGTAAAAATTAAAGGTAAACTGGATAAAAAAGAGGATCAGATAAAAATTCTTGCCAGTGAAATAGAGAAACTGGAAAAGAACAATAAAGCAAACAAAGAACAGAGTGAACTTATAGGGGACAGGGAAAGTAAAGTAATTTTCACGGTAAAAAAGGAAGATTTGGATGAAGATTTTATTAATAGATTTTATAATATATTAAAAAAATATCCTGGTTATAATGAAATAGAATTTAAGATTACAGGTGTAAACGGCAATGATATTAAGAGAGTTTATAAGCTTCCATCCAGCTTTAGGATAAATTTGAGCTTACCTCTTGAGCAGGATCTGAAGAAAGTATTTCAGGATAAAATTAGCTGGGACAAAATATAGATACATAATGATACTGAAGGGAGATTCCATGCATGATTTGAAGTTTGCAGTTATAGGAGCAGGACATGGAGGCAAGGCCATAGCGGCCCATCTGGCAATAAAGGGTTTTACGGTTAACCTATATAACAGGACACTTTCGAGGATCCAGCCTATAAAGAAGCTAAAAGGAATAGAACTTGAAGGCGAAGTAAAAGGTTTCGGTAAATTAAATTTAATAACTAATGATATAGAGAAAGCCATTAATGGCGTAGATGTAATAATGGTTGTTATACCGGCAAATGGCCATATTTCTATTGCTCAGAGGTGTGCCCCATTCTTAAATGAAAATCAGATTGTAGTCTTAAATCCGGGAAGAACCTGCGGAGCACTGGAATTTTTAAATGCTATAAGAAATGAAGGTAATCAAAAAAATATTACTATAGCAGAGGCCCAGACATTTATATATGCAAGCAGAGGCATGGGTCCGGCTACAGCGAAAATTTTTAGAATAAAACAGGCCATACCTATTGCTGCCATACCTTCCGGAAAAACTGAAATGGTAGTAAGAAAATTAAACAAGGCATTTCATGAATTTATTCCGGCAGTAAGTGTTATTGAAACCAGCTTTAATAATATGGGCGCGGTATTTCATCCTTCAATTACAATACTTAATCTAAGCAGGATTGAATCAACATTGGGAAATTTCCAGTTTTACATAGAAGGAGTTACTCAATCCGTAGCAAAAATTTTGGATTCCGTAGATAGGGAAAGAGTAATGGTTGCCAGAAAGTTAAGATGTGCCAAAATTTATTCCGCTATTGAGTGGTTATCCATGGCATATAATGTAGTGGAAGACAACCTGTTTGATGCCATACACAGCAACCCCGGGTATGTGGGGATAATGGCCCCCAGGACTATAAATATTAGATATATAACCGAGGATGTTCCTATGAGCCTGGTGCCTATTTCTGAATTTGGAAAAGCGCTTGGAGTAGAGACAACAGTAATTAATTCACTTATTAACATCGCAGATTCCATATTTAATAAAGATTTCAGGAAGATTGGAAGAAATCTTTCAAGGCTGGGGCTGGACGGATTAAATCTGAATCAGATAAGAAATATACTGATTAAAGGGAAAAAACAGGTGTAAATTTATGAAGAAAATTTTAGGTGTCTGCGTGGGGAGCTGTGTCCATATTGCGGGTATATTAAATTTTTTAAATCTGGCTCAAAAAAAGGGTTACAGTACCAGGTTTTTAGGCTCTGCCGTTTGTATTGACAGGTTAAGTGAAGAGATAAAAAAATTTAAGCCGCATATAGTAGCCATAAGTTACCGGCTCTCCCCGGAGAGCGCAATTCCGGTATTTAAAGAATTAAAAGAAAAAATAAAAAAGCTTTCCGGACAGAAAATAGAATTTATTCTGGGGTGCACCGGACCGGTAGCTGAAGTTGCCGCAAAGCTGGGAATTTTTAAGGTCATATTTACAGGCAGAGAGACCGCAGAGGAAATTGAAAATTATTTGAGCGGGAAAAAAATTAAGAAATACGGATCGTTTCCTCCTAAAAATCTCATAAGAAGAATTAAATACAGTAAACCTTTTCCTATAATAAGACATCATTTCGGAAGGCCAAATTTAAAAGAAACCATAGAAGGGATCAAAGAAATTGCCTCCAGTGAATTACTTGATGTAATATCTATAGGGCCGGATCAAAACACACAGGAATTTTTTTTTCATCCCGAAAGGATGGATTCCGGACAGGATGGTGCCGGAGGAGTTCCTCTCAGGAGTGAAAGTGATTTTAAAAGTCTGTATACTGCATCAAGAAGAGGGAATTATCCTCTCCTCAGATGCTACAGCGGCACAAATGATATCATAAAAATGTCAGAGGTTCTTTTAAATAATATTAAGAATGCATGGTGCGCAGTTCCGCTCTGCTGGTACAATGTGTTGGATAACAGGAGTGAAAGGAAATTAGAACAGTCGATTGCCGAGAATCAATCAGTGATGAAATGGAATGCTGAGAGAGGTATACCGGTAGAAGTTAATGAATCCCACCACTGGAGTTTAAGATATTCTCCCGATTCCGTGGCAGTAGCTGCTGCTTATCTTGCGGCTCATAACGCCAAGATGATGGGTGTAAAGGTCTATATCGCGCAATATATGTTCAATACACCTCCGGAGACCTCATTCACCATGGATCTGGCGAAAATGGAGGCCAAGGTGGAACTAGTAGAATCTCTTCATGATGAAAGTTTTATAACCCTGAGGCAGACAAGATCAGGGCTATATAGTTATCCGACAGATTTTGACAGCAGTAAGGGCCAGCTTGCTTCTTCAACTATGCTTCAGATGCAGTTAGATCCTGATATTGTTCATGTAGTAGCTTATTGTGAGGCGGATCATGCAGCAAAGCCTGAAGATATTATGGAAAGTGTGAAGATTACCAGAAAAGTTATAGAAAATTATTTATATGGCTGTCCGGATATGAAATTGGATGAGAAAGTAAAGAAAAGGAAAAAGCAGCTGATAGCAGACGCATTGATGATAATTGATAAGATAAAGAAATTAGACAAGCACGGCAGATACAGCGATCCGCTGATATCTCCTGCTATAATTTCAAGAGCCATAAAAACAGGAGTGCTGGATGCCCCTCACTTGTGCGGAGTAAAAGCGGCCAGGGGAAGCATAAGGACTATGTTTATTGACGGCAAGAACCTAACAGTAGATGAAAATTACAGGCCCATAAGCGAGAAAGAAAGGCTTGAAAAAATAAAATAAGACTATTAAAATCTGTTTTTTTAAAATATGGTAGTGTGGTAGAATACATTTTTTATAGATAATATTAATCAGGTTGGATATGTTTACCAATAAAAAGAAGAATCAGATGATTAAATTACCTTACGGCTTGAGGGATATTTTTCCATTTGAATCAGAAGAAAGAAATAATATAGAAAATATAATCGGTCAGGAATTTAAAAAGTGGGGCTATGGCGAAGTCAAGACTCCTGTGATTGAATATACCGGAAATATTTCAATAGGAGCCGGTAAAAACTGGAAAGACAGACTGATTAATTTTTTTGATATTGATGGAAGCCTGGTGTCCCTCAGAAGTGATATGACCATACCAATTTCCAGGCTTACCGGAATGAGGATAAAAAAAAGTCAACTTCCTGTAAGGTTCTGTTATTTTGCGGATTCTTTCAGGCAATCGGATGCACAGAAAGGCATCAGGAGAGCGTATAATCAGGCAGGCATTGAATTTATCGGTTCCAAAAATGCAGTAATGTCAGATATAGAGATTCTTATTATATTGATAAACATATTAAATGGCATGAATCTACAGGATTACAAGATAGGAATTGGTCATGTAAAATTCATCGAGGGACTGTGCGATTGGTTTAATCTTAATTTAAAATACAAGGAATTTGTTAAAAGGAAAATTGCTTTAAAAGATTTTGTTGAGCTGGAAAATTTTCTGGGCAGAAAGAATAAGAGTGGAACAGAAATTTTTATAAAATTGTTGCAGCCGGAGGGTAACATTGAAAAAATATCGGGATTAATTTCTAAAATAAAAGAGCCTGAAGTGATTAAAAGTTTTAGTTACTTGAAAGAAATATATGAAATTATGGAAAAATTTGGGTTTGGCGACCGCTTGATAACCGATTTCAGTATTATAAGGGATTTTAATTATTATACTGGTCTTTTATTTGAAGTTTACTGCTCTAAAGTTACTGATATTCTGGGCAGTGGGGGAAGATATGACGGACTTATTAAAAAATTTGGGCTGGATGTCCCTGCTACCGGATTTGCACTGGATGTCGATTTGATTCACAAAGCTATGGGGGAGCAAAGGCTGAAGAGGAGTTATAAAATTCTGCTGAACTGCAGCGATAATAAATATGGTGTAGAATTGATAAAACTAGCCCAGGAGTTGCGCAGAAGCAATACCATAGTTGAATTGTCTTTTGAAAAAGTAACCGGAATAGAAGATTTTGCAGCTGAAAAGAATTATAACCTGCTGGTTGTAGTAGAACCGGAAATAAAAAAGGTTACCATAAAGGATTTTGATAAAAATACAAAAAAAGTTGAAAAAATAAGCAAATTTCTGGAAGAGTTTAAAAATGAAAAGAGAAATTAAGGTTTCGGTGCCAAAGGGATATTTATTCGACCCGTGTGTTGAAGTGCTAAAAAAAGCAGGATTTGATATATCGTCCCTGATGGAAGGCAGTAGAAAGCTTTTTATAGATTCTAAAAAGGATTCGTTACGATATGTCGTATCACGTCCCATGGATGTCCCGGTGTATGTTGAACACGGCGCATGTGATATTGGATTTTCAGGCAAAGATGTTTTACTGGAAAAAGAAAGCAATGTGTACGAACTGCTGGATTTAAAAAATGGAAAATGCAGGATAATTCTGGCTACTTTAGAAGATTGTATTGAAAAGGTAAAGAAATATTATCAAAAGTTTGGCTCCATAAGGGTTGCTACCAGCTACCCTAACATTGCCAAGAAATATTTTGATCAGAAAGGCATCCAGGCTGAAATAATAAAATTGCATGGTTCGGTGGAGCTGGCTCCCGTTTTGGGCATTGCCGATGAAATACTTGATATAACTGCAAGCGGCAGTACCCTGGAGCATAATAATCTGGTAGAAATGGAAGAGATTACTGTTTCAACTACCAGATTGATTGCTAATACTGCCAGTTATAGGATAAAGTATGATTTAATAAATGATTTTGTAAGTAAGATAAAAAATGCGATAGAATAAGTAAGGGAAGATGGAAAGAGAAACGAAAGTAACAAGAAAAACAAAAGAGACTGATATAGGACTTGAATTCAATGTTGATGGAAAGGGAATTACGGATATCAAAACTTCAATACCTTTTTTCGATCATATCCTGGAAAGTTTTTCAAGACATGGCAGTTTTGATCTGAAGATCAAGGCTTCGGGCGATCTGTCCGTGGATTGCCATCATCTGGTGGAAGATGTGGGGATATGCCTGGGCAAGGCTATTTTCGACTGCTTGAAAAACAAAAAAGGAATCAGGAGATTCGGATGCATTATGCTGCCCATGGACGAAGCGGAAGTAACCGTATCCATAGACATAGGGGGGAGATCTTATCTGAAATATAATGTGGATATGGAGTATGAAAAAATAAACGGGATGGACACTATGGCAGTTGAAGAGTTTTTCAAAGCAGTAGCAAGTAATAGTTTTATGAATATTCATATAAACAAAAATACCGGAATGAATTCTCACCATATAATAGAGGCAGTGTTTAAGGCTTTTGGTATTGTACTCCACGATGCTACAAGGCAATCCGCAAACGGTATCGTACCTTCAACCAAAGGTTTAATATAGTCTTTAAGGATACCGGTTAAAGCAAGGCTATGATAGGAAAAATCAAAAAATATTTATCTGAAATATAATGGGGAAATTTATGTATATAGCAGTAATAGATTATAATATGGGCAATATCAGCAGTGTAGCAAATGCTCTTAAAAGAATCGGAGCTGAGGTAAAAATAACCAATAAAGCAGAAGTTATAGATAATTCTGCGGCGATGATACTCCCGGGCGTAGGAGCTTACAGGGATGCCTATAAGAATCTTGAAGAATTAAAACTGGTCGGTGTTATAAAAAGGAACATAGAAAAAAAATATTTTCTTGGAATATGTATCGGAATGCAGCTGCTGTTTGAATACAGCGTGGAAGACGGAATTAACAGCGGGCTCGGTATTTTTAAAGGTTCGGCAGAAAGGATACCACCAGTGGTCAAGGTTCCTCATATGGGATGGAACCAATTAAAAATACTAAAAAAGGATAGCAAAGTATTTTCAGGGATCAAAAGCGGCGAGAATTTCTATTTTGTCCATTCTTATCATGTTGTACCGGAAAATAAAAATATCATAAGCTGCACCACCGACTATGGTATTGAAATTACAGCAGGGATTAAAAAGGGAAATATTTACGGATTTCAATTCCATCCCGAGAAAAGCAGCATGGAAGGATTGAAACTGCTTGATAATTTCTGGAAAATGGCGAAGGGAAGAAAAACCGATGATAATAATACCTGCAATTGACTTGATCGATGGCTCCTGTGTCAGATTGATCAGAGGCAGGTTCGATACTAAAAAAAAATATTATGATAATCCGGTCGAGGCGGCCGAAAGATGGAAGAAGGAAGGTGCGGAATGGCTGCATATCATAGACCTGGACGGTGCCAGAACCGGTAGCCCGGAGAATCTTTCAACAGCGGTTAAAATAAAGCAGAAGGTGGATATAAATATTCAATATGGCGGTGGAATCAGGAGTTTTAAGACAATCAGGCGAATTCTTGAGAAGGGTATTGACAGGATTATTCTGGGTACCAGAGCTGTGGAAGATATTGATTTTTTGGAAAGTTGTATTTCGGATTATAAGAAAAGGATAATTCCAAGTGTTGATTATGGAAGAAAAGGGATAGTTTTTAAAAACGGCTGGCAGGAAAAATCTAATATTGGTATATTTGAATTTATAGAGAAGATAGAAAGATTGAATATAAATGAAGTTATAATCACTGATATATCCAGGGACGGGACACTTAAGGGCATCAATGCGGGATTTATCAGGAAGATAATAGAAAATTCCGGCATGAATTTCATAATAGCGGGAGGAATCAGGGGAATAGAAGACATCATTAATCTAAAAAAAATGGAAAACATGGGTATAAGTGGTGTTATCATAGGTAAGGCTCTGTATGAAGAAAAAGTAAAAATTAGCATAAAAGAAGCAATCGAGATTGGAATTTCGGATGATCACTAAGAGGATAATTCCCTGTCTGGATGTAGATAAAGGAAGAGTGGTAAAGGGGATAAGTTTTATTAATTTAAAAGATGCTGGCGACCCTGTAGAGATGGCAGCTTATTATGACAGGGAAGGCGCTGACGAGATAGTATTTCTGGATATAACAGCCTCTCATGAGAGGAGGGAAACAGTAGTGGAACTTGCAAGCAAAACTGCCGAAAAGGTATTTATACCTTATACCATAGGGGGAGGAATAAGCAAAACAGAACATATAAGAGAGATATTAAAAAGAGGAGCGGATAAGATTTCAATAAATACCTCTGCAGTTAGGTCCCCCTCTCTTATAAGCGATGCTTCGAGAATTTTCGGGAGGCAGTGTGTAGTAGTTGCCATTGATGCCAAGTATAAGAAAAAGGATTTCTGGGAAGTATATCTGAACGGGGGAAGAACTCCTACCGGTAAGAATGCCGTGGATTGGGCAAAGAAAGCGGAAGAGCTGGGCGCGGGTGAGATATTGCTTACCAGCATGGATAAGGACGGAACCAAAGATGGTTATGATATAGACCTTACCCTGAAGGTGACATCTTCGGTAAATATACCGGTTATAGCTTCAGGAGGAGCAGGAAAACTGGAACATTTAAGAGATGTAATTAAATATGCCGATGCCGATGCGGTACTGGTGGCATCAATATTCCATTACGGCAAACATACCATAAAAGAAGCCAAAAAATACCTGAGATCCGAAGGGATAAAGGTTAGATTGTAGGTTTATTGAACCGATTAATTAAATCAGGAATTTTAAATTTCATTGTGATATTATTAATAAAATACCAGAAAATGATAATATCAAAGGGTTAATATAAAATGGCAGAGGATAATAAAATCAATATTAATATAAGGGAAAAAAATTTCCTGGTTCCTGCTGTTATACAGGATTATAGAACAAAAGAAGTCCTTATGGTAGCTTATATGAATAAAGAATCCTTAAAAAAGAGTTTGATTACAGGTACAACCTGGTTTTGGAGCAGGAAAAGAAAAAAATTGTGGAACAAAGGCGAAACATCGGGCAATATACAGAAAATAAAAAGTATAAAATATGATTGCGACGGAGATGCGCTGTTGGTTAATGTAGAACAGACAGGCAATGCCTGCCACACAGGCAACAGGAGCTGTTTTTATAGGAGCTTAAAAGATATTGACGGAGATCTGGATTATAGAAAATGTTTTAGAGAAGATCCGGACAAGAATATACTGAATGAATTATATAGTGTTATTAAAAGCAGAATAAAACATAAAGAAGCCAATTCTTACACCTATTCCCTTCATAAGAAGGGACTGGATGAAATAATAAAAAAATTCGGTGAAGAGAGTATGGAAGTTGTACTGTCCTCAAAGCATCATGAAAAAAGTGATGTGGTATATGAGATAGCTGACTTGATTTATCACTTATTGGTTTTAATGGCTGAAAAGGAAATTACTCTTGAAGAAGTATCTGGTGAATTAAGAAGCAGAAGGAAATAAGGGGAGGCTATGGTGGTACAAAAAAGAAGAATTGCATTGATGACCAGCGGCGGAGATGCCAGCGGTATGAATGCTACAATAAGGGCGGCTACAAGATATGCAATATATAGTGACCTGGAGGTCTGCGGATTTTACGAGGGATATAAAGGAATGATTGAAAATAATTTTAAGGTACTGGATTTAAATTCGGTCGGTGGAATTATTGACAGGGGAGGCACTTTCCTTTATTCGGCAAGGTCGGAAAAATTTAAATGCAGAGAAGGGCAGAAAGTGGTCATAGATAATCTGAAAAAAGATAATATAGAGGGTCTGGTAGTAATTGGCGGAGATGGTACCTTTAAAGGTGCGCATGAGCTGCATAAGCAGGGAGTGCAGGTGGTGGGAATTCCGGCAACCATAGACAATGATATTGTGGGTACCGATTACAGTATTGGTTTCGATACCGCTCTCAATGTAATAATTGATATTATTTCGAAAATCAGGGATACGGCGTCTTCCCATGACAGGATATTTGTAATAGAGGTAATGGGCAGGAATTCAGGGATGATAGCAGTAAATACAGGGATCGCCTGTGGCGCCGATTATATATTGATCCCTGAAATAAAGGTTGATCTGGCCAAGATAGCAAATCAGATCAAGGATCACAGAGAAGGGAAAAGGCATACTCTGCTAATAGTTGCCGAAGGAGCGGCCAGAGCCGGCGATGTTGCGTCTTCTATTAAACTGCTGGTGGGCCATGAAGTAAGAGTATCGGTACTTGGCCATGTTCAAAGAGGAGGCTCTCCATCTGCCATGGACAGGACACTGGCTGCAGAGTTTGGCAAGAAATCCATAGAGCTCTTGCTCCAGGGTGAAAGTGACTGCATGGTAGGAATTGAAAGTATGGAAATTGTAACATCCAAATTTGAAGATATTTTTGAGCAAAAAAAAGAAATAGATGAAGAATTGTACAAGCTGGCACATATCCTTGCCCTTTAAAAATTTCCTTGAAGCAAAGTAAATTTAAGAATATGGAAGAGGGAATTTGTTAAGCTCTGCCTTTCCATTCCTTAAGAAATCTGTTCAGGTAAACTTTCGGAAACTCATGTCTTGATGCGGCAGTCTTCTTTGACGTTACGGTATTCATGAAGTCTTTAAGAAGTAAAAGCTTTTCATGAAGATGATTTATGGTCGAGCTTCTGCTGTTGAAATATTATTCTTTAGACTTATGCATAACCGGTTTTTTATCAGGATTATAAATCGGCTGCTTTTTATATCTGTCAAAAGCAAAACCCGCCCGATACCGATAGCACCAATGGCATCAAGCCGGTCGGTATCCTGGACTATCCTGCCCCCGGTAGTATTCATTGTGGCTTTTACCCCGGCCCCCTTTAACGATACTGTTTTTATTATATCGCAAATATGAATGATTATATTTTTGGGAATCAAATATTTTTAGGCTATTAATAGTTTTTAATGGTGCCGAAGGTCGGGGTCGAACCGACACGAACCTTGCGGTCCACTGGATTTTGAGTCCAGCGCGTCTGCCAATTCCGCCACTCCGGCGCTCTGAAAATAATACAATTTATACGGATTATAATCAAGAATACATCAGGTGGAGAGGTAATAGAATGTTGACAATTGTATAATAATTAATTATAGTTTTATATGTATAGGCGCCATTAAGTTTCTATGAAATTTGACGGCGCTTATTATATGGGGTAAAAGATAGACCAATCCTGTACCAGGCAGTATATATTGCAGGATATACAGTCATTAATATTAATAAATAAGAGAGAACTGTTCCTCTCTTATTTATTAATTATACGATTGGTATTTATTGAATTTAAGAATTCAATATTTCTTCAGCTTCCTGTTTATCTGTGTCCATTATATATGGAATTCCGGACACAATGGCGGCTTCTTTTGTGAGTGATGTGATGTCACTTCTATCAATATACTTTAAGGCAAATTTTCTGGCACCGGCCATAAGCTGCTTCAGGCCCTGTTCCAATCTTTTATAATAAGAAAATAGCCCTATTGCGGAACCCGGAATATCTTTTATCCTGTCTTTAAATTCTTTATTTAAATCTGTCACTTCAATAAATATAGATTCCATGTCGGTTCCATATTTTTCAATTGATTTGGGAATATTTCCTGATTTGATTTTCTCGGTAATAGTCTTGCCGACCATACAGGCCGTTAGAGGAGACCGTGCCATTCCTACCAGCTTAAAATAAGGTGATCCCAGAGAGAGTCCCTTAAAAATCTGGTCTTCAAGAGTGAATCCGCCTGCTATGGCAAGATCAGGAGTATATTTCCCTTTATCTGTAAGTTTTTTTGCATAATCATAAGCCAGACACTGAAGATAAACTGTTGGGACCCCCCATTCATTCATCATGCGCCAGGGACTCATGCCTGTACCTCCGCCGGCTCCATCTAAAGTCAGAAGGTCAATCCCTGCTTCTGAGCAGTATTTTATCGCTTTTGCCAGGTCAATGGGCCTGTAGGCGCCGGTTTTTAAAAATATGTATTTTGCCCCTGTTTTTCTAAGATTTTCAACGGTTTTAAGGAAATCTTCTTTATTTACCATACCAACTCTTGAATGCCTTTCGAATTCCCTGAAATCGCCGTGCTCGAATGCTTTTTGAACTTCAGGATCCAGAGGATCAGGCAGGACTATATATCCTCTCTTTTTTATTTCAACTGCTTTTTTAAGATTGCTTATCTTTATTTCGCCGCCGATATCTTTGGCACCCTGGCCCCATTTTAATTCAACAATTTCTACACCTAATTCTTTTATTGCATACTCCAAAACTCCGAATCTGCTGTCCTCTACATTTGATTGGACCACGATCCCGCCGTAACCTGGCTGCTGCCAGTCTTTATACAGGCCGACTCTCTTTTTCAACTCTGGAGAATTGATTACTTTTCCATCATTGTCAAATTCTGAACCGGGATCAATTCCACAAACATTTTCACCAATAGTCAGTACGGTCCCGGTGATAGCTGCTCCGATGGCCAGACCCTCCCAGTTTTTACGGGCAATATCGGTAGAACCCAATCCGGGGATTATAAAGGGGAGCTTCAATTTAAGGTCCTTATTTTTTCCAATTACGGCTTCCAGGTCAACATTTGTGAAGATAGCCTTGTCGCTATCTTCTTCAATACCATGAGTACCAAATGCGGTACCCATTATATTAAAGTGAGAGTAATCAACGGGGTAATCTTTTTGTGAAGCAGCAGTAATATCTCCAAATGGCTGGGGATAAATAGTTTCGCTGCCCCTGTAAGCTGATTTGCCAATTTCGCAGAGGCCCAGGCATCCTTCGATACAGGTCGCACACATTCCGCTAAAGGGGCTTATGTTATTGCCGTAAAGATTTTTAGTGAGTGTTGCAGATGATGCGTTAATTTTTGAATAACTCATTTTACTCCTTTGTAAGGCCGTTTTTAATAAATCCGCATAGAAATAAAAAAAAACGCACCCTTTATATTGGCTGCAGCGCCAATAAAAGTTGTGCTTCTATGCATTAAAGGCTTCTTTGCCTTATTTTATATCATTAATGTAGTTAAATGCTATAATATATAAGATTATACGGGAATGTCAAATAATTTTAAGACTTTTTCATCAGAGCCCCGGAGAATTTAGCTATAATTTTTAAAATATAAATTGGTTATTTACCCAATTCCGGCACAGAGGTCCTAATTGAAAAAAACCAAGAATAAAAAGGTTGTTTTAATTGACGGCCATAACATTGCATACAGGGCTTTTTATGCTGTCCCTGACAGCATTTATACTTCATCGGGCATTTTAACCAATGCAGTTATGGGATTTACCAGCATGTTGTTAAAACTTATAGAGGACCAGCATCCGGATAATATAATTTGTACATTTGACAGTAAAATTCCGACGTTCAGGCACGAAATGTATAAGCAGTATAAAATACACAGAAAAAAAATGCCCGATGAGCTGTCCAACCAATTTCCGTTGATAAAGGAAGTGTTGGATGCCTTTAATATTGTCTATCTGGAGGAGGATGGTTTTGAAGCCGATGATATAATTGCGGGCTTGGTGGAAAACATTAAGGATTTTTATGACCAGATAATAATAGTGACGGGAGACAAGGATATTTTACAGCTGGTATCGGATAATGTAAGGGTTATGACTATAAAAAAGGGCATTACGGAAACGGTAATTTTCGATCCAAAAATGGTAGAGGAAAAATTCGGAGTCAGGCCGGAAAGGGTAAAAGACCTGCTTGCTCTGATGGGAGACAATTCGGATAATATCCCGGGGATTCCGGGTGTGGGACCAAAGACCGCAAAATTACTGGTAAAAAAATACGGCAGCCTGGAGGGAATTTATGAACACATTGAAAAAGTAGATAACCAGCGCCTGAGGAACCTTTTGATTGATAATAAGAAAGAAGCGCAGCTTAGCAAGGAATTAGCCACGCTGAAGCTTTCCCGGAATATGGATACCGCTAAAATTATAAATAATAGTTTTAAGAATATCAGCTTCAAAAAGATAAAGCAGCTTTTCAACAGTCTTGAATTCAGGTCCCTGGATAGAAAGCTGACTGGTTTGAAAGATAAAATCAATTTTATGGAAGATAACTTAAATGACAAGAAAAAGACAGGAAAAATTAAATTAAAGCATTTAACAGAAAATTTAAAGCCGGATGTTCCTGTTAAAAGTTCGCACGGCAATTTATATATTGTTGAATTTATTGATAAAGAAAAGCTTTACGGTTTCATTTTATACTTTGGCGGTGAAAGTGCCTTTTTGGTAAAAAATGGAAATCTGGATGAAAATACCGGAAAAAAGTGGGTAAAGAATTTAATAGAAGACGAAAAGATAAAGAAATCAGGTTTTAACTTTAAAAAGATATATAAGATCCTAAAAGATCACGGCATCAGTTTAAGAGGAGAATTGGTGGATTATGAAATACTTTATTTAATTTTGAATCCGTTTAAATCGGCTACAAGTCCGGAAGAAGTAATCAGTGATATTCTGGATATCAGGATAGAGGATGTTGAATTCAGTGAGGGTAGAACAAGCGGTGATTCGATAAAGCTAAAAAAGATTGAAAAAGAAAAGCAGTTAAGATTGGATTTCCATGGGAATAAAGGGCCGGAAGCTGAATTAGAAACCAGCAGCAAAGATGAAGCACTTAAGAAAATTAGCCTCTACAAAGAAATTGAATTCAAATTACTGAATAGGATAAAAAAGGAGGAACTGGATAAACTGTACTGTCAGATAGAAGAGCCGCTTATACGGATACTGGCTGATATGGAGTATACGGGAGTAAATATAGATAAAAAATACCTGGATGACCTGATAAGTGAATATGATTTTGAAATAAAGAAAATCAAGAAAGAGATTTACGGATTCTGTGGTGAAAAGTTTAATATAAATTCATCACAGCAGCTGGCTGAAATCCTTTACAAGAAGTTAAAGCTCCCGGTTACAAAAAAAACCAAAACAGGCTTTTCCACAGATGCTGCGACTTTAAAATCCATATATGGCACTTCTCCTGTAATAAAAAAGATACTTGATTACAGGGAGAAGACCAAATTAAAAAATACATATATAGATGTCTTGCCCGGGCTTATGGATCCTAAGGATTCGAGAGTTCATACTACTTATAACCAGCTGGGAACGTCTACCGGAAGAATAAGCAGCAGCGAGCCTAATCTACAGAATATTCCGGTAAGGACGGATTATGGAAAACAGATAAGGAAAGCTTTTATCCCGGGGAGAGGATATGATTTAATCCTGGCTTCCGATTACTCACAGATTGAACTAAGGGTACTGGCACACTTATCGGCAGATAATAATCTGATAGACTCATTTAGCAGTGAAGAGGACATACACACCAGAACAGCTTCTGAACTGTTCGGGGTAAGCTACGAAGCTGTTGATGATGTTTTAAGAAGGAAAGCCAAGGCCATAAATTTTGGGATAATATATGGTATGACAGAATATGGCTTGATGAACAGGCTTTCCATTTCGGAAGAAGAAGCCAGGGAATATATTAGAAAATATTTTGAAAAATATTCGGGAGTAAAAAGATATCTGAAGACACTGATAGAGGATGCCCGTAAAAAAGGCTATTCCACCACGATTTTTGGAAGAAAAAGATATATAAAAGAGCTTGGAAGCAGTAATAACAGGATAAGAAATCTTGGGGAAAGGTTTGCAATAAATACACCCATACAGGGAAGCGCTGCGGATATAATGAAGCTGTCAACTATTATGCTTTTCAAAAGATTAAAATCAGACAAAATTGACAGCAATATTATACTTCATGTTCATGACGAGCTGGTATTGGAGTTGATGGAAAAAGATCTGGAAAAAATAAAAAAAATAGTTATAGAATCAATGGAAAATTGTATTACCCTGAAAGTAAAGCTTAAAGTAGATATAAAAACCGGTAGAAACTGGTATATTTAAAAAAATACTTTATAATATTGATTATTATTTTTTTGCATGTTATTCTTTTTCAAAATTAATTACGGAGAGTGATATTTAAAATATGGCTGAAGACAAATTTGGTGAAAAATTAACAAACGACAACTGTATGATAGAGAACGAAAATGGTGAGATGGTTCCTAATTATGATCTGACTATGGTTAATTTAAATGACGGAGATGTGGTGAAGGGTAAAGTAGTGAAGATTGATAAAGACGAAGTTCTGGTCGATGTGGGTTTTAAATCAGAAGGAGTGATACCCTTAAATGAATTATCAATAAGAAATAATATAAAACCTGAAGATATTCTGAAAGTCGATGATGAAATAGAGATTATGGTTCTGCAGAAAGAGGACCAGGACGGGCGGCTGATACTTTCAAAAAAAAGAGCCGAGGTGGAACAGAATTTTGACAGGGTAGAGAGAATCTATGAAAGCGGAGATACGGTTGAGGGAGAGATTATAGAATGTGTAAAGGGTGGTCTGATTGTAGATATAGGCTTAAGAGGATTTTTACCCGCATCGTTAATAGATGTAAGGAAAATCAATGATCTTGAATCTTATATTGGGGAGAAATGTGCATGTAAGATTATTGAAGTTGATAGGAACAGGAATAATGTTGTCCTGTCCCGAAAGGTAATCATAGAGGATGAAAGGAAAGAACAGCGAAAAGAGATACTGAACAATATGGAAGTAGGCCAGGTAAAAAAAGGAATAATAACAAGTATTGCAGATTTTGGAGCGTTTGTTGACGTAAATGGTGTCGATGGTCTTGTGCATATATCGGAACTTTCATGGAACCATGTAAAGCATCCTTCGGAAGTTGTGAACATAAATCAGGAAGTGGATGTAGAAATATTGGATATCGATTATGAGAAGCAGAGATTATCTCTTGGTCTAAAGCAGACTCAGAAAGATCCCTGGCTGGAAAAGATAAAAAAATATTCCATAAAAGATATAGTAAACGGCAGAGTTACCAGGATAGTTAAATTTGGCTTGTTTGTTCTGATAGAAGGAGACCTTGAAGGTCTGGTACATATATCCGAACTTAGTGAAGAACCGGTAAAAAGGCCGAGTGATATTGCAAAAATAGGTGATGAACTGGCTGTCAGGATTATTGATATAGATTTTGATAAAAGAAGAATGGCATTCAGTGTTAAACAGGTAGAGAATCCGGTAGAGGATAAGGAAGAAGAAAACAAAGCAAGCAGCCAAAAAATAGAAGATAAGGATAAGAAACAAAAAGCATCCGGAGAAGAATCAAAAAAAAGCGGTAAGCATGTGAAAGATTCCGCTAAAGAGGAAAAGAACGGCCAGATTGAAAAGGAAAAGAAGAGTAAGGCCAAAGACGAAAATAAAAATCAGGCTGTTGAAGCGGATGATAAAGATTTGAAGAAAAAAAGGCAGATTAAAGAAATACTAAAAGAGATGAAAGACGAAGCCAATATAGAATGACCAATTCTATTAAATTAAAATTTTGCCTTTGAACTGCTCGGAACCACAACGATATTTTAAAAACATCGTTTAGCTGTTATTATTTTTCTATACTTTATTTATTCTTATTTGTTTAACCGTGAAATAGTTTTATTGCCGGATTATCAAGGAGGTATACAATAATAGTCATAGGAGTTACAGGAAGAATTGCTTCGGGCAAGAGTACGGTATGTAAATATATAAAAGGAATAAGGAAAGACACTCTGCTACTGAATGTAGATGAGACTGCGAAAAATATCTATTCCAAAACCCCGAAAGTTTTAAATAAACTAAAAATAATTTTCGGAAGTGAGGCTTTTAATACTGACGGTGACCTGGATTTTAGATTCCTGGCACGGAAAGTCTTTTCAGATAAAACGGAGCTAATGAAGCTAAACAGATTGATGTTTCCCCTGATAAGGAGAGAAGTTAAAAATATTTTAGATAAAAATTGCAATAAAACTTATATTATAATGGAAGCAGCAATATTGTTTGAATGCAAATTGGATTTATTGTGTGATTATATTATTCTGGTCAATGCCCCGGTTGAAAAGAGAAAAAACTTTTTAAAACAAAAGAATTTTTCGGATTATGATAAAGAATTGAGGATCAAGGGCCAATATATAAAAGTTAATGAAAAAAAGATAGATTTCATCATCAATAATAATGGCTCCGAAAAGGATTTACTTAAAAAAGTAAAGGAAATTCTAAAAAATATTTAATTATAAGGCAGGAAAATAATATAAAAGATGCCCGATTATAAATTTAAAATAGTATCCAACTATTCACCTCAGGGAGATCAGGATGGAGCCATTGACCGGTTGACAGAAGGTATTAAACATGATCTTAAGTTTCAGAGTTTATTAGGGGTTACGGGCTCGGGAAAAACTTATTCAATAGCGAATGTGATACAGAATGTCCAGCTTCCAACACTGGTTCTTGCTCCCAATAAAACTCTTGCGGCACAGCTCTGTAATGAGTTCAAAGAATTTTTTCCGGATAATTCCGTGGAATATTTTGTCAGCTATTACGACTATTATCAGCCGGAAGCGTACCTGCCCGGTAAGGATATGTATATAGAAAAAGATACCTCAATAAATGAAGAAATAGAAAAGCTGAGATTATCCTCTACCAATTCTCTTTTTACCAGAAGCGACGTTATAGTAGTGGCCAGTGTTTCCTGCATATATGGTCTGGGCTCGCCCTCCGAGTATGGAAAACAGAGGATCGTCTTAAAACTGCATGAAGAATTTTCCAGAGAAAGTTTAATAGATAAGCTGGTCAATATAAGATATGAGAGAAATGATTATGATTTCGTGAATGGAAAGTTCAGAGTAAAAGGAGATACTGTTGAAATATTTCCGGCATATCAGGGAAAGGCAGTCAGGGTGCAGTTTCTGGGGGATGAATTAGAAAAGATTACAGAATTCAATCCGTTATCGGGAGAGATCTATGGAGAAAAAGAAGTATATATTATATCCCCCGCGACACATTTCCTGGCAACAGTGGAATGGGTTGATATAGCTCTTAAAACGATTGAGAAAGAACTTAATGAAAGAATAAAATTTTTTAAAGAAAGCGGGAAACTGCTTGAAGCCCAGAGGATAGAATCAAGGACAAGATACGATATGGAGATGATAGCGGAATTGGGTTTCTGCGGAGGTATTGAAAATTATTCCAGGCACATTCTGGGTAAAAAAGCGGGAGAGCCCCCCAATACCCTGTTAGATTTTTTTCCTGATGATTTCCTTGTCATTATAGATGAGTCCCACATAGCCGTGCCACAGATAAGAGGTATGTACGAGGGTGACAGGTCAAGGAAGCAAACTCTGGTAGATTATGGATTCAGGCTCCCTTCTGCGATGGATAACAGACCTTTAAGATTCGAAGAATTTGAGGCAAAAATTAAAAGGGTTATATTTACCTCGGCTACACCGGGACCTTATGAAAGAAAAGTAAGCAATCAGATAGCCGAGCAGATAATAAGGCCTACAGGGCTGGTGGACCCGGAAGTTTTTATAAGAAAGACGGAAGGGCAAATAGATAATTTGATTTATGAAATAAAAAAAGTTGTGGAAAAAGGTGAAAGAGTTCTTATAACCACTCTTACAAAAAGAATGGCGGAAGATCTGACTGATTATCTGTCCGGTCAAAAAATAAAAGTAAGATACCTGCATTCCACTATAGATACACTGGAAAGGGTTGAAATATTAAGGGGACTCAGGAGCGGGGAATTTGATGTACTGGTTGGAATAAATTTACTCAGGGAAGGACTGGATTTGCCGGAAGTATCACTGGTTGTCATACTGGATGCGGATAAAGAGGGATTTTTAAGGTCAGAAATATCACTTATCCAGACTATAGGCAGGGCGGCAAGAAATGTTAACGGGAAGGTTATAATGTATGCCGACAAGATAACAAATGCTATTAAAACTGCATTATCGGAGACAAATAGAAGAAGGAAATTACAGATCGAGTACAATAACAAGCACGGCATCATACCAAGAACTATTGAAAAAACTATAACTGACATATTAAGCAGCACCGGCATAAAAACCAGAAAAGAAGCAAAAACAGTTTTTAAAGTCAGTGACAGAAAAAATAAATTTAATGAGCATAGATTAATGAGCATGGATCCGTCTAAGATTGCCAATATAATAAGCGGCCTTGAAGAGGAAATGTATTTGGAAGCCAGGGAACTGAATTTTGAAAAAGCTGCTGCAATAAGGGATGAGATAAAGAGAATAAAAAAGATAGCTAATATAGAGATAAAGAAATAATAATGAAAGAAGAAATAATAATAAAAGGTGCCAGGGAGCACAATCTTAAAAATATAAATCTTAAGATTCCCAGAAATAAATTTGTAGTTTTTACCGGTGTAAGCGGATCCGGAAAATCATCACTGGCGTTTGATACTATTTATGCCGAAGGGCAGAGAAGATATGTTGAATCGCTTTCTTCTTATGCCAGGCAGTTTCTAGGACAAATGGAGAAACCGGATGTTGACCTTATAGAAGGATTATCACCGGCAGTATCCATAAACCAGAAGGGTGTCTCAAAGAACCCAAGGTCCACTGTAGGAACCATTACCGAAATATATGATTATTTAAGGGTACTTTACGCTCAAATCGGCATACCATATTGCTATAAATGCGGAAGGTTAATTACCAGGCAGACCGTAGACCAAATAGTGGATAGAGTGATGGAACTGCCAGAGGGCAGTAGATTTCAGGTTCTCTCACCTATAATAAGGGGGAGAAAAGGCGAGTATATAAAGGCTTTCGAAAATATCAGAAATGAAGGATACGCAAGAGTCAGAGTAGATGGTGAGGTTTACGAACTGGGTGAGAGCTTTGATCTAAAACTGGATAAAAATATAAAACATGATATTGAAATTATTGTGGACAGATTAAAGATCAAGCCTGATATAAAGAAAAGACTTTCAGAGGATATCGAAATATCACTTAAGGAAAGCGGGGGCATTGTTTATATTCAGATGCTGGATTCGGGAGAGATAAAGAGCTTTTCAGAAAATTTTTCATGCGTGAGCTGCGGCATAGATTTTGAGGAGATAACTCCCAGAATGTTTTCATTCAACAGTCCCTACGGAGCCTGTAGGGAATGCGGAGGCCTGGGCATCAGCAAGGAAGTGGACCCTGATTTAATTGTGGAACATCCTGAAATGAGCATAATTGACGGGGCCATTCCTTTTTTTAATATGGGTTATTCACACTATTATTCCCAGCTGATGAAAAGTCTGGCTGAAGAGTACGAATTTGACCTCAATACCCCCTATAAGGATCTTGATGAATATATAAAGAAGGTAATTCTATATGGAACGGATGGAAAACGAATAAGCGTAAGTTATATAAATCATAAAGGCAGAAAAAGGAGTTACTATTTAAAGTTTGAGGGCCTTGCCAATAATTTGAGCAGAAGGTACCTGGAAACAGAATCCGATATGCAGAGAATCAGAATAGAAAAGATGATAAGCAGCAGGCCATGTAACAGCTGCAAGGGGAAAAGACTCAGGAAGGAAAGTCTGGCAGTTAAAATCGGCTCTATATCGATAGCTGATTTTTGTGAAAAAACTATTGAGGAAGGTATTGAATGGTTAAAATCGCTTAAATTAACCGATAGGGAAAAAATGATAGGTGAAAGGCTGATTAAGGAAATTATTGAACGCCTTAATTTTTTAAAGGATGTAGGGCTTGGCTACCTGGCTCTGGATAGAAAATCCAGCACCCTATCGGGAGGAGAATCACAGAGGATAAGACTGGCTACCCAGATAGGTTCGGGACTGGTAGGAGTTCTTTACATACTGGATGAACCCAGCATAGGGCTTCATCAGAGAGATAATAAAAAATTAATAAATGCCCTGAAGAGATTAAGGGATCTGGGAAATACCATAATAGTCATAGAGCACGATGAGGAAACAATGAGGAATTCGGATTTTATAGTTGATATAGGTCCGGGGGCCGGCATACATGGAGGTGAAATTGTATACAGCGGAAATCTGAACGAAATACATAAATGCAGCAGGTCCATAACCGGAAAATATCTGGCTGGTAAAAAATTTATACCTGTTCCGGATAAAAGAAGAAAAGGGAACAGCAAGTGCATAACCATAAAAGGCGCAAGGGAACATAATCTTAAAAATATAGATGTTCGCATAGATTTAGGAAAACTAATTGCGGTTACAGGGGTTTCGGGTTCGGGCAAAAGCACCCTGGTAAATGAAATACTATATCCTTCTCTTTCCAATTTAATCATGGGGACCAAGCATAAAGCCGGAGAACACGACGGAATACTTGAATACGAGAACCTTGATAAAGTCATAGTTATCGATCAATCGCCTATAGGCAGGACCCCGCGTTCAAATCCGGCGACATATACAGGAGTTTTCACCTATATCAGAGAATTATTTTCAAGAACGCATGACTCAAGAACAAGGGGTTACAAGCCCGGCAGATTCAGCTTTAATGTAAAAGGTGGAAGGTGTGAGGCATGCAACGGGGATGGAGTTATTAAAATAGAAATGCATTTTTTACCTGATATTTATATCCCTTGCGATGTTTGTAAAGGAAAAAGGTTTAACAGGGAAACTCTGGAAATAAAATACAAGGGTAAAAATATTAACGATATTTTAAATATGACCGTAGAGGAAGCTTCGGAATTTTTTAAGAATATTCCAAGAATCAAAAGGAAATTAGAGATAATCAATGATGTGGGCCTGGGATATATTAAGTTGGGACAGTCATCTACAACATTATCCGGCGGGGAAGCGCAGAGAGTCAAACTTTCTACCGAACTTTCAAAGAAGAGTACAGGAAGTACCTTATATCTTCTGGATGAACCTACAACGGGCCTGCATTTTGATGATATAAGTAAATTACTGGCTATTTTAAAGAGATTGGTCGATGCGGGCAATACGGTTCTGGTGATTGAACATAATCTTGAAGTAATCAAAACTGCTGATCATATAATAGACCTGGGTCCGGAAGGGGGAAAAGAAGGCGGAAGGATCATCGCGAGTGGTACCCCCGAGCAGGTGGCAGAGATTAAGAGATCTTATACGGGGAAATTTTTGAAGATGTACATGAACAGGGACATGTTAAAAGCAGCTTTATGAGCATAATAATGATAATTGAAAAAGTAAACAGAAAAAATATACGATGGATAGAATAAAAGAGTTTTTAAATATACTGCCCCGAAGATGCGGAGTATATATTTTCAAAGATTCAGGGGGTAAAATTATCTATATCGGAAAGGCAAAGAATCTTAACAGCAGAGTGAGAAGTTATTTCAGTAATGCCGGCGGCAATTTTTTATATTCAAAACCTCCGGATTTTACCAAAAAGATAAAATCCATAGATTATATAGTCACAGATAGCGAAACAGAAGCATTGATACTGGAAGGAAATTTAATTAAGAAAAATAAGCCAAAGTACAATATAGATCTTAAAGACGATAAATCATACCCCTTTGTAGCTTTAACTGCAGGAGAAAAATTTCCAAGAGTATTTTTAACCAGGAACAGAAGAATTGAAAATGCGGAATATTTCGGGCCTTATACTAATACCGGAGCCATAAGAAAAACTCTGGAATATTTGAGAAGAATATTTAAGGTGAGGGATTGCAGAAACCCAAAACCGGGCAAAGGTTCGAATCTGCCGTGTCTTAATTATCATATTAAACTGTGCAGTGCCCCATGTGCGGGCTATATTTCAGAAGAAGAATATGGCAAGAATATTGAATTTATAAAGTTTTTTCTTATAGGAAAAGATATAACCATTATAAATGAACTGAAGAACGAAATGAAAAAATATTCAGAAGAGAAAGAATTTGAAAAAGCTGACGAGATTAAAAATAAAATAAATGACATAAGTAAACTTTATAATAATCAGAAGGTATTTTTTCCGGTTAAAGCTATGTGGGATTTTATGTCAGCTGCCATGGAAAAAGATAATGCGGTTGTAAGTCTGTTTACTTATAGAGAAGGAGTGCTGTCAGTAATCAACAACTTTACCGTAAGCAATGCCGGTCTTCTGGATGACAGGCATATTTTAGCTGGCTTCATAGAAAGCTATTATGCAAATATAAGTGACATTCCAGCTAAAATTTATTGCCCGGTAAAAATTGAAAATGCCGATTTATTATCAGAATGGCTGACCGGAAAAAGGGGTAAAAAGGTTGAAATAAAAATGCCCAGGATCGGTGAAAAGAAAAAAATAATGGAAATGACGGCAAGAAATTCCAAACTGTATCTGGAGAAGAAAAAGTTTGAAAAAGATATTGGAAATGCAGGGATTCATAAAGAATTTATAAAATTAAAGAATATTCTGGGATTGGCAAACATTCCACGGAGGATGGAATGTTTCGATATTTCTAACCTGAAAGATACTTTTCCCGTAGGCTCCATGTCCGTGGCTGTGGATGGGAAATTAGCGGCTGAAGAATACAGATATTTTAAAATAAAAACAGTAACCGGGCAGGATGATTGCAGGATGATGGAAGAGATAGCTGAAAGAAGAATAAAATACCTTAAAAAAGAAAAAGTAAATAAAAAGGGCAGTTTCTATGAAAAGCCGGATTTAATAATAGTTGACGGCGGTAAGGCTCAGTTCAATACAGTGTCCAAATTAATAAGCAAGGAGAAGATACGGGATATTGATGTTATAAGTATTGCAAAAAAAGAGGAAACCATATTCTGTAGTAAATATCCTGACGGGATAAAACTTGATCTGGGAAGCAGTTACATGCATGCCCTTATAAAAATCAGGGATGAGGCTCATAGATTCGCTGTAAACTTCCATAGGAAGCTAAGGGGTAAGAGTATGACCAGATCTCTGCTGGATGAAATAAAAGGCATAGGGGAAAAAAAGAAAAAGTATATTTTTGAAAATATAAAATCAGTCGAAGATTTAAAAATAAGGACGGTACAAGAATTAATGGAAATAAAGGGATTAAGTCATAGTGATGCAGCCAATATCTACAGAAAGATACATAGATAAGAGCAGGTGATTTATTTGATAAGATGGTTATTAGATTGGGTAATCCTTACTTTTTCAATAGCGGTGGCTTCCTATTTTCTACCGTTTATATATATAACCGGAGACACCATATGGGAAAGGCTTAGGGTTGCCTTTATAGCAGGCCTGTTATTGGGCTTATTTAATTTGCTGGTTAAGCCTATTATCAAATTATTGTCTATGCCCATTAACATATTAACTCTGGGGCTGTTTAATATTGTTATAAATGCTGGTATGTTATGGATCGTAGATTTATTTATAAAAGGATTGGAGGTTGAAAGTTTCTGGGGATATATATGGAGCTCTCTGGTAATCAGCATCATTAGCATAGTAATCTCAAAGATTGTTTTCTTTAGGGAAAAAAAAGATAAAAAGGATTAAAATAGGTTATATATAAAAAAGATTTTTTATTATACATATTAGAAGGAAAATATAGTTACAAGCGTGGAAATGGTAAAAGATAAAATCAAAATAGTTATAATAACCGGATTATCGGGAGCAGGTAAAACGGAAGCTCTTAAATATTTTGAGGATGCAGGATATTATTGCATAGACAATCTGCCTGTTCCTCTGCTTCTGAATCTAATTGATTATTTTTCCGTGGAGGACAGGAATATAAGTAAAATAGCATTTGCCATTGACCTTAGAAGCGGATTCTTCTTTGACGAAATATATAAAACACTGGATAAGCTTAATGACAGAAAATTAGAATATAGAATTCTATTTCTGGAAGCTTCCAAGAGTATTATAGTAAAAAGGTACTCGCTAACGAGGAGAAAGCACCCTCTTGTGGAGAATGGTAATATTGCAAGCGGTATTGAAAAAGAAATCGAAAAGATGGGAAGGCTGAGGGAAATAGCCAATGTAATAATAGATACTTCGATATTAAATCCAAAGGAGCTCAGGATAGCCATAACTGAAAATATGATGAACAGTGCCGAAAAAAGTAAGCTGCTTCAGATAACAATTAATTCATTTGGTTATAGATACGGAATGCCTGAGAATATGGATATTGTAATGGATGTAAGATTTCTGCCCAATCCTTTTTACAATGAAGAATTGAAAGATCTGGACGGAAGGAACAGTAAAGTTATTGATTTTGTTTTATGCCGCGAAGAAACTAAAAAATTTCTCAGAATGTTTGAAAAGATGCTGGATTTCTTAATTCCAAATTATATTGCAGAAGGAAAAAGTTATCTGGGGATAGCCATAGGTTGTACAGGCGGGAAGCATCGTTCCATAGTAATATCAGAGAAGATACGTGAATATCTGAAGCTAGAGGGTTATGCTACGAGGATAATTCATAAAGATATCGATAGGAAAAATTAGATTCATTATAAGCGGATATGATGAATATATACCCGTTATTATTTTTTAAAAATATATACTTTATTGATTTATTTAAATTTGATAAAATTACAGGATTTATATTTTATAAAGTGCAGTTAATTATCGATATTTATTATAAAGGAGGAATTTGATGTCAATTAAAGTAGGAATAAATGGATTCGGCAGGATAGGAAGGCAGTTTCTAAGAGCAAAATTAAAATACGATAAAGATGAAAGTGTTGAAATAGTATCAATTAATGATCTTTATGATTCCAGGATCCTTGCCCATCTTTTAAAGTATGACTCTATTTATGGGGTACTTG
>Ga0307419_10000034_pt1 | contig 46062 bp, 32 predicted proteins | sample SalMarWE160230MG_2_FD_202512 | JGI IMG/M metagenome (GOLD analysis project Ga0307419, IMG submission 202512) | Salt marsh sediment microbial communities from the Plum Island Ecosystem LTER, Massachusetts, United States - WE1602-30 | ecosystem: Environmental > Aquatic > Marine > Intertidal zone... | reverse complement strand
TCGGAATCTTTTTCTTTACTTTATCAAGCTTTTTAACTACATTTGCATCTTCAGGGGTAATAATTGTAATTTTTCGAGCAATTCAAGGAATAGGAAGTTCTTTTATTGCAGCAAACGCTCCTTCGATGATAACAGATATTTTTCCTCGTGAAGAAACCGGGAAAGCCTTAGGAATTAATGTGGCAACAATTTATGCCGGATTAGTAATAGGACCTGTATTAGGTGGATTTATTGTCCAATTTTCTTCTTGGAGACTCATTTTTTTTATTAATGTTCCAATCGGAATCTTACTTATCATTATCGGCTGGTTTAAATTAAAAAAAGTTGATCAAGGAATCAAGGGAGAAAGTTTTGATATTCGGGGGACTATTTTATTCGGATTGTTCTTATCTTCTCTTCTTTTAGCGCTAACTTTTACAAATAGCGTGGGATGGCTTTCGTTTGAAGTTCTTTTATTATTTATCATTTCTATATCAAGTATGACTTTTTTTATTTATACTGAAAGCAAAACGAAATATCCTTTAATTAAACTTAGTTTGTTTAGAGTAAATAGAATCTTTTCTTTTGCTAATTTTGCAGCTTTATTGAACTACATTGCGATTTCGGGGATAAGTTTTTTATTGTCAATTTATTTTCAATCAATATTAGGAATATCGCCTGCTTTTACGGCTTTATTGTTACTCCCAACAGCCATTACAATGGCAGTTGTAGCGCCAATAAGTGGTAGACTCTCTGATAAATATGGAACGAGGATCTTAACAACATTAGGCATGATTATCATGGGGGTGGGATTTATCCTTTCAATTATAGTTATTGGTTTTTTACCATTAATGCTCATAATTATAACCCAATTTATTGTGGGGTTGGGGGTTGGATTTTTCTCATCCCCTAATAATTCAGCAATTATGAATGCAGTAGAACCAAGAGATCATGGAATAGCTGCGGGGACGCTCTCAACTATGCGTGTTGTAGGGCAATCCATAAGTGTAGCGTTATTAAGTGCAATATTGATAAATTTTATCCCTATCACCATATTGAATCCAATATTATCAAATCCAGCTGTAATAACCGATCCGTTGGTCAAAATGGAATTTACCATGGGTATGCAAATAGCATTAATTGTTTCAACAATAATTTGTTTTATTGCGGCTCTTCTTTCATTTTTGAGAGGTAAAAGAATTGCAAATCAAATTATAGTGGAACCGTAAATTCCTTTCTAGATTTTTTGTGCCTTGCTTCAAGCACTAAAATTTCGAGATTTTTTACCATTTCTTCCAGACTTGGAAAATCTGGAATGTCATGTGCACTTAAAATTTTAGATATTCGTTTCACTTCTTTTTCTTCTCCTACTAACCAATAAAAAAAGGGTTTTGGTGCATTTCGAAGCTCCTCAATTATATCATCTAAATCATTGAATCCTCTATACAGTTTAGAACAAAAAAGCATGTTAAAAATTGCTTCAACTTCAGGATCAGCAATCAAAGCCTTGTAAACCTTTGCCATGATGACTTTTGGTTCTATATTATTCATCATTGCTTTTTCCATTGCCGGCCAAATATCGACAAACCCAAATCGGTTTGGAGGCATCCAATCTGGGAATATGCTCAAAAGCGTTTCATACGTTTCATCACTTAAAATCGGAAAATTCAAGCCATGTTTATTTGTAAGATCTGCTGTGATGGTTCCCGCACCTCCAGATCCTGCTACCATTGTCGCATTTCCCTTGATTGGAAGGGTTTTATTAGAATTATACATCATGGAAAAAGTCCTTGCGTATTGAAATAGTTCATGAAAACTATTAGCTTGGACTACGTTCGCTTGTTTTAAGATTGCATTGATCAACTTGGTGCTTTCAGAGAGTGTTCCAGTATGGCTATGTGATGCTTTTTGTCCTAATGAGGTTGTTCCCCCTTTTACCATTATTATTGTCTTATCTTGTTTTGTCATGGCTTTTTTACATAATGTTAAGAATTTCCGAGGATCTTTAAATGATTCAAGATATATCACTATAACATTTACAGTTGGATCGTCAATTAAATATTCTAAAAATTCATTCTCTCCAATATCCATCTTATTTCCTATTGAACAAGAATATCTAAATCCAATATTCGGATATTTTGAGAAGATGTGCATCAAATAACCTCCGTTTAGCATTCCAGATTGGCTCAATACTGCAATATTTCCACGATTATATTCAGTAAAGACGCCAAAACTGGTAAAGAACCCTCCTTTATTTTCTGATGAACTACTCTCGTCAAATCTAGTTAAACCCATGCAATTTGGGCCAACAACTCTGATCTTAGTAAAATTCTCCGTTATTTTTAAAATTTCATTGCGAAGTTCCAACCCTGCATCTCCAACTTCCTCGAATCCAGAAGCTTCAATTAACGCGCCCTTTATTCCCTTTTTTATACAATCTCTAAGTAAATCTGGTATCACTTGATTTGGCACGTAAAAGATTGCGATATCGACTTCATCCTTAATATCTAAGATGCTATTTTTAAATTCTAACCCATAAATCTCTCCTTTAGCATTAGGATTAATCGGAAACACTTTCCCATTAAAATTATTTGAAATCAAGTTTTGTACAATTCTATGTCCCCCTTTTAATAGATTTTTCGAAGCTCCTATTACTGCTACTGATTTTGGATTTAGAAAAGTATGAATAATGTTGTTATCAGACAAATTTGTCATTTTTAGAATAATTATAAAGTTATATGAGAAAATAATTTAATGTAAAAATAGTCTTCTACTTTCCTAAATTCAATTTATTCACAACATAACGTTTTAAGAAAAGTTTAATTTTGAATCCATACATTTAAATAGAAAAAGTGATAATTGTTTTTATAGTAAAATTTTTTTTTACAGTAAAAATATTGTGAATTTTTATGCCTGAAAAAAAAGAAAAAAAAGAAAAAAAAAAGCCAATGTTTGAAAAGGTGGGTCTTGTGTTTCGAAATCCCATGAGAGTAGAAATACTACGGGAACTTTCTTTTAATTCCCAACGCCCCGTGGATTTAGCTAATAAATTAGAAGTTGATCGTCAAAACATTAATTATCACATAGGTGCGTTGAAGAGAGGAGGAATAATTAAGACCCAGAAAATGGAAGTCTCAAAAGAGGAAGCACCAAAAATGAAAGGGGCGACAATTGATGAAGTGACTGAGAATGGAAAATTAAAAATCTCTTATGGGGTTGAACTTACAAAAAACGGTAAAGATATTGCGAACAAATTTGTAGACCCTCTTTATGAAGAAACAAATTTGGAAGAAGAGTATGAAAACTCACATATCAATAAAAAAAAAGAGGAAAAATAATTATGAAAAATGTAAGCATTCAAATTGTTGAAATGTTATTTGAAAACCCGTTAGAACTTTTAGAATTTGAAAAACCTCAATCTCATGCTAATATGACAATTATCCCGATCATCTATAAGGGTAAATCATTAGAATTTATAAGTGTGAATAAAGCCGAAGAACTTGGCTTAATAAGCATAAATGAAACTGATACTGTTAGCCAATTGGAAGTTGTAAACAATAGTGATAAACAAGTCTTAATCCCTTTTGGTGTTACTGTTCACGGGGGAAAACAAGATCGAACCATATGGGAACCCATCCTTTTAGATTCAGGAGGAAAGCAGAATATTTCTGGGATAAATAAAGGAGCAGTGGAGCAAAGATACACGGTTCCGGCAAAATGTGTAGAACAATCGAGATGGAACTATGGCAAGGGAAAGGGCTTTAAATCTTCCAATACAAGACTTCATCCCAATGTTGCTTTTGAAGCTATATCTTCTGTTGGTCAAGGGTCCGTTTGGAATGAAATACAGGCTTATAGATCAGAAATGAGTTATAATGCTAATATTGCCCCAACGCAGAGTTACTTGGAAATGACTGAAAATATTGAAAATGAAACGGAAAAAATAGTATCCTCATTTAGAAATCTAGAAGATCAGTGTGGTATAGCTACTTTTATTAATGGTGAGTTTATTGGTGTAGAATTTTACGCAAACGCACAAGTGTGGGAAGAAATGAGCAAAGATATACTCAAAGCTTTTGCCATCGAATCATTGAGATTTAAAAATAAATCCAACGAAAAATCAGAACTAAGTTATGACCAATTGATCACAGCTTTACATAATTTAAATTTAAAATTTACTTCAAGAAATGGCATTGGTTTAGGCGAAGTAGTCGAATTTGAATCTCAAGATAAAAAATGGCGTGGCAATACTCTTATTCATGAAAACTCATTCGTTCAATTTTATATAGTCTCGAAAAGAGGGGGTAACACGCAGACAAATATGAGAGAGCCATTTTTTCAAACGAATGTTGAACAAAGATATATTTAGGTTCCTAATAATTATAAATTTTTTTTATATTTTTTCTATTTTATGTTTTGAAACAGACCTTACGCTTGACTTGCAAAAGTTGAAAAATAGAGTGAAATAAAAAAAATGAATATTTTCTATTTTAATTTATTAATTGCTTCCTTTAATATAACCTCAAATCTTTCTAATATAAAATTAGCATCACTTTCGGTTATAATCAAGGGAGGTTTAATTTTTACAACATTTCTTCTTAGAATTTGCCCGCGCATGGTAAGAATCGGCATTGATTCTCCCAAGTATATCCCGTGCTCTGGAGCTATCAAGATCATTTCTTCAGATAATTCTGTAAATGGTTCTCGTGTATCCTTATTCTTTATTAATTCTATTCCAATGAACAATCCATCTCCTCGAACATCTCCAATTACCTCGTATTCTTCTTGCATCTCTAAGAATCTTTTTGTTATCTTTTGTCCCATTTTTTCGCAGTTTTCTCCTAATTTTGATTCCTCTGCTACTCGGAGTGCTGCTAATCCTGCTGCAGCTAATACAGGATTGGAACTGAACGTAGTATGTTCTTCAGAAGGCCCGAATCTCTTCCTAATTTTAGGGGAAGCAATTAAAACACCTAAAGGAAATCCACCCCCAATTCCCTTTGTATAAGTAATCATATCAGGAGAAACATCGACATTTTGTTCTTTCTCATATCTCTCTGTTAAGGTGAAATACTTTCCTGTTCTCCAAAAACAAGTCTGGCATTCATCATAAATTAGATTCACTCCTTCTTCCTCACAAGTGTCTTTAAGTTTCTTTAAAAATTCGACAGGTGCTGGAATTTGACCTCCACCGGCTTGATTGGGCTCAATGATAATTCCCGCAAACTGTTTAGGGGCCATCCCTTTGATATAACTTTCAACAAGATCAAAGCATTCTAAATTACAACCAGGATCTTTTTTACCTCTAATTCCTTCTTCATACTTCCATAAACACCTGTAACAATACGGATAAGGCATCCGAGTAAAGTGATCATGTCCAAAATATTCAAATCGATTAACTGAATGGATGGGTTGAGAAGCACACCCCGTAATTAATGAATTTCCATGATATCCCCCCCAAAATACACCAAAATTATTAGCACCTCTTGATGTCATCAATGCTAACTTCATTGCTGCTTCATTTGCAAGCCCTCCTCCTTCATTATTAATTGAAACCCTTCCACCTTTGAGTTTGCCAGGAGCAAGTTCAGCAAGCTTATTAATTAATTTAGCCCTTGAAGGTGTTAATACATTATATCTCACGTGCGTTAATTTTAACATCTGTTGATATACCGCATAATTTATATCGGGGTGAGCAAAACCTAATGAGAGTACCCAGTTCATTGATGTAACATCTAACAATTCTTTCATGTTACCTTCTTTATCTCTAACTCTTACCCATGCTGAACCGGGTTCTTTTGCTTCAATCGGAATCAACGGCTCTATAAATGAATTTAAACTATGTTTTTCAAATTCCATCAAATCTTCTTCATTAACGCCAGCAGGAATTCGTTCTAATTCCTCTTTGGTCAACACAATTGGTTCAATATCTTTCATTACGATTCATTTCAAATTAAATATTTATTTTAATATTAATACTTGCTTGAAAATTAAATATACGGAATTATTTATTAACGACACTTCCTTCATATTAAAGAATAATTCTAAATGAATGATTACTTGCAAGGAATTATGGGTTGTTTTCTTCTAATTCAAGGCGTTCCTCAATCCGTTTTATTGCATTTGAAGCATGAATCCTAACAGTTCGATGGAAATCATTAACTCTGGATAATAAGGCATTTATGGCTTTTTCATCTCCAAAAGTTTCTAAAATCTTAATCATGCTTAATTTAACTTTATAATCTTCATCTTCACCAGACTTCAAATATTCTATCAATTGAGCAAAATCCTGATTTAAATTTCGCCATAATTCATTTTCGGTATCCTTTAGTTTGTACCAATTTTTTTGAAAGATATTGTAAACGGCATCAGCAGCAACCTTCTTAAGTAACCAATAGGTTGAACCCTTTTTCAAAAGAGAGATCAAGGTATTTAATGAAGAAGTCTGTCCTATTTTTCCTAAAGCGATGATTGCATTTTTCCGGATATCTACATTCCGTACTTTTAGGATACTAATTAAAGGTTCGGCAAATTCTTCTTTTCCAAGTTCTCCGAATATGAAGGCAATAATTTCCTTCATTGTATCATTATCTTTATCTAAATATGTGAATAAGTGGTTATATGAAGCCTCTTCATTGTGAAGGTATATGTTTTTAATAGCATCGATGATTTGAAATTTCATATCAATATCAGTATATTCAAAACTCACATCATCAATATTTAAAATATCTAAAAGTTGTGGCACCGCAGAAATATCTCCTATTTGACCCAAAGCTTCAATAGATGCTATGGTGACTTCAGAATATAAACTATCTAAATTATTAAATAAGGAATCTAAAGATTCTTTAATTCTGAGCTTTCCTGATACGATGATTGCGTTTTTCTTAACAATAAAATCATCAGTAAGTATAAGTTTTATGAGATCATCTTTAATCTCATCTTTTAATAAAGTTAAAATAGCAATTACAGAATTCATGAATTCTGAATCCTCTTCTTTTAAAACTTGAGTCACTTCATTCAGTACAACATTTTTATGCTCAATGAGATTCGTTATAACTTCAGGATACTTAGTTTGAAGATAACTTACATCTTCAAACGAGATATTAATACTAGATAATTCATAGCCGATTAATTTGAATATTTCAGATTTATGTTCATTTGAATAATTATCATTTTTTAAAGAATCTAAAAGATATTTTATCAAAACATCGGGTGTTAAATCTAATAGTTGATTCCTGGCATATTTTTTAATAATTTTGTTTTTTGCCTCAAGATTCTCGATAAAAAGCTTGATTTCCGAATCTTCAAATCTTGTATTGTTTATTGCTTTTAATGATGCAAGAATTATCGCAGGTTCGGTTGATTTTTGATCTATTACCCACTTTAATGGTTTTAGAGCCTTTTCAAGCTTCAGTTCTCCAAGAGCTTTTGCTGCTTCACATTTTATTTCTACTCCTTCATCTGATATCAGTAGATTCTCCAATGTATCATAGCATTCTTTACCAATCTGTGGTGTTTCTTCACAAACTAAACCTAAATATTTGATTGCTCGTATTCGTTTCGCTTCTTCCTTCGCTGAATCTAATATTTCAGTAAGCATTTTAACGGAATTAACGATCCCTAGTTCTTCTCGTCTTTGAAAAATTTCATCTGGATGAAGGTTTGGCTCCCACATATCTGAAAGCTGGATATTTTATTATATATTACAATTACTTACCATATAGCCCTTCTAATTATAAAAATTTTTTCAGTAGTTTTCATTAAAAATGTCAAAAAAAAAAATTTATTATAGATGAGACTCAATATCTTCTCACGTTAGATTTCTGAGAAGCCACCAAAAGAACTAACATTCAATGGTTTCCTCACTTGTTATTTATTTTTATCCGGAATAAATCCTTGATTGTGGTTGTTTAAGCCTTCAGATTACCTTTCTGAAGTAATGTGTAAAAAAATAAATCTTTAAATATAAGATTGGTACTAAATAGTATTAACAAATTATTATTATGGCGAGAAACAATGGAAAATAATTTGAAATTTAAATACAAATCAGTTTTATTAATAGTCATTTTTGCTTCACCATTTGTTTTTGGAGCATTTGGCTATTTAAATATTGAAAAAAACGGAGATAGTACAAATATATACGCAGATCAAATAAAAGAGAAAGAGACATATAACAATAAAGTTGAAACTCCTAATCCTTCTGATTCTGAAGCTCAATTACCAGAACCTACTAATGATTATGATTTTTATAGAAACCAACTTTTTGATCATTTTAATCTTACTTATGGTGATTATTTAAATATGGATGCACATGATAAAGGAATGTTTCATAATTACACTATTGCACTGTGGGGAAAAGAAAATGGAACATTAACTGAAGAAGAAGCTCAGCAATTAATGGAACATCACTCACCAACAGCTCTTGGAAAATATCCTAAAAGGGAAGCAATAATAGAAAATACAGATGGATCATTCATAGTAAAGTTCTCGATTACAGGTAAATGGGCTGAAAGGGTGACAAAAGTTACTGCTTATCTTGATGATGATGAAAATATCTTCTTTTGGGGTTCAAATTTTAAACAAATGCAAATTAAAGAAGAAATAACGCTATTTCCCGAAGGTCATATGGAAGATAATTATAAAAGTTGGGTTGGCAGTATAATATGGAAGGAAAAAGCATATTTTGAAATCTGGTGTGCACCAGGATATATTGATGATTGTGTTGAGATATTTATTGTAATAGAATGGGATTTTTATGATGTGTTGCATATTCTTGACCCTTGGCAGCACCAGGATACTAAATGGGAACGCTTTTCACACACAGCATACATACCTCCAGTGTCGGAGTGGCCATTATTTCCAACCACAGACATTGATTCCATAGATGATTTAATAGAGTGGACGCCTATAAACATAGTCGATGATGATACCGTAAAACCTATAGTTAGTTCTTTCATAGTTGATCAAGAAGATCTCAGGTATGATGGCTTTAATATTGATGTTCTTGACCCTCCAACTAGCATTAAAGAAGGGAAGACATACAAATACACTAATGATCAAGTATTGTTTATTTTATCTGAAGATGATTCACCACCAGGATCATTACAAATGGAATGTTACTCTGTTATAGATTCTTATGAACAATATATTGGTACTAAAGAAGTTGAATTAATAGAAACGAGTGTATATCTTACTTTGGATTTATTTGGAATACCAATTACCACAGTTTCGAATGCTATTGGCTATGGTTTTAGCTTAGCAGACAATACACCCGGCATAAAATATAAATTTGTCGTCCAAGTAAGTGATTCTGATGATGATAGAGGAGAAATCGATAGAGAAACATCAAATCCTTTAACATTTTACTTATGCTCAGACGCGAGTTCTACTTCTTCCATAGATTTTGGTTTGATTATGGGGGCAGGAGCAGGAACAGCTCAACTTGTTCAAAAACTCGATGGTGTCATTCCAGATACAGATTTTTCTCACGTTGATTTCCAAACAAATGATGAATACGAAGTTTTTCCATATAAAAAGGATACAACCCCAACAGAGATGAGTTTTGATATACAATATTATAATCCATTCGAGTTTCCAATAAGAATTCAATTAGGATATAACCAATCTGAAAATAGTCCAAGATTATCAACAAGTATCGATATTGATCAATTCAAAATTGTTGAGAATGGATTTGAAGGACGTGATAATATCTATAATGGTTTTGGATCCGGAACACCTGAGGAAATTGAAAGCAGTGTCTTTAATTCTTATATACCAAGCGAAATCAATTCTGGTGGTACCGGATTAGGTACATTATGGTTTGAGCTTGAACCTAAAGAAACAAAGATTTTTGAAGATTTTCTTAAAATTAGAGTTGAAGATTTTGAATTGTTAAGTTATTTAGACTTACAAACACTTATGGAGGAAATTTCTATGTATATTGCGACAGCTAACTCCTTATCCTCATTAGCTTTTGATTTTATGACGTATGGTATATTTGATGAAGGTTTTCAAAGTAGTTATTCACTTGATAATACATTTAACCTTTACAACGCTTTATATCTTAATCCGTACTTGCACTCATTAAAAGCTGTATCTAATTTTGGCATTAAAGTTGAAAATGTATACTACCCAAAAGTATATCTTCAAGACGAGAATGTTGCTATCTGGAATAATACTTTTTGTATAACAGATCGAGAGACTCTAAATTTATTTTTAATCGCAGACGAAGAACAAACGCTAGGTTATACTTTTGACTCTCAAACAGGATATAATCGCTTTAGATTTGCTTTTTATCCTCCCGATGAACAGGTATCCGCATTTGCTACATTTATTCAACAAAATTTATTACGTGATACTTTGTTATATATATCTTCATTTGGTTCTAGTTTGTCTGACGAAAACCCTTATAAGACATTATTAGAAGTTATTCCTATGATTACCGCTGTGGGTCTTTCTCCTCTTTTATATCATTTCGTTGAAATTATGAATGGATTCAACTCATTAGATTATAATTTTAATGAGAAACCGAACCCTGGGTTAATTTCAGTGTTAATTGATCAATTTCCAGAACTTCTGCAAGACAATGAATTAGCCATAAGAACTCTGTCATATTTAGAAAAATCATCTGAAATGGAAAGAGAGTTACAGGGATATTACGAAAGTATGAATAGATATCATACAGCAGTCATCTATAGTCAATGGTCTTCTTCTTCAAATCAACTATTTTATGCTGCAGAATTTTCTAAAAATGCAAACCAGTTTATGAATGAGATGACAATTGATTTAGCTTTTATATTAGCCACGATCAGTGATGGTCTATCTAATATAGGAATGGCTCCTTTCTCGAATGAGAATATCGATATGGTTAAAAATAACTTTGGATATGATACTAGATATCTAACAAATACATATGACCAATCAAGTTTTCGGAGTAACGACGAAAATACCAACTATTTAGCACAAACAACTCACAGATTTATAAATAATAATGCTCCTAGTGAAATTAGCGAGTTAGGTAGAGCTGCCTTAAACTCCATCTCATCTTACTCAAGTGCGAAAGATACTTTTAAGAACTTAGAAAAAACTTGTATTCATGCAGCAATAGACATTCAAAAAAATACGTTAAATTTTCCAATAATTGATGATACAGCTACTCAAGTATTAATAACTCTTAAAAAAAGTGAACTAAATAATGCTTCAATATTATTAGACAGTGGGTTATATCAATTATGTATTGATACACTTGAAGTTTTCAATGATTTTGTATTAGATAAATACATAGAAACGCGAAATCCAGAATTTTCTCACTTATACTATGAAGGTTCTAGACTTGGTTGCTTAGCACAAAAATGGAATCAATTAGATTTAGGAGTTTTTGATTATGAAGCCAAAGAAGTAGTTAATGGAAAAAGTATAGAATACATTTTTCAAATCCATAATGATATTAACTATGCAATGTATCGCACTAAAAACTTAATTGTACCCATATTCAATGTTACCGGATTACCTCCAGAAACTAATTTTAGGATCACTTACTTGAATTCAACAGAATTACCTCAAACTCTAGATGGTCACTATTATATTCCAATAGGTCCAGAAGAATCTATATTACTGAAATTTGTCGTTGAAATTCCCTTAAATAGCCCATTTGAACTAGAAATGTATAATTTTGAGATGTTGGCATTTAGTGAATTTATTGATAAGAGTACAAATTACCGACAAAATTTCACTTTAAGCATTTTAGAAGATGATTTAACTCCTCCAGAAGTTACACTTTCCTATAATGGAGATGGATACGATTCAGATCCTGGGATCCTTGAGTTTTCAGTAATAGAAGACGGTTATGGAAGTGAAGCTACCGGGAATTTAACAATTATAGGACCAGATGACTTCATCTATAAACAACAATTTGCTGAAGGCATGAATATGAAGGATCTAAGTAATCTTATTCTTAGTCCAGGAGAATATACTGCAACCTTATTTGTCGAAAACAATGACGAGGATAGAGGAGAAATTGACGAAGAAATCGATCAAATTAGTATCTCATTCGCTATTTCAGATGATGATACGGATGCTCCGGTGCTTACTCTGATTCATGATGGAGACGGTACGGATGGATCTCCAGGAGTTCTTATATTCTCAATTACCGAAGAAGACTCAGGAAGTGAAGCCACAGGATATGTAACAATTGAAGACCCATTTGGGTATATCGTAAGCAGTGAAATTTATGCTGAGGGAACATTTACTTTAGATTTGAATACATTCGATCCAAAACTTTGTGAACTTGGTTTCTACACCACGACATTACATGCCAAAAATAACGACGAAGACGGATGGGAAGGAGATGGAGAATCATCTTCTATAAGCATTGAGTTCGAAATTACTGACGATGATATAGATGGACCAGTGCTTACTCTGATTCATGATGGAGACGGTACGGATGGATCTCCAGGAACTCTAACATTCTCAATAACCGAAGAAGACTTAGGAAGTGAAGCCACAGGATATCTAACAATTGAAGGACCCAATGACTTTATTTATATAGAACAATTTGCTGAAGGAACATTTATTTTAGATTTGAATATGCTGGATCCGAAACTTTGCGAGCTTGGCTTTTGTACAGCTACACTCTATGCCGAGAATAATGATGAAGATGGATGGGATGGAGACGAAGAATCTACATCTATAAGCATTGAGTTCGAAATTACTGACGATGATATAGATGGACCACTACTTACTCTTGATCATGATGGAGATGGTACGGATGGATCTCCAGGAGTTCTTATATTCTCTATAACCGAAGAAGACTCAGGAAGTGAAGCCACAGGATATGTAACAATTGAAGGACCATTTGAGTATTTCATAATTATAGAACAATTTGCTGAAGGAACATTTACTTTAGATTTGAATATGCTGGATCCGAAAATCTGCGAGCTTGGTTTCTATACAGCTACCCTCTATGCCGAGAATAATGATGAAGACGGATGGGTTGGAGACGAAGAATCTACATCTATTAGCTTAGAATTCGAAATTACTGATGATGATGAAAATCCGCCTGTTATCACTATTACTTTAGGCGAGATAAATTGGTATACATCAGGAGATTTAGTCAACTTCACGTTTACTGTTGAAGCATTTGACGAGAGTGATTTCAGTTCGATTAATATAAATATAGGTACATATACCGCAGATTTCTTAGGATATCATGAAGCAATTTTACCAGAGGGCTTTTTTGATCTAAACGTTATAATATGGGATAATGATAATGATCGGATAATTGAAGACGATAAATTATCTTCAACTGAGATACTCTATAATATCATCTTAGATCTAACCCCTCCAGTAACAGAAATTATCATTGATCCTTTTTACGACGATGGATTAGGAAATATTTATGTTACTTTAGCTACTCAATTTACTTTAGAAGCTACCGATGAGGTATCTGGTGTTGCACACACTTATTATTGGATTGATGATGGTCCCGTTAATGAAGACATTCTAACATTTTCGTTAACAGATCTTCCAGATGGGATTTATAGAATCCATTTTCAAAGCATTGATGAAGTTGGAAATGAAGAAGACGTAAAATTTATAGACGTAACTTTAGTCAGTATAACGGTAGAATCTTATATCTCTAACGGAGTAGCCGCTGACGTGATTAATGATTTCGACGTAATCTTTAGAAAATGTAAAGAAGATGGTGTTAACGGCTTTATGCTAATAGCTACAAATCCCGGTCAAGTATTCTATCACATCGATATAACTAATTATTGGCCTATACCTTTAGATGAACTTACTATCTATCCTAATATCCCTTCAGATTTTGTGATGAAGAGCAGTGAACCTATCCATATCTATTTGGATGGAGTACAAATAACCACATCTTGCATTATCGTCGATGGAGCAATCAAAATACTCGATGTCCCCTCAGGTAGTAAAGTAGAGATTGTTATCCATTTAGATTACGGATTAAAAGGAACATTTTATGAATATCTGGAGGCATTTTGGTTAAGAATATATTCATTTGAACCCATTGTATATGGAGTTGGAGGAGACATAACAGGTGAAAACAATTTATTAACTGGTACTTATAGCTCTTCAACAGGATTTAAAGTATTTGAGAAGAAAGTTACAGCTATAGCCGGTTTTATTATGGACCAAAATGGAAATCCCATAGTAAATGCGATGGTAGAACTGCGACAGTCAGATGGAACCATTTTAGTGGCATTCACAGATGAAGATGGTCTCTATTTCTTTATTGAGCTAACGTGTGGAGATTACCAAATTCGCGTAGTTTATGAGGATTTAATATCTGAGTGGCAATTGGTAATTGCATTGAAGGATGAAATAACTTGGTTTGACTATATAGTAACTATTTTAATACCCTGAAATCGCTAATGGTTAATAATTATTAAATTTAAATCTTTTTTTTTATATTTAAAAACGAGCTTAAATGTTCTTTCTCGCAATTTAATTAGTTAAATTATAAAAATTTTTTCTGTTCTTTTCATTAAAATTATCATAATAAATTATTTAATCATTAAAATTTAATTTGTAAACCCCATAATTTTTAATCCTTTTTCTACTATTTTCCATAATAAATCAGCATTTTTTTTTCAATATGAATTAAAATTGCTTATTTGATAATAAAATTGTTAAGAATCGCTAATATCGGCTAATGCGATAAATATATAAATATAAATATATTCAAAGTTAAAATAAAATAAAGTCAATTATAAAAACGTAAGGTATTTCGTAATCGAAAGTTATTAGAATAGGATATAGCTCAAGAATTTAAAGAGTAAATACTAAATCTATTAGACTTTACAAAATTGTAGAAATAAGAGGTGGATGAATAAGAAAGATGCTGTCTGATAATCAGACCATAAATAAAAAAAAAGAGAGTACGAAAAAAATTGGGTATTACGCATGTCAATGAGGTATTAATATCAAAGGGAAAATTGATTGCAATAAACTGGTAGAATACGCTAAAGGACTTGATGGAGTAGTCATATCGAAGACGCACGCTTTTCTTTGAACCGAAAGTGGGCAAAATGAAATAATTGAAGACATCAAGGCAAAGAAATTAGATCGAGTAGTTGCTTCAGCTTGAACTCCAAGAACTCACGAGCCAATTTATCGAGGATCAATATCGGAAACAGAAATGAGTCCTTATTATTTTCAGATGGTAAACGTGCGAGAACATTGCAGCTGGTGTACTGAAAGTAGTGAAGAAGCTCTTGAGAAAGCAAAAATTCTCGTGAGAAGTGGAATCGAACGCGCAAGGGGACTAGAAATAGTTCCTATTAAAACCGTTTCCGTCGAAAAAGCGACATTAGTGATTGGTGGTGGAATTGCTGGAATGAATGCAGCATTAGATCTCGCTAATCAAGGAATTAAAGTCTACTTGGTTGAAGAGAAAACCACGATTGGAGGAAGGATGGCCCAGCTTGATCGAACGTTTCCTACAGATGATTGTAGTATCTGAATCTGTGGACCCATAATGTTGGAAGTAAATCGAAACAAAAACATTGAAGTCTTGAGCTTCAGTGAAGTAAAAAGCGTTAGTGGTTATGTCGGGAATTATGAAATCATAGTTGAGAAAAAACCTCGATTTATAGATACTGAAAAATGTAATGGGTGTGGTGCTTGCACTGAAAATTGCCCCACTTATACGACGAACTTTTTTGATGAATTCTTAGGAGCAAGAAAAACAATTGATATCGCATTTGGACAGGCAGTACCATTTTTATATGATATACATCGTGAAACTTGTGTGGAATGTTTTGCCTGTGTGGAAGCTTGTGAGTTAGACGCTATAGATTTTAGCCAATTAGCCGAAAATATAACTTTTAAAGTAGGTACAATAATAATTGCGACAGGATGGGATATTTATGAACCATTTGGTGAATATGGTTATGGTGAATTTGAAAATGTTATCACCCAAGCTCAACTCGAACGAATGCTTGCTCCAAATGGACCTTTAGAAGGTCACGTGCGAAGAATTTCTGATAATAAAAAACCACAAGAAATTGTGTTTATTCAATGCGTAGGAAGCAGGAAAACTGAACGAACGTATTGTTCGGGAGTATGTTGCATGTTAGCCCTTAAAAACGGCAAGCTTCTCAAGGAAGAATTTCCAGATTCGAATATAACCATCTGTTATATAGACATTCGTACGAACGAAAAAGGTTTTGAAGAATATTACCAACGTGCGAAGGATTCTGATATCAGAATGATTCGAGGAAAAGTAGGAGAAATAACTGAAAATCCCGAAACTAAGGATGTGAAGGTGCGCGTTTATTCTTCATTAACTGATGAAATCATTAATATAAATGCAGATTTAGTAGTTCTATCAACAGCAGCATTACCAAGTAAAGGAACGAATAAAATCGCTAAGTTGCTGAATTTAGACGTTGATAGAAATGGTTTTCTTACGGAAAGCCATTTTGGTCTATCACCGCAGGAGACAAAAACAAAAGGGATTTTCATTGCAGGATTTGCCCAAGGTCCAAAGGATATAGCCTATTCAGTTTCACAAGCTCGAGCAGCAGCAAGTAAGGTTGCGGAATTAACATCTGCAGGTGAAATTGATTTGGAACTAATTGTAGCTGAAGTTGATAAAGAATTTTGCATATCCTGTGGGCGCTGTGAAAAAGAATGTCCAAAAGGAGCAATTAGAATCATTGAATCTGAAGGAGCTGTTGTAGATGAGATAAATTGCGACGGTTGTGGAATTTGCGCGACTTGTTGTCCGACACAAGCAATTGATATTCGATATTTCCGAGATGATCAATTAATAGCTGAAATTAATGGAATGTTAGAAGGTGTTTAAACGAGATGGAATATAAGTATAATATAATAATGTTTGCTTGCCTAAAATGAGGCTATGGAGCTGCTGATTTAGCTGGTGTTTCCCGAATGAAATACACTCCCGCAATAAAGATTATTAAAGTAAGGTGTACTGGAAGAGTGGATGCTAAATATATCCTTCATTCCATAAAACAAGGCGCTGATGGCGTGATGGTCGTAGGTTGAAGACCAGATGAGTGTCAATATAAGGTCGGGAATTTTACGGCTCAAAGGCATGTCGATTTTGCTAATCACATCTTAGAAAAAAGAGGTTTTGGTAACCAAAGAGTTAACATGTACTGGTTAAGTAGTGCAGAATCAGAGAAGTTAGTTAAAAGTGTTGAAGACGCTTTTGAAAAAATCCAACGTTTAGGTCCCAATCCGATAAGTACTCAGGGTTTAGAAAAAAAAGAAGTTGCAACAACCCCATAGAATGACTCCTATAAAAAAATTCTAGTTGTAGGATGACTATCCTAGCAAGGATGGGGTTTATTATTGTTTAATTTGTTTAATTTAATTAAAAAAAGATTTGAAAAAATATGGTATCAATAGAAAAGAACGATATATTTAATAATATCCCTCTAGAAGATTTGATGGATGCAACCTATCTTGCTTCCACGAATTTTCAAGTTAGAGCATTTTTTGAAGCAAAAAATGAAATTTTGAAGATAGGAAAATATTCTGAAAAAGAATTTTACGAAATTTTAGATGCTCTGATTGATACGGAAACCGAACGAAAAATTGTTCTCGAAAAACTTCAAGGAAAAAATCCGTTATTCCTATCAGAAATAGCAGGTGAAATCACGTTATTTCCCCCCGAAAATGTAATTCGTGATGTAATCTACTTGAAAGAACAAGGTTATGTAGAGGAACACGTTGAAATAAAGACCAAAATGGTCACCAAAAAGATAAAAGGTGAAGAGAAACAAGTTGAAGTCAAGGAATATTTTTACCGTTATCAAGCAAAAAAACTTCCCGATGATTTTATGGAACTTCACTTTAAACCCGTATCAATTGTATTTGATGCAGGAGTTTGCTGTCAATGTGGATGGTGCTCTGCTATATGCCCTGTAAATGCAATTACAGTAGATGCGGATAATTTAGAAATAGATGATGAATCTTGCATAAAATGTGGATTATGTTTTAGTGTTTGTCCTCGTTCTTTTTCTATTGACCAAGCTAATGAAGCAATCAAGAAATTAGATAAAGAACTGAAATGGTCAGATAATATTGGAGCTTATTTCAATACTTATTCGGGGAGTACTAAAAATGAAGAAATAATGAAAGTAAGACAAGATGGAGGCGTAGTAACCACAATCGCCGAATACTTATTAAAGAATAAATTAGTAGACGCTGTAATTGCAGTACAACATTCAAAAGAGCTATGGAAACCTGAACCCGTCATTATCGATAACTTGAAAGATTTGTATAAAACGGGAGGTACAAAATATGCGAATTCTCCATCTTTAAAAATAATAGATCAAGCTAAAAAGTATGATCGGGTAGCTTTTGTCGGAGTTCCTTGCATGATGAAAGCTCTGGAAAAGGGAACACTATTTCCAAGTGGTTTACCCTTTTTTAAAAATATTAAATACAAGATCGGTCTTTTTTGCATGGAATCCTTTCCATATGACGGGATTTTAATGCTAGCAAAAGAGAAATTCAATAAAGACGTGAATGAATTGACAAAAATGAATATTGGGGGAGGAAAATTCATCGTTAAAATAAAATCTGGAGAACAGTTAGATGTTCCACTAAAAGAGGTCAAGAGTTATGCTCGTCATAGTTGTCACTTTTGTGAAGACTTGACATCGGATTATGCCGACATTTCTGTAGGATCCATTGGGTCACAGGATGGATGGTCTTCTGTAATAACGAGATCGAAAGAAGCAGATGAATTATATAATGATATCGTTAAAGCAGGATTAATTGAATCCCAAAGTTTAAAAGACGTTAAACCCGGACAATTTTTAGTTGAGAAAATTGGCGGAACTAAACGAAAAAATTGTAAACCAATAAATTTGAAAGAGAATCAAGATGACCACTAAATCATTTCAAGATTTAATTAAGGAAGTACATGAGAGAGGAATTTGTCAAGAATGTGGAGGCTGTGTAAGTTTTTGTAGCTCAGCAGAATTTAACATTATTGGATTTAAAGACCAATATTCTCCTCCAGTATATATTAATAAGGATAAATGCTTGGAATGTGGAATATGTTATTACATTTGTCCTCAAACCCATATTATAGACGATGAACTTAATAAGACGTATAATTTTTCAGATTATATGTCAATGCCTTTAGGAAATTTCGAAAACATTTATTCTTGTCAAGCTACCGTCAAAGAGTTCTTGGAGTATGGAACCGATGGTGGCGTGGTAAATTCAATCATTAATTTCTTAATTGAAAAAAAAATGATAGATGGTGCCGTTGTCTCCAAAACTGAAGCTCCGTTTTCAAGAGAAGCTACTTTTGCCGATAGTAAGTACGATTTATTAAAAGCATCAGGAGTAAAGTTAAATATTACTCCTCAACTGGATGAAATTCAGAAGTTTTGTACTTACACTCATTCAATTCCAAAATTGAACCATTATAAATTTAAAAAATTAGCAGTGGTAGGAACACCTTGTCAGCTATATACTATTGCTTGCATGAAAGATTTGGGAGTTACACCTTCCCAAAATGTTGAAATTTGTTTAGGATTATTTTGTTATGAAAATTTCTTTTTTGAAAAATCACAAATCGAAAAGTTCGAAAAGGATTTTAATATTAAATTTAGTGATATTAAAAAGATTAATATCAAGGAAGACGTCATATTTACGCTAAAAGATCTCGGGACGGGTGAGAAGAATATTCACGTCCCTTTTAATCATTTAAAAGATTACATGCGTGCTGCTTGTAATGCGTGCGCTGACTTTACAAACATCTATTCAGATATTTCATTTGGAGGATTAGGGTCTCCAGAAAAATATACAACCGTTATTCCTCGTACTGAAAAAGGAAAGGACTTATTTAAAAGAGTTCTTAACGCCGGTGTAATAAAACAAAGAGATCTTAGTGAAGAGAAAAAGAGAGAGATGGTGAATCTCATCACCCAATTTTCTAAGTCAAAAGTTAACCGAAAGGAACAATTCATGAAAAATTTATCTTAGAGAGGAGAAAGCAATAATAGAATCAAAAAGAGATAAAGAGCGGAAAAAACTATTTGATGATACCTTAAAATATCTTGGTAAGGTTTATGATCCAAACTTAAGAGAACTTTTAAAAAAGTGTTATCAATGTGGTCGTTGTTCAGGTGTTTGTCAATTAAGTAAAGTGCAAAAATATACTCCGAGTAAAATTATTCAACTTATTTTAGAAGGTTTTGAAGATAAAGTTCTTGATAGTGGGGATTTATGGGATTGTCTAACATGCAATCAATGTCTTAAAGACTGTCCCGAAGATATTAATTTTGCAGACATTGTCAGAACAGCAAGGTATTTAATGCGACATAGGAACCAATCTGTCGATGAGTATGTTGCTCATAAAGGAATATATACAACTCTTTCTGAAATAATGAGTAGACCTTATATAAATCCCGAAAGAAACATGGAGTGGGTCCCAAAAGGTTGTAAAATCTCAGACAAAGGAAACATATTATATTATGTAGGGTGTTTGCCCTTTTTTAACTATGAATTTGAAGGTTTAGATACAATTGCTAAAAGTACCTTGCAAATTATGTGCAAAGTTGAAAATGAGCCTATAGTTGTTTTATCCGAAGAGACTTGTTGCGGACACGATATCTATTGGGGGCAAGGTAAATTAAAAACGTTTATCAAGCTAGCAAAAAAGAATATAGACAAATTTGAAAAAACAGGAATTTCAAAGATTGTGACTGCCTGTGCGGAATGCTATAGAACATTTAAGATTGATTATGCTCAATTATTTGAGGAGTTTGAGTCGAAATTTGAAGTTAAACATCTCATCGAATATATTTACGATAATTGGAAGGAAGGAACCATTGAATTTGTAAAACCCAATAAATACGAAGAAATCACGCCTTTTACTTACCATGATCCATGTAGATTGAGTAGATTTTTATCCAAGGAGAACGACATTACAGGGATGACTCGGGAAATTTTCAAGGAATTCGAAAAATTAGGTTATAAATTTAATGAAATGAAGCATAATAAGAAAAACTCATTATGTTGTGGAGTCAATTCCTGGATGAATTGCAATGAAAAATCAAAAGCATTAAGATATACGCGAATGTTAGAGGCAAAAGAAGCTGGAAAGATAATGATTACATCTTGTCCTAAGTGTAACATTCATTTGAGCTGTCTTCAAAATGATTTCGAAGATATAGCCTCTATTGAGATATTAGATTTTTCCGAATTTTTAGTTAATCACATCAAAGTTAGAAAATCAAGGAAGAAGGAGGAGTCTAAATAATGCAAGGAAGCGTATTAGTAATAGGTGGAGGCATAGCCGGCATCCAAACTAGCCTTGATCTCACAGAATTAGGATTTAAAGTCTATCTCGTTGAGAGAAATCCTTCTATTGGAGGTAGAATGGCACAACTTGATAAGACCTTCCCTACAAATGACTGTTCATTATGTATATTGGCTCCCAAGATGGTTGAAGTGTTTAGAAACCCGAATATCGAGCTAATGACGTATCATGAGCTAAAAGCAGTATCTGGGACTCCAGGCGATTTTATAGCAACTATTATTAAGAAACCTCGTTACATTGATGAAACGAGATGCAAAGGTTGTGGAGATTGTGCTGCGAAATGTCCTAAGATCCAAGTTCCCAATCTCTTTGACATGAATTTAGGAAAAAGAAAGTCTGCTTATATACCATTTCCTCAAGCAGTCCCTCCAATTTATCTCATTGATCCTGAAATATGCTTAAAATTAACAAAAGGCGTATGTGGTGTATGTGCTAAGGTATGCCAAGCTGAGGCAATTAATTTTGAACAAGTAGAACAAGAGATAAAGATAAATGTCGGAGCAATTGTGATTGCTACGGGATTTGATATGCCCGCCGAAAAATTATCTTCAAGGTGGGGATATAGATTTGAAAACGTTGTAAGTGCTTTGGAATATGAAAGGATATTATGTGCTTCAGGACCTTTTGGTGGTCACGTGTTAAGACCAGGCGATCACGAAGAACCTGAAAAAATCGCGTTCATTCAGTGCGCAGGTTCAAGAGATCTACACGAAGGAATTCGATATTGTTCTAGCGTGTGTTGCATGTATACCGCTAAAGAAGCCATCATTACCTCCGAACATTCAGAAAAATCGAAATGTTTTGTTTTCAGGCACGACATACGTGCTTTTGGGAAGAACTTTTATGAATTCACGCAAAGAGCACAAAAGGAATATGGTGTAAAATATATTCAGACTAAAATCAGCAAGATAGAAGAAAATCCTGAAACGAAGAATTTGACAATTCACTATGAAAATTTAAAAACGGGAGAATTTGATAATTTTGAAGCTAATTTAGTGGTTTTAGCCACTCCATTGGTTCATTCATCCGGAAGTCAAGAGTTATCGGAAATATTAGGAATTGAAGTAGATGAATATAATTTTTTTAGAGAGTTAGATTATTATAACAAATCAAAATCAACAAAAGAAGGGATCTATTTATGTGGTTTTTGTCAAGGTCCAATGGACATCCCAGAGACCGTTGCAGATTCGAGTGGAGTAGCTGGACAAGTTGCAGCTTACTTAAATTCAGTAAAGTTTGAACAGATTAAAGAAAAGGATATAGAAATCCCCGAATTGGGAATTAAAGATGATGATGAACCGAGAATAGGCGTGTTGATATGTCATTGTGGAATTAATATTGGTAAATACGTACACGTTCCTTTATTGGCTGAATACGTGCGAACTTTACCAAATGTAATTCAATGTGAAGACAATCTTTACTCTTGTTCATCAGATAGCCAAGCAAGAATTAAAGAACTCATTATCAATAATAAATTAAATAGATTTATTGTGGCTTCTTGTACCCCAAGAACTCATGAAGCATTATTTCAAGAAACTTGTGTGGAAGCAGGTTTGAATAAATACTTGTTTGAAATGGTCAACATTCGAGACCAATGTTCCTGGGTTCACATGGACGATGCGGAAGCAGCGACACAAAAAGCTAAAGATTTGATAAGAATGGCAGTTGCTAAAGCACGATTATTAAAGCCCCTGAAAGAAGAATTGTTAAAAATCACCCCTACAGCATTAATCATTGGTGGTGGAATCGCAGGAATGACTGCTGCCTTAAATACAGCCAATCAAGGTTTTAAAACATTCATAGTTGAAAAGGAAACCGTTCTTGGGGGAAATTTAAATTACTTAAACGAGCTGTACCCAATCGAACAAGATGCTTCGGATTTCCTTAATCGAACCATAGATACAATCGAGAAGAATGAGAACATTCAAACGTTCTTGAATGCTAAAATAAAGAAAGTCAAGGGATACGTGGGAAACTATGTTGTTTCAGTAGAGGAATCTAATGGAAATGTCCAAGAATTAAGCATTGGAACAATCATCGTTGCCACGGGAGGCAAAGAATATAAACCCAAAGATCTCTTTCAATATAAAAAGGAGAATAAGAATGTTATAACTCAACTAGAGTTAGAGCAATTATTAAAAGAAAAAGGGAAATCGTGGCTTGATGATATCAACCGTATCACTACAATTTTATGCGTAAATGCCAGACAAAATGAAGGAATAACCTATTGCTCTAATATATGCTGTGGTAATTCAATCAAGAATATAGGACTTCTAAAGAAGCTTAAACCGGAACTTGAATTGATTGTCCTTTATAGAGATCTACAAATGGCAAAGAAAAGATATGAAGATTATTACCGAGAACGTAGAAAGGATGCAATGTTTTTGCGATATGATTTGGATAACTTGCCGATTGTAAAAAGAAAGAGTAAATCTCCTGAAAAATATGGAATAAAATATTATGATACGAACTTGCAAGACTTTTTAGAATTTGAAACAGATTTGATCGTATTGTCGACTCCAATGGTTCCATCAGACAATTTGATGGATTTAGCTAAAATGTTAAAGGTACCGTTGGATAAAAATGGATTTTTCCTCGAGGCTCATGTTAAATTAAGACCACTCGATTTTGCTACCGAAGGAATATTTCTATGCGGCTGCGCTCAATGGCCAAAAAATGTCCAAGATACAATATCCCAAGCAAATGGTGCTGCAGGAAGAGCCAGTAGATTTTTAAGTGCTAAAGAAATTACCACTTCGGGCATTGTTGCAGAAGTAAATCCAATAAATTGTATAGGTTGCGGAAAATGTGTTAGTGTTTGTGCTTATAATGCCATTGATATTTTAGATTCAATAAAGGAATATGAAGATGTAAGCCTTTTAGTGAAAAAATCGTTCATAAATTCTGCGTTATGCAAGGGATGCGGTACATGTGCAGCAACTTGCCCAAACGGGGCGATCTCTATAAAACAATATGATTTTGATCAAATAACTGCAATGATTGAGTCATTTTTATTAGAAACATAACTATACATTAAGAAGAAATAATGTCAAAAATTAAATCGAAAGAGAAGTTTCCTGATTTTAACCCAGAAATCTTAGCGTTTTGCTGTAATTGGTGTTCTTATGCAGGTGCAGATCTAGCTGGTGTATCTCGCTTTCAATATCCTCCTAATATTCGAATTGTTAGGGTAATGTGCTCTGGTCGAGTTGATCCTTCTTTTGTTATAAAAGCATTAAAAGACGGAGCCGATGGGGTTTTAATTACTGGTTGTCACATCGGAGATTGCCACTACATCACTGGAAACGAATATGCTAAGGAAAGGTTTGAAAGGTTGCATGAAATTTTAATCAAGCAACTTGGGATAAATCAAAAAAGAGTAAGGTTAGAATGGATAAGTGCTTCGGAAGGAAAGCGGTTCGCAGAGGTAATTACAGAATTCACGAATGAAATTAAAGAATTAGGACCTCTAAAAGTTCTTTAAAATATATGTTTATACCCTTTTTAATTTAGATTTACGTCAGTTTTAAATAAATTTTGATTAATCACTTTTATTCAATAATTTTCTCTAATAGAGAATTTAATATATATATTTAATATATCAAATAATATTGGTGCAATGATCTAAATTTGGTTGATTCACGTCCTTTCATCAAGAACATATAGTAATTAATAAGAAGTGAATTAAACTCGTTAGAAATAGTATGAAAATATTAAAAATTAGTTAAAATCAAGAAACATTTGCGTATTTAATTATAAGAAGTTAAAAAAATCAAAAAAATCTTCCATTCTTTTTAGCTACAACTCAATCATTTGATAAAACTTAAATTTAAATAAAGATTGTTTAGGGATTATGAATAGTCAAGAGAGAGTTTGGGCAGTACTAAACCAAGAACCAACTGATCGAGTTCCAATTCATATAATTACTTTAGATGGGAAAATATGCGATGAGGTATTAGGAAAACCTGCTCGAACCACATTCGACACTATTGACGAATTAGAGAACCAATATCCTGACGATTGGGTTGAAAGAATTAACGGAATACTCACTAATATAGAGATTTCTATATTTTCAAGATCCTTAGAAGCTGCTGCACAGCTTGGATTTGATACAGTTGGGGCGGGATATATTCCTTTTATATTCGAGAATAAAAATGATATGTCTGATATTTTTGGGAGAAAATATCAAATCATTAACACACATGGACATATTATGCCTTATTATATGGATGGTCTAATTAAAAACCGTGAAGACTGGGAAAATTTTCCTAAATCCGATTTCTCAAATATATTTATGGAAGCAAAAAAGCTTTATAAAACTGTACTGAGGAGAAAAAAAAAATGTGCGAATCCTAATATGTGCATTATGGCTCAAGATGACTATGTATCTGTGTTTCCACCTGCATGGCAGTCAATGGGTATGAATGCATTCGTTAGAAATTTAAAAAAGGACCCTAAACTAATTAAAGAGATCTTAGATTTTAGTACAGAAATAGTTATAGGGCTATTCAAGACTTATTCTGAACTAGGAGCTAAAGTATTTTTTGAAGCTAGTGATTTAGCGTTTAGATCTGGACCTCTGCTTAATCCAAAATATATAAATAAATATGTATTACCTTGTATGAAAAGAGTTACTGATGAAATCCACAAGTTAGGGGGGAAAATAATTTTTCATTCTGATGGAGATATCACCTGTCTTCTCGATTTTATCGTATCTTCTGGTTTTGATGCTGTTCATTGCTTAGAACCTCCTTATGTTAAGCTAGATCCCCTTAAAAAAAAATATGGCGAAAAATTAAGTTTCCTTGGAAATATTGATACTTCACATGTTTTAGTCAGTGGGACAAAGAGAGAAGTTGAAGATGCGGTGAAATTCGCTATTAAAAACTTAGGACAAGACGGAGGGCTCATAATTTCTCCTACTAATACCCACCCTGCAATGAATTTAAAGCAAATAGTTTGGATGATTGAAGCTACAAAAAAATATGGTATTTACCCAAATAAGCTCTAATATGTATTATTACAAATGAAATTAAAGAATTAGGCTCCCTAAAAGTTCTCTTAAAATTTTATAAATTTAATTAAAAAATTACATTAATGACAACATTTCAAAATTTAAAGATGATCACTTTCTCTAATAATTTTCCAATAATTGTCTAAAAATAGTAATGATTTTTAATCAAATGATCAAATCTTTACAAATTTAAATGAAAATATTTATATAATCGCTTATCCTTATTTTTAGAATAACATAAAATAACTTAACTGATTTGTAAGGAATCAGTCTATTTTTTAATGAAATTAATTGGGGTATTTTATAATAATGGAAGGTTCTGTCTTAGTAATAGGCGCTGGCATAGCAGGAATCCAATCTTCACTGGATCTAACTGAACTTGGCTTTAAGGTTTATCTTATCGAAAAGGAAGCTTACATTGGAGGACATATGGCTCAATTCGACAAATTATTTCCTGCTAACGACTGTAGTTTATGCGTGCTCGCTCCAAAAATGGTTGCGGTGTATAGAAATCCTAATATTTCTCTCTATACATTATCTGAAGTTAAAAAAGTATCTGGGAGAGCTGGAAACTTTAAAATTAGTATCCAGAAGAGTCCTCGATATGTGGATGAAAGCCGATGTAAAGGATGTGGAGATTGTGCTGCAAAATGTCCTAGAGTGGAAGCCCCGAATCTCTTTGACATGAATTTAGGAAAAAGAAAATCCATTTACATCCCTTTCCCACAAGCAACTCCTCCTGTGTATCTTATAGACCCAGAGATTTGTCTTTATCTCAATAGGAATGTGTGTCGGGTATGTGAAAAAGTTTGCCAGGCTGGAGCAATAGATTTTGGTCAGAAACCAGAGGATATAGAGTTTAATGTTGGTGCAATTGTAATTGCGACCGGGTATGAAATGCTAAGCGAAGAATTAGCTTCGAAATGGGGATATCAATATAAAAATGTCGTGAATGCTTTAGAATATGAAAGAATTCTTAGCCCTACTGGACCATTTGGAACCCAAATTTTAAGACCCAGTGATGAAAAAGAACCAAAAAGTATCGCATTTATCCAATGTGCTGGATCCAGTTATTTAAATGATAATGTTCCCTATTGCTCTCGAGCTTGTTGCATGTATACAACGAAGGATGCAGTTTTGACGAAGCAATACTCTCAAGACATTCAGATTTCTATATTTAGGCATAATATCAGAGTATTTGGTAAAAATTTTTATGAGTATACCAAGGAAGCTCAAGTTGATTATGGTATAAACTACTTCAATTCTGACATTAATTCTATTGAAGAAGAACCAGAATCTCATGATATTATCATTAATTATGATGATTTAAGAACGGGTGAATATGGAAAGAATTATAGGGCAAATTTAGTAGTTCTCGCAGCTCCATTAGTACCTTCTCGTGGTTCTAGAGATTTGGCTGATATTATAGATGTTAGGCTAGATAATTTTGGATTTTTTCAAGAATCTTCTTATTTTGACAAGTTACTATCGACTAAAGAGGGGGTATATTTATGTGGGTTCTGTCAAGGTCCAATGATCATTTCAGAGACAGTTGCAAATGCGAGTGGAGTTGCATCTCAAATATCTACGTTTTTGAATTCTGCTAGATACACGCAAGTAGTTGACAAAGAAATTGAGACTAAATCTGAAGAAGAAATAATAAGGATTGTTCCTCGAACATTAATAATTGGCGGGGGTATATCTGGAATAACAGCAGCGTTAAATATAAGTAATCAGGGATTTGAGACAATTCTAGTTGAAAAAAAAGATAAACTGGGTGGAAATTTGAATCATCTCAACTTGATCTATCCGACTCAAATAAAAGCATCAAATTTCTTAGAGGATAAGTTAACCCAATTATCTAATAAAGAAAATGTTAAAGTCTTTCTTAATTCTTATATAGAGGAGTTGGAAGGGTCAATAGGAAATTACCACGTAAAGATTGCCAATCAAGAAAATAAATATAATTTTGAAGTAGGTACTATTATTGTAGCAACTGGAAGTAAAGAATTCAAACCTCAGGATTTTTTTCAATATAATGAGGAAAATAGGAACGTTTTAACACAATTAGAATTAGAAGAGCGATTAAAACAAGAGAATAAAGATTGGCTTAAAGATATTGAACATATCACCACAATAATGTGCGTGAATGCCCGACAAGAGGGTGGATTTTCCTATTGTTCTAATATATGTTGTAGTAATACTATTAAAAACATTAGCATATTAAAAAAATTGAAACCACAATTAAAAGTTGTTGTTCTGTTTAGAGAATTACATATGGCTAAAAAGGAATTTGAAGAATACGTAAGCAAGAGAAAAAAAATTGCTGAGTATTTAAAATATGATTTAGAAAATCTACCACATCTAACTAAGATTAATGATAGTCCAGAGAGATATGAAATAAACGTGCAAAACATCGTGGATCAAAAGGAAACGATTAGATTTGAAACTGATCTCGTTATATTATCCACGCCAATGATTCCTCCCGAAGATGTACACGAACTTGCTACAAAATTAAAAGTCCCAATCGATGATAATGGATTTTTTATAGAAGCTCATAAAAAATTAAGACCCTTAGATTTGGCAACTCATGGTATTTTCATTTGTGGTTGTGCTCAATGGCCTAAAAATGTTCAAGATTCCATTTTAGAAGCTAATGCTGCAGCTGGGAGAGCAAGTAGATTTTTAAGCATTAAAGAAATAGCGACTACCAAATTAGAGATGTTGTCAGTTTTCCTCTCTATAGAATGTTTTTTCAAGGATATGAAAGTAAACATTGAAAGATGTAATGGTTGTGGTCAATGTGCTGAAGTTTGTCAATTTAAAGCGATTACGCTCGAGGATTTAAAACAAGAATACGAAGATGTGAGTATTTCCACGAAAAAAGCACATATTAATCCTGCTTTATGTAAAGGGTGTGGTAAATGTTCAGCAACATGTCGCTTAAAAGCAATAGAACCCCTCCATTATGATTTTAAGCAATTAATCTCTATAGTTGAACCATACTTTCTTGAAAAAAGCAAGAGGAACGAAACAGAAGAATACATGTATGCTGAATAGAATTCTACAAAATTTAAATAATAAATTTTTCTATATTTTTTTCTTCCCGTGGAGAATGGACAAAAGAAATGAAAAAGTTTGATTCGGAGAAAAAGTTATTTAAGAAATTTTCAATTAACTTTTAGCTTCTTTGCAAATTTATATAATAATATTAAAAAAACCAGAAGCATCGCAGAAATCATGAGAATTATTATATATACTAAGGTTATTCCTCCGGAATTAAAGTATGGTTCTAACGTTGTTGGAACGAAAGCAATTCCGATAAAAAGAAACGCTGTAGTTAGACCCGCGAGAGCACCACGTCTTTCTTTTGATATCGTTTGGCTATAAAACATGACTAATGTCATTATTATTCCCCCTGCGAATCCCATGAAGAGAAGTCCCAAGGAAGTGAATAGAAGCGCTTCGAAACTGTTATATCCGAATGCCACTAATATTACATTAGCAATAAATAATGAGATCAGTCCGATGATTAGAGCAGGTTTTACCCCTTTATGTTTAATAATGAATCCCGTTAAAATTCCGCCAAAAAATCCCATTAACCCAAATATAGCAATAACTATTCCTGAAATCGCCTCGGGAATTATATGAGTAAATGATCGCGAAGTCCAGATTACTGCTGCAGTAGAAGTATGTGAAAGCAAAAATGCTGATATAACTAATAAGATGACTGGTAAGCGACGCATTTCTTGAGTTAGATGGGAGAAAAATGTTCGAATCCCTGCATCACTTTTAGTGACCGATTGATTTTTTCTTAAAATATTAATAATTAGGATTCCTAGTACTGTAATACTCAAAAATATCACGTACATATATCTCCAGCCCACATTTATTATTATACCTGCAAGTAATGGACCTATACCGACTCCTAAATTAGCAACAGCACCCAACAAGCCTATTTTTTTGGAAATTTTAGGTCCGGGAGTGATATCTGTAAGCAATGCTATTAAAACAGGATTGACAAAACCAAAACCAATTCCAGCTAAGATATTAGCAATAATAAAAACCAATAACGAAAAGGATGATGTTGCTATGACCATACCTATTCCAAAAATTGTTAATCCTAAAAGAATTACGGGAAAACGACCTTTTATATCGGAAATAGCTCCAGAAAATAGTTGAACTAATGCAAATGGGAACATGAATGATGGTATCGCAATCAATATCGCATTAGGAATTACTGAAAATTCTAAAGAAAGTACACCGAATAAAACTAAAATAACGTTTCCTGTAAGAGGACCTAATGCATATAGTATAAAAATAATTGCTTCACCTAAACTTGAAGTTCTGTTCGGTTCCGTATTCATGAGAATTCATCTATTCAATTTTTAAAGATATTAGTATAAAAAATTGGTGTCTCATATTAAACTCTCTGCTATTAAAAAATAAAAAAAAATAATGAATAACAAAAGATGATAATAATTAAGACTTGGAAATCTTTCGGGAGTGTTTAGATTTGGAATACAGATAATATGCATTAATTACTACAAATGCACCAATTATCATCCATTGAAAAAGTGGTACATTGGTCAAGATGGAAAGTCCGAGTAAAGTAAGTAAAAGATTGGTGGTCATATCTTTTATGAATTCACTTTTTTCCATGGATTTTTCTAGTTTTTCTCTAATTATCCTATCGGTATCAATATCTTGCAAGTATTCATTAATTAGCACGGTTAATTCATCGTCTTCACCAGTATAATTCAAGGCTTTTGTAGGGTTTATTATCCAATTATTCATGATTGAATTTGATATGAATGCTTTTACTTCAAATTTGAATGAATCTTCGATAAATTCATAATGATTGGTAATATCGAAATCTTCACCTTTTTCATTGAAAACTAGGAGAGAGTACCTTCCATAAACGTTTTTCTTTTCAAATGATTTGGGAAAATCATAGATTCCTCTTAGAACATTTGAAGATTTTGTTTCGTAAAACAAGGTTTTATCAATTATGTTAAAAACTGGCACGACCGGGATGAATAGCGAATCTTCCATATTATGGATCGTTATGGCTTCAGAATATCTTCTATTCATCATGAGTAGTTCTCTGATTAATCTCTTTCCAATTTTATTAATTTTAAATAGAGTTTTAGTTACAGTTTCATGTGAAGTATGACATCTTAAGATTAACTTATCTTCGTTAAACCAGCCATCAAGATTGCCTTTTTTGATCGTAAACATTCCGGTTTTTTCATATTTTCTATCTACAGTAATTTTAAATCCTAAAAACTTAGCTGATGGAAAGCAACTCGAGAGTAAATGGTAAGCTTTATAATGAGTTCCAGGTATTTTAAAAACCATGTAAATTTCATTTTTACCAAAAGGAATTTCATAAAATCTCCAATCAAAATCCGATTTGGGTTTCTTAACTTTTATTTGTTTATTTTTAAAATAAGTAAAGAACACGTGTGAGCCTTCAGACATTGAAAAATTTATTTTCTTCTCAAAACGGAGCTTCTTTAAAACAGATCCTATTTGAGGAATATCAAATTGAAGTTCATTTTCAAATATGTTAAATTTATAGTCATAATTCTTTATTCCTGCTTTTATGAGAAGATGCATGAGATTTAATTTGGATATGACAGTTCTTTTTCTGAGAATTTTTAGAATTGCTTTTTCTAGTTGTTCTTTATGTGCTTCTCTTTTCTTCTCTCTTTCTTCCTTCTTAATTCGTCTTTCTAACCGTAGTTTATCAAACTCTTCTTTTGAATTTTGCTTTATATCATATTCAATCTCTTCTTCTTCCTCATCCACTAACTTATCTTCAATGCTTTCATCATCAAGGATATATTCTTCTTTTTCTACTTTTTTTGACATGGTTGTTTACTCTATATCATGGATTATAATTAAGTTTGGAAATATAGATAATTTAAATTTATATATGATCAATAATTAAAAAAATATTTACTATTTAGAATAGGCAATAGAATTTCTTAGTCTTTTAATTTCATTCTTTAAATAGTTGACAATTCTCGATCAAAAATTGGACTAGCAAAATACTATTAATTTAGGAAATAGTATGATTATAATATATATATTAAATTCGATTGATTATTATGAATTCAAAAAAACATGGTTTTGAGAGAGAAATGCCTAAAACGCATTTCTATCATATTTTATTACCTATCACTTTTATGGTAATCTGGATTCTGGATACAAGTATTTTTCGGATTTCGACTATACTGGATAATTATATTCCTTTTATCTTGCGTTTGATATTATTCATTGTAATATTAATTATAGCCTATTCCTTCATATATATATCACATAAAACTCTATTTAAATCGCATGAACCACCTACTACTCTAATTTGTGAAGGAGTTCTTGGTAGAACTCGCAATCCAATGTATTTTGGTATATTATTGATATATGTCGCTTGTATCTGCTTATCAATATCATTAATTAGCATCGTTGCTTTCATTCCAATCTTTTTGGTATATAATAAAATGGTAATTTACGAAGAGAAAATTCTTATAGGATTATTCGGAAAGCAATTTCTGGATTATAAGAAAAATGTTCCACGATGGTTTCCAAAGATAATAAAAAAATAACTTAGCTTTTTTCTTTTTTTTAGGAAGATATATTAGTTTACTAGTCTTTTTTCCAAACATAATGGAATCGAAAAGACAGTCCTTTTATATCTATTTCTTAATGCTTCTATCGATAATGGTTATTTTTTTAACTCCCTTTGGATATCATATAGATTTAGGACCGGGCCCAAGCTCAATTATTGCAATGCTTTGGGAATTTCCAAGTTATCCTGAGACTCATCCCCCTTTTTTTGTTCTACGGTATTTTATAGAATTTTATATTTTTCGATTCGTAATATTATTCGCGATAATTAGATTTCTTCAAGGAAAATTCTCAAGAAAATGGCTCATAATTTTGGCGGTAATAGGTGAATTAATTCCGTTAATAATTTCCATTCCTGCATCCCTTATACTCAATTCTCAAGGTGAAAATCTATCCCCAATAGTGATTTCTATACCTATTTTGTTACTGTATATTATTCTAACAACGCAAATCTTTCTAAAAAGAAAAAAAAAGTTAAAAAATTTTATAGAGCCATAATTTTGGCTAATTCCTGCATTTTTTTCGCACCTTTAACCTTCAACTTTCCCGTGAGCATTTTTATTAACATTGCAGCCTTAGAGATCTTTCCTCCAGTGAAATCGAAAAATAAGCTTGCAGTACAAGCAATTGAACCATCAACTTCAATGTTTTTTATATCATCCTTATCATTTTCAATATGCTTTATATCTAGAGTTCCATTTTCAATTGTGATTAACGCACTATACCGTTGGTCTGTAAGATTGTAAAGAAAACTCATTTTCGCATCAGCATACTCTTCCTTAAATTTTTCATTTTTGTTTATTGATCCTAGCTGTTGCCAGAGTAATCCAGCAAGACCACATCTTTCTTCTTCAGCTTCTTTTTTAATTTTAGCTTTTACAATAGATTCATTTTCAATTCTCCATTCTTGGAAGGATTTTTTCGTTGGAATATTTAATTCAACATCATCTAGGTTGTCTGCTATAGGGAACTTTCCATATGTATGCGCTGCAGCTACAGCTGCATGAATGTGTTCGGAAGGAGTATCCGCGGGAACATTTGCTAAGAAAATACTTAGGTCATGATCACGACCAAATGCATCAATGAATCTTTTAACATTATCAACAATTTTCTCAACAGGTCCATCTCGGAGCAATCGAGCGTTTATACCTGCTGTAATCGAAACACTTTTTCCTTCTTTTCGATATTTTTCAGTATAGTTGCGTACTGCTTCAAGAGGGTATTCATGCCATCGACCCATAGCTAAGAATAATGCGAGATTACCACCAACACTTGCAACCTCCACATCAAAACTATCATGAAGTATTTTCTCGTCAAATTTATCTAATCGTTCTTCGCAATAGTCCCCAGTCACGTTCATCGTCACTACTCCAAATTCTTTACATTTTTTTTCGAGTCGCTGATTATAAGGGACAATCCAGTCCATCATTTCTTTGGGGGATAAATTTGGTACACTAGCCCAAGCATCAGCCCCTATCCCTAATAAATTACCCATTTTCTCATTTTGAATCCTAATCCAAGGAGCTAAAACGTCATCAACAACGAAACTCATAACTCCATCATATAATTTTGGATCCTTTTTCATTGCCCTAATGAGTTTTGGAAATCCCATTAATCCAACTGCTAAGCTAAAAGGTGAGCAAAATATGCAATTACCACCAACCATTGAACCAGAAGAATTTAAAATCATAGGAAAACGTCCAGCATTCTGAAAATCAATTTTTTTATTTTTTAATTTTTCTAAATCCTCATAGCTCTTAATCAACGGTTGACGAAAATCAATAGTAGGCATAGAATTTTCGCCATAAATTAATTTACCTCCTAGCGCTTCCACTTCGATGTTATAAGCATCATGTCCTCCTGCTGAGCTATCTAATTCATAATATTTTCCTACTAATCCACCTAGTTCAAAATTATAATTTAAATCGGTGTAAAATTTATTAGCAGGGGCTTCAGCAAGATACATGACATGGTCATGACATTGAGCTGAAATATTAACATAGCTTTTATCTCCACTTGAAAGAACACTTCCCAAATCTTGTTTTACCTCAGTCAATTTATTGCACCCCCAGTATCATTTTTGCTTTTTCTACTGCATCAAAAGCATCTTTTCCCCACACATCGGCATTTATTTCTTCAGCAAATTCCTGAGTACAAGGAACACCACCGATCATTACTTTTAATTTGCTTCTTAACCCTTCTTTTTCAAGTCGTTTGATGATCTCTCTCATTTCAAGCATTGTGGTCGTCATATAACATCCTAAACCTAATATATCCGGATTAAATTCTTTAATCTTCTCAATAAAGGTATCTTGTGAAACATCTTCTCCCAAATCAATTACTTCAAATCCTCCTCCACGAAGGGTGGCATTAACCATTATTTTGCCCAAATTATGCATGTCTCCTGCTACTGTTCCGATTATCACTTTACCTGAAGAACCTCTATCTCCAGCTTCTAATTTTGGTTCTATCACTTCCATTGCTAATCGAAAAGCTTCAGCACATAATATTATATCCGTGTGAAAATATTCATTCTTCTTCCATAACTCTCCCGCCTCTTGAATACCAGGGATGATTCCCACGTTTATAATATTTATGGGCTTAATTCCTTGTTCTAAAGCCTTTTTAGCGAGTTCTTGAGCAATATCATCATCGCCCTCAAGAACTGCTTTTTTTAATTCCATTAAAATTTCATTTTGATTCATTTAATCCCCATTTTATTTTTATATCATGATTATATAAAAACAATAAAATATAGTTCAATCTTGAGATTTATAATATTATTCTTCTCACGATGCAAATTTTATATAATATTAAAATTAATATTGATCAAAATTAATCTAAAAACTCTAAATATGAATTGAAGGAAGTGAAATAATTTGGTAAAATATGAATACAAGGTTTTCAATGCGAAACAGAATAAAGAGTTAAGATCTATGTGGAAGGATCCTGGAGAATTTGAAAAATTTTTAAATGACAAGGGAAAAAATGGGTGGAAGCTTGTTAAAGAACGAGATTTGGGTGGTGTCTGGACTATGATTTTTCAAAAGGAAATAGAGGGATAATTCAGTCATTTATTTATTCTTTTTTTTTTTTCGTGATAGAATAATTCATACCAAATATTTGTAGACTTTAAAAAATTGCTTGATAAAAATAATCAATAATCATCGCTTTAAATCATTTTAATATTCTTGGTTTTTAAAAACAAAGAGATTGATGTATTTTTAATGATTTTAAAATAGATAATAATTAAACCAATAACTAATTGGATAATTGCAAGAACATTCATAACCCATAAAGGAAACCCCGTTATATTAGTAAACGTTATAATATCTCCTGAAGCCTCTCCCATTAAAAACCAATGAGGAATTCCTAATGTATTATTGATCGTATAAAATGGAAAATCTAACCATGTGACGATGACTAATAATTTTAAGAATAATATTAACCATTTGTTATGACTCTTGAATTTTAAGAGAATTAAAAACACTGGAATCATGATCCATTGGAGAATTTCTCCTCCCATCATCACAAGAGGAATAAATTGAATGGGAACATTTCGCCATGCTACGAATCCAGCAAAGTTATTAAAATCTAAGAATGGTAGGGGGGCATATTTGGTTATTTCTCCACCAGATATTATTACAAATATTGCGTGTCCATTCTCATGAATAAATGTACTTAAAAACCATACTCCCAAAATAAGTCCCATATATTGACTATATTTTTTAATAAATCCTTCTTGATAGATTGTAAAAAGTGTCAGTAATATAAACCCACATGCAATCATTATATACATATACCCTCCTAATTCAAGGAATTCAACTTTTGTCAGAGGCTTACCTTCAGGAAATAGAATCATATAATCTGGATTTGTTATTATTAGGATTATCGAAAAAAAACTAATTATTGGTGTTAAGGAAAGTACTATTTTTCTTACTTTTTTAGTATTTATTAAAATTAAGGATATTATATTTATGACATTCAGAAGCACCATTAAATAAAAGTTTAACATTTTCCAGTTGACATAATGCACATAGGTAACTACTGGAAGTGCAGGACCTAGATTATTATGCCTAATAAATGCAAAATTAAAATTTAAAATAAGAATGACAATGCATAGGATTATAATTCCTATATTTAGAAAAATAATCTCTTTTCTTACACCTAATCGCTCCAGAATTCTCTTTTTATCAAGAATTTTCATAAATTCCACCTAAAATTCCTTTTTTTAAATGATTTAGTTGGATGAAGATAGTTAACATCCAATATTTAAGCGTAATCTAGATTTTGTCGTCTTTACTTAATAATTTTATTTGTCTTCGTGAAAGAACAGTTTTTCGAACAATTTAATTAATAAAGAAATCGATAAGTCATATAAGTAAAGAATTCTTTATTTTTTAGTAAAACATATAAATGGTGAATTATGTGATAGTAGGTACTTCATCAATTAGTGAAAAAGGACAAATAACTATACCAAAAGAAATTCGTGATAAATTAGGAATCGTTCAAGGTGATCGATTAATCTTCGATTTAAGAGGCGATTCTATTATTATAAAAAAAATAGGAACCATTAATTTATCAGAAATATTAGATCACCAGAATGCTTGGTCAAAATCGAGCCTTGAGTTCCAAAAAGAATTACGAGATGAATGGGAATGAAAATTGCCATTGATACAAACGTTTTCTTAAACGTAAAAAACAAAGATAAACCATTCTACCCCTTTTCAAAATCTATTATCAGTGCAATTGATGATCAAGAAACCAAATTCTATGGAATAGTTTCAATCATTGTTATAACAGAATTATCAGTGGGGTATTATATCAATAATGAAATATTAGAAAAGAATGAATTTCTTTCGGGGCTTTACTCAAATAAAAAATACAAAATTATAGAATATAATTTAAACATTGCTGATAAAGCTGCTGAAATTCGCTCTAAAATTAAGTTAAAACTACCTGATTGCATAATTCTTGCTTCAGCTCTTATCGAAAATTCAGAAATTTTAATCACAAACGATTCTGGATTTGATAAAGCAAAAGAATTAGTAACTATATACACCTCTGAGGAATTTTTTAAAGAATTTTTGAAAAGTCCCAAGAATTTTCACTGAGTTTGATTCAATAGAATCAAAAAGAGAAGATTTGGATGAACTTGTATCGTTTTTATGTGCTTGCTATTAGGGAATGTTATCAAATAATTTGATTATAAATATAATGAAAAGCAATAAAAAACCAGTCATTCTTTCTTATTTAAGTTTGATTTGTGTGGTAATACTATTCATGATCATAATCCTTTTTCATTTATTTCGTTCAGATCATGACCCACTACTGCAAACAATGAGTGAATATACGATTGGTCCTTTTGGAATCTTTTTACCTATAACCCTCATTACTTTAGGCTCAAGTTCGTTCTTATCATATTTTGCCATGCGTGAGACGCTACCAATGACTCGTCTAATAAAAAATGGTATAAGAGCACTATTATTATGGGCTATTTTTATTACTATTGCTGGAATATTTCCGACTGATTATATTACCGGATCTTATTCTTTTTCACGTATAATGCATGGAATTTCTTCCTACTTCGCATTTCTTTCTCTCCCTTTCTCTTATTTTTATTTTTCTCTCTTTTATCAAAAAGAGGATGGATTAAAGTTTAATTTTTACCGATTTCAAACTTATTTCTATTTATGTTTATCTTGTTTTATTATATATTTAGTTTCTCCTTTAGGATATAAAGGTTTAACTCAAAGAATATTTCTTGCTATTATGATCATATCCTATATTGATTTAATTACAACTCCATTAAGAAAAATTAGAATAAAAAAAAAGTATAATCATAAACCATGATAATATAATACTATTATAACTATTCTAATATAAATTACAATAGCAAATAGAGGTATTAAAATTATTTACGTGTACTTTTTTCTGTGAGTTCCTGGCTTAATAATTTTTTTGATTATCCCTCTTAAGTACAAGAGATTGACTCAACGTGTATTTGTAGGAATAATTATTATAGCGTATATAGATATTATAACAATTCCATTGAGAATTATTTATTCACAAAAAAGTAAGGTAAAATAAAAAAAAGAGAAATTAGATGTTATTCTGGCATAGAGAAATCCGTTATTTCGGGTAAAACTTCAAGTTTGGGATATATATATCCGGGTAAAGGTGGTGGGGAATTATAAATTTGCTCAATGCTAATTTCCCCTAAATTAATTCCACGATACTTCTTAAACCCATAAAATGTCCCTTTAATCACTTGAGCATTAAAATCCATTGTCATTCCAAAGACCGCTATTTTTGATCCTTTAGGGATATATTCTAAATGTTTTTTGAATAATGTTGGAGAGAAAACCAATTTAGTATCGTCTGCTGCAAGTGCCTGAAAACAAGGAACAATTATTGGATAATTGTCAGCTGGATCCAAAAATGCAATAAATTTTGGATTCATAGCTCCAGAGAAAATCTGTTTTCCGAAAGTATTCAACCGTTCTTCTGCATTTTTATTTCTTGTTGCTCCCTTTGCTAGCAAAGTAAATATGATTCCTTTCAAAAGTTTTCCTAAAGACACGGTTTGTATTGGAGAATTTTTATAGATATTGCTATAAAAAGCCCTCCATACATTCATTGTAGTTGAATATCTCATATCTCTACTATTCCAAAAATCTAAATCTTCACCATTTTTAAGAATATGTGAAAAATCAGCTTTAATTTGAATCATTTTGAATGGCATTTTGATTGTCATAAATAAGTATCCATGTTTTGGTCGGTCTTGAATGAACTTCTTTGACTTTCCATGCAAAAATTGTCCCCACACAATTTGATTTTGTGTTTTTGCTTTATTAGCAGCAATAAATGTTAGATGAGGCCAACCATTATCATCTACAGTGGCTAACAGCTTTACCATTATGGGAATTTGAGTTAGTTCAAATGCCTCTTCAGATAATTCATTTTTCCAGGTAAAAACTTCTTTTGTCAATCTTATCACCTCTCTTTAAATATTATGCATCTCTCTAGCTATAATTTCATTCTGTAGTTCAGTTCCAATCGTTACAAAGTATGCGTTATAGCCAGTAACTCTTACAAGCAGATCCTTATAATTTTCGGGATGTTTCTGGGCATCTTGGAGTAATTCTGCGCTAACCATATTGACTTGTAAAGCAGTTCCTCCGTTTTCAATACATCCCCTTAAATATGCTTTGAATTTCTCCTTATGTTCAGGATCTTTTAATATGCTTGGATTGAACGTAATAGTATGACTAGCTCCATTAGGTAAGTAATTAATATACTTCCCTTCAGCAGTTTTTCCCCCTAATGCATGTCCCACTGAATTAATGACTGCTGTTGGTCCCTTTTTCGTCGCTCCGGTTGTAGGACAAATTGCATTTGATAAGTACATTCCTTGAGTACGACCATCTGGAGTAGCAGGTGTTCTAGATGCATCAGGACCCGCCCAATAATTCCAAGAAAGCATCCCCGGACGAAATTGAAATCCATTTGGAGTTTTGTACTTCCAAGTTTCATCGCTCCATGTTTTCATAACTTTTCGAGCAACTTCATCAAGTTTATCATCGTCATTACCATATTTAGGAGCTTTACTTTTAAATAAAGCTTGCATTTTAGGATACTCATCATTACCTTCCCAATTATCGACCAAAGCTTGTTTGATTTGCCCTATCGTATACTGTTTATCATCATATACGTACTTCTTAATTGCTAATAGAGAGTCTACAGTAGTGCCAAAACCAACCCCCTCAACTGTAATAAAACTTAATTCTGGACCCCCGCTTCTGACATCAAGTGCCTTTTCTGCACAACCCTTCACTATTGTAGATACAAAAGGTGTTGGAAGGAGTTTGGACTTTAATTGTTCTTGCGGGTTATATATTTCAACTATATGTTTTATGAGGAATTTAACTTGTTCAACCCAAGCATTCCAAAATTCTTCCCAACTTGAAAAATTTTCAGGATCACCTGTTTTAGGACCTTGCTGTTTCTTTGAACGGCCTAGATCATCAATTGGAATGTTTTTTCCATTCCACAAAGTGAGTTCTATTGACTTTGCAAGATTTGGATTACAATTCACAGTTCCAGAGCGGTCATTACCTTGCATAGTATTTTCAAGGCATCCCACACAAGCATAGTTCCATACATCATCTTTTGATACTCCTTCTAAAACTAGTCCTGCCATAGATCTCTCATCAAAATTTAACAAGAAAGGAGCTCCTTGTGAACGAGAAATCATATCTACGATAATATTTAACAATTTATCCGGGGTATTGCGATGAAGTCTTATATTAGGTTTTGGCTCTAAACTTGGAAACCATTCATCAACGACCTCTAAAATTGTATAAGTTAATTCATTTGTAAGATCTTCTCCATTTTGCCCACATCCAGACAGGGTTATAAGTTGACCAAATGAAGAGTTAATGCCATGTCTTCCCCATAAAGCCATCATAGCATCATAAGCAGTATGGCAATGGAACCAAAAACTACCTAAAATTTCCTTTGCGAAGTCTTTAGTGATATTTGCTTCCTCAATCACATCTTTTTGATATAAATGCCATAGATGTTGGTCTATTCTTCCAAATGAAGTTCCTGCTCCTGGATAGGATTCTTCAGCCATTATCATAAGATGAGTTAACCATATTGCTTGAACTCCCTGCCAAAATGTTTGAGCTGGTTCCCAAGGAACAAGTTCCAGATTTTTAGCCATTTGCTCAAGTTCCTTAACTCTTTCTTCCGTGGAAGCAGTTGCTTTTAGTTTTCTACATTTATCAGCATATTTTTTTGCTAATTTTCTTGGAATCTGAGCTGATTTCATCATTGCTCTCAATTGATTACCTTTTGAACCCTCTTTTTCTTTATCTGTAAGTTTTTCATACTGATCTACAATATTTTCATAGAGATATTTGAACCCTTTTTTAACTACTGTCTCAAAATCGCATATAATATGACCAGAACAAGCACCAGCGTTTCCATATCCATTATAATGAAATTCTCTTATGGATTCTCTGTTCTTAAGAGCCAGTTTCCAATATAGTTTTGCTTCTTTTTCATTTAAACACTTACTAAACATTAGACTAAACCTACCTCCAGCTAATAAATCATTCTCAGAAATTATTTCTTGTGGAATATAATCAAGCATTATAGTTTCAAAGAATCTTGTTCTTCTTTCTGGAAGAGATAATTGCCAAAAGTCATCAACAACTTTTACAGGTGCTGCCATTGATTCTGCAGAATAATATGCTCCCTTTCCTTTTCTTCCGACCATTTCTAATACCTCTGGACCTACATAAAATTCTGCTTCATAGAGGATTACATCCCAATCAACTCCAGTTGTAAAAAACATAAACTGATTGTTCCATTTTCTCTTAAACCCTGAAAAATAATAATCTCTAAGCCATTTTGATCGTGGTAATAGATCGTGTGCTTTTGCAATTTTGAATTTAGGTTTTCTTTCTTGAATTTCTGAAGGATTCTTAATGTCGCTCATATAATTCACCTTTTTCTTTAGTTTTTAATTTTAAATTTTTAAGTAATTGAATCAAGTATTGTATTTAAATGTTCGATCCCCTTTTAAATGGTTTCAATGTTCGATAAAAAAATGGTCATAAAAGAAAAATTTATACACAAATTAAAATAGAGTACATCCTTATAAAAAATGAACATTCGAACATATAAAATTAGTGAATTTATTCATTTACTATTCAAGAAAAATTATAATTCTTTGAGCAATGTCTTCAGATAAAGAACTCAAACAACGAATAGAAATATTAAAATTAATGGAAAGCTTAACTCTCTTGAGAATAATTTTAGCGCTATTGATCTTTAGAAAATTAAGCCTAACAGAATTGAGTGCTTTATTAGGACGAGTTAAATCTACTTTAACTCACCATATTAAAAAGTTAGAGCTCTTACAAGTCATAAAATCAACGAGAAAAGAAGCCAGAGGTTCTATTGATGCTAAAGTGTATGAATTAATACCGGGTTTTCTTGAAAGATTACACATTGATTCTAATAGACTTGGATTAGATTTGTCTAGTGAGATGATTCTAAATGATTTGCAATTTTTTAAAATAATTAAAATCATTTATGAACAAATAATACTTTATTATGAAGCAGTTTCAAAACAAAAAAAAACTAAATCTTTTAAAGATTTTCGCCAAGATCATTTCAAATCTTCAATTAGTTATAAATACTGGTTCCTCTCCGATGATGCACGTGTCAAATATGAAAAACTAATGGAAGAATTTGATAATCGACTAAAAAAGGTTATCACTGAAGACAATTTGAAAAATCCTGAGGCAATTAGACCATTTCTTGTATTGCATACTTTTTTTCCACTAAAGCAAATAATAGAATATGATTCCGAATTGAATGAATTCAGAAAGTTTTTTCAAGCACTTGAGTAAATATTCAAAAAAAGTATATATAAAAAGGGATAGAATTAAATTTCAAGGATGTGAAGGAATTTTATGGAATATAATGCTATATTGATAACAAATGGGCTCTCCAGTTTGATAATTTCAATAGTATCAATTGTTACTGGGCTAAAAATAGCTTCTAAATATTTACAACATAAAGAAAGAGTTCTCATTTTCGCAGGGATTACTTGGTTATTGATGTATGAAGGATGGTGGGGTCCTTCGGTCTCCTTTATTGTGCTGATTTTGACAGGGCAAAGTATAGCTATAGAGCTATTTTATACAATTTCAATAAGTTTAACTCCAATAGCTATAACTTTATGGATGGTCGCTTATACAGAGTTAAAATATAAAAGATTTCAAAAGATTATTGTAGGGATTTTTTTAATCCAAGCTCTAATATTCGAAATTTTTTCATTTTATTTTTTGATTATAGAACCTTCGATTATTGTTGAACGGGTTGGAGTAATCGATGCTCAATATAAATCATTTGTAGTATTATATTTTATTGAAATCGCTGTAATACTTATTGTAACAGGTATCCTCTTTGCAAGAGAATCTTTGAAAATAAATATACCTATAATAAGATTAAAAGGAGTTTTTCTTCTAATTGGCTTTATTTCTTTCATTATTGGCTCGATTTTGGATGTTTTTCTTGAATTAAATATTGTTACTCTCTTATTATATCGAAGTGTATTGGTATTTAGCTCCTTTTCTTTTTACTTTGGTTTTTTTCTTCCTAAATGGTTCAAAAAATTCCTACCCAAAAATAATAAAATTTGAAAATAGCATTCTATTATAGAAATATAATTGAATTTAAGAATAGAATTTTAATTTTTTGGGAGATTATATTGAGAGTAGGCGATTCTTATTCAGACTATATGTATGATATTATAGAAAATATTTGTAAAACATTTGGCCCACGATATTCAAGTAGTCAAGCAGAAAAAGATGCCAATATTTGGATTAAAGAGGAACTTGATAAATTTTCAGACGAGACCTTTATTGATGAGTATAATGTAAGACCGGCAATGTATCCTCAAGGTTTTATCAAAATTGCAGGATTATTAGGATCAATATCTCCCTTATTTATGATTTTTCTGTTCCCCCTCCCAATTTTTTCAGCAATTTTCATTATTATAGCGCTATGGGTGTTATATTCTGAAATGATGCTCATGAAGGGTTGGATTGGACTATTTTTCAAGAAGAAAACCTCAAGCAATGTATTTGGGATTATCAAGCCTACCGGAGAGGTAAAATTTCGAATCATATTTGAAGGGCACACGGATAGTGCCAAAGAAATGAATATCGCAAGCTATCCACAGAAATTAAGGAAGTTAATAGCCATAATAGGGTTGTATTTTTTAGTACACACTATTATATTTTCTCTATGGAAATTCATTTCACAAATTATAGGAGAACCCTCAATCATACTTTACAACTTTGCTATTCTCTCTTGGACAATCATCGATCTTGTCTATTTCTTATCACTTATTGTTTTTTATCCATTCTTCATTTGGATTTTAAAAGGTTTTTTAGGAAAGACAGTAGTTTTAGGCGCAAATGATAATTTAGCTGCTACAGCTGTTGCTTTATCTATAGGTAAACACTTGAATCAAAATAGACCTAAAAATGTTGAAGTCTGGGTAGGATCACAGGGAAGCGAGGAAGTGGGAGACAAAGGTGCTGGAGCGTTTGTTAAAAAATACGGGGGATTGGGACTGTTAGATAATTCATATACCGTAGTTTTGGAGGGTTGTGGAGCAGCTGAAGCAATGGCAATTATTGAAAGTGACATGCATCGAGCGATATATGATACAGAAGTGAATGAATTACTTAATGAAGCCTACAAAACAGCAAAAATAGAGAATCCCGAAATTTTGATGTTAAAAAAGGTGAAACTTAAAATTGGTGCAACTGATGCGTGCCAATATATTCACAAAGGATATAAAGCTTCGGCCTTATACGGAGCAGAAGAAAAAAAAAATAAAGCAATTAATTGGCATTCTATCAATGATACTCCCGAAAATATCAGCAAAAAGGTTTTAGGAAATTTTCTCGAAGTTTCATTAAAATTCGTAGAACTTGTAGACAAAAAATATAATTAATAAATTAAATAAATTCATTTATTACATGACTCGAAAACCGAATATTATCTTATTTATCACCCACGATCAAGGGCAATTTTTAGGTTGTTATAACACCGTTCAAACTCCAAATAATCTTCATACTCCTAATTTAGATAAAATAGCTGAAGATGGAATTAGATTTACTAATAATTTTTGTACAGCACCTCAATGTTCCCCGAGCAGAGGTAGCATACAAACTTCGCTCTATCCACATCAAAATGGCTTAATGGGCTTAACGAATCGAGGTTGGAATTTACCAAAGTCTAATAAAACTCTTCCCATGTACATGAAAGAATTGGGTTATACCACACATTTAGTAGGACTTCAGCATGAAACAAATTTTCCAGAGAAACTTGGATATGATACAATGAGTAAACGTACCAAGGATTACAAGTATAATATCAATAAAATTGAAAAAGATTTCCTTCAATTTATCGAAGCCCATCGGGCTGATAATAAGCCGTTCTATGCTAATTTTGGTACGATTGAAACCCATAGACCATTTAGTGCATGGGCAGACCCAGT
>Ga0307419_10000032_pt1 | contig 46635 bp, 45 predicted proteins | sample SalMarWE160230MG_2_FD_202512 | JGI IMG/M metagenome (GOLD analysis project Ga0307419, IMG submission 202512) | Salt marsh sediment microbial communities from the Plum Island Ecosystem LTER, Massachusetts, United States - WE1602-30 | ecosystem: Environmental > Aquatic > Marine > Intertidal zone... | reverse complement strand
CGTCAATTATCTCTTTTACCTCCTGATCAATAACCTCAGCTGTTTTTTCACTGTATGGTTTTGTAAAGCCAAAATCAGACTGTCCTGATGAATCATAGAAGCTTACATTACCAACCTTGTCGCTCATCCCGAAGAATGACACCATTGCATAGGCTTGTTTGGTGATCTTTTCCAAATCGCTGAGTGCTCCTGTAGATATTTTTCCGAAGATCAATTCCTCAGAAGCACGTCCTCCAAGAGCATAGGCCATTTCATCAAGCAGTTGCTCGCGTGTGGTTATTTGTCTTTCCTCAGGAAGATACCATGCAGCTCCAAGAGCTCTTCCGCGTGGAATAATGGTTACCTTCACAAGCGGGCTTGCATATTCAAGAAGCCAGCTCACAGTTGCATGACCGGCTTCATGGTATGCAATTGTCTTTTTCTCCTGCATAGATATTATCTTATTTTTCCTTTCGAGGCCACCAATAATCCTGTCAATGGCATCAAGAAAATCCTGTTTTTCGACCACGGTTTTGTTCTTCCTGGCAGCTATCAGGGCTGATTCATTGCACACGTTGGCAATATCTGCCCCTGAAAAGCCGGGAGTCTGTTTGGCCAGAAAAGCTATGTCAAAATCCTTTGTTATCTTTATTGGACGAAGATGCACTTTAAATATTGCCTCTCTTTCAGTAAGATCGGGCAGTTCTACATGAATCTGGCGGTCAAAACGGCCGGCGCGAAGAAGGGCCCTGTCAAGGATATCAGCTCTGTTGGTAGCTGCCAGTATGATTACACCTATGTTTGTTCCAAACCCGTCCATCTCTGTAAGAAGCTGATTAAGAGTGTTCTCACGCTCGTCATTAGAGCCGAAATTAACATTTCTATTCCTGGCCCTGCCCACTGCATCTATCTCATCAATAAATACTATGCAGGGAGCTTTTTCCTTGGCCTGCTTGAAGAGGTCTCTGACCCTTGAGGCACCCACCCCTACAAACATTTCGACAAAATCGGAGCCTGAAATTGAAAAGAAGGGAACGTTAGCTTCTCCTGCCACAGCTTTTGCCAGTAAAGTTTTTCCTGTTCCGGGAGGACCGATCAGCAACGCTCCTTTTGGTATCTTGCCTCCCAGCTGTGTATATTTCTTTGGATTCTTAAGAAAATCAACTATTTCCATTACTTCAGTCTTGGCCTCCTCAAGGCCTGCCACATCATGAAAGTTGATTTTGACATTTGATTCCTTGTCGAAGATCTGAGCCCGTGATTTACCAACACTGAAGATCCCCCCGGCACCTCCTGCCCCTCCGCCTGCCATACGACGCATGAAAAACAACCAGACAATAATCAGCAATGCCGGAAAAAGCAGCCAGGAGAGTATATCTGTAAAATAATTCTTCCTGGTAATAAACTCAGGATAGATAAGCTCTCCATCAGTATATCCGGCCTCTTTCTGTATCTCCATAAAGGATGGTTCAAAATTGCCAATATCCCCGATAGTATATATAAAATGAGGCTTGGGGGATTGCAGACCTATTGATCCTCCTTTTTTCTGCGAACCCGGATATCGGCCTGATTCAAGCGCTATATTTGTGAGGTATATTTCAGCCTGCTCTCTGTTAACCACAACGATCTTTTCAATATCATGGTGATCAATCATGTCCCTCATCATGCGAGTAGTGGCTTTCTGTGCTGATCTGCCACTGAAAATGATCTCAAAGAGGATAATGGATATGGCAAGGATTGCAAAAATCCAGTTCGTATTAAAACGAGGTTTTAGATTTTTATCATTCTTGCCCGGTGTGGGTTTATTTGTATTTTCTGCCATAAGACTCTACTTACTTTATTTTATCTTCCACTGCTTCTATCAGGGCATCTGCCCAGAGTGATTCAAGGCTGTAAAAATTCCTGTATTCCTCAAGGAAAATGTGGACAACCACATTCCCATAATCAAGCAGCACCCAGTAACAATTATCCAGCCCCTCAATATGCAATGGTTTTTCCCCGGTATTCTTTTTTACGGTATCTTCTACTGAATCGCAGATTGAGTCAACTTGTGCTGGTGAAGACCCGTGACATATAACAAAAAAATCTGCAATTCTGTTTTCAAGGCTTTGTAAATCTATCTTCAGAACATCTTGCCCTTTTTTTTCAAAAATCCCTTTTGCCACACTATCTAATAGAACTTCAGCTCCTTCTCTTCTATTCTTCATCAATTATTATCAAATAGACATCAACCCGCAAAAATACAAACTTTTATCTGTATTTTTGTTATAGATGTTCTTTTTTGCAATTTCAGTGCCATTATAAAATTATCGGCTCTTTTTGATACAGAAAAAGGAATAATAGAATTGATAACTGCCTGAACCCATGATCTTAGGATCCAATCTTTATTTTTATAAGAATCTGTCATCAACAAATAATGTGGCAACAGAGCTTTTAAGGAAGAATGATCTTCCGGAAGGCACGGTCATTTATACAGATTTTCAGACTTCCGGCAAAGGCCAGCCGGGAAACAGGTGGGAAAGCGAAGAGGGTAAAAATCTGTTGCTCAGCATAATACTATACCCGTTGTCAGTGAGTCCCATGGAACAGTTTCTTCTTTCAATGACTATATCGCTCGGATTATGTGATTTCATCGACAGGCACCATGATGGCAGTAAAATAAAATGGCCAAATGATATTTATCTCAAAAATGACAAAATTGCAGGTATTTTGATAGAAAACTCTCTCATGGAAGATACTATCGAAAACTCTGTTGCAGGAATAGGATTTAATATAAACCAGGAAAAATTCCCGCCTGAGATTCCGAATCCGATATCGTTAAAACTCCTTACCGGTAAAGAATATGATACTGGTACATGTCTTAAAGAACTTTTGTCCGACCTTGACAGGAGATACAAGCAGCTTCTTTACGGGAATAGAAATGAACTTCGCGGTGAATATATCAACCGTCTTTACAGGTTCAATGAATCCCATAATTACACGGCAGAAGAAAAAGAATTCACAGGGAAAATAATTGATATCTCGTCTTCAGGTCTCCTCAGTATAGAGCAAGAAAACGGAAAAATCAGGGAATTTTCATTCAGAGAGATTGATTTTGTTCTTTAGTATCGCTCCAGCCGTCAAACCTCTCCATTTCATCTGTAAGTTTCTCAAGAAATTGTTTCACCGGATCTGCGGCAATCATCTGCAGAAACGGGTTCATTTCCGCAAGAATTGTTACATTTACCTCAGCTGAACTGCCGGATGACTCTCTGATATCCATGACAAGTGAGAAATTCTTTACCTGCACGGCACCTCCTGTGAATACAACTCTGCTGAATATAACCTTTTCCGTTATCCGAATTTTAACTGTGCCAAGTATCCCTGCCTCAAAACTGCAGGAGTCCTGCTCCACCATCAGGTTACTGACAGTGTCAGCAGGAATAAATTGCCTTAAATTCCTTATATCTGTAACAAAATAATAAAACTCTTCTGCGCTGCATTTGAGTTCAGCTGGTCGACTGTTAAATGTTGACATAATGGTCATATTGTAAAGCTCTGATTTTTTTAGGTTTACATTTTTTTTGTAACACTTAATCCCTCCTCCTGCTCCTCCCCTTAATCAAGGGGAGGAATAAATTTATGTACAATTAGTAACTCCGCTTCCCTAAGCCTTAAGGGAAGTGCCTGTCCCGCGATAGCGGGAGGTTGGGGATGGGTTTATCAGATCCCCCAGACTGAAGGATCTGCACGCCATTTTTTCAATGTTTCAACGTTTTCTTCGGTTATATATCCTGTTCTAACTGCAGTTTCGATAAGAACAGAATAGTTACACAGTGTATGAAGGGTGCATTTTTCGGCAGCAAAACTGTCGGAGGCTTTGTTAAATTCATATGTAAATATTGCCGTCATCGCGAGCACTTCGCAGCCAGCCTCCCTGAGAGCCCTTACAGCATTCAGGCTGCTTCTTCCTGTTGATATAAGGTCCTCAATCACAACCACTTTCTGCCCCTTCTGATAAAAGCCCTCTATCTGGTTCCCAAGTCCGTGATCCTTTGCACCGGATCTCACATAGATATAGGGCAGTCCCAGTTTATCAGCCACAAGAGCACCATGTGAAATTGCACCAGTGGCAACACCTGCTATCACTTCAGTTTCAGGGTGCAGACTATTGATGAGCGATACAAATGAATCACGAATATAGGTTCTTACCTCCGGGAATGACAATGTTTTGCGGTTATCACAATAAATTGGAGATTTCCATCCCGAAGCCCATGTAAAAGGATTTGATGGTTGCAATTTAATTGCTTTAATTTGTAAAAGATATTCGGCTATTTTTTTTGCTTTTTTCTCCATAGAAGGATGTATAAAGTTCATTTCGAAAACAGATTCATACTGATAAGCCCTGAACCTGACCGGTTACAAAAATACGGGTTATTCCACAATTTCCGCGATACCGATGAACTTTATAAATTAATATCTGATTTTCAGTCAGATACGAGTATGCATTCAATAAACATTTATGGTACTGATATTAAACACATCTGGAGGATCTTCAGAATTTATTTCACAGAGGTAGGTGCTGCCGGAGGACTGGTAAAACACACTTCCGGGAGATATCTTTTCATCGAAAAAAAGGGTAAGCTGGATCTTCCGAAAGGTCATATTGAGGAGGGTGAAGAACCGGAAGCATGTGCTATGCGAGAAGTAAAAGAAGAGTGTGGAATCAAAGGTCATAAAATTGTGAAACCACTTCAGCCAAGTTACCACACCTATAGCTGGGCGGGAATCTCATACCTTAAAAAAACTTACTGGTTCCTGATGGAATATGACGGGGTAATGGTTACCGAACCACAGATAAAAGAGGGTATTACGATGGTAGAATGGCTTCGTCCCAAAGAGATCAGCAAAATAAAAAATAAGGCATGGCTCTCGCTGACGGATATGATAAACACATCAATCTTTAAGGACTGACCTCCTCTCCCTTATAATCTTTTAGATTTATTGATGCCGGTACAAATATGGAAGCATCGCCTCCGCTGCGGATAATATCACGTACAATAGTTGAATTTATTGCAGCATGCTCAGGGACTGTAAGCAGAAAAACGGATTCAACATCAGACACCAGAGCTTTGTTAACCTGGGCTATTGCCTTTTCAAATTCGAAGTCCGCAGCTGTACGGAGACCCCTGAGTATATATTTTGCCTCATGTTTTATGCAATAATCAACAGTCAGGCCCTCATAATGGTCAACCTTGATCCTGGGTTCACCCTTAAATACCTGCGATATCATTGACTTTCTGGTTTCGAGTGAATAATAGCTCTTTTTCAGTGCATTGGCGCCGATAGCTATTATAATCTCATCAAAGAGGATCAGGGCACGCCTGACAATAGCCTCATGTCCTATAGTAAATGGATCAAATGAGCCGGGGAAAACTGCAATTCTGTTCATTCGAATGATATTTTTTTCGGATTCCTGACCTTTTGTTTTAACAGGGAAAGATCAAGCACGCCCATTATTGTTTCTACATAATGAAATTTCAATCCCCTGATATAAAGTTCTTTAATGTCTTCAACATCCTTCCTGTTTTCTTCCGATAAGATTATTTCCTTTATATTGGCCCGTTTTGCGGCCAGTATTTTCTCTTTTATACCACCAACAGGAAGTACTTTACCTCTCAGGGTTATTTCACCGGTCATTGCAAGGTATTTCTTTACTTTTCGCTGGGTAAAAGCAGATGCTATTGAAGCTGCCATTGTTATACCGGCTGACGGCCCGTCTTTGGGAATAGCACCCTCAGGTACATGGATATGAATATTCCATTTGTCGGAGAAATTATCCGGCATATTCAGCAATTCCGCATTGGCCTTCAGATATTCAAGAGCAATAATTGCAGATTCTTTCATTACCTCACCAAGATTACCTGTAAGAGTCAATTTGCCTGTACCCCTGCTGATACTTGTTTCCACAAATAGTATCTCTCCTCCCGATGCTGTCCAGGCTAATCCTGTAACAACTCCTGCCTGGTCATTGCCGGAATAAATATCACGGATATATTTCGGAGGGCCAAGTGTTTCAATCATTACCTTTTCTGAGAGAGCAGGATTGTATTTTGCTCCGGATGCAATATTCTTTGCTGTTACCCTTACAATCTTTGCCAGGCGCTTATCGAGCTCCCTTACACCTGATTCTCTCGTATATTTCTCAATAAGCCTCTCCATTATGTTGTCAGCGATTGTTAGCTGATGCGGCTTAACACCATGATTTTCAAGCTGCTTGGGAAGAAGGTGCTGGCGAGCTATTTCAAGCTTCTCCTCAACCAGGTAACCTGTTATTTCAATGGTTTCCATCCTGTCACGGAGTGCGGGGCTCACTGTTGACAGCGTGTTGCCTGTGGCAATGAACAGTACCCTTGACAGATCGTATTCCATCTCAAGAAAATTGTCGAAGAATGTGGTATTCTGTTCGGGGTCAAGGACCTCAAGCAGTGCAGAAGAGGGATCGCCTCTGAAATCCTGTCCCACCTTGTCTATCTCATCAAGAATAAACACCGGATTTGAGGATCCTGCTCTTTTTATGTTTTGTATTATCCGTCCCGGCATTGCGCCTATATAAGTTTTACGATGGCCCCTTATCTCAGCCTCATCATGTAATCCTCCCAATGACATTCTGACATATTTCCTGCCAAGTGCCTTGGCAACGGATTTGCCAAGAGATGTTTTTCCGACGCCGGGAGGTCCGTAAAGACATAGTATCGGGGATTTCAGATCACCTTTAAGCTTAAGCACTGCCAGGTGTTCCAGTATCCTTTCCTTGACCTCCTCAAGTCCGAAGTGGTCGTCATCAAGCACATTTCTCGCATTAGCCAGATCAAGGTTATCCTGTGTGTATTCTCCCCATGGGAGATCAAGCAGGGTCTGAATATAATTTACCTGTACAGAATATTCAGCAGCAGCAGGATTAAGCCTGTGCAGCTTGTCAAGTTCCTTATCAAAAATTTTCCTGGTCTCTTCTGTCCATTTTTTTGCTACAGCTTTCTTTCTGTATTCCTCAATTTCCTTTTCAAGGGGATTGCCTCCCAGTTCATTCTGTATGGTCTTCATCTGTTGATGCAGCAGAAATTCTCTTTGCTGCTGGTCAAGGTCGCTTTTTACCTTTGACTGAAGTTCGTTTTTTAGCTCCAGCAACTGGATCTCCTGTACAAGAAATTCGAGAAGCATGAAGCCCCTGTCACGTATACTGTTAATTTCCAGAAGCTTTTGCTTATCCAGAACCTTTATATCAGTATTGGAGCAGATGAAGTTTATCAGATATGTGTTGTTTTCAATATTCTTTATCGCAAAAGAGGCTTCCGGGCTGATGTTGGGATTAATTTTTATGATCTTCAGCGAGAGATCTTTCAGTGAGCTGACAATGGCATCAAAATCCTTGCTTGCCGGTTCAGGTTTTCTTTCAGGTATAGTTCTGATCCTGGCAATGAAGTAGGGATCAGATGAGATGAGTTCATCCAGTACCATTCTCCTGCGGCCCTGAATAATTGCAGTGGTTGAACCATCAGGCATTTCGAGCAGTTTTACTATCTGCCCTATTGATCCTACAGTATGAAGGTCCTTAAAACCAGGATTTTCCATATCGGAATCCTTCTGTGCAACAGTCCCGACGATCTTATCATTCCTGTAGACTTCCTTGATAAGCTGTATTGATCGCGGCCGTCCTATTGATATAGGCAGTACCACTCCCGGAAAGAGAACTGTATTGCGTAACGATAATATGGGAATAGTCTCAGGTACTTTAACATCTTCAAGGTCACCATCTTCACCATCGGCAATAATAGGAATTATGTCTCCTTCACCATCAATCATATCAGGGAGTAAACTTTCATTAATCGTTTTTCTGAATTTCCTTTCCATCGCCTCCTCTTTAATATCCTTTTTTCTCTCTTTAGAAATTCTTTATTTATTACTTCTTACTTCATGTACTTACCCCCCGACCCTTCGCTTCGCTCTGGGTCTTCGTTTCACTTCGACTTTTGTCTTTTGTCTTGTGCCATGTTTATGTCCGGAAGTGCAAATTTACGGATTATTTTAAACAATTAAGATGCAAGACGGGACCTTCAGTATTTGTGCCGGAATAAAAATAAAAAAGGGACTTCTTTATTAGCCCCTTTATAATTTATCTTGTCATTATTACTTCTCTTTCTTTTTATCGATATGATTTTTATATCGGTTCATGAATTTATCAACCCTTCCTGCTGTATCAACAAGTTTCATTTTCCCGGTATAGAATGGATGTGATGTATTTGATATCTCAAGCTTGATAAGCGGATATTCATTCCCATCTTCCCATTTTATATTCTCTTTTGAAGGAGCTGTTGATTTGCTGAGAAAAGAGTAACCGTTCGACATATCCTGAAATATCACTAGCCTGTAATTCTCCGGATGTATTCCCTGTTTCATTGCTGTTTTTATTATTCTTTAAAAAGTGTCTCTTTTGAGGGATTGCAAAATTAATGAACAATATTTAAATTACAAACAGAATTCCTATTTTATTATTTTACAAACAAATTTGCCAACATTCAGGCATCCCTAACTTCTTGTTCCTCAGCAATTTCATCAATGCACCTTTTAAATTTCAGCTCTTTATTTATCATATATCTGTATGTAACATGAATTTTTGCCCTTTTTGCTCCGAGTGCCTCATATATTGCCAGCATTTTCGGATTATAATCGCCCAACCAGGAGAGCTCCATTTCCCTGATCCATTTTTTACGTTTAAATACCTGGTACAGCTGGTAAAAAATTGCTGATTCGACACCGGTATTCTGGTGTGAATGAGATACACCTCCCGCAATTGCTCTGACCCTGGTAATTTCATTTGTCATTTTATAGTATAAGAACTTAATAATATTCCATAGGTGTAATTTTCCGTTCAGGTGTTTCAGTATCTGGTTAAGATCGGGAAGGAGTATAAAAAATCCTATCGGTTTGTCGTTGAAATATGCAAACCAGATCAGCTCTTCATCAAGAATGGGCTTTGCCTTACCAAGCGATTCTTCAAGCACAGAGGGTTCGAGGGGTATAAAATCCTGCTTCAGGTAGATCCAGGCAGAATTGTATATCTCACAGATATCAGCGAAGTATTTCTGTTTGTTGCGGATCTCAAAATGACGAAAAGAGTAACCTGGTCTTTTGGAAAGCCATTCAGCAATTTTCATGATACGTTCGGGAAAGTTTTCAATCTTATTATCAGCTCCTCTTACAATCCTGTTATATGAGTATTGCTCAAAATAATTTTGAAAGCCATAAGATTCAAAAAAATCCCTGTAATACTTCTTATTATATGGCATTCCAAATCCCTGCTGCATGAATCCTTCAACGAGAAGGCCCCAGTAGCTATCATTTTCGCCAAAATTTATTGGCCCGTCCATTGCTTCCATACCGCGAGCTGCAAGCCACTCTTTTGCCGTATCAAAGAGCATGAATGCCGCTTCCCTCTTCTCAACAACTTCAAAGAAACCCATTCCGCCTGTTGCCTGCTGCTGGGCAGAAGATCTTACCCTGTCAATAAATGCTGCAACGCGTCCTATTGTTTTATCAGAATCATCAATAAGTATCCACCTTATTGCTTCACCATTTGTAAAGGTGTTATTTCCTGCCGGATCAAAGACACCTTCAATCATTGAATCAAGAGGGCATACCCAGTATGGATCATCTTTATACAATCGTCTGGGGAAATCATGAAATTCCTGTTTTTCAGCTGACGTCAGGACCTCAACTATCTTCATGGCTAAAATATCTGATAATTGATTAATTATTCTGATCTTTTGCTTTGATGCAAATATATGATTTTTCCCTGAATCAAGTCTCCGCTTACCGGGAGCCGGTCGCCGCCTCAATGAATATTTATTATCCTGTGGTCTATAAGGACGAACAGAATTGAGAGCAGTGCTGAATAAAGTAAAAATATCTTTATGGGGATATATTCAGCGGGTTTGATTTTCATCTTTATCCAGACATATCCAGTCAGATATAATTTCCCTATAACATATACAATCAAAGTAGCAAGAACGACACCCACAATATTATAGCCCCATTTTATCATAAGCAGGCTTAAAGGGATATTAATGACCAGTTCAAGTACCGCTGCTAAAAGTGTTATTTGTGTTTTCTTCCTTCCCATGATAATAGTCTGAGGAAAGATCAGGCGTGGTATAATCAGCAATGTATAGATTAAGAAAACATCGGCGCTCTTTTGAAAATCAGGGTTAAAGATGCGTGGGTAGAACCATCTCGTAAAAAGCATGATCACCATTGTTATGGGAAACAGCAGGTGCATCAGTTTTTTTGATTTGACCTTGATCTTCAGGAGAGACTGCTTCATCATTGAACGGGTAGAGAATTCAGGAAGCATGGCGCTGCTGAGTCCGTTTGCAAGCAGCAAAGCAAGAGGGAATTCCTTGGCCCCGTAACGGAACCAGGCAAATATTGCCGGATCACGATATACTGCTGAAACTATCACTCCATCAATATATTGGACTGATCCGCTTATAAGGGTGGTTAGTATAAGCGGAGTTCCAAGGTAAAGGTGTTCTTTCATGAACTTCCAGGAAACAGTCATCTGGCCGTATCTCCTCAGCAAAATAATAAGCCATACCCATCTTACTCCTGTAATAATAAGCAATCCGTATATCGACCATAATATATCCTTACCTAATAGTACAGGAGCGATGACAAGCACAAGCTGGGCGCTAAAGGTGTATAACCCGTATTGAAAGATACGATGTGCCCTGTTATTAAGCAGGTAGATATATTCGATCAGGCAAACAGGACTGCTAAGCAGCATATAGAGAAGAAGCAGATTCAGATAAGGGACATTGCCAGAAAAGTGAAATACCGAGAAATTACTTTTTATTGTGTGGCCTGAAATAAAAAAGAGCAGACTGAAAAAACAGAGTAACAGGAATGCATTGAATATCTCCGGTGATTTACCCGTACCGTTATCACCAATTTTCCTGTAGGTTCTGTTGCGGTGATAAAGGGGAAGAAGTGATTGTATAATGCCGGTTACCCAGAAAAAACTGATAAGGCCGGCAATAAAGAGGAACATTTCCCATTTTCCTATTTCGGCACGCGAGAGGTAACTTTTTGTAAATACGATGCTGATGATGAGGAAGATAACAAATTTCATCAGATGAAACATCTGAAGTCCCGAAATATTGTCAACAAATTTGAATCTTTTCAATAGTGACAGGTGAATTTTGTTAACTCTGCTAATAACCTTTTTATATGCAAAAAATTGTCATTGCAGTAGAATTTCTTTTAAATCGCTCAAAGATAGTAAACCAAAATTTTGTGAATAGGAATTTTGGGATTAATTTTGCAATTCATTAAACGGTGGATGTAGTTCAGTTGGTTAGAATGTCGGATTGTGGTTCCGAAGGTCGTGGGTTCGAATCCCATCTTCCACCCGAAAAGGTATAAGCCTTTCCGCAATAGCGGAAGGGCTATGTTTTTTTGTTGCGTTGAAAGCTTGCTTTCATAAGCAATGAAAAAACATAGCCCTGAATGAGCGAAGCGAATGAAAGGCTTATTCCTTTTTGGCGGTCCCCCAGGATCGCCATCGGAGAGAAACGGAGATGGCAATCCCTGTATTATTAAACCCCACCGGGGTTTTCCAATATGTTTACGGTCTCTACCCCCGGCTGAAGCCGGGGATTATTCATATGACGCCACATATGTGGCTATTGGAATTCTATGCCTCCGGCATCTTCCGGTCGTCTGAATGCACTTAATGCTCACAATAACATAGGGGATTAATAATATGACGCCACATACGTGGCTGTCAAAACCGGGAGGCAGCCTTTTCTTTTTGGCGGTCCCCCAGGATCGCCATCGGAGAGAAACGGAGATGGCAATCCCTGTATTATTAAACCCCACCGGGGTTTTCCAATATGTTTACGGTCTCTACCCCCGGCTGAAGCCGGGGGTTATTCATATGACGCCACATATGTGGCTATTGGAGGTCTCTACCCCCGGCTGAAGCCGGGGGTTATTCATATGACGCCACATACATGGCTTTTGGTGAGGATATTGCTTTAGATGATTCAATATCGATGCAAATTTTCAACAAAGTATCATTGAAACCATCACCAAGGAAATAATAATTCCGTAATAAAATTGTATTATTTTTATTTTACCTGCTTACGGTATTTAATATATGCAAATGCCGAAAGTGTTATCATGATAATAACGGTCAGATAGACAAATAACGGAACCGGTACAGGGTCTCCTCCTGCATATGAGTGCAGCCCTGACAGGTAATAATTAACCCCAAAGTAGGTCATCAGCACTGATGAGAAAGCAAACAGAGAGAGTATATTAAATGTGTAAATATCCTTAAAACCCGGGATGAGCCGTGAGTGTGTGACGAGTGTGTATACAATGATAGTAATCAACGACCATGTCTCCTTGGGATCCCAGCCCCAGTACCTTCCCCATGATTCATTTGCCCAGACAGCTCCCAGGAATGTTCCGATGGTCAGAAAATATAATCCGAGCGTCAGCGTCCTGAAATTAATAACTGTCAGCTCATCAATAGTGTTTGATATCCTGTCACGGTTCTTGCCGTCTGTCAGAGTCAGCAAAATCAGGTTAATCAATCCAAGAATTGCCCCCAGTCCGAGAAATCCATAGCTGCCGGTAATTACCGAGACATGAAGTGTTAACCAGTACGACTGGAGAACCGGAACCAGATTGGTTATCTCAGGATCCATAAAACTCAGGTGAGCCACCATAAGAGTCATGCCTGCAAGAACTGAGGTAGCTGAAAGAGTAAAAGCAGACCTGCGGCTGAAAATAAATCCTGCCAGCAGTGTTACCCATGAAATAAAAATCATAGATTCATAGCCATTGCTCATAGGTGAGTGACCGGAAATATACCATCGCAAAACCAGACCGAAAGTGTGTAAAAGGAAACCTGCAAAAAGAATCCATCCAAGTATTCTTACAAATCTGAGAATTCCTTTTCTCCCTCTTATTACGCTTATCATCAATATTATAAGCATAAGCAGGCCGGTAGTTGTATAAAAAGGGAATAACCGCTCGAATATCCCAAGCTTATAATAAAGTATCTCTGCTTTTATTTTAAGATCTGATGGTAACCGATAACCGGCAAACCTTTCCTGGTAACCGCTTACCGACTCTGACAACTTACGCGTTGTTGCAATATCATCTTTCTGCAATGCTTCTGCAATAAATGGCATAATATTATGCAGGTAGAGTGAATCTTCACTGCTAACAGCACTTTTAAGCGCCTCCTCAGGAGCCTCCCAGTTCCGGGTTCCATCCTTCAGAGGGAAAATTTTCAAGAAATCGCCGCGATAGATCATGTATTCGATATTTACTCTTTCATCTACCTTCATGATCTCTTTATCCATTTTGTTTCTCTGACCGGGTGGTTTGGAATATACTCTGTTAACATCTTCCGACAATCTGTAGCTGCCTCCTTCCATATCAACAAGGTCTGCAAAAGAGGCCATATTGCTTTTTAAGTCAAGCTTTTTCTGTAGTTCTTTATTTGATACCCTGATTAACTGAACATCCTGCCAACTGGTAAAATCGAGATAAAGCCCCATAAATACCTGTATTGATGAATAACCTTCAAACCTGTTCTCCCTCGCAACTTTACGAAGTATATCACTGCTTAATGTTGATAATGGCTTTGTCCTCCCCTTCTGATCCTGGACAAGCACTTTACCAAATTCTTCGGCGCTCTCCCTGCCGGGGACCAGTTTCTGGCCATATACCCCTGAGAGACCCGGGATAAACAGAAGCAGAAAAACTGCCATAACTCCCTTACGTAACGCGGAATTCCAGGATGCTGCTCTGATTGTACGAAACGAGGAGCTTTTAATTATCAGCGACAGAATAATAAACAGGAAGAGTGATGCATAACCGGTATAAGTTATGATCATACCTGCCGGGTCATGGTTAACTGAAAGTATTGTACCCTGCTCATCCGGGTCGTAAGATGACTGATAAAATCTGAATCCCCTGTATTTAAGAATATTATTCATGAAAATAACAAAAGGTTTTTCGTTATTTTTTGACTCGTCAATTACCGTAACGTCGCTTTTGTAGCCTGAAGGACTCTCCGAACCCGGATAACGTTCAAGAATAAAATCATTAAGTCTGAGGTTAAAAGGGAGTGTTGTTATTTGTAATCCGTAAGTTAATTTGAATTCCAGGTTATCCATCCTGCAAAATCCTTCCGAAATATTTTCCGATAGCCGGTTCCAAAGAATGATGGTTCCCGATGTATCGCCTGAATTAAGACTGAATATTAATGCATTTTGCCCGGTATTCTGCTGATCCGGATTTACAGCTACCGGTTCGATTATGCCGGCTTGCGATATGGTACGCGGAACAATCCTGATATCCTGTACAGTATAGATTTTCATTGGCTCCAGGGCTATTCTCCTGCCCGGGTCTTGTGCCGGATTTTCTTCCTGGTCAATCATGCTCATCTGTCCCATCTCAAAGTATGAACTGATAAAGAAATCTCCGGAATCCATCTCTATCCTGACATCTGTTTCTTCCGGACTTTCAAATCCGATTGAAATATTATGTACTGTTCTTGACTCTCCCCTCTTAAGTACCAATGTTGTACCCTGCGTCATTTCCTGTGTTACGAGTAAAGAGACGACCGGCTCACCTTCAGGATTGTCGGTAACAGATTCAATAGCATTAGGTATCACTGTTGAAAGCATCAGCTCATATCTTTTATCTTCTCCCATTATCTTTTGCCTGAATCTGCCTGTAAAAGAGTATTTCTCTGAATGTGTATTGATAATCGAGCCATTATCATCTGTAACTGAGTAACTTATGTGCTGGTCATTGGAATAACAGGTGTTGACAGCCTCACCCTCCCTTATATGAATCGTCCCTTCCCATCCTGAATATCTTGTTATTCCGGCCCCGATGATCATCAGTATGAACGAAAGGTGGAAAAGTGCAACGGGTATTTTGGACCTCCTGAATAGTTTATTCTTTATCAGCTGTCCGGTAAGATTTGCAGCAAGGAGGAGAAGGATCAGCTCAAACCATCTTGTGTTATATACGAGGTTGCGTGATGCTGAAGGGCCAAAGTCATTTTCGATAAAGGTTGCCGCTGCCATTGAAACTGCAAAGACAACAAAGAGGATACCCATGAAAACTGGTGAAAAAAGGAATCTGGTAATCTTCATATATTCAGATAATTTGTGCGGGCGTTGCATACAACGCCCCAACCAGAACTATTTTTTAAAGGTCCTCATATAATTGACTATATGCCAGATATTCTCGTCGGATACTATGTCCTCATACTTTGGCATTTCTCCCCTGCCGAATTTTGTTTTATAGAAGTGTTCGCCGTCTGTCTGATCCTGGTAATAGGCTCCTGAAAAATCACCGCAAAAGTCCTTGAGAGTCCTGGCTTTAACACCGTCACCCAGGCCTGATCTCCCATGACAGGACGCACAGTACTTAACATAAAGAGTCATACCTGCCTTAATGCTGGTCTCACTTTCAGGAACAGGGTTTTCTATAGTCTTATATTCATCAGGTACAGGCCATGGCTTTACCTGCTGCTGGGCATTTAAATCAAATAAATTCAGCGCTGACAGTAAAATAATAAATGATCCGGTAAATAGCGATCTTAGAATCTTCATATCACAAATTCTGGTTTATCGGTTTAATACAATTTTCATGCAATTTAATGATCTGTCATTCATCACCTCCGTAAAACCCGGTTATTATTCCGCGGAAAAGAGATGTGGGCTTTGGTCCGATCGTACAGGAATAAATGTGAATGATTAAAAACAGCGAAATTAATAATCCCAGGATAATATGCAGAACATCAATAACGATATATGTGCCCTGTCCAAATAACTTTATAAGGGTCATATCGGGTATCATTAAAACTAAACCTGATATAATCAGCAGAGGTAGTGCAAAATACATAATGAGCAGATATGTCACTTTCTGCAGAGGATTAAATTTATTATCAACAGTTACCGGAAACGGTTGCTTTTCGTGCCTGAATATTCCCCATAAGAAATATTTCAGTTGTTTCCCCATATCTGAAAAGAGATTCTTTTCGTTTATTCTGTAATATGTACAATTTCCTGAAACGGCATTACCGATAACAAACCCCAGATAACTGATAGTAAGGATTATAGCAGCAATAATGTGCCATCTTGAAGCACCTGCAAATGCTGCCATCAGTAAAGGATTTTCACTGCCGGCATATTGCATTACTGCTCCTGTTACAATAAGAATGACAATTAAAATTGCATTTAAAAGATGCCATAATCTGACCCAGACAGGATATAAATACATCTCTTCTTCCTTTTTGTTTATTTTTTGATAATCCTTATTAAGATGTGTATCCCGATTATTGCCAACAGTGCAGTAAAGATCTTAAGGCTCAAGTCATCAATTAATCTATATCTGTTCGGCCCTATAATTTTTATTCCGCTTAAACCAGCTTCATCAATTAATGGTTCTGCACTCTCAAAATTCGAATTATTCCTTAACAGGGACGACATGGCAACAGGTTTATCGGAATGACATTCCATACATTCCCTCACTGCATTATCCGAAGATACAATATAATGGGGAACAAGTATATTTTTTCCCAATGTCCCATGACACTCAATACATCTGACACTTTTAAAATGTACTTTTTGTCGGGGAAGCCATTTATGAATCCGTTTAAAATTAACCATATTGTGGTCTGAAAAAAGCTCAAAGGTTTTTTTATTGGAATGGCAATTCATGCATATTGAATTATCATATGCAACTATCTCTGTGAGACTTTTACTGTTTCGTGCCACAATCCTGTAACTATGGGGATCGTGGCAATTCCAGCAGGTAAATCCTTTCTCTTCAAGCCCGTAATGCACACTCTTTCTGTATTCATATTCAATCTCTTCAAATTTAAATTTTGCATAAGCGGGATCGCCTCCATGACAATCAAGACAGTAAAAATGCAACTCGGACTTCAACTCTTCAGGATGAGGATAAATGGCAAAGTCATGTGAGTGGCAGTCAGTACAGCTGAAGCTCTTATGATTCGATTTATAAAATTGTTGTTTACCAAGAATCATCCGGGGAAGCATCAGCCCTCTTTTCTGCCGGCCCGAAACTTCATCAGTATACTCAAATCTCTTCAGTGAATGGCATTTAAAACAACCTTTATTAGTTTCAGCAAAGGGAGAAACATAGCTGATCGTATCCTGCAGAAGAACATTTTCCTTTACAGATCCATATGAAGAAGAAACAGAAAGCAGGAAAAAGACCGGTAACAGCGACCTTAGTTTTAATAATATCATATTCAGAAACTGTAAGAATTGTCCTCAATCAGTTTATCTGCTATCCTTCTCCTGGCTGCTTTTACATTTATCCCTTTTACCCTTGTCAGGTTATCTATTGCTTTGATTAACACAAGTGTGTCCTCGCCGGAGTCAAGTGAATAAACTGCATCACAGGCTGATTTCCTGACAATTTCAGCTGTGTCATAGATATTTACATCAAGAATATCTTTATATACGGCGATGTTATCTTTCATTGTTTCAAGCCTGGCCACCCTGAGTGAAAGAGATTCCGAAACATAGGTTTCCATCATCATATTTGCTATGTTGTTCAGTATTTCCTGCTCATAGATAAGTTTCCTCTCAAATTTCTTTACTGCTACATGTATACAGATAAGGATCACCTTCTTAAAATTGCTTATATATCTTGATTTTTCAACAAAATATTGTTCTTCACGTACTTCACCAGAAGTTAATTTATCTAATTCTTTAAAAAGTGCCTCAGCTTTACCGAAAAGATCGAAATCTCCCTTCATAGCTCTTTTCATTGCTGTGTCAACAACAAGAAACCGGTTTATTTCGTTTGTTCCCTCGAATATCCTGTTAATTCTTGAATCGCGGTAACCTCGTTCCACATCCATTTCCTGGGAATATCCCATACCTCCATGGATTTGTACGGCTTCGTCAGCCACAAAATCAAGCATTTCCGATCCATAAACCTTTAGGATTGCCGCTTCAACTGCGTAGTGGCTGATTGCTTCAATTGTTGCACGCCCTGTATCGCCACAACCTTCTTTCAGTTTGACAATCATATTGTCAATATCTTTGCTGACTCTGTAAACGGCTGATTCTGAAGCAAAAAGTCGTATTACCTGTTCGGCAAGTTTATATTTGATAGCACCAAAAGATGAGATAAGGACACCGAATTGTTTTCGTTCATTGGCATATTTCACCGAATCAGTAATAGTTTTTTTTGCGGCACCTAACACATTTGCTCCCAGTTTAATCCTTCCCATATGAAGGATACTCAATGCGATCCTGAAACCCTCTCCCCTCTTACCCAGAAGATTTTCGACCGGTACTTTCACATCGTTGAAGTATATTTGTGCTGTTGAAGATCCTTTTATCCCCATTTTATGCTCATCGGGGCCGATTACAACTCCAGGGAATTTTGTTTCAATTATAAAAGCACTCAGAACACGGTCAGTATCAATTTTTGCGAATACAATCAGAGTGTCAGCAAAACCTGCGTTGGTAATCCACATTTTTTGTCCGTTGATGATGTAGTGTTTTCCATCTTCAGACAGTCTGGCGTTTGTTTTTCCGGAATTTGCATCGCTTCCTGCACCCGGTTCAGTAAGACAATAAGCTCCGAGAAGTTCTCCTGTAGCAAGTTTCGTGACATAACGCTGCCGCTGGTCTTCGTTTCCATAGTACACCACAGGCAGCGTACCGATACCGCAATGAGCCATATAAGCAACTGAAAATGAATGGCCTGCACCAGTTGTCTCAGCAGCAAGCATCTGGGTAACAAACGATTGTTCAAATCCTCCGTATTTTTCGGGAACACATATACCCATTAAACCAAGTTCACCCGACTTTTTCAGTATACTTTTCATGAGTTCCCTGTTGCCTTTTTCAGTTTCCTCAAGATTTGGATATACCTCCATATCAAGAAAATCCTTGCAGGTCTGGTTTATCATTTTCTGCTCCTCGTTAAATTCTTCAGGAATGAAGATATCTTCCGGTTCAACTTCAGCTACAAGGAATTCACCGCTTTTCAGGACTTTTTTGTTTTCCATTATTCTATATTTATTAAAATTATTGTTCCTTATCAGACTGTTGCTGGTTGCTGGTTTTGCCAACTGCCTGCTGCCAACTGTTTATAATCCCAATGCCTGTGCCACCAATTCTGCAATATCCAGGTTCTTTCTCTCCTCTTCCCTGTTCTTATATTTCAGTCCGTCAGTAAGCATTGTCATGCAAAAAGGGCAGGCAGTAGCAATTATCTCAGCACCTGTTTTAAGAGCATCTTCAGTTCTTTCAATAAAAACTTCCCTGTTACCTTTTTCAGCTTCCTTAAACATCTGTGCTCCTCCGGCTCCACAACATAATGCAAATCTTTTGTTTCTATCCATCTCCACAAAGTCGGCAGTAAGTCTTTTCAGAACTGAACGCGGTTCATCATAGATATTATTTCCTCTGCCAAGATAACAAGGATCGTGATAAGTAATTGTTACATCTTTAAATGATTCGGTATCAAGTTTCAATTTCCCCTCTGCAACATACTTATTAAGGAACTGTAAGTAACTTATTACTTCATATCTGCCTTCAAGATCGGGATATTCATTCTTAAAAATATTGTAGCAGTGCGGGCAGATAGTAATGATTTTAGTAACATCATATTTTTTAAAAGTCGCGATTACCTGAAGGGCCTGCATTTGATACAGCATTTCGTTGCCGGCACGGCGGGCAGGATCACCGGTACACGTCTCCTCCTTTCCAAGAACCGCATAACTCACTCTAAGATAAGTAAGTATTTTAGTAAAAGCCCTCACTACTTTTTTGTATCTGTCGTCGAAAGCGCCTGCACAGCCAATCCAAAAAAGAAACTCAGGCTTCTCTCCTTTTGCGAAAAGGTCAGCCATAACCGGTACTTCTGATTCTATATCCTTTGCCCAGAGTATCCTGTCTTCAGATGAGTATTGCCAGGGAGCTCCATTATTTTCGATATTTGAAAAGATCGCATTCAGTTCTGCGGGTGCTGCAGCTTTCTCCATTACAAGGTACCTGCGCATTTCAATTATCATTGCTACGGGATTAATGTTGAGTGGACATTCGATAGTACAGGCATTGCATGTTGTGCAAGCCCATAACTCTTCCGCCGTTACAACATCAAGTAATGACTTGTCATCGGTGAATTCAATCCCATGTTTCCTTACATTTTTGCCAATATATTCAAGCCTGTCGCGTATATCCATAACGATCTTCCTTGGTGATAACTTTTTACCGGTAATGTTAGCCGGACAACTCGATGTGCATCTGCCGCATTCGGTGCAGGTATATGCTTCCATCAGGACTTTCCATGAGAAGTCCCTGCAATCCCTGGAACCAAACTGTCCAATTTCTTCATCTCCCCCTGCTGCATTATTTTCAATATACCCTGAAAGCATCATTTTTACTTCCTTTGTAATTGAAGGCATATGATCCATCTTCCCCTGCGGATCAAGTCTGGAATAATAGACATTCGGAAATGAGAGAAAAACATGAAAGTGTTTTGAATATGGAATATAATTAAGGAATGCAAGTACACCAATGATGTGAAACCACCAGCAAAATCTCTCCATGAAAACAAGTGTTCCGTTTGATAATCCTGAAAATAATGGCTGGATTAATCCGCTGAGAAGAAAAGACCCGGCTGCTGCATAATGGGGATCATGACGGATCTGAAGAATCCCATCGCTTGCATTCATGACAAGAATTGCGCCCATAAGGAAAAGTTCTGTGACAAGGATTATATTGGCATCCGAACGGGGCCATAATTTCATCTCACTGCTCCAGAACCTCTTGACCCTGATAATATTCCTCCTTGAAAGGAATACAATACATCCGATTATAACTGCAATTCCAAAGATTTCAAAAGAGGAAATCAATACCGGATACAAACCTCCTGCAAAAGAAAAAAACCTGTGTGTCCCGAATATCCCGTCAATAAGGATCTCAAGCATTTCGATATTCACTATTATAAATCCGACATATACGAAAATATGCATAATTGCAGCTATGGGACGTGTTACCATTTTTGACTGGCCGATAGCAACTTTCGCCATTAACTTCCATCTTCGAAGCTTATTGTCATTAATTTTAAGTGGTTTCCCAAGTTTTATTTCCCGGGAGATGGTCCTTACCTTGAAATAAAATAATCCGGCAGCAAAAAAAAGTATCAAAATAAAAACCAGGTTGGGGATCATATCAAGTTCTTTTCGGATTAAACGAATTTGTCTGTTTTTCGGGGATAAATCAGGATTTCACTTCCCTTACCGCTTCAATCAATTTCGGCAGCACCTTGAATGCATCTCCGACGATTCCGTACTCTGCAGCCTCAAATATGGGAGCATCCTTATCAGTATTTATAGCAACAATACATTTAGATCCGCTAATCCCTGCCAGATGCTGTATTGCGCCGGAAATACCAACTGCAATATACAGGTTGGGAGCAATTATCTTGCCTGTCTGACCAGTATGCTCGTCTATTGGTCTCCACCCTTCATCAGCTACCGGACGGGAGCAGGCAGTAGCGGCACCAAGAAATCCTGCAAGCTCTTCAATAGGGCCCCAGTTGTCAGGTGATTTCATCCCTCTTCCACCTGATACGACAATCTCCGCATCTGTCAGTAATATCTTTCCTGTCTGTTTCTGAACATCTTTTATTTCAGTTTTAACTAAAGAACTATCAATAGTAACATTCATGTTCTCAATTGAAGAGTTATTAGCTGTTTCATTAAGAACGAATGAGTTTTGTGCCAGGGTCAGTATCTTAATATCTGATTTTATCACAACATGTGCATATGCATTTCCTGAATATGTCTTTTTATAAACAGTGAAGGGACTTGTTTTAAGGGGCAGTTTGTTTACACCTGATCCTACTCCGGCTTTCAGTCTTACCGATAACCTCGGGGCTATCGCTTTTCCTGTGTTATTATTTGAGATTATTATTACCGATGCATTTTCTTTCAGTGCGATATCAGAAATCACATATGAATAAGCCTGACTATCGAGTGTTACAAGCAATTCATTATCAACATTTATGATTTTCTCTGCTCCGTAATTTCCAAGTTTTTTAAGTTCCGAGTCATCAATTTTACCGATTGAGAGAGCTGTTACAGAGGTATTGATCATTTTTGCTACTCCTGATGCATAAGAGACAAGTTCAAAGGTAAGTTTCTTAAATTTCCCGTCCCAATTTTCTGTATATACTAATACTGACATATTTGTAATGTATTATTTATTATTTATGATCAAATTATTTTTGCTTCATTCTGAAGCAGGTCGATAAGTTGTCCGGGATTTTCTGCATCAATGAATTTACAGGCTGCCCGCATAGGTGGTTTCTCCAAAACAGTAATTTCTGTGAGCGGCTCAAAAGGAAGGGGTTCAGACAGCTTCAGTGGTTTTGTCCTTGCCATCATAATTCCTCTCATAGCTGCTATACGGGGTTCTTTGGCAATTCCCTTCTGGACTATTGCCACGAATGGCGCCGATATTGAAATAACCTCTTTCCCTCCATCTATTTCCCTGGTAATTATCGGATTATCGTCATCAATGGTGATACCTGAAACCGCTGAAACAGAGGGGATATTGAGGAATTCTGCTATCATTCCTCCCACCAGGGAACCGTTATAATCGCTTGATTCAATACCGCAAAAGATTATATCAAACTGTTCTTTTTTAATAACTTCAGCAAGCTGGGCGGCAACATAATAGGCATCTGAAGATTCAGAATTTATCCTGATAGCTTCATCAGCGCCAATTGCCAGCGCTTTTCTTATTGTTGGCTCGGATGTTGCCGGACCCACATGGGCTACAGTAACAGATTTAATCCCATTTGACGGATCATCCTTTAGTTCCAGGGCACGGGTAAGTGACAGCTCATCCCATGGATTTATAACCCACTGAATACCAGTTGAATCAATAGAGGCATCCCCCTCATTGAATTTGATCTTTGTTGTTGTGTCAGGCACATTGCTAATGCATACCAGTATCTTCATCAGGGCTGATTTTAGTCTTTTAGTTAATATTCAATTTATTACTTTATATCACAGGTTCAGTCAGGCTGACCTGAAGCGGCAAATATAACAAAATATGGTTCAGATACAAATCACCAGTGTTCCATTTTATAAACATGTTCGAAATAACAATTTAAGTTATCTGTTTAAATTACTGATTATTGTATATTGCAAATTATAATAAATCAGATCCTGTTCGAAATATCCATGTCGTTGAGATAATCGTATAAAACAGATTTTCCGGGAAGTTTTTTAAAGAATTTTAAATTATATAGTATAAATTCGAGGCTCCGGAATCAATAAATAACCGGTAAATGTTTTGAAGAATAGTATAAGAACATATGCAGGTGTCATTCTGGCAATGATCTTCTGGTCGTTCTCTTTTGTCTGGTTCAAAATTGCCAATGAAATATACCTTCCTCTGACAATTGTCTTTATCAGACTTGTTATTGCTGTGTTGCTCCTCACCATATTTCTTTTTTTTACAGGGGGCTTCATGAAAATAAAGAAAACTGACAGAAAGTATTTCTTTGTTCTGGCACTGTTCGAACCATTTTTCTATTTCCTTGGCGAAAGTTACGGGCTTACTTATGTTTCGGCTACCGTTGGATCTGTTATCATTTCAATAATACCGGTAATTGTAGCGCTGGGTGCATGGATTTTATACAGGGAAAAGCTTAGAATAATCAATTATGCAGGTATTATCCTGTCATTTATCGGTGTGATAATATTTATCCTCAACAGGGATGGAACCATCTCATTCAGTATTAAAGGATTATCATTATTACTCCTGGCTGTAATATCAGCAGTTGGCTTTAATCTCACCTTGAGCAGGCTTGTAGGTACCTACAGCCCGGTTTTCATTGTGACAGTGCAGAACATTATTGGAGTGGCGCTCTTCCTGCCTGTTTTCCTGATTACCGATCTTCATCAGTTCATTAATACACCTTTTGTTGCCAAAAGCTTTATCCCTATTATTGAGCTGTCAGTTTTTGCCTCATGCGGAGCCTTTATTCTGTTTGCATATTCAATAAAAAAAATTGGAGTGTCGAGGGCAAATGTTTTTACAAACTCCATCCCTATATTCACTGCTGTATTTTCATTTTTCATTCTTGGTGACAAACTTACATTACAGAATATAGCAGGCATGGCAATTGTCATTACAGGTCTTTTCATGTCACAGATCAACGGCCGTCAGAAAAAAACTGATGAAGGTCTTGCTCTGACAGGCAAAACCGGCTGATCGCTCCGTTATATATCCTTCTCATTAATACTAATTTACATTAAGAGTCCGTTTACTTAAAATCCTGCTATATTTGAAACTGATTGAAGCGATGGTTAAAAGAATCATATATATCCTCCTGGTAATTATGCTTGTTCCGGCTTTGAAAGCACAGACAGGAGGTGATAATGTATATGAATTCCTGAACCTGACTCATTCAGGCCTCATCTCTTCGCTTGGAGGAACAAACGTGTCGCTTAATACTGACAATCTTAATGCGGCATATCATAATCCGGCCCTGCTTAAGGCCAATATGAATAATAACATTGCTTTAAATTATGTCAACTATTTTGCAGGAGTGAACTATGGTCTTGCCATGTACTCAAGATCATTTACCGGCACAGGTAATTTTGCTGCAGGAATGACCTATCTGAATTACGGTTCATTCATTGCCGCAGATGCTTCAGGGATCATCACGGGTTCTTTCAAAGCGTCAGAATATGCCATGTCAATTATATTTTCACGGGAGATCGATACATTGTTCTCGCTAGGAATTAATTTTAAGCCTGTATTATCTCATCTTGAAAACTATACGTCATTTGGATTTGCATTTGACATAGGAGCCGGGTACAGAAACCGGTCCGGTCTTTTTTCTGCCGGTTTCGTAATTAAGAATGCGGGCCTTCAGGTCACCAGGTATGCAGGGGAAGAACGTCAGAAGCTGCCTTTTGAAATACAGGCAGGTATATCACAAAAGCTGGCATATGCTCCATTACGATTTTCAATAACTCTGAAACATCTGGAAAAATATGACCTTACCTGTCAATATAATGATACAATATCGACGAGTGCTGATTTTCTTCTTGACTCAGAATTCTTTGAAAATATGATGAGACATATTGTTGTGGGTGCAGAGCTGATTCCTCATAAGAATTTTTATCTAAGCGGAGGATTCAACTACCAGAGAAGACGTGAATTGATGATTGAATCGAAAATTTCTTTGGCAGGATTTTCATGGGGATTCGGGGTCAATACCTCATTTCTGAATATCGAATTCGGAAGGGCTGCTTATCACCTGGCAGGGTCGTCAAATCATTTTTCAGTAATAATAAAACCAGATCAGATCTATAATCGGTTCAGGAAATAGGCTTTTGAAAATAAGAATGGATTTACAATCTTTGTAAAAAACCCCCCATCCCCCCTAAAGGGGGGCTAAACCCAATATATACTTAAATTAAGATTTGGGTTTTAAGCCCTCTTCATGGAAAAGATCATTCGGCTGGGACTAATGGCTGGAGCAATAAAAATATGAACAAGAAACTGATCATAGCTATTGACGGATACTCATCCTGCGGAAAAAGCACCTTTGCCAGGGCAATAGCAGAAGAACTCAGCTATATTTTTATCGACAGCGGGGCAATGTACAGGTCAGTTACACTCTATTGCCTGAGAAGAAATCTTGTTGGTAAAGGTATATTGGATCTGAAAGGTATCCGGGAGGAGCTGAAGAATATCTATATTGAATTCGTTTATAATCCTGAAAAAGGTGAATATGAAACTTTTCTGAATTCCGAAAATGTTGAGCGAGAGATACGGGGCATAGAGGTTTCCGCACATGTGAGCAGGATAAGTATGATACAGGAAGTACGTTCCCGTATGGTGGAATTGCAGAGACAAATAGGTGCAAATAAAGGGATCGTTATGGATGGAAGAGACATTGGAACTGTTGTATTCCCTGATGCCGAACTTAAAATATTTATGACAGCTTCCGTGGAAATAAGAGCCCGGAGAAGATATGATGAACTGAAAGCCAAGGGTATCAAGGTGGCTTTTGATGAGATCCTTAACAATATTATTGCACGTGATATAACCGATGAGAACAGGGATATCAGCCCCTTAAGGCGGGCTGATGATGCTATATTGCTGGATAACAGCAAAATGACTGTTGAAGAACAAATGAAATGGGTACTGCAGATTATTGAGAAGATATTAAATGATAACAGAGATTGATAAAAGATCAGGTTTCTGTTTCGGAGTGCAAAATGCTGTTGAAGTGGCAGAAAAAGCTCTTCAGAAAGGAGAAAAGATCTATTCTCTTGGTCCTATTGTGCATAATGATAAAGAGGTGGAACGCTTATCCGCTCTCGGTCTGGTAACGATTGACCAGGAGAAATTCAGAATACTTCGGAATTGTAAAGTCCTGATAAGGGCTCACGGAGAACCTCCCGAAACCTATCTGACAGCCGAAAAAAACAATATCACAATAATAGAGGCAACCTGTCCCATAGTTAAGAAACTACAGGCAAAGATCAAGAAGGCATGGATCGAAACCAGAAAAACAAACGGACAGGTTGTAATATTCGGGAAACCGGGTCATGCTGAAGTAGCAGGATTATTGGGACAAACAGAAAATGAAGGGATACTTGTTACAGGTCCGGATGACCTGGGTAAAATAGATACCACCAAACCAGTCAGTCTCTTTTCCCAGACAACAATGCATCTCCGGGATTACCAGAATTTTGCAGATCTTCTGCGTACTGAAATCAGAAAGAAGGGTGTAAGCGATCCTGACAAATTACTCACTATAAACAATACGATATGCGGACAAATTGCAAACAAGGAACCTTATCTTAGAAGTTTTGCCAGGAAACATGATGTCGTGGTTTTTGTCAGCGGCAGAGAGAGTTCAAACGGGAAAATGCTCTACTCAGTATGTAAAAGCATCAACATTGACACCCACTTTGTATCCTCTCCTGATGAAATAGATAATTCATGGTTCTTGGGAAAGAAATCAGCAGGTATTTGCGGAGCAACATCAACACCTAAATGGTTGATAGAACAGGTTTATAATATAATTTCAGCGATATGACATATTCAAAAGTATGGTTTACTGATCTCCGGACAAAACCATCAAGGAATCTTTTAAAAAAACTGGAAATCCTTGTAGAAAAGGCAGGTATTGAGAAAATTGATTTTCAAAAGAAATTAGTGGCACTAAAGATCCATTTCGGAGAGCCCGGCAACCTGGCATACCTTCGCCCAAATTATGCCGCAAGCATAGTTAAATTACTGAAATCAAAAGGAGCCACTCCTTTCTTAACTGATTGTAATACATTATATCACGGAAGACGCTCAAATGCTCCCGACCATATTGAGGCTGCTTTTGAAAATGGCTATAATTCCCTTGCCACAAATTGTCCGGTCATAATTGCTGATGGTATTAAAGGGATCGATTTTCGTGAAATAGAATTAAATATGGAATATTGTTCCAGTGCTAAAATAGGTACGGCAATTGCTGATGCAGATGTTTTAATTACTTTGACTCATTTTAAAGGGCATGAATTGACAGGTTTCGGAGGTACCCTGAAAAACCTTGGAATGGGATGTGCTTCTGTTGGAGGTAAACTATTTCTTCATTCCGGATCTTCACCTGAGATTTTCGAGAAAAACTGTACCGGGTGCCGGATATGTGAAAAATATTGCGCTCACGATGCAATCCACGTGGAAAAGGATAAAATTGCGCATATAGATTATGTTAAATGTGTTGGCTGCGGACAATGTGTTGCCGTATGCCAATATGATGCTTCAAGAGTTGTGTGGCAGAATTCTTCAGAGACGGCATGCAAAAAAATCTCGGAATATGCTTATGCTGCAGTTAAGGACAAACCATCCTTCCATATCAGTTTCATAATGGATGTCTCGCCCAATTGCGACTGCTGGGATGTAAACGATTATCCAATAGTACCAAATATAGGGATGGCTGCCTCATTCGATCCGGTTGCACTCGATCAGGCCTGTGCTGATCTTGTCAATGCAGCTCCTGCACTCCCCGGAAGCAAGATCTGTGAAAATTATGATCATGGCAGCCTGCAGGGAGAAGATAAATTCAAACTTACTCATCCTGATACTTTCTGGCAGGCCGGACTTGAACATGGCCGTAAGATAGGCCTGGGCAGCACAAATTATGATTTGATCAAAATCTGAATTAGATTTACAATTATTGTTTTTCTGATTATCTTTATTTCATCTCTTTCTGTTAGGAATGAATCTAAAAGTAAAAACTGCGGGGCTATCAGTAATATCAAACAGCGCATTGATATTATTGAAGCTGGTGGCAGGCATTATAAGTGGTTCAGTAAGTATCCTTTCTGAAGCTATTCACTCTTCAATGGACCTTATTGCAGCCATTATTGCTTTATTTTCGGTCAAAGTATCTGATCACCCGCCTGATTCCAATCACCCGTATGGACATGGAAAAGTTGAAAATATTTCAGGAGTTATAGAAGCCTTGCTGATCTTTGTGGCTGCAATCTGGATCATTATCGAAGCAGTTAAAAAACTGACCGGCGAAGAAATCGTGTTCGAATCACTATGGCTTGGTTCGCTGGTAATGATTATTTCCGCAATTGTAAATATCATAGTCTCCAGAAGACTTTATAAGGTGGCCCATGAAACAAATTCAGTAGCTCTTGAAGCAGATGCACTTCATCTTAAAACAGATGTTTATACATCTGCCGGAGTTGCACTAGGATTGATACTTATTCTCCTGACTGACATAAAGTGGCTGGATCCAGTTATTGCCATTTTGGTCGCTCTCTTCATCATTAAAGAATCCTTTGAGCTGTTAAGACGTGCCTTTTGGCCTCTTTTGGATTCATCATGGAATAGAGATGAGATCGAGGTTCTTGAAAAGAAACTTACTGATATGGGAGTAAATTATCATGAACTCAGAACCCGTATTTCAGGCAATTACAGGTTCATAGATATTCATGTTGAAGTACCTGAAAACCAAACCGTTGGAGATGCTCATAAATTTTGTGACATGATCGAGGATGAACTTAATGCCAGCTTTGAAAACCTCGATGTGACAATACATGTGGAACCAAAGTAAATAAAAAACCCGCTGTCGTCATAAAATTATAGGAACTTCAGCGGGAGGAGCCAGAATGATATAAATCCCGGGTCTATAGTAAATTAAAAAACATACCTTATTGAAAGGGCTCCACCATCAGCCCAGAATCCTGAATATCCCCAGAGATTAAAGGATGGTTTCCAGTCGAGCCCTATATTTATCGGCGCTTCTGAGAAGCTATATTCAAGACCCAGTATCCCATCTATTCCAATAACAGTATAGCTTACACCGGGATCTCCCCATGATGCATAATCTCCGTTCCAGAAACCGATGTGTCCACCGAATCCTATGTACCACTTCAATCTTTCTGCATTGAAAGCCTGGTTATGGATTTCATAGAGCCCGGTGACCTCAAATCCTCTCCACCTGGTAGCGAGTAGAAATTCGAGAGCCGACTTCTGGCTGATAAACTGCTTTACAGTCAGACCCTGATTAAAGCCTAATCTTGCTCCAATCCCCGTTTTGTAATCCTGTGCATTAATGATCGAAGCCAGACAAAATAGAATTAAACATGTCATTAAAATTTTTTTCATTGTATAATTATTTATTATTAATAAACTTTCTTGTAAAAATAATCTGTAGTCCTTCAAATAATTCCCGGATCAGGTAAAACTTCAAACTGTTTACTTTTTTTTAGGAGATATTAAATAAACAATCCCTCCGATTCCCATCACGGCTACGCCAATCAGCGGCGACCAGTTGAGATGGTGTCGTTTGTTTGCCATAATGTTAATATCACCAATTTCTGCTACTCTCTCCTTTGTGAAGAAAGTGACAGCAGTAAAAATTGTCAATATTAAACCAAGTATAACGATGCCTATTCCAATTTTTTTCATAATGAATGTTTTTAGTCAGCCTGTTTAAGTGGAAGAATAAAAAATCTTCAATGTTTTTAAGAGAAATAAATATTCTTCTATATCTTACTAACCTTCAGCATGTTAGTTCTTCCATGAAGACTAAGGGGAGTGCTGCCAACATGAATCACAATGTCGCCTTCTTTCAATAGTTTTTTATACTTAAGCATTTCTGTTGATTCATGAATTGCCTTGTCTAAATCTTTGTATGTAGTTAAATAAAATGGTTGCACTCCCCATATAATTGAAATTTTATGTAAAAGATTTTCATTATTGGTAAAAGCATAGATATTGGATTTGGGCCTATGGCTGGATATCTTTAATGCAGTATACCCTGAATGTGTAAATGCAATTATTGCTTTTGCTCTAACTTCTTGTGCTAATTGCGATGCATTAAAGCAAATGGAGTCGGCAAGAAATGCAGGTGCTCCTTCCATAGGTGCATGCTGTTTATAAATAGGGTTTCCCTTATTTTCAGTATAATTAATAATCCTCTGCATACTATTTATAGTTTCAACAGGATATTTACCAACAGAAGTTTCTCCGCTAAGCATCAAAGCATCTGCCCCATCGAGTACAGCATTAGCCACATCATTAGCTTCTGCCCTGGTGGGCCTGAAATTTATCATCATGCTTTCCATCATCTGTGTAGCAACAATCACTGGTTTTGAATGCACAATACATTTTTCGATAATTATTTTTTGTATTACAGGAACTCGATCAAAGGAAACTTCCACCCCCAAGTCACCACGAGCAACCATAATACCATCGGCTAAGTCGATAATCTGATCTATTTCCATAAGGGCTTCAGGTTTTTCAATTTTCGCAATTACACCGGCATGACCTTCTCTCTTCTTTATCAGATTTTTTAGTTCAAGAATATCGGAAGCTTTCCGTACAAACGATAATGCGATCCAGTCAACATCATGGTCCAGTGCAAAAACAGCATTTGAAATATCTTCATCAGAAAGACACGGAAGTGAAACTTTGGTATCAGGCAGGTTTACCCCTTTGTTTGAAGAAAGCGGACCGCCATAAATAACTTTTGCTTTAACGATATCATTTTTATTGGACTCTATAACTTCCAGCTTTAATTTTCCATCATCAATAAGTATTACTTCACCAGAATTAACATCCTTTGGAAATTCCTGATAGCTCATATAAAGATGATCTTTGGTGCCCGAACATTTTTCCGTAACAAAAGATATGACATCACCTTCTTCCAGATTGAGAAGGTCGTTTTCAATTTCGCCCACCCTGAGTTTCGGCCCTTGCAAATCTGCCAGAATTGAAACATTAGTTCCCAATTCCAGGTTTAATTCTGTAATAATGTTTATCAGCTTAAGATGTTCATCCTTTGTAGAATGAGAAAAATTTAACCTGAATACATCAACACCCTCATTAATCATTTGAAGAATAATGCCTTTACTGTTTGATGCAGGACCTAATGTTACTATCACCTTAGTTTGTGAATGCATTTGCCTCATAGTTACCTCTTTTATTTATTTCCCATTTTAAAAGAACTGAAACCAGGTTAATAGTTCAATAATTAAGAAGGACTATAAATCAATGTTTTTAAGGATTCCATAATTGTTTTTTATTGTCTGACAGGCGTCAGCAGTGATTTCATTAGAATTACCTTATTATTCAATTTTTCATTATTGCTGTTTCAAAAATTCAATTTTACTTATAAATCCAAAATGATTATTTCTTCAACTTTGTAGGTACAATCAAAAGCGGTATAGAGCTATGCTGTAAAACTCTTTTCGTTACACTTCCCATAATTATTCTTGATGAGACTTTACGGCTGTGAGAACCCATAACAATTACATCAGCATTCATGGATTTTGCCATTGAAAAACCTACCTCTGCCACTTTTTGTGCTGTTGGATTGTAATCCAGTGCAATCAATACTTTTTCCATTTTATTCGCTTTTTTGTTTGTTTATAAAAAAACGACACCTTGTTATTATCGTATACGTTTTACGCTGTCAACCAGATATTCCGAATCGCCTCGCCATAACAATGCCCCGTTTTTTTATAAATAATGGACAATTACCATTTCCTCCTGCCAGCTAACAAACCCAGCAGGAAACCAATAACTAAACTGATAAGAATTTGTGCCCAGTTTAAATGGGAAATACCCATTGATCCGTTTCCATGCATCATCCCTCTTGCCCAAGATCCCCCGCCAAGTAACAGAAAAGCCACAATTATCACTACAATCGCAATAATATAGATTGCTGTTTTGTTAGTTCCAAATAACCTTTTTGCGCTCATAATTTTTTCCTTATTTTATTTAAGTTAATTCAAACAATACTAAATCTCACATTGTTCAAAATGATATCAGGTATTAAATGCTCCTAAAGTCCATATATCCTCTGCTGTTATCCGAAGATGATAATTTGGGAATGACAAAACAGGAATAAAAGCTTTGTTTATAAAAAGATTAGAAGCAATTTTCATGTTTTTTGTGGTCAGCCAACTTTTTCAAAATGTTCTTTTACAAAAGCATGCATCTGATTTTCCGTTAAATAATCAGTTGTTTCAATTTCAATCTTAATGTTATTAAATTGGTTGTCCTCCTTTAATAAGTTAAACAATTCGGTTTTAGCATTTGTCGGACCAAATAGTATTACTTCTGGATAGTCCTTTATAACAGCACTTAGCCTTTTAAAATAATCTGAAAGCTGATCTTGTTCAGTATTATGTTTCAGACTTTCATCCTTGCCAAAGTTTTGTTTTTCGCCTTGCAAAGAGAGAGACTCTATTGTACTTGATGCAGTTGAATTATTATTTAATACTATCATGTGAGCTATGGTATGATCCATCCAGACACCCAATTTATTTGGAGTTTTCATTTTAAATATTTTTTATCTATTCTTTCTTGTTTGATAATTTTTTATCGAAGACTATCCTGATTAGAATAATTACGCCGGCAAATGCAAGCCATAAATGAACACTTGATGAAGGTTTAAAAATAATTATCCATATAAATATCAATAATCCGGCAATTACATAAAGTAGATTTTTCATGATTTAGAAATTTAATAAAGATTGTCGAATGCTTATTTTATGTTTTCAATTGTCAAGTCTTTAATAGCTTTGCCCAATTCATCCATATCATGATTAAACTCATTTTTAAAAGAAATCCATTAGTTTTGGCCATAATCTTTATAGTCCGCTAGTTTCTTTTTTAAATTGTTGATAGTCACTGATAGAATCCTGTCTGGCTTGGTACAAATCAGTTTTAGAATCTTTCAGATCTTTTTTGGCTTCCTGTACTTTATTTTCTGCATTTTCCACTTTTGTGGCTGATGATTGGCAACCGGAAAGTATTGTTACAGTCAGCAAAAGGATGCTCGCCAGGAATAATAAATGATTTGTTTACTATTCATTTCTATATGATGCATTCTTAACTTACAATCTGTTGAGCCTGTTTTTTTGCAAGTTCATGAGCTTGTTCGACCCATTTATCCTGCTCGATACGACCGGGAATAATTTCAAGTACCTCAGTAATAGTTTCGATATCAGTGTGTGTAAGCTTGCTTATTTGATCAAAAGTATATATGCCAAGCGTATTTAACCGTTCCTCAACCCATAAACCAAGCCCATCAATAAGGGTTAAATTATTAGCCTCGTACTCGTGGGCAATCCCTAGCTTGTCGAAATAAATTCTTCCCTTCCTCTCCCTGATGCGTTTAAGGAGTTCAGTCTTCTTGCCTGCGATCCTGACAAGTTCTTTTGCCTGAAGAATCCATTCATCTCTTTCAATTCTTCCCGGGAAATATTCGATTGCCTCGGTAACAGCAACAATATCTTCTTTTGTAAAATTGCTTATTTGTTGAAACGTAAATATATCCAACACATTCAATTTTTCCTGAATCCATCCGCCAATGCCATTGATGCCGGTTAAATCATCCGCTTCTTCTTTTTTTGCAATTCCTATTCTATCATAGTAAATGTGCGTCTTTCTTTCGCTGATCCGTTTAAAGAGCTCCGCCTTGTTATCTTTGCTATTGACAAGTTCCGTGGCTTGTGCAACCCACTCGTCCCTGTCAATTCTGCCATAAAAATATATAATGGCATCATTTATCGTCTCAATATCCCGGGCAGTGAATTTACTGATCTGCCGGAAAGTAAAAATATCTAACGCATTCAGTCTTCTCTCAATAAAAGGACCTATACCGCTGATCATTTTCAGATCATCCTTCTCTGTTACTATGGCAGTCCCAAAACTTATATAATTAAGAAAACGCTTCCGTTGTGCAATATGAACCAGATTAAGATGTTCCATTTCGTTTTCCTTTTCATTGAGGTTTTTCTGAAGACTACTATTATCAGCATTAAGGGTGACAATCTGTTTATTCAATTCATCCTTTTCTGATTCAATAACTTTAATTTTCCTGACATAAACTGACTTATAATAAAGCCAGGCTGTAACATAACCTATGATTGCGGCAACCAGTAATAATGAAAGTATTTCAATGGTTGCTCCGCTTTTTGTTTGTGCTAAAAGAATTAATAAAGTATTCATGATTTTATTTTTTTATAGTTATTACTGTTCTCCTGTTATTTGCTCTTCCTGCTGCTGTACTATTATTATCTGCAGGTTCTTTCTCTCCCTTAGATTCTATAATGATCTTGTTTGCAGGCAAGCCCTTGCTTTCAAAATAATGCTGCAAACTTTGAGCCCGCCTGTACCCCAGAGCCTCATTATATTCATCGGTTCCTATCGCATCAGTATGGCCTGTAATACTAAGTCCGGACTGTGAGTTTTGATTCAAAAACGCATTTGATTCATCAAAGTATTTGTCAGTCTTTGCATCAGATTTGAATACAGATTTGTCAAATGCAAAGTATATTACAAGATCTGCAGGGATTACTTCCTTTTCCTGCACTAAAGGCTTCGCCATGGTGTCAATTGCAATGACACTTTTTTGATTGAGTGTGTCAATTTGCATAGTTACCGGTTCATTACATAATCCTTTTATCTTACACACATAGATATGGGTCGATAGTGCTGACCAGCCAAATAATGCAAGAAATCCAATTATTAGAATTTTCATTGGTTCAGTTATTAATTCTTTAAACGGTGTTATTTTTCAATTGAATTGAATTGAATTGAATTGAATTTATTTTATTTTATTTCTTAATTCTTAAGTCCCTGCCTGGTAAATGGATTGGGAACTGATTGTATTCCATTACCTGATGTTTTTAAAATCGTTCAGATTAAAACCATCTCCATTATCATTAGTGATTTTACGCGAGTTATAGTAATACAGATTACCTTCAACATCAAATATCATCTCAAAGCATTTCCCTGCTCCGGAATTCTCAGTGGGGCCAACATGAAAATGAAACAAGGCATTTGTCGGGTTTGCAGCGATTTCGTCCTGAATCTCCGAAGTAGTAAGCAGTTTAATATAGTATGGGTAAACAGTTTTGATTCTTTCAGGCGTATCAACATATAAGGCCATTGCATCTTTATTTAAAAGCAGTACTTTGTCTTGAAAACCTGTTGAACCGTTGTAGTATTTCAATCCTCTCAGTGAAATGAAGAAACGTTTTTGTTCAAGGTTTTTTGCATGTTTCTGCATGAATTTAACAATTGAAGGCATGACATATCCACAATCAATATTACTGTCGTCTGAATATGAAAGCGGTATGCTGCATAATTCGGGCATGTCGGTCATGTCATTAGCTGGACCTCCCAGCACAAGGCTAATGTAATTATAGCTTACACCACCTGGATCTTTATCGAAAACCCCTTTCATAAGCACTAAAAAAGAATATCTTGAATCAAACCGTCGTTTATCAAACTCCTGCTGGTCAATAAATTCAAATTCAGTAGATTTCCAATATCTCTGAACGGCATCTTTTATATAGACATTGTAAGCAGTACTGCCATCTTCTAGCACAACACAGGTTATTGAGTTTTTAAACATACCAATTTGCTGTTTAGACGCTAACGGAGAATTTGCCAAAGCCCCCAGACAAAATATTCCTAAGACAGCTATGAAAAGGTATTTTTTAAATACATAATCGCTAGTAAATCCTTTGGTAGTACGGACACAATCAGTTTTTTTCATTGTTTTATATTTTTTGTATTACAATACACAGATGAGCCCTTTTGTTCCAGAATGTGTAACAAAACATTTGGAATAAGTTGCATCATTTACACATTTGTTGCAGGGATTCCATTAAGCTTTTTCTGACGTTGTCTGATGAGTCGTAAGAGAATTGCAACTGTAGCTATTATAATAAATATAAGTATCATAATGATAGCATTTTAAGTAAATTAAATTCGTTTCTGAATATCGAATTCGCAATCCTAACGAGTATCCCTCTTTTTCATCAAACTTTACACAATTCAGGATATGAATCACCAGAAAAGACAACATTAATCAGATACGCAAGTGCTGTAAATTGCTGAAAACACCAAATACATTAAGCAGCCAAACTACAACAACGATCACAATAACTACATTCAGAATGCTTTTAATGGTGCGCTGCATAGGAATATAGTTATTCACCACCCAGAGAAGAACTCCGGCAACAACAAGGACCAGAACAATAGTTAAAATTGGCATGATAATAATAGATTAATTTATTTATGAATATTACACAGCAAAGTTGACACACTTTATGTCAGGAAGTATTACACAACTTTGATAATAACTTACATGATTCACACATTAGCTTATATTATTGGCAGTCCATAGTTTCATTCCTTATTAATATCCTTTAATCTAATTTTTAACTAATTCCATAGTACCTGTTGCGTCAATTTCAACGGGAATCGATTTGAAATCATTTATATTGTTCACTTTAACATTACATTTTATATTGATATCGTATTTTAATATGTCATTATCTGTTACGATCAGCCAGGCTGTTTTGAAAGGGCTGCTGTATTCAATAATAATCGGGATATCGACTGTCTGGCTGGAACCTGGTTTAATATCAATCGGCAGTGTAACACTCCCTTTCGAAAATAGAGTATTAATTATTTGTAAATTGTAGCTGATTTTATTAAGCTGCAAATCAATATTTTTCCCATTATTAATGATTTCAATTTTTAAAACAGCCTCTGAAGTCTTATCCTTCATATTATATTTCTTATGCTCTAATTTCAAAATTGTTATTTTTGGAGGAATTGGAGATGCTATTCTGATTATTCTGTTAATATTGAGCTTTTCTCTTCCTATCAAGGTATTATATGCAATGTTGAAATTGATCTCCATGTCAGTTGAATCCTGTCCCTGCAAATCGCCTATTGTCTTTTTAATTTCCTTAAGTGATATATTAACAGGAAGTTCAATCGTATCTGTTTCAAACCATTTCTGGTCAATCTGAACGGGTACAGTTTCTTCAACCATTTTAAAACCATTCAGTTTAATTTCAAAATTGAGGGTGTCAATTACCATTTTATAAGGCATTTTATTCTGGACGAAAACATATAGATTCAACAATGCCGAATCTTTTTTCAGATCAATATGAATAAAGCTTATTTCATTTATGCCGGGAAAGATCAGGTTGATTGCTTTTTTAGGATTAAAAATATAATAACAGATAATTAAAACAATCACCATCCCCAGAATGATCAGGAGTATTTTACCTTTTTTAAATTTTATTTTCATTAGAGAGCAACGGATTTTTAGTTAAGCTTTTTATTGCCAATAAGAAGAATGATACCACCTGCAATCATGATGCCGACTCCAAGGTATGGCGACCAGTTTACATGATGAGGCCTTGAGGCAGTGATCTTAAGAGAACCTACATCAACAACTTTTTCTCTTGTAAAGAATTTGAATCCTGTAATAATTGTGAATAATAATCCTACAATTATAATTGCAATACCTGCTTTTTTCATATAAGATACTTTTAATGATTAAGATATTCTGGTTGTTATCAGAAGATGTAAGTAATCCCGAATTTACCTCCATAGAATACGTTACCTCCGCCAAACTCAAGGTTCAGCCCAAAGTTATTGGCAAAAAAGTATCTGCCTCCGATTTGAGCACCCAGTCCAATACCGGAAGATCCGGTACCAGGATAATCTGTTGGAGATGACCAGAAAAAATACCCGATGTTTAATCCTGCATAAAAATCCCAGTTAGCGGGAATATCAAGAATTGTGTTAAAGTGATAATTGCCGTTACCGGATAATCCGACTATTGAGCTGTTGTATATTGTCCCGCTATAATTCTGATTATAGAATCTGATTGAGCCTTCAAAGCCTAAAGTTATGTCTCTTGAAACTCCAAAATCCATTCCAGCATAAAGAGGAATACCCCAACCGGAAAAACCGACACCTGCATTTAACTGTTTATTGCCCCTGTCAAGAGGGCTTTGAGCATTAACTATAAAAACAGTAATAACTGATAATAAAATAATGAAGCTTACTTTTTTCATTTTGATTGATTTAGATTACAAACATATTTGATTATAATTTAGATACTTGCAAAGGTGCGAGCCTTCTTGTCGGAAAGTATTACACAACTTAAAGAAAGAGTTATATCATTCACACATTCTAATATACAACATGCCTCAAATTCCTGATTTTCTTAAAGTGAGACGGGGAGAAACCTGTAACTTCCCTGAACTGACCTGATAATTGTGCTACACTATCGTAGTTTAACTGATAGGCAATTTGGGTAAGATTAAGCTTAGAATAAACAAGCAATTCTTTTGCCCGTTCAATTTTATGGGCACTATAAAACTTTTCAATTGTAATGTTTTTTATTTCCAGGAAAAGGTTATCAAGCCAGGTGTAGCTATGATGAAGCTTTTTACTTATAAATCCGCGAAAATTCTTTTTACACCGGATATCACTATAATGAACCATTTCGACAATAATGCTTTTAATTTTTCCAATAATCAACCCTTTTCGTTCATCAACCAGTTCAAATCCCAAATTTTTTAATACATCTTTCAACTGTTTCCGTTGTTCCGATGAAATACCCTCTTTGACTATTATTTCCCCGGACGATATAAAATTCTCATATATCCCCAGTTTCTCCAACTCTGACTTCACTGCCATTTTGCTACGAATGCCCACCATGTTTTTAATGTAGAGTATCATCTTATTTTTTTTTGAAACAGAAGTCTTTAATGAAAAAGACTCTTCATTTTATTATTATTCATAACCACTTTTTATGATAGTTGAGATCATTTTAAACCTCTCGTTTGCCTTAATGATGTTCGGAGTATGGGCCGGTATAATAATTGACTGACCTGTACCCAGCATGTTAGATGTCCCATCGATAACAATTTCGGCCTTACCATCAATTATCTGGACAAAAGTGTCGAACGGAGAAATTTTTTCTGTTAATGCTTCACCTTCGTCAAATGCTTCTGCACTGACATTTCCGGTCGATTTCTTAATAATCGTTTTGCTGACAACCGATTCAGGCACATATTCAATTATTTCAACAATAATAAATGCTTTTGATTTTTCGAATTCTTTATTCTCCATATTTCCTTTTTTTTGTCAGAATCATTAACCTTGTTGCTTTCATATAAATTGATTTTAATTATAAACTAATTTAATCCACCACAAAGGTTTTAATTCAGCCTCCAAAGTATTACGCAACTTTAAATTTTATTACATCATTCACACATTTTCGGTCACTCGAAAGAATATACTTTAAACTACTGTTGGCTGAGCACATTCAGTATTCTCCTTATTTATGATGGACTTCGGTTCAAATCTGCTCGATTTTCCCCTATCTTTTCCCCGTTTTGTTGATTTAGGATTATGAGGATTATTGGTGTTTTTATACCATCCTTTATGCTTCCCATTATTCTCTTTGAGTAATACAACACATGATGAAGTAAAAAATAAGACCACAATAAAAATAATAAGGGTGATAAATCTAGCCGCTTTCATATTAATAAGGTATTAGCTGTAATTACATTATTACAATGCAAAGTTGACTTTCTTTGGACTATAAAGAATTACATAACTTTAGAAATTAATTACATCATTCACACATTTTCCAGCGGAGTGCGGCGTTTTTGCTTTATTTGCTTGAAATGAGAGGGAGTTAATCCCGTAATTTTTTTAAACTGGCTGGAGAGATGGGATACGCTGCTGTAGTGCAACTTAAAAGCAATTTCTTTAAGATTTAGTTCATCGTAAACAAGCAATTCTATTACCCTTTCAATCTTGTGGTTGATAAAGAATTTTTCAATTGTTGTGCCCTGGACTTCTGAAAAAAGATTGGCGAGATATGTATAGTCGTAATTTAGTTTTTCACTCAGGTAAACGGAAAGATTTACTTTCAACTGGTCCTCTGAATAATGGACCAGTTCAATAATTATGTTTTTTATTCTTTCAATTAGCATGCTTTTTTTATCGTCCATCAGTTCAAGTCCTGATTTCTTTAAAGCAATATTTAACTGATCCCTCTTGTTTGTTGAAATATTCTCCTTAATTTCTGCCTCCCCTAACTCCACAACAGTGTAATGCAATCCGAGTTTTTCAAGCTCTGACTTTACAACCATTTTGCAACGGATGCACACCATATTCTTAATATAGAGTTTCAATTTTAATTTAATTTTTAAGATGTCCCTTAAAACTGAACCTGATATGTTGTTATCCTAATTGGTTTTACAAAAATAAAAAAATACTTCTTTTATCAATTTCAATTTTTAACTTATTCATTGTTGTCTTAACCTGGTGTTTTCATCAATGTTAATAAGTTAAGCCCGATATTGAATATGTGAATTATATAACTTAATTAAGTAATTATGTAACGAGCCAGCATGTGTTCCCATTTACCTTTGAACTATTATATTAAAACTAATTTAAAAAATCAGAAAATGAAAAAAATTATTCTATTTGCATTACTTTTTATTTTCGCTTTGGGTGCATCAACAGTATTTGCAGCTAATTCTGACCCGAATTCTGCAAAGGATAATCTTGTTGTTCCTGACAAGACGGAAAATAAATTATCAGAAGAAGAGATGTCTCGCCTGACAAAACGTGTTGAAGAAATACGTGATATGGATAAAACAAACCTGACGGTTAAAGAAAAGAGGGAATTGAAAAAAGAACTGAAAGGGATTAAGGAAAATGTAAGGAGAAATGGCGGCGTTATTTATATTGGTGCAGGCACACTTATTCTTCTTATTATTCTGGTAATCCTTTTAGTTTGATCGTAAGAATTACGTTATTTTCCCTAATAAAATCATTTTACTGAAATATTTTTGATTCTCAAATCAAATATAGTATGACTTCATAGATTAGGTTTAGGGTTAGTATAAATTTGGAGATTGAGTTTAGGTAGGGTTAAACAAGGAGGAGCATTGGTGAAAACACAATTCTCCTCCTGTTTTTTAATATATAAATCTATTTTGTTAAGCAGGCAGTAATGCGAATTATTTAAGTTATGGGATCATATCAATAATTTTAGCCAATACATAATATTTTAATTACAATATATAGATGTACGAAGAAAAAGAATTATCCGATACTGGGTTAATCCTTCATAATGATCTCGAATCATTCAAGGATTCGTTTTGAATCTCCGGCAAAGACAATGTTGCTCATAATATTGAATCAGAAAATAAAAGAAAAAGCAAACTGCAGACCACCACTCCCCAACCAGAAAAGAGAAAAAAATAAGGAAACAAGCCTAATACAATCCGGCAACGGAATAAGGCAGAGAATTCATTATACTTAAGATTAAGTAAATGTGTGAATTATGCAATTAATTCAAAGAATTATATAACGTTCAAACAAAATTTTTCAGGTATTTTTACATTGGATTATTTTCTTCTTGTGTTAAATCATCCATAATATATTTACCTGTACCCTATGAGGCTGCAAATCAGAAATATGGAAAGTGAACGTTGCAAAGCTTTGGTTAAGGAAGAATTGAATAAGCTTGGACTGGCCTTTTCTTCTGTTGAGTTGGGAGGGGTGGAATTAAAACATAATGTATCATACGAAGAATTGCAATTGATTAATGCTGCTCTGAAAAAATCAGGACTTGAGTTAATAGTTGATAATACAAGCCAGCTTATCGAAAAAATTAAAATGGCCATTAACCATCTGGTTTATTGCTCGGATGGCCTCCTCAGACCAAACACTTCTGAATTTTTAAGTAAAAGAGTCAACTACGATTACAATTACATCAGCAAAATATTCTCCAATGTTGAAGGAATAACCATTGAAAAATATATAATCCGGGAGAGAATTGAGCGGGTAAAGAGATTATTGATAACAGGAAATTTCAGTCTCAGTGAAATTGCTTATATGTTACTTTACAGCAGTGTGGCACATCTTTCAAATCAATTTAAAAAAGTGACCGGGTTAACCCCTTTTGTTTTCAGGCAATTAATGGACAACAGATCTCAAAAACCTGTTAATGCGTGAAGAAGGTCGAGGCTTTATAGGCAAGAAAGGCTGTAAGCAATTCTTAACGAATTCTCGGTTTATAAAGAGCTTGTGGATAATCTGTCTCCTGATTATTATACCAAATCCCAATGTCTTATCACAGGAATATTTTCAGCAGGAGGTTAATTATAAGATTTATGTTACTCTTAATGACAGGCATCATGAATTAAATGCCATCGAAACAGTTGAGTATATTAATAATTCCCCAGATACAATTAGGTTTTTATTTTTTCATCTTTGGCCTAATGGCTATTCTGATAATCAAACCGGATTAGCAAAACAATTGTTTAGTCAGAAAGGGAAGGAAAGATTATTCAATGATCCGGAATTGAAAGGATATATTGATTCATTGAACTTTAAGGTTGAAGGGCAGTTGGTTACTTGGAATTTAATGCCGGGAGCACCGGATATTTGCCGGATTATTCTTGATAAGGCACTATGTCCGGGTGACACCATAATGGTAACCACTCCTTTCCATGTCAAGATTCCGGCTGGGGTGACTTCCCGATTAGGACATATAGGGGAATCATATCAGATATCGCAGTGGTATCCCAAACCAGCGGTTTACGACAAGTCCGGATGGCACCAGATGCCATATCTGGATCAGGGTGAATTTTATTCTGAATTCGGAAGTTTTGATGTGAGTATAACTTTACCTGAAAATTATACTGTAGGTGCGACAGGAAACCTGCAAAATGACATGGAAGCTGAAAGACTTGATAAACTTGCCGCCGACACTGCCTGGGAAAAGACCATTGACTATAGAGGAGAAGAATTTCCACCCTCTTCAGGACTGATGAAAACCTTGAGGTATACAGGAAATAAGATACATGATTTCGCATGGTTTGCCGATAAGCGATTCCATGTATTAAAAGGCAGTGTGAAACTTCCCGAATCTGGCAGAGAAGTGATTACATGGGTGATGTTCACCAATCAGCAGGCAGATCTCTGGAAAGAGGCTTTGAAATATGTGAATTGCGCCATTTTGTATTTTTCAAACAGGATCGGGGACTATCCATATTTAACATTTACAGCAGTGCAAAGCGCCCTGACGGCAGGATCAGGGATGGAATACCCTGGATTAACAGTTATAGGTATTGCTGATGATGCTTACTCCCTTGATGAAGTTATTGCACATGAAATATGTCATAACTGGTTTTACAGCGCTCTTGGATCAGATGAGCGTCGCTACCCGTTTATGGACGAAGGCATCACCAGCGCATACGAACTAAGGTATATGAACGAAAAGTATCCCGGAAAGAAGCTCTGGGAAATTTATTTTAAAAACAGGAAGCTGCCAGAATTCTTTCACATAGACAAAATGCCTGAGGAGAGAATACAGGAACTTGAATGGCTTTTTCAGGCACGCTTGAACCTTGAACAGCCAATTAACCTGCCGGCAACAGATTATAGTGCCCTGAACTATGACCTTATTCTCTATGATAAAGCAGCGATAGGTTTCAATTACCTGAGAGCCTGGTTGGGTGATTCCCTTTTTGATTCAACAATGCATAATTATTATCACACATGGAAATCAAAACATCCTCAGCCTGATGATCTCTTCAGTATATTTGAATTTCAGACGGGTAAAGACTTAACATGGTTTTTCGGCGATTTTACCAATACAACTAAGCGGCTTGATTACAAAGTAGTTCGCTTCATGAATCAACAACTTCTTGTAAAAAACAGGGGAGAGATGCTATCGCCTTTAATTATCTCCGGAATACGAGGTGATACTATCTGTTTTGAGAAGTGGTCAGATGGTTTTAAAGGGCGCAAACGGATAGATATTCCTCCGGGAAATTATTCAGAAATTAAAATTGATCCCCTTCATTTAATGCCTGAATTATACCGACTCAATAATAACATCCGGGTATCAGGCATTTTCCGTAAAATTGATCCCATAAGATTTCAACTCTTATATACTATTGAAGATCCCGGCAAACGAACTATAACTTATATCCCAACAATTAACTGGACAAGAGAAAACGGTTTTATGGCTGGTTTGACATTACACAACGGATTGTGGTTATCCAAACCTGTGAAATACTTTTTTATGCCTTTTTATTCATTCGGGAAACCCAGTCTGGCCGGATATGGGCGAATTTTATTCAATATCACGCCCTATGATAAATTCATCAGGATGGCGACTATCAAGCTGGAAGCTACACAATTCGGAGCTCCCGGCAATCAAAATTACAATTTAATGATGACCGGATTAGACCTCTTTTTCAGGAATAAAAAAGCAAATAATCCTCTATTGCACAAGGTATATGGTATGTATACAGGGGCATCGGACCTATTTAAGATTAACTTGGCTGAAAAGGCAGACATGAATTCTTATTTGCAGTTTGGATATATCCTTGAGAATGCAGGATTGGTTAATCCTTTCAACCTGAATGCCGCATATGAATCAGGTAAATCCTTCCAAAAAACATCTTTAGAAATAAATTACAAATTCAGCTATAATGGAAAAGATCAAGGTTTGGACATAAGGCTGTTTGCAGGGACAATGCTGAAATATTCTTCTGAGGTTCCCTTCTATTCTTTATCGGCAAGCAGCAGAAGCGGACGTGAATTATATCTTTACCAGGGCACCTACCCTGATCGTTTCAGTGTTTTTCCGAAAACTTTCTGGTCGCGACAAATGACCTTATCTGAAGGTGGGTTGGTTTCACCTGTCAATGATAGTCTTGGCTATAGCCATTGGCTTATCTCTGTTTCCTTCTCCAGTAATCTGCCGGGAAAAGCCGGCAGGATGCCAGTCAAACCCTTTATAAATTTATTATTGAACGATCATGGTTTTAGTACTGGTCATAATTCGCCATTTTTCTATGAAGTCGGACTGAAAGCAGGCATATGGAACTTTTTCGAGATTCATATTCCTTTACTGGTTTCCCAAAATATTGGATCAATCAGCTCATCAATCAAAGATAGGATACGTATAATTTTCACCCTGGATTCATTTAATAAAGTAAAGTTGAAAGCCTGGAATAAGAATTAAAATATATATGTAATGGCTATCACCTCGTACTATAATCTTCTATGTTTTCCCCCTCCATCCGGTATTGTAACTACCAATTCTTCTGACACATACCAGGTCCCTAACATTACATTGTATCCAAGAGTAATGAATTTTGAGTTTAAGGTTTGTCACCCAGGTAATATTTTATCTGACCCCTTTACCCATCCTCTTCTGCCATAAGAAAACAAGAATCACGCTTTATGGCTTCAGTGAAATATACTATCGCACCCGAATAATCTTTCCTGAGAATTCTATCAACTCCTCTGTAATAAAAAATGTTCTGCCTGCCTCGAAAGGACACCAATCAAATATTTAATTTTGAACTTTATCTTGTATCTTTATATTGTTGCACTTCACTGTTGTAGAACAATTAAAATTTAATTATGTCACTTACTGAAAAAATTTCCGGCGATATTATTAATGCCATGAAGGTAAAAGATAAAATGGCCCTAGACGCAATAAAGGCTGCAAAGACAGCCTTTCTGCTTGCCAAATCCGAGAAAGGTCCGGATGCTGTATTAACCGCTGAAGAAGAACTCAAAATCATTCAGAAACTCGTTAAGCAAAGAAGGGAATCTGCTTCCATATATAAAGAGAATACCCGGCAGGATCTTTATGAGAGAGATATCAACAATTGTCAGGCAGCTGCTTGGATGACAGAAATTACATGAACAGTAAACCCGCTTTCGTCCTGATAAATCAGGACTTCGGCGGGCAAAGTCTGCTTGATATCCATTATCATAAGGGTGACTTGCATTGTTTTATCGTCAAACTAAAATTTTAAAACAAAAGTGAAAACTAATATAATTTTAATATTGTTCCTGCTGGCAGGGTCTGTTCTGAATGCCCAGCAGCGGGATTTAAATTTTTATCTCGAACAGGCTCAGAAAAACAGTCCTCTTATTAACAAAAACACAAATGAAAATCAGATTGTTAAGCTTGATTTAAAGCAAATAAACAGCATTCTCTCAAAGCCTGAAATAAATCTTGTTTCCGGTGTTACATTAGCTCCGATCATCTCGCACGATAATAATGTAAATCGGTTGGATCTGGTATCAGACGGCGCAATAGATTATATCGGTCATGATCTTGCAATAACCGATGGAGGACAATTTCAGG
>Ga0307419_10000029_pt1 | contig 47841 bp, 44 predicted proteins | sample SalMarWE160230MG_2_FD_202512 | JGI IMG/M metagenome (GOLD analysis project Ga0307419, IMG submission 202512) | Salt marsh sediment microbial communities from the Plum Island Ecosystem LTER, Massachusetts, United States - WE1602-30 | ecosystem: Environmental > Aquatic > Marine > Intertidal zone... | reverse complement strand
AGAGCCCGGCTCGTTGTTGAAAGTGAACCGAAGCTTCACCGTTCAAACAGTTCAAGCCCCTTCATGGGAAGATGCGTGTATAAAGCTGAGGATTGTAATCGGGAATGAGCAGACGAAAATTTTGATCCTCGAAACATCATATATATTCCTGTGGTTAATCCCGCCATGGCGGGATCACCTTTCCCCGCTCAAAGTCCGGGATCTTCGACTTGATTTCGAATCCCGCTGGAAGCGGGAAGTATTTTGAAACTGGCTCGAAGGACATGAATTATGAAAAAAATCGCGGTACTTGCCGGTGACGGTATAGGTCCGGAGGTAATGAATGAGGCGGTCAAGGTCTTGAGAGCGGCCCAGGAGAAATTTCGCTTCAAGCTTGAGTATGAATTTGCCGATGTGGGCGGGGTCGCAATTGATAACCATGGTGAAGCCCTCCCTGAAGGCACCCTGAAGACATGTGAACGCAGCGATTCCATCCTGTTTGGTTCCGTGGGCGGGCCCAAGTGGGAAAACCTGCCCCCGGAGAAGCGGCCTGAGCGCGGTGCCCTCCTTCCCCTTCGGAAACACTTTGCGCTTCATTGCAACTTGAGGCCTGCAATGGTTTTCAAGTCTCTCAAAGACGCATGTCCGCTCCGGCCAGACATAGTCGGGGACGGGTTTGATATTCTCTGCGTGCGTGAACTCACCAGCGGCATCTATTTTGGTGAACCGAAAGGCAGGGAAGGCGAAGGCCCTTCTGAAAAGGCCTTCGACACCATGGTCTACACCCGTGCGGAAATCGAGAGAATCGCCCGGAATGGTTTTGACGCTGCGCGGAAAAGAAATAAGAAATTAACCTCTGTGGATAAGGCAAATGTTCTCACCACCATGGTCCTCTGGCGGGAAGTGGTCACCGAGGTTGGTAAAGAGTACGAGGACGTGGAACTGGAGCACATGTACGTGGACAACGCAACCATGCAGCTGGTGAAAGATCCCCATCAGTTTGACGTCCTCCTCTGCGGAAACATGTTCGGTGACATCATCTCCGACGAGTGCGCCATGCTTTCCGGTTCCATGGGACTGCTCGCATCTGCCAGCCTGAACGGGGACGGCTTCGGCCTCTACGAGCCTGCAGGCGGCTCCGCACCGGATATCGCGGGAATGGGGATCGCCAACCCCATCGCCCAGATCCTTTCAGCCGCCATGATGCTCCGCTACAGCCTGGATCTCGGTGAGGCCGCGGACGCCATTGAAAAAGCCATTTCCGATGTTCTTGAAGCAGGCATCTACACTGGAGACATCGCAAAAGACAAATCCAAGGCCGTCACCACCAAAGAGATGGGTGATGCCATCGTCGAATACCTGATGAAATAGCGCATCCTGCTTTATTGGAGGACCTTTGCCAGGGCAAAGAGTCCGCAAACCTTGTGCAACGGCTTGCCGCCAGTCATATTTTCCATATAAAGCCGGTTTCAAAACGTCCTCTTTCGCCCGATCTCTGCTGCAAGAAAATATTAGTCCTCGAAATATCCAACATATTCTTATGGTTAATTCCGCCACGGCGGGATCGCCTTTCCCCGCTCAAAGTCCGAGATCTTCGACTTGACCTCGAATCCCGCTGGAAGCGGGAAACATTCTGAAACTGGTTCGAGGGCAAGATATCTTGATTACGCGATCATCAAGGGTTGATCGCAAAGGCCTGCCCCCTTAATCTTCCACCTTGATCTTGAGGTAGAGATCTCCCCGGCGGAGGTCGTCGATCCTCTTCCCCATTCCCTCCAGACGGAGGCGGGTCCCGTCGTCTATCCCCGGGGGGATCGTCACCGCAAAGATCCTTTTCTGAAAACCCCATGGGATATTGACCAGTTTTCGCGAACCGGCCTCTGCTTCCAGTGGAGTGATGGTCAAGGTCCCGTAAAGATGCGGATCATCAACAGGAGAGGAGGTGTGGATGACCTGTAGACGATGCGTCTTTTTCTTTTCCGTGGTTCCACGTATGGTACGGGTCAGTCTGCCTTCAGGGAGTTTGAGAAAAAGCTTCAAGAAAAGCATGCCTGCCAAAAATCCGCCGATATGAGCCCACCAGGCGATACCTCCACCCTGGGAAGGAGTGCCGGCCGCGCTGAGGAATTGTAGCAGAAACCAGAGCCCCAGGAATATATAAGCGGGAATTTTAAAAAACAGGGGGAGGAAGAATATCGGGAGAAGAGTAAGAACTTTTGCCTTTGGATAGAGGATGAAGTAAGCACCCATGACCCCGGCGATGGCGCCGCTGGCCCCGATGGTGGGCACCTGGGAATGGTAGTTCAGCATGAGATGGGAAAGGCCGGAAACCAGGCCGCAAAGCAGGTAAAAAATAAGATATCGGATAGGCCCAAGCCGGTCTTCAACGTTATCTCCAAAGATATAGAGAAACCACATGTTTCCCAGGAGATGCCAGAAGCCCCCGTGAATGAACATGAAGGAGAAGAAGGAAAATACCTGTTGGGCAGGGGAAAAATAGGCGCTGATTTCCGGTACGGAATACCGCACGGGAACTAGGCCATAGGTAAGAAAGAAGCGCCGCAAATCAGAACCGTGGGCAAGTTCGATCAGGTAGACGAGCACATTCGCACCGATGATCAAACTGTTCACGACGGGGTAGTTGCGGGACCGAATGGTGTCTCGTATGGGTATCATGGATTTTCCACCCTCTTTTATAACGCAAGGCCGGATTCAAAAGCAAGGGAGTTCAGATGTAGTCAAAATAATGACGGGGGTTATCCTTTTTTCTAAGATTCTGTGGACAGGTCCGCAAACTCTAGTAAGAGAAAAGATAAAATAAAAACAATAGGTTATATTAGATAAGATCCGCATGATACTCGACCCGGGCAAGTGGCACGGGATGTGCTTAAAGAAAAGGAAAGGATTTCCATGTGGGGTTTCCGCGCGGGTTTCTTGATTCCGCCGAGGCCTGAGTGTCTGTGGCAATGAACACCTGGAGGATATCATGAAAGGGTGGAAAAGGGCGCTTCTCTGTGTGGGGGTGGCAGGTCTGGTTGCGATTTCCCTAAACGCAGTCAGGGAAACAAATGCGGAAAATAGTTCGCAGCAGTACCGTCTGCCGGAAGGGGTGTATGTTGATCTTACGAAAGATTTTTACGAAGCCCTTCAAGGAACGACCGAGGGTGGGAAGAAGGTCTACACCAACGACATGTCCGATGAATACCTGAGACAGATTGCGGTTTCAAGCACGTTCACAGTGCGGACCAACCTGCAGATTATCAAGCAACAGGAGCGGATCATTCAATTGCTTCAGTCCATTCGCGACAGAGGAAAATAGCGATTTTTATGTACCTGCAGAAAACCAGAGCATGTTTCGTTTTTCTGTTTTTCCTTGCATCGGCCGGTATCATGCTGTGCATTCCCGACGCAATGGCAGACAACAGGGCGCTGGACGTCTACCTTCACACCGGGGAAAAAGAATGGGACGTTGTACTGAAACTGGGCCATTCCGGTTCCTACACCGTTGGTTCCACCGCGCCTCGAAAGATCCTTCTGGGCGTGGACAACGCTGTTCCTGACGCACTTTTTCTGAAGCACCTCAATAAATGGAAGCACTCGCTGGAACTGATGCCGGGCAAAGGGGGCGATTTCCATCTCCTCTTGAAACTACCCAATCCCGTCAGAGAGGTTCGATCTTCTTGGGTTGCAGGGAAAAGATTGCTTACGCACAGGGTTTTCCTGAAGACGAAGAAATGGGAAAAAGAAGCGCCGGTTGTTCCAGGAAAATGCACGCTGGAGGATCTCCGTTTCGGGGTTAGAAAGAAGTTTATACGGTCGGTCATGGACTTGACGTCGAAACCCTTGTGGCGTTTTTCTTCCTCCGGGACGGGCAGGATAAACATCGCCCTGGAAGGGGTGAGAAGCGGGCTCACGGCGCGCAAAGTTGTCCCCGGGAAAGGGATCAGGCAGATAAACCTGAAAACGAAGTCTGGAGAGCTGGGGATTGCTTTGCAGTTCGAATCCGGGCAGGCCGGGTTCAGGCTTTTCTGGCTGGAAACAGGGAGCCGACTGGTTCTGGATTCGTACCGTGTCCTTGATAAGACATTCGCAGAAAATACGACACTGCCTCTCTGGTTTGGGAGGCCGGAGAAACCTTCTCCTGAGAAGATTGTCCCTGTTCCCCTGGAAAAATCTATTCTGCAGGAGGCCATGCCGGAAATATCACCGGTGATTCTCCAGGAACCTCTCGTAGCGTTTTCGAAAAAGAAAGAGAGCGCATCGGATGAACCGGCCAAAACAGCACCGGAGAGGATCCCCGATAGTGCTGAAAGTGCGGGCCAAAAAGTGATCATCGCTATCCCAAAACCACAGATTTTAACGTCCCGACATGAGAACAATGGTCAGAGCGTAGAGGCGGTGAAATACCCAGAGGCCCCACACCGGGAAAAGAAAAACCCTAAATTTGAGCCAAAAGAGGCGGTATTGTACGGGGCAATCCTGCGGGCAGGAGACCTCCAGCACTCAAATCAGGCATTGGGTCTCATTGCAGAGTTCCTGGCGACCTACCCCGATTCGGATGTTTCCAACCGGTTGCGGTTCATGAAGGCGGATATCCTGCTTTCAGCGCTTCATGAAGGCAAACAGGGGATATTGAGCAAAGTCGTTGAAGCGTATCAGAACGTCATAAACAGGGCACCTGATTCCGATCTGGCCCTGAAGTCATATGTGAAAATGGCCAAAGCTTATGCCATGAGCGGGAATCACTATCTGGGAATAAGCTGCCTTGATTTAGCGATTCGCCGGTATCAAAAGAAACAAGACCTGGGAAGCGCGTATCTTGAACGGGGGGAAATCTACCTGGAGAAGAATCTTACTGAAAAAGCAGTGGATGATTTCAAGACCGTTCTGCGCAGGTACCCAACGCCGGAGTTGACCTCACGGGCGCTTTTTGGGACCGCCCGGTATCTGCAGGCCAGGGGGCTTTACAAGGAAGCTCAGGAGCGATTGTCAAAAATTGAAAATTTACGTCCAGGGTTTTTCATGGAAGAACCGGACTTCCTCTCGGTCCAGGCACAAAATTACCTCTACTTGAAAGAGTACGCAAAGGCCCGAGACTACTTCTACCGGGCAATAAATCTTGCAAGCCGGCAGGAAAGCGGTGACCTGCTTCTCATGCATATCGGTGATACCTACCTCCAGGAGTCAAAACGGAAAAAGGCTGAAAAACTCTTTACCCTGGTTAAGAACACCTATCCGGAGTCCGAGGGGGCATCCATCGCTGAGCTTCGACTGGGCGAACTCCATGGAGATGTAAATAAATTCAAGGAAATCAGAAATAAACACCCCAATGGCTCGATCGCTGAAATTGCAACACTGAAAGTTGCCAATGAGTACTACAAGGCGGACCTTTACCAAAAGACCATGGAAAACCTGAAAGAGCTGGCAGCAAAACCCCCGAAAGATTCCATGGTGATCGCGGCCAGAAGCCTTTTTACCCGGGCCACGGAAGGGGCCATGAGCGATTTGTACAAAAAAGGAAAATTTTCCGAACTCGTAGCCCTGTTTCATGAAAACGAGGCCCTTCTCAAAGGGAAGATTCGCCCGGACAAAAAACTTCTAGTCGCCCGATCATTGCAGGAGCTGAAAAACTATTCGGGCGCCATATCCGCTTACAGGGAACTGAGTCCTGCCGACCTGAGCGCCGATAAGGCAAAAACATATTACCTGGGCCTGGCGGACTGTCTGTCACTCTCAGGATTTTCCCAGGATAGCATTCAGCTCCTGGAAGCGGCGCGAAAGGGCGGGATATCTTTCTCGGCCAGGCTTGCGGTCACACGCGCCCTGGCCGACAGATACAATAAGGAAAAGCGTTTCAAGGAAGCCTACGAACTCTACGCTGAAATGATTCAACAAAAGAAGGGCCTTTCCGCAGGAGAGATGGCGAACACATACCTTTCCATGGGGGGAGTCCTGAACGCCCAGGGAAAGTACCAGGAGGGCAGGGCTGCCCTGAATCGTTCCATCGCCCTGTCGGAAAACCGGAAAGAGCTCAAGGGGGTGCTCTTCTCGGCTCTGGGAAAGTTGGGAGAAGGATATCTGGAAGAAAAGAGATACTCTGACGCATTGGGAGCGTTTGCCCAGGCACTCCGCAGGGGATATGAAAAAAGTGAGCCCGGTTTCTGGAACCTGCAACTGGGGCAGGCCGAGGCCTTCCTGGGGCTGGGGCGGCGAAGTGCTGCGGAAAGTGTGCTGAACGAGGTATACGAAGGCCGGGGCCCGGACCAGCGTTACTGGGATTTGCGGTATCGCTTGGCCATGGAATATGTGAAAGCGGGCAGTCTTCAAACAGGAGAGAAACTCCTGCGCGAGGTTTCAGAAGAGGGAACACCGGCGCTCCAGTCGAACGCACAAATCAAACTGGGCTCCCTGAGTCTTCAAAGACAACTTGAAAAACTTTCCATCTGGCCACAGATAGGAGGCCAAGAACAAAAACATGCCAGACAATAACGTTTTGTGGACAGCACATGATATCCCCTTGCCGCAGGGAGTCTGGAACCGTTTGAAAGGGTTAGGATTTCGGGTTGTGGTGGAGGATGGAAACGGGGACCTCCCGGATCGTATCGGCGCATTGAGCCCCAGTCTATGGGTTGGGATGCTGAAGGGTGACCCTTCAGGAGAGCTTGATACAGTCAGGATCATGCGGGAGAAGTGCCCTGAATTGTGCATGATCCTCTTGAGTGATAATCCTTCGGTAGAGCAGGCGGTTAAGGCTGTTAAGCTGGGTGCCTTTGACTACCTGCCGGCCAACGTTGCGGAAGATCGATTGTGGGCGGTGCTGGAAGGTGCATTGAAATCTCCCGGGCCCCGAAACGGAAGGGGCTGGAGGCATCACTTGTCTCGTCCCGATGCCTTTGAACCTGTCGCGGCAAACCGGGAGATGGTCGCACTTTTCAGCATGGCGAGAAAGATCGCTCCCCGCCGGACAACGATCCTAGTGGAGGGAGAAAGCGGGACCGGGAAAGAGGTTCTTGCCCGCCATATCCACCGGAACAGCGACAGAAATAAGGGGCCGTTTATTGCCATCAATTGCGCGGCTCTTCCGGAAAATCTCCTGGAGAGTGAACTCTTTGGGCACGAAAAAGGGGCTTTCACCGGAGCCATCTCCAGGAAAGCGGGGAAATTTGAGCTGGCAGACGGGGGTACCTTGCTCCTGGATGAAATCAGCGAAATTGCGCCTTCCCTGCAGGCAAAACTCCTGCGGGTCGTCCAGGAAGGAGAGATCGACAGGGTAGGGGGCAAGTTTTCAAAGCCTGTGGACGTGCGCATCATTGCCACCACAAACAGGGACCTGGAGGAAGAGATCGAAAAAGGGAATTTTCGCCTTGATCTTTACTATCGGCTGAGCGTTGTTCCTCTGAAGATTCCTCCCCTCAGGAACCGCCCGGATGACCTTGGCCCTCTGGCTAAGTTCTTCCTGGAGAAGCATGGAAAGATGAACAACGAAAAACCGAAAATCCTGACGAAGGAAGCCGAAGACCTCCTGAAACAACAGCACTGGCCGGGAAATGTCCGTGAACTTGAGAATCTCATGGAGCGTGCCACGTTACTGCTGGAAACTGAGATTATCGGGCCGGCTGAGCTGGGTGCGATCACGCGTCCGTCTAATCGTGGACCTTTTCAAGAGAAGCTGGAAGTACAACCATTGCGGGAAATGGAAAAGAAAATGATTTTTCATGCGCTTGGAGAAAACCAGGGAAACAGGACCCACGCGGCCAAGATGCTGGGAATCAGTGTGAGAACGCTGCGGAACAAGCTCAACGAGTATCAACAGAAGCAGAAAGATATGTCAAAATCTTGACAGAGAGGTGGGCTAAAAAGACCGGCAAAACAGGGGAAGGCAGCGTATCGGCCACCAGCAGCTCTCTCGGCGAACTGGTACTGCTTTTGCAAGAGACCTCTCTATTGGATTTAAAACAGGAGTAAGACCATGAGCGACGAGCTTGGCATGAACAGGACACTTTTTGACCGGACCGTGGGAATATTGAGCCGGACCCTGGACTACCGTGTGCGGAAACAGCGTGTTATTGCCAGTAATATAGCGAACATAGACACGCCCGGTTTTCGCCCGAAAAAATTGAAATTTGATGATGAGTTGCGCAAGGCAGTCGAAGATACACAGGTCCATCTCAAGAAGACCGACAGGAAACATTTTCCCGGTCTCGGGGAGCCGGGGATGGAGGGTCCATCGTCGTTTGCGGTTGAAAAGGAGCCCAGATCAACAGGGAGCGACTCTTCACTGGATATAGACAGGGAGATGGCAAAGATGGCCAAAAATAACCTTCTGTACGAGGCAACGGTCAAGATGCTTTCCAAGAAATTTGATCTCCTGCGTGCAGCAATTGAAGGAAGGGGGTAATCTTCATGGGCTTAATGAAGGCGATCGACATAGCGGCGAGCGGCATGGCTGCGCAAAGGGCGCGGGTCAATGTGATATCCATGAACTTGGCGAATGCCAATACCACCCGCACGGCGAGTGGAGGACCCTACCGGAGAAAGACGGTCGTTTTCCAGACAAATGCCATCCCCGAGTCCTTTGAGGAGGCAATGAGAAGCGCGGAAAACGGGCAAGAAGTATATGGGGTGAAAGTCAAAGAGATTGTCCCGGTTTCAGGGGAGTTCAAGAAGGTTTTTGATCCTGCTCACCCGGATGCGGACAAACAGGGGTATGTGTACCTGCCGAACGTGAATCTTGTCCAGGAAATGGTGTCTTTGCTGAACGCCAACCGGGGTTACGAAGCGAATGCCGCTGCTGTCAGGACGGCGAAAGGAATGGCCCTGCGGGCGCTGGACTTGTTCCGGTAACACAAGGCAAATGAGGGGGAACCAATGAATGGCATAAAACAGATAGGTGGAATACAACCTCTCCCGGACGTGCAAAAAACAAGGACGGACAAAAAGGGAACGGGTTTCGCGGAAGCCTTGAAGCATTTTGCTTCAGAAGTGAATGGAGAGCTTCAGCAGGCAGATGGGCAGATGGAGGAGTTCGCGGTCGGAAAGCGAAGCGATCTTCACGAAGTGGTAGTGGCAACGGAAAAAGCGGATCTCTCATTCAAGCTTTTGCTGCAGGTGAGGAACAAGCTGCTTGAGGCATACCAGGAGATTATGAGGATGCAGGTCTAGGCTGCAGGGGGTTTTTAGTATGGCAGAAAATGAAACAAACGGGTTCGGACAGCTTATGCAGGTCTTTCAGAGCCTTCCGTTGGCGAGGATGATCACGTTCGCGGTGATATTGAGCCTCGTCGCCGGGGGATTCATCGCGCTTGTGATCTGGACGAACAGGCCTGACTACCAGATCTTGTTTTCCAACCTGAATGCCACCGATGCAGGCCACATCGCCGAAAAGCTGAAATCCAAGAAAATCCCTTTTCAACTGGAAGGTGGCGGTCGCGCCATCATGGTGCCCGAGAACCAAGTCTACCAGTTGCGGCTTGAAATGGCGAGCCAGGGACTTCCCAAGGGGCAGAATGTGGGTTTCGAGGTCTTTGATAAACTTCCCTTCGGCACGACCGAATTCGTACAGAAACTCAAATACCAGGAGGCCCTTCAGGGAGAACTGGCGCGGACAATCATGCAGTTTGATGCGGTCGAGCAGGCAAGGGTTCACATTGTGCCCGTCGGTGATTCTCTGTTTGTGGAACCCGACAAAAAGGCCACCGCGGCGGTGGTGCTTCGCTTGCAGTCGGGACGAGCTCTGGATCGAAAGCAACTGCAGGGAATCATTAATCTCGTAGCGTGCGCTGTGGAGGGCTTAAGACCGGAAAACGTTACTGTGGTTGATATGGATGGAGGGCTCCTGTCCGGGGGAAAGGGAGAGGAACAGGGCGCGGAAATGAGTTCTTCCCAGTTCGAGTACCGGAGAAAGCTCGAAAAAAGTCTGGAAAACCGGATCCGGAGCATGCTCGAGCCCGTGGTGGGAACCAACAAAGTGATCGCAAAGGTTTCCGCGAAGGTTGACTTTAAACAGGTAAAGATTTCCGAGGAGTCTTTTGATCCCGACAGTGCTGTTGTCAGGAGTGAGCAACGGCAAAAAGAGCTGACGAGTGGCACAGAGGGTCTGCCTTCGGGATCTCCTGATCTGAAATATGACGTTTACCAGACCCAGGGAAAGACAACTGCGAACTCGAACAAATTTGAAAAAGAGAATTCTGTTGTCAATTATGAGATCAGCAAGGTGAACAAGCAGGTCATCAGTTCCGTGGGTGACATAAAGCGCTTGTCGGCAGCAGTAATTATTGATGGTCCGTATGTAAAAGCGAAGGGTCCCAAGGGCCAGGAAGTCGCCACATTCCAGCCTCGCACCCGCAAGGAAATGAAAGAATTCCAGAACATGGTGAAGAAGGCTATTGGATTCACTGAGGACAGAGGAGACCAGGTGAGCGTCTCAAATATTCCTTTCGCCATAGAAAAGACCGCGACGCCGGCACCTGAAACGAAACCGGGCTGGGTGAGCTATGCGAAAAAAGGGATGAAACCTCTTTTCAATGTCATCCTTGTTGCTCTGTTTTTTGTGTTTGCCCTCAAGCCCTTTCGAAACTGGCTCAAACAGACAAAAGAATATTTTGCTCCCCACTCCCTGCCCGCGGGGCAGGGAGTGCCCGAACTTGGCGCTCCCTCGTCCGAGCAGGCAGGAGCCCATATAAAAAAGGAACAGATTCTTGATTTGACCAAGACAGACCCGGACAAGATCGTATCAGTGATTCGCGGCTGGATCGAGGAAGGAAGATAGTTTGGCCGAGCGGCAGACATTGAATGGCGCAGAGAAAGCAGCCCTGTTTCTCATGGTCATGGGTGAGGAATTCACGGCCACCATCTTTAATCACCTCGATGAAAAGGAAGTGAAGGCCATTGGAGAGGAGATGACACGGATCAGGAATATCAATCCAAAAGCGATCTCTTCAGTGCTGAATGAATTCCTCGGAGCGATTAACGGAGACAAAATACTGGGGGGTTCGGGGGGACGATTTTTTGAAAGAACCGTGGCACGGGCATTCTCTCCAAACAAGGCCACCACACTGCTCAGTAAAGTTGAGTCACGAAAGGGCCAGGAATACTTTGAGAAACTGGAATCCCTGAGCCCGGAAATGGTGGTGAATTTTATCTCCGGTGAACATCCTCAGACCATTGCACTCATCTTATCAAACATTAGTAACGAGATGGCGGGAATAGTGTTGCAGCTGTTGCCGGAAGAGATCCAAAGCGACGTTATCGTCAGAATCGCGAGACTTGACAGTGTTTCCAACGATATCGTCTCTGAGATCCAGGAGATTCTTGCCGAGCAGGTTTCCAGTATAGGGGAGGCATGGCCGAAACCGCACGGCGGTCCCGGTGCTGCAGCGGAAATTCTCAACCAGGTGGATAGAAAGACGGAAAGTGCCATCCTGGAAAAGATCGAGGAGGATGAAGAGGAACTGGCGGAAGAAATTCGGCAATCCATGTTCATTTTTGAGGATTTCATCAACCTGGATGATCGCTCCATTCGCGCACTCCTTAAAGAGATCGGCAATGAAGAACTGCTCCTGGCGTTGAAAACAGCGTCAGAGTCATTGAAGGACCGAATCTTTGGGAATCTCAGCCAGCGGGCGGCCGAAATGTTGAAGGAAGACATGGAGGTCATGGGACCGGTCAAACTTGTGGAAGTGGAGCAGGCCCAGCAGATGATTATCAAGACGGCAAGGAGACTGGAAGAAGAAGGGAAAATAGTCATGGGAGGAAAAGGGGGTAATGATGTCGTTGTCTAACCTTATCAAGAGAGGTGATGATTTTCAATTCGATATAGAGTCGTTCGAGGAAGAAGATCTGGGAGATGGGATAGACTTTCCTGATGGAAGGGCCCCGAACGGCATGTTGATCCTGCCGCTGGGAGAAGATGCTTTTGAGCACCCGGTCTCCCTGAATCACTATGACCCCAGCCAGAAGCTCGAAAGGGTCGAAAGAGACTCGTACGAAAAGGGCTTTGCACAAGGCCAGAAGGATGGTCTGGCGCTCGGGAGATCGAAGGCTGAGGAGATCTGGAAAAAGATGCATGCCCTTTTTGCGGAGTTGAGTCTCCTGAAAACAAAGGCATTGGAAGAGGCTGAGGAGCAGATCATCAAACTGAGCATGACCGTGGCACGAAAGATCGTCAAAAAGGAACTGGCGACAGATCCTGATACGGTCAAGAGGTCTCTCCAGCAAGCGCTGGCGTTTCTGAAAGACAAGAGTTTCGTGCGTATTCTGGTCAATCCGGAAGAAATGAAAGTCCTTGAGCCCTATCTGCCGGAATTAACCGCGACAAAGAAAATAGAGCGGTTTGAACTGGCGGAAGATCAATGTGTAGAGCGTGGGGGCTGTATTCTTGAGACCGGATTTGGAAGGATTAATGCTACCATAGAAAACCAGTTCGCCGAGCTGGAAACGGAGTTGGAAGAGGCATTCTGCGCCGGCGGAGAGGCAGAGGATGGGGTTTAGTCTTAATCGATACATTGATCTTGCTGAAAACGCACAACCCATCCAGCTTCAGGGAAAGGTTTCCAAAATTATTGGAACGGTTATCGAGGGCACGGGGCCTTCCATGCCCGTTGGCGGGGTATGCAAGATACTGACGCCGGGAGCCGGGAATCCTGTTCGGGTAGAGGTGGTAGGATTTAGGGAAGGATCCCTTCTGCTCATGCCGTTGGAACAATGCGAGGGAGTGGAGCCCGGGAGCGTGATCGTTGCCGATCGGTACGGAGCCACGGTGGGAGTGGGAAACCGAATGCTCGGAAGGGTGCTGGATGGGCTGGGAAACCCCATAGATGGCAAGGGACCGATTGGGAAAGAAAAATCAGTATCCCTCTACATCCCTCCTCTCAATCCCCTTGACCGGTTGAGGATTAATGAACCGCTTGACGTCGGTATCAGGGCGATTAACAGCCTTGTCACTCTGGGGAAAGGACAGAGAGTTGCCATTATGGCCGGATCCGGGGTGGGGAAGAGCGTTCTCCTCGGCATGATGGCCAGGTTCACGAAGGCCGACGTGAACGTGATTGCCCTGATCGGCGAGCGGGGCCGCGAAGTAAAGGAATTTATTGAGCGAGATTTGGGCGAGGAAGGTCTCAAGAGATCTGTTGTTGTGGTGGCAACATCCGACACTTCACCCCTCATTCGCATCAGGGGAGCATACCTGGCAACTGCGATTGCGGAGTTTTTCAGGGAGCAGAAAAAGGATGTCCTGATGATGATGGATTCAGTGACCCGATTCGCCATGGCCGCACGAGAGGTGGGGCTTGCATCCGGAGAGCCACCGACGAATAAAGCCTATCCTCCCAGCACCTTTGCCCATCTCCCCAAACTCCTGGAGCGGGCGGGAACGAGTCGGGGAAAGGGTTCTATTACCGGGATTTATACAGTCCTCGTTGAAGGAGACGACATGAATGAGCCGGTTGCTGACGCAGTAAGATCCATCGTCGATGGTCATATCGTCCTGGACCGCAAACTGGCCGCGCGGGGACACTATCCCGCCATCGACGTTTTATCGAGTGTCAGCAGGCTCATGTCGGAAGTGGTGGACAATGAACACCTGGGTTGGGCATATCAATTCCGAGGAACCCTGGCCGATTATGCAAAGATCGAAGACTTGGTAAACCTGGGTGCCTATGAAAAAGGGCATAACAAGCGTGCCGACTATGCTGTCGACATGATTGATGAGCTGGGCCGGTTCCTGCGGCAGAATATCAATATTTCGTCGTCCATGGAAATAGGCCTGAAGGAAATGGCCGGCCTCCTGTCTGCAAAGGTCAGGCCGGAGGCGTAGATGTTTTTGCTGGAGGCAGTTCCAAAATGTTTCCCGCTTGCAGCGGGATTCGAGGTCAAGAAAGGCGAAAATTTTAACCACAGGAATATGTTGGATATTTCGAGGACTAAAATTTGAGTCTGACGCAGAGATCGGACAAAAGGGGGCGTTTTGAAACTGGCTCGCTGGTTTGATTTGCCTGTATGATGGAGGGAAAAGGGCGTGGGATTCCAGTTTAGGTATGAGAGCCTATTGAATCTCAGGAGACATCAAAAAGAGAAGGCGGAGATTGAGCATGCAAAGGCATTGGGGGATTTGCTCCGCGCTGAAGAGATGCTCCAGGCGACGGAGAAAGAGTATGGGGATGTGCAGGACTCTTTCAAAAATGCCCTCTTTCGAGAAACAGCGGGCTACGACATCAGGAGCTATGGAGAGTACCTCCGGTCCCTGGGCGTCAGGGCGGAGACCCAGCGGAAAAAAATAGAAGACCTGAGATATACAGTTGAGAAGAAGAGAAAAGAGCTTCTGGAGAAGACAAAACAATACAAGGTGATGGAAACATTACGGGATAAGGATTTCGAGAAGTGGCAAAAACGGGAAAACGAGCTGGAGCAGAAGCGTATAAACGAACTCGCGGTCTTGCGGCACGGAAGAGAGTACGTTTAGGAAAAGTCTCTTTCCTCACCGCCATGGCTATCGCAGTTGCCATGCTGTTAGGGGTAAAGATTTTCTTGAGCGGATGGTATCTCACGTCGTCATCCCAAAAAATAGCTCCTCCCGGTCTGGTCTTGGCCGAAGAAGCAGGATCTCAGGACAAACAGGAAATTCCCCTGGATGAAAAGCTCCGCAGGAAGGAGAAAAAACTCCAAGACCGGGAAGATCGAGTGAAAAAAAGGGAAAATGAATTGCAGCTCCTCCAGGACAAGATAGATGCGAGGATGTCCGAACTCAATGATCTCCAGACAAAACTGCTCAATTTCTCCAAGAAACTGGCACAACGGGAAAATGCCCTTAAAGACGCCCAGATGACTCATATTGTTGCCCTCTACAGTGCCATGGACCCTGCGAAAGCTGCCGCGATTATGGATAAACTGAATCTGAGGACCGTAGTACGTATTCTCAAGTACATGAAAGGGAAAAACGCGGGCAAGATCATGGCAATGATGCCCCCTGAAAAAGGCGCGACCATCAGCGAGGCATTGAGCAAGAACGAATAATCAACCCCCTCCACGTACCCCCAGCAAACTTAGAAAAAAGTATTGACTTCCCTCCATGCCTATGCTAATCATAAAAAATGAATGAAAGTTCATTCATAATTGAGTAAAAAGTCCAAGGACGAACTTTTTACGCTTCCATCATAACTTGGTCGCTCGAAAAACCCCGAACCACAGAACCTGAGTCATTACCACGTATCTTGTTAAGGAGGTCTCTTTTATGGAGAAAAAAATTAAGAAAGCCGGCGTCATCGGAGCCGGTGTAATGGGGGCTACCATTGCGGCCCAGTTGGCCAACGTGGGAATCAAGACAATCCTTATTGATATTGTTCCGCCAAAGCTCACGGAGGGTGAAAAGAAGAAAGGCCTTACCGAAGAGAGCCCGGCCTTCAGGAATAAGTTCGCCCAGAACGGGGTGCAGGGCGCGTTGAAATCAAAACCGGCATCATTCTATATCCCTGAAAACGCCAACTTGATAACCATCGGGAACCTGGAAGACAATCTCTCATGGCTCAGTGAAGTGGATTGGATTATCGAAGTGGTGGTTGAGCGGCTGGACATAAAGCAGAGCGTCTTTGAAAAAATAGAATCAGTCCTGACCCCGGGCACCCTGGTGACCTCCAATACATCGGGAATTTCGGCTGCGGCCATGTGCGACGGGAGATCCGAAACCTTCAGGAAACATTTTGCCATAACCCACTTTTTTAATCCCCCGAGGTACATGAAACTCCTGGAAATCGTGCCCGGCCCCGACACCCTTCCGGAGGTGGTTGAGGTCCTGGCTGAAACAGGTGAAAAGATCGTGGGAAAAGGCATTGTGTATGCCAAGGACACCCCAAATTTTATCGCCAACCGCATCGGCATTTTTGGGATGTTCACTGTCATCCAGGCCATGATGGATCTGGGGCTGACGGTGGAAGCGGTGGACCAACTGACCGGGCCGGTCATCGGACATCAGAAGAGCGCGTCATTCCGCACCGCTGATCTGGTGGGCCTGGATACCATGGTTCATGTGGCCGACAATGTGTACGATGGGACCCCTGAGGATGAGAAAAGGGAGATTTTCAAGCCCCCTGCATTTATCCAGAATATGGTGGCAAAGGGTCTCCTGGGAGAAAAGACAAGGCAGGGCTTCTATAAGAAGTCGAAAGACGACCAGGGGAAAAAGGTCATCCTGTCCATAGACACCGGGACACTGGAATACGCGCCCCAGGAAAAGGTGAAAATTGCCTCTCTGGAGGCGGCAAAAGCCGCAGGAGGGACTGGGGGCAAGATAAAGACCCTTTTCTATAGCGATGATGTGGGTGGGCAGTTTACCTTTCGGCACATGGCGGAAACCCTTACCTACTCGGCAAACAGAATCCCTGAAATAGCGGATGACATAGTAAATGTTGACAACGCAATGAAATGGGGATTCGCCTGGAAGATGGGGCCCTTTGAAACCTGGGATGCCATCGGGGTAAAGAAATCAATCGCGAAAATGAAGGAAGCAGGCTATGAGATTCCGGCGTGGGTGGAAGAGATGCTGCAGGGCGGCAAGGAATCCTTTTACCGGCGTGAAGCGGGCGTTCAATACTACTACGACCTTCAATCAAAGGATTACAAAGAGGTACCCATCAAGCCGGGTATTATCCTCCTGCCGTCACTCAAGGAGCGGGAAAAGAAGGTGACCGGAAATACCGGCGCATCGCTTATTGATCTGGGAGATGGAGTTGCCTGTCTTGAGTTTCACGCCAAGATGAACGCGCTCGGGGATGACATCATTAATATGATCGTCAAGACGGGCGAGATCGTTGAAAAGGATTTTGACGGGCTGGTCATTGCCAACCATGCCACCAATTTTTCCGTTGGCGCCAATCTGGCCATGATCCTTTTCGCGGCCCAGGAAGAGGAATGGGCTGACTTGGGTTGGGCGGTGAAGACGCTCCAGGATGCCTTGATGAAGCTCAAGTACCTGGAAAAGCCTGTTGTGGCCGCGCCTGCGGGCATGGCCCTGGGCGGTGGCTGTGAGGTCTGCCTTGCCGCCGACCGGGTTCGGTATGCGGCCGAGACCTACATGGGCCTAGTGGAGGTCGGTGTGGGCCTGATTCCCGCCGGTGGAGGTTGCAAGGAACTGGTTATTCGTAATACGGAGCACCTTTTTGAGGTACCGAAGGGGGGCGTTTATCCCAAGCAAATCGAGTTGATGCCGTTCGTTGCTCGGGCGTTTGAGACCATCGCTATGGCGAAGGTAGCCACTTCCGGCCCCGAAGCGGTGAAACTGGGATACCTGCGGCCGACTGATAAAATGACCGTGAACCGTGACTACCTCATCGAGGATGCAAAGAAGACCGTGCTGGGCATGAACCTGGAAGGGTATGTGCCGCCGAGACCCAAAGACGAGATACGGGTGGCCGGTGAAAACACCTTTGCCATGCTGAAACTGGCCGTGTGGACCTTGCATGAATCGGGTTATATCACCGATCATGATGTCACCGTATCGGAAAAGGTGGGATATGTTCTTTGCGGTGGAAATGTCCTGGCGGACACCAAGGTGAGTGAACAATACCTGCTGGACCTCGAACGAGAGGCATTCCTGAGCCTTTGTGGTGATCCCAAGACCCAGGCAAGAATGCAGCACATGCTGACCGAGGGAAAGCCCCTCAGGAATTGATGGTGTGGCTGTTTAGGATCCATAGTGCCGGGGAGGAGGAGTTTTCGTACCTGGTACCCATGATTGAAACGTAGCACTGAAAAGGGGAGGAAGAAAAAATGAAAGAAGCCGTGATCGTTGCCGCCTGCAGGACCGCAGCCGGAAAGGCCCCTCGCGGAACTTTGAAGGATACGCGCCCGGAACAGATGGGATGTGCCGTATTGGAAGACCTGCTGAAAAGGGCGGGAGACCTGGATCCCATGCTTATTGATGACGTGGTCATTGGATGCACCTTTCCCGAGGCCGTCCAGGGGTTGAATCTGGCCAGAGTACTGGTCATGTCCATGGGTTGGCCGGATAGGGTTCCCGGGACCACAGTGAACAGGTTTTGTTCATCGGGACTTCAAGCCATAGCTATTGGGGCGGAAAAAATCATGTGCGGGTTCGCCGACGTGGTTGTTGCCGGAGGGGTTGAGAGCATGAGTCAGATCCCCATGGGAGGGAGCATGATGTATCCAAACCCGGCCCTCGTGGAGACCAGGCCCGGAGCGTTTACGGGCATGGGTCTTACCGCAGAGAATGTGGCGGAACGGTTCAAGATCGGCCGCGACGAGCAGGACGAGTTCGGGGCAAAGAGCCAGCAGAAGGCAGAGGCCGCGATAAAGGCGGGAAAGTTCAAGAGCCAGATCGTGCCCTTAAAGGTGAAGAAGCAGAAACAGCTCCCCAACGGTCATTTTGCATTCGAAGAGATCATTTTAGATACGGATGAAGGAGTGCGTCCGGGGACCACCAAGGAAAGCATCTCCAAGATTCCACCCGCATTCAAGCCCAACGGGTCTGTTACGGCGGGAAATTCATCTCAGACCAGTGATGCCGCTGCTGCAGTCCTCCTGATGTCCAAGGAAAAGGCAAAGGAACTGGGACTCAAGCCCATGGCCACGTTCCGTTTTCACGCCGTGGAGGGTTGCGAACCGGAATACATGGGGGTCGGACCTTCCGTGGTTATCCCGAAAGTGCTGAAAATTGCGGGCATGTCCCTCGACCAGATAGATTTGATCGAGCTGAACGAGGCGTTTGCGGCCCAAGCCATTTATTGCATCCGGGAACTGGGCATCAATGAAGAAATCGTCAACGTGAACGGCGGAGCCATTGCACTGGGACATCCCTTGGGTTGCACCGGCGCCAAGCTGACAACCCAGCTCATCTATGAGATGGAGGAACGGAAGCTCCGTTGGGGGCTGGTGTCCATGTGTATCGGATTCGGCATGGGAGCCGCCGGGATCTTTGAAAGAGAGAACTATTGATTTTTTTGAGTGGAAAGGAGCAGAAAGATGGCTGAGAAGATTTTCAAGGGAGGCGAGTTCTTGATTACAGACGTGGCCCGCAATGAGGTGTTCACGCCCGAGGATTTTTCTGACGAGCATAAGATGATCAAGGAGACGGCAATTGATTTTGTAGCTAAGGAGATCGAGCCTCATATAGAGGAACTGGAGGAAAAAAACCCGGAGCTGGTTATGGAGATCCTGGGAAAAGCCGGAGAACTGGGCCTTCTCGGGACCGATGTGCCTGAAGATTACGGTGGCCTGGGCCTGGACAAGGTGAGCACCACGGTGGTAGGAGAGGCCATGGGAGTCGCGGGCTCGTTTTCCGTCGTGTATGGAGCCCACACTGGTATCGGGACCTTGCCAATTGTCTATTTCGGCAATGAAGAGCAGAAGAGCAAGTACCTTCCCAGGCTGGCGTCCGGCGAATGGTGTGGTTCTTACTGCCTGACTGAAGCTGGGTCCGGCACTGATGCATTGAATGCCAAGACCAAGGCGGTGCTGTCGGAAGACGGGAAATTCTATATCCTCAATGGCGAGAAACTTTTTATCACCAATGCCGCCTGGTCAACTACCTTTATCCTCTATGCAAAGGTAGACGGTGAGAATTTCACGGGCTTCATTGTGGAGAAAGATTTCCCGGGGTTTTCCACGGGAAAGGAAGAAAAAAAGATGGGAGTCCACGGCTCTTCCACCCGTCCTGTCGTCCTGGAAGATGCCAAGATTCCTGTCGAGAACATGTTGTTTGAAGTGGGAAAAGGGCATAAGATCGCGTTTAACATCCTGAATATCGGACGGTGGAAACTGGGTGCCATGGCAATGGGAGGTTGCAAGGCCTGTGTAACCGGGGCCGTCAAGTACGCCAATGGAAGGATTCAGTTCAAGGTCCCCATCAGCTCTTTCGGCATGATCAAGGAAAAACTGGCCAACATGGCGGTGAAAACCTATATGAGTGAAAGCATGATGTACCGGATGGCGGGCATGTTCGATGACAAGCTCGGGACCCTTGACGCGGAAGCCAAAAAGAACAGTGCGGAAAATGCCAAGGCCATCGAGGAGTATGCGCCGGAATGCTCCATCACCAAGGTATACGGTTCAGAATGCCTGGAATATTGCGCGGATGAATATGTCCAGATTCTCGGCGGATATGGATTCTGTGCAGAGTACCCGGCGGAAAGGTACTACCGGGATTCCAGGATCAACCGTATCTGGGAAGGGACAAACGAAATCAACCGGATGCTGGTGCCCGGTACCTTGTTGCGGCGGGCCATGCAGGGAAGACTGGCACTCCTGCCAGCGGCCCAGGCCATTGCAGGTGAACTCATGGCCTATTCACCCTTGTCCGTGCAGCTCCCCGATACACCCCTGGCGGTACAGGAACATATGGTCAAGATGAGCAAGAAGATCGCCCTCATGGTGGCAGGTGTCGCGGCCCAGAAGTTCCAGCAGAAGCTGGCCAGGGAGCAGCAAGTCCTTGCCAGGATAGCGGATATTATCATCGAGATATTCGCCATGGAGAGCGGTCTGCTGCGAACCCTCAAGCTGATTGACAGTGCAGGGGAGGAAAAGGCGAAGTACCAGATTGCCGCGACCAAGGCTTACGTGGATGATACCATTCCGAAGATTGAACTGTGGGCAAAACAGGCCCTGGCGTATGTGGAAGAAGGTGACATGCTCAGGACCCAGCTTGCAGGGCTCAAGAAGCTGGCGAGATACCAGCCCATTGATGCCATCAGTCTGAAGAGGGATATCGCGGACAGGATTATCGAGCTGGAATCTTATCCCTTCTAATTTTTCAAGAAGTAAAGTATAGTGCAAGAGGGTTTGCGTTTGCGGACCCTCTTTTTTTTCAACGGTGTTCACCACAGAGCCGCAGAGAGCACAGAGGATTTCATTTCTTGCCCATCGGGAGACGGCGATGGGCAAAAGAAATGCTGTTCCTGTATTAGATAGGACTGACCCTTTTCACTTGCTGGTATCTCCCGGCAAGTGAAAAAGAAGTATCTCAGTGTCCTCCCTGACTCTGTGGTAAGAAATTCTTTCAATTATACCACTATATCTGGATAAACGTGCAGTTGTGGAAAGTAGTTTGAGATTTAACACGATCACGAGTGATAGAGGTTTTTTATGGAAGAGATTCAACAATTACGAAATATTGGAATCAGCGCCCACATTGACTCGGGCAAGACGACCCTTACTGAGCGGATCCTCTTCTACACGAAGCGTATCCATGCTATCCACGAAGTCCGGGGAAAAGACGGGGTGGGCGCGAAGATGGATTCCATGGAACTGGAAAAGGAACGCGGCATTACCATATCATCGGCCGCCACCTACTGCCAGTGGAAAGGCCACCGGATCAATATTATTGATACGCCGGGGCACGTGGACTTCACTATAGAGGTGGAACGCGCCCTGAGGGTATTGGACGGGGCCATTCTGGTCCTCTGCGCGGTTGGAGGGGTACAGTCCCAATCCATCACCGTAGACCGGCAAATGAACCGGTATGCGGTGCCTCGTATCGCCTTCATCAATAAATGCGACCGAGCCGGAGCCGATCCCAAGAGGGTTCTCAGGCAGATCCGGGAAAAATTGAACGAGAACCCCGTATTGATGCAGATCCCCATAGGGTTGGAAGGAAGCTTTTCCGGAGTGGTGGATCTGGTGTCGATGAAGGCGATATACTTTGAAGGGGACCGGGGCGAGGCCCTCAACGTCAAGAAAATCCCCGCAGAACTGATGGAGGAGGCAGAAGCCAGGCGCGAGGAACTTCTGGATGCGGCTTCCCTCTTTTCAGATGAACTGACCGAGGCAATCCTGGAAGAACGAGTAGAAGATGACTTGATTTATGAAGCAGTTCGGAAAGGGACCCTGTCACGGAAACTAACCCCCGTTTTTGTGGGGTCAGCGTACAAGAATGTGGGTGTTCAGCCCCTGTTGGATGGGGTGAACAGGTATCTCCCATCCCCGACCGAAGTAGAAAATATTGCCCTCGACCTGGACCAGGGTGAAAAGGAGGTTCCCCTGGAGGTTGATTCGGAAAAGCCGTTGCTGGCACTCGCCTTCAAGCTGGAAGTGACCCCCTTTGGACAGTTAACCTATCTGCGGGTGTACCAGGGAGCCATCGGCAAGGGAGATGATACCTTTATCACCCGGAACAGGAAAAAGATAAAGGTGGGAAGGTTGGTTCGGATGCATGCTGATGAGATGGAAGATATTGATCGGGCCAGCGCCGGCGAAATCGTTGCCCTGTTCGGAGTGGATTGTTACTCAGGAGATACCTTCACGGACGGGAAATTGAATTACAGTATGTCCACTATGTTTGTCCCCGAACCGGTCATTTCCATGACCATCATCCCTGCTGACAACAAGGCCCAGGGGAATATGTCCAAGGCCCTGAATCGTTTTACCAGGGAAGATCCCACGTTTCGTTCCCATGTGGATAAGGAATCCAGCGAGACCATCATCTCCGGTATGGGGGAACTGCACCTGGATGTCTACGTGGAAAGGATGAAAAGGGAATTTCAGGCGGAGGTGGTGACCGGTATCCCGCAGGTGGCCTACCGGGAGAGCATTACCAGGAAAGCAGAGTTCGATTATACGCACAAGAAACAGACCGGAGGAGCGGGGCAGTACGGGCGGGTCGCCGGGTTCATGGAGCCTTCCAGGGACGGTTCCTACGTCTTTGTCAATGAAGTGAAGGGAGGCGCGATTCCCACTGAGTTTATTTCGTCTGTTGATAAAGGCTTTCAGTCTTGCCTCCAGAAGGGCCAGGTGCTGGGTTTCCCTGTTGTGGGGATGCAGGTGACGGTGAATGATGGGAAGGCCCACAGTGTTGATTCATCTGAGCGGGCCTTTACACATGCGGCAGTTGGCGCATTCCGGCAAGTTTACAACAAGGCGAAACCGGTTATACTGGAGCCCATTATGAAGGTTTCCATAGAATGCCCCTCCGAGTTCCAGGGAAACGTGCTGGCCTCCGTCAATCAGCGGAGGGGGCTCATCATGAGTTCTGCTGAAGACGGTGCTTTCAGTAGCATAGACGTTGAAGTCCCGCTGGCGGAGATGTTCGGGTATGCCACCGTCCTGCGGTCACTCACCCAGGGGAAAGGAGAATTCACCATGGAATTTTCGAAATATGCAAAGGTCCCTGAATCCATCGCGGAAGATCTTAAGCGGGAATTCAGGGAGAAGGGAAAGGGAGGGAAATAATATGGAAAGATTTATCTCGGTGAGCCCGCTGAAGCTGTTGGATCAATCCTCCCGGAAAGGACTGGGTCCGGGAAATCTGGGCGTTCTCATCGCCAGGGCGGGAGTGGGAAAGACCGCTTGTCTCATCCACATCGCTTTTGACCGCATCTTTCGCGGTGAAAAACTGGTGCATGTCTCTCTTGATGAAACACCTGAAAAAGTGACGTCCTACTACAACGTCATCCTGTATGATTTGGTGAAGGCGCTGGATATGGAGGATGAATTTGAGCTTAGAGGTCGCATCGATCGAAACAGGCTGATCCTGGCCTATTTGAACCAGAGTTTTTCATTGGACCGCTTGCGCGCCAACCTGGAAAACCTGGAAAAGAATATGGACTTTAGACCCGATGTCCTCATTGTGGACGGTATGGATTGCGACAAGGCTTCAAAAGAAACCTTTGAAGCATTCAAGCAGTTGGCCGAATCCATTGAGGCTGAAATATGGTTCTCCGCCCTTTCCCACCGGCACATTACGGAAACCAACGAACGGGGAGTCCCGTACCCTTGCCACGAGGTTGATGATCTTTTCAGTATTATCCTGCAACTGCAACCAGAAGGCAACGGCATGCGGCTTAAACTCTTGAAAGACCACGATCACCCAGGCATCTCGGATGTGAGTGTAAACCTGGATCCGGGCACTTTCCTCGTCCAGGAGATTGATTGAGGGAAAAAGGGTGCCGGTGGATGATCCTATGTGTCCCGGTCTTTGCTGTTCTGTTCGTTGAGGAATGGGGTGAAGAAGATAAGGACCATACCTGGGACGGATGCCACGAAACTGATGCCGAAGAACCATCCGTAGCCGAGCCACTGGGCGAGGAAGCCGCCTATCACCCCGGAAAGCACGCCGCTGATATTCATAAGACCGGTACCGATGGCATAATGGGCCGCTTTGAACTCGGCGAGGCAGGTCCGCATGAGAAAGGTGATCAAGACTGCGGTGCCCAGCCCCCCCGCGAATTGATCAAAGGCGTGGACCGACGCGACGAGGAAGAGATTGAAAGAGCCGATGGGCGTGGGAACGGAAGCCCCCGTGTTCATGGTCACATATCCATTGAGTCCCAATGCCAGGGCCATATAGATCACGTTCGTCAGATTCTGTGCAAGGAGAAAAGGCCAGATAGTCTTCCTGAGGCCATACCGGGCAATAAACCAGCCTCCGAGCATGGCGCCGACAATGGAGAAGGGAAGACCTACCCCTCCGGAAATCCAGCCGTAGTGGACCTTTACGCCCAGGTCAACGAGAAACGGTGATACCATGGATGCCAGCATTGATTCCCCGGTTCTCATCAAAATGATAAAAGCCAGGGCCACCCCCATTTTTTCCCTGTCCATGTAGGCCAGGAAGGCCCTCGAATAAAAGGCCTCCGGATCCTTGAAAAGGGATTGCTTAATGCGATTCCTGAACAATGCCATGAGTGCCAGCAGGATCAGCAGCCCAATCCCGATCCAGCCGGAGACCCTGACACGGCCAAGGAAAGGAAGGTGGTTTTTCAGATTTTCATACCATCCATAGGAGAGGCTCCATCGCAGGGCAAGAATCATGAGAACCGCGAGCACCAGGATCATGGCGCGTTTCAGGTGCACGAGCGGCCTCAGACACTGGTGGATAGGCCGCTGGGGATTCTCCACCCTCGGCAGAAGAAAAAAGTGATAGAAGAACAAAATGGCAAGCATCCCGGCCGCAGAGAGGTAGGCCAGGCGCCAGGTGGATACGGCGCCGATGGTGACCACGATACCGGTGCCGGTCATCATGGCGATGCGGTAAGCCATGACGCGGTATCCCACGAACCGGGCCTGGTTTTTTTTGTCCAGGGCCTCCATGTAATAGCCGTCTATGGCCATGTCGTGGGTGGCGGCAATGATAGACCCCACAAAGAGAAAAACGGCAATATACTGGATTACCCCGGGAAATGGAGTGAGCAGGGCGACCACTAGAAAGAGCAGGACCAGCAGCCCCTGGGTATTCAGGAGCCACCGGCGTTTCGTTCCAAACTGGTCAATCTGGGGTCCCCAGAGAAACTTGAGAACCCAGGGCAAGCCGAAAAGGGAGGTGAGCCCGATAGCCTCAAGGCTGACCTTCCTGTCGCGAAAAAAGACGGAAGATACGATGCGGATCAAGGTATAGGGGAAGCCTTCGGCAAAGTAGGTAGTGAAGGCCCACACGTGGGGGGTCTGGAGATTCTTTTTGTTGAGGATTTCCGGCATTGCCCTCTTTCATATCCGGGAAGGGTTCCGGGATCAACAAAATTTTTGTGTTAATCCTTCCTTGACTTTCCTGCGGATGTGAGGGTAAAGGAGTTCATTTGGAGAGTCCTTTTATCAATGTTTTGATGTGGAGCTCAGGATATGATGTCTTTTTTCGATTACGAGTCTCCCGGGCTGGTATTTTTCGCCACTTATCCACGGGGGAGCATTGCCCCCTCCGCATTCCAGTCCTCAGGAAAAAGCGCCCTGAGGACCTGGCTGCGGTTTCCCCCATAGATAAGTCACAAAAATACGGAAGCCCTCCCGCCGGTAACGAAAAAAGACGTCATATCCTGTGTGTGCCACATAAACGATATTTTTTCCTGGAAAGCTGGCGAGGGGGAACGCTTGGGAAAGGAATTGAGGATGAAGCATGCTACATGATACCAAGAGAAGGAAGATAGGCAGAAACGATCCCTGCCCCTGCGGAAGCGGCCTGAAATATAAGAAATGCTGTATGAACAAGCCCCACATCAATGCTGAACCAGTTGATATGAAACGCATCTATGCTGAGAAATACCGGATTCGCCTGAAAGACGCACAGGATGTGGAGGGCATCAGAAGAGCGGGGCGGTTAGTGGTGGATACACTGGACCTGGTAGAAAGCCATATCAGGCCGGGAATAAAAACAGACGACATAAACAAGCTTGTCCATGATTTCACCGTGAAACATGGCGCCACGCCTGCTCCTCTTAACTACCGGGGATATCCCAAAAGCGTATGTGTTTCCATAAACGAGGTCATCTGCCACGGCATTCCGGGTGAACGGGTCCTGCGGGACGGTGATATCGTGAATGTGGACGTCACTTCCATCTTGAACGACTACTATGCCGATGCGAGTAAGACCTTTTTCGTGGGGGAACCTGGAGCGGATGCGAAAAAGATTGTTGTGGTTGCCAGGACGAGCCTGAAGGTCGGTCTCGACCAAGTAAGACCCGACAATACCATTGGCGATATCGGGTGGGCCATCCAGCGATATGCGGAAGGGGCGGGCTGTTCGGTAGTGCGGGAGTTCGTAGGCCACGGTGTCGGCTTTGATTTTCACGAACCACCCCAGGTGCCACACTACGGCCGGAAGGGGGAAGGGGTCCCCCTCGTTTCCGGCATGGTGTTCACGGTTGAACCCATGATAAACCTGGGCAAGAAAGATCTCTATGTCCTGGATGATAACTGGACCGCAGTGACCGAGGATGGCTCACTTTCCGCACAGTTCGAGCAAACTGTCGTGGTAACCGATACAGGGTATGAGAGCCTGACTCCTTTTGATATTTGATAGCGGACTCTGCAGGGTGTGAAAAATGCATTTTTATCTGCGTATCACCCGGAGAGCACTTGACCTGGGGTTTCTCGCGGTCGGCTTTTGCCGCCCAGGCCCGCCGCCGTTTCTTGCTGAGTACAACCAGTGGGTAGATGCAGGGAAATACGGTAACATGCGATGGCTTCAGGATCACAGGGATTTAAAGGCCGATCCGGGAAAAGTGCTTGAATGCTGCGAGACAATTATCTCCCTTGGCTTCCCCTATCCTTCAAAGAAACCCAGCACTTCAGACGAGTTCACCGCCGCCCGGTACACCAGGCCCGAGAGCCCGGATTACCATGATAGCATCAAGGAACGAGCCAAGTCCCTTGTGGCACTCATATCCGAAGAATATCCAGGAGAGCGCTCACGTATTTGCGTGGACTCAGCACCTCTCCTGGAACGCGGCTTTGCCTATGCATCCGGCATTGGCTTTATCGGGAAGAACAACATGCTCATCAGGCCCGGGCACGGCTCATATTTTTTCCTGGCCGAAGTGCTTACCACCGCGCTGTTTCCCATCCCGGCAGTGAAACCCATGGTGAGCTTGTGTGGCAGATGCAGTCGTTGCGTGGAAGCGTGCCCCACAGGAGCCCTTGAAAGGCCATTCCTCCTCGATGCCGCCAAGTGTCTCTCCTATCTGACCATCGAAAAAAAAGGGTCAATTGATCGTAAAACGGGGAAGAAAATGGGGGGGTGCTTTTTTGGATGTGATGTATGCCAGGAGGTGTGCCCGTTCAATCCGGGCCCCGGCGAAAGAGAGAAAAATCTCCCTTCTCTCAAGGCAATCCTTCAGATGGATCAGGAAACCTTCAAAAATCAATTCGGAAATACCGCCTTTGCCCGGGCTGGCCTAGAAAAGATCAAGAGCAATATCAGGACAATGGCTGAAGGTGTCTTTCCACAAAGGCGTGAAGGGCATCAGGATAAATAGAATCGAGGCTCGAGCTGCTGTGGTCTGAGCCAAGGGAGACAAAGAGTTCAGCACGGCCGGTCGGAAAGCTGTCCCGCAACCTCCAGGCGTGATGAAGCGGAAAATTCTGGTCTCTCCCACCATGAATAAGCAGGACGGGGACGTCAATAGAAGGGGCCAGCCTCATGGGGCTCACTGTATCGAGCCGGAACCCATAGAAGATATCCATCCAGAGCACGATCATGGGCGCGAAAACAGGGCCAAGATAACGATTTTGATTCCGGTAAAGGCTGAACATGGCCTCCCTGGTCCGTGCGTAACATCCCTCCAGGAAGAGAAGCCGAATCTTTTGCTGTTTTCTGCTGGCGGCAATGACTGCACCCGCGGCGCCGATAGAATGGCCGTAGAGCAGGACCGGTTCTCCGATCCAGTCCATAACCGTTTCAATGTCCTGGGCAAACCGAAAGGCATTCATGAAGCGATTCCTGGATGAGCCTCCATGATCCCTTGCGCTGTGCAGCACGGTGGTGAATCCCATCTGCCTGAATAGACGAGCCCTCCCCACCATCCTGTCCCTGTTGCGGCTCCATCCGTGGGCCAGGAGCACCGTGCCACGTGATTTCCCCTCCGGTTCAATACGCCACACCTCCAGTTCTCCACCGTCAACGGCTGGGATCCTGGTGTCAATCACATGCCCCCAGCCCGGGCGATCCGTCACCGGTTCGCGGGGAATTTGATGGACGAGATAGGTCAGGGCAAGGGTTACCAGCAGGTAGAGTGTTATAATGATAAGAAAGGCATGAAGAATCATAGGAATCTGAGAGGAGCGAATCCCTCTCTTTCTGGATGAAATATGGCAGCCGTTTTATCCGAGCCAGGCATTCTCAGATACGCTTAAAACGTGATGAAGCCTTTGCCCGATCAGAGAAAAGCTTGGAGCAGGTCGGGCAGTATCTGTGGTGTTCTTTTATGTCAATGTGAGGTAATGTTGCCTCTGAGATATGGGCAAGAAATTTCTGAGAGGCAAAATACCTCCCGCACGCCTCGCACCGGAGGAGGGGATGAATTCCGATAGTTTCTTCACGAATGGATATGGTCCTGATGCCTTCTTCGTCCACTAGGTGAATGGTGCCGGTTGGACAAATGTTGGCACAGGTTCCACAGCCGATGCAGAGGCCTTCTATGGGTAGCACGTAACTGGTTCCATCGCGCTTTTCCATCTTCAAGGCCCCCACACCCACTACCTCTTTGCATACCCTGATGCAAAGGCGGCAACGCACGCAACCATCGGGAATGGGGCCGGTTGGAATATCAAATTCCTCGGCGATTTGCCGCAGCCTCTTTGCCTGGGGGGCCAGTGAGAGGAGCCTGTGCATGGCCTTCTCCCGTGCCTTTTTGACAAGTTCCGAATCAGTTGATATTGCGAGGCCTTGCTTGGCCTTGAGGATGCAGGAAAGCATAACTCTTGGCTTTCCTGCCTTGCTCTTTACTTCAACCGCGCAAAGCTTGCAGGCTCCAATAGGTCGGAGTGCCTTGTGATAACAAAGCGTCGGAACTCTGATCTCATTCTGCTTCAAGACCTCCATGACGGTCATTCCCTCTTCAGCCTCACAAGGTCTTTCATCAATGACGATATGAACTTTTTTCAAGGTAATACCCTTTGCCAATTAGTCAGTAACTGCTTCCTGCAGATCCTTCAGATATTCTTCAAGGTAGCGGATTTCAGTATTCAGTGTTCCCAGTTGATGGTGCAGGAGATCGCAGATATATACCATGCCGATGATATCAGGCCCCTCAACAATGGGCAGGTGCCTGATATCGGCTTGGACCATAAGTGAAATGATATTCTCAATCTGATCTTCTGGTTTACCCACTATGAGTTTGTTGGTCATGGCTTCTTTGAGACCGATTTCATTGAAAGGCTTTTCCTCGTATCGAACATAACAGTGGGGCACATCACGTTCAGTGAAGATGCCAACCGGCAGATCGTTTTCCGTGACAATCACTGCGCTCACCTGTTTTTCGGACATAAGCCTAATGGCATCTTCAGCAGTCTGCAAGACATCCAGAGAGAAAAAGGTTCTCACTTCTTCGTTCAAGATTTCTTCAAGTTTCATGAACGTTCTCCTGTCTCAATCGTCTTCTTATCAATGCAGACCCGGTTGACCTCAATCATGTCCCGAGTGGTCTGTACATCCTCTGCGGCGCCAAGTTATCCGTTTCCCGATGTCTCTTGTTTTTCCAAAGGGCGGAGGCAGTCCTGGGGAAATCTGTGGGTACCTTCTCCATCCAGTGTCACTTCAATGAGTGCATCAGGATCGTTCTTGGTCGTATCAGGGTCGGTTATGATGCCATGGACGCCGATGAAGCCATCCATATATGGCTGCCAGCTTTCATCTTCAGATTTTTGGTATACTTCTACCCTTTGTCCTTTCCGAAACGCCATTTTATCAACTCCTCTCACCTGCAACTTTCACGGCTCACGTCGCTCATGACGCAAAGTTCGCGAAAAAGACCGGTTTCAGGCTTGTTCTGGTCAAGCTATTGGCGGCATTGTTTCCCCGTGGGCCTTCGCCGCAGCCTTCCTTGCACACGTCATGCAGAGATGTTTATCACCAGTGGTGAGGCCCGTTTCTTCTGTTTTCTTCCTGATAAAGTCATGATATCTGGCCGGGCCGAGCGGGGCTCCACAGATTTGACAGTACTCAAGATCAAGATGGTTCAGGATGGTGCCGCAAATGGATAGGACTCTCTCCCCATCCCTGTCTTCTATTCGCATGGCGTCGGTAGGGCAATTGGCTGCACAGGCGCCGCACAGGATACAGCGTTCAGCGGCAATACGAAAGTCCGTGTGTCCAGGGTTGTCAAAGTTCAGATACCCCATCTGGAGAGCATCCACGCCCATTTTATTTCGGCAAACATCCACACAGGTGCCGCAACGAACGCAGATATCGCAGCGCAGGCATCTCTTGGCTTCTTCTCTCGCACTCTGTTCTGAAAGACCCAGTTCCACCTGCTGAAAAGTGACCCGTCGTCGGTCATCTCCCAGCGTTTGCATAGCCGGTCTGTTCAGGACCATCTTTATTGAAGCGGGGACTTCCAGACATTCAAGACGTTGTCTCCTTGCAGGCACCGATGGCATTTTGGGCTGGGGAATTTCCTCAAAGTATCGATCAATGGCCTCCGCCGCACGTTTCCCGCCGCCGATAGCTTCCACTACGGTCGCAGGACCCGTAACAATATCTCCTGCTGCGAATAGGCCGTCAGCAGTCGTGGCCATGCTGGCCCGGTCCACATTAATGGTATTCCGTCTTGACCATTCCAGCCCACCCAGATGTTCCAGACCGGCTTTGTCCACTGTCTGGCCAATGGCAGGAATAACCGCATCAACGTCAAAGGAAAAATCACTCCCTTCAACCGGAACAGGCCGCCTCCTGCCACTTTCATCTTCGGGACCCAGTTCGGTTCTGAGGCAGTGAAGCGCGCTTACTCTCCCATTCTCACCCTCTATTGCCACGGGGACGGTGAGAAAACTGAACCTGATTTTTTCTTCTTCGGCCTGTTCCACCTCTTCAGGATTGGCAGGCATGTCGTTCCGGCTTCGACGGTATACAACGGCAACTTCTTCACAACCGAGCCGTATACAGGTGCGAGCGGCATCCATGGCTACATTCCCGCCTCCGATGACTGCTACCTTTTTCCCGGGCGTGTGATGATCACCGAGAGCAACTCTCCTCAAGAAGTGTATGGCATCCAGGACTTGGGCAAAATGGTCTTCTCCGGGCACGCGCATTTTGAACGAGGCGTGCGCACCGATGGCGACAAAGAATGCCTTGAATCCTTCGTCCCGTAGTTCCTCAATCGTTACCTCTTTGCCAAAACGGGTATTGTACCTGAATTCCACTCCCAGGTCCTCTATCATTGCCACTTCCCGGTCAATAACCTCCCGGGGAAGCCTATACCTCGGGATGCCCACCATCATCATACCGCCTGCCATGGGGAGGGATTCAATGATCGTGATCCTGTATCCTTTAAGTGCGAGGTAATAAGCCGCGGTCAGACCGGCGGGGCCGGCGCCGATGATACAGACCTTGCGCCCGTTATCCGGGGCCTTTTCAGGGTTATTGTATCTCCCCTCGGACATGGCCCTTTCCGCGGCAAAGCCCTTCAGGTCTTTGATGGCGATGGGTTTGTCAATTCTCCCTCGCACGCACATGAACTCACAGGGGTGGGTGCACACCAGGCCGCAGACCCACGGGAACGGGTTGTCTTTTCGGATAAGATCGATGGCTTCACTGTCCTGTCCTTGGCCGATGAGTGCCACATATCCTGAGACATCGATTCCGGCAGGGCAGGCCATCTGGCACGGAGCGGGACTGAGTTCGATACAATCCCCTAAGGGGCAGTTGCGGGTTTCAAGGTGGCTCAGGAAGACTTCCCGGTGCGTTTGAAGTTCTGAGCTGAGCTTTTTCCCCAGATCGACACATGCTTTGTTTTCTCCTTCCCATTGCAGCCTTTTTGCGAGAGCTTCCATGGCGGGAAAGTGCTCACGCCCGCCACGTCCTGACCCCACATCTTTCATGAGCCGCAAGATATCCTCAGCCCATTGTCTGGAGCGGGCAACAGGGATGCGGCCTTCCGCGAGCAGGCCTGCGAGAGCTCTTACATTATTCGCGACCGGGCAGGTTCCTTTGTCCATTATTACTCCAACGAGGCCATAGCCTTTGCGTACCGCTCCCGGCGAAGCGGGGGAATTTCATCCGTCGTGCCGAAATGGAGGCAGTGCGTGGTACAAATGGTCACACAAGCAGGTTTCAGTCCCTCGTCAATGCGGTCCTTGCAGTAATCACACTTAACCACTTTCCCGATTTCAGGGTTCCACTGGGGAGCCCCCCAGGGACAGGCGGACATGCAGGTTTTGCAGCCCACACAGAGATCGTGGTCTACGAAAACAATGCCGTCTTTGGCACGTTTCTGCATGGCACCGGTTGGGCATGCAGCAACACACCAGGGGTCTTCGCAATGGAAACATGGCATAAAGACATAGGCTGCCTTAGGCACATTATCCACGATCCTTGGCCCGATGGTCAGGATTTGGCAGATCCTCGGGCCCAGGGGCAGATCTTTGTTGCTCTTGCATACCACTTCACAACTGTGACATCCAATACAATTCTTGGCATCCTGAAATAGATAGTACTTGCTCATCTTGTTCCTCCAGCATCAGCAATGGTGTTTTACACAGGTTTTACCGTCACGAAGGTATGATGAAAGGCAGGGCTTCCACCAACCATATCCGTCACATTTTCCTGCAACAAGGCATCTGAGACCCCTCTATTAAACGATCGGGTTGCCATTTCGGCTTGATGACCGAAACCATGGAGCATGAATACGGCCTCCGGGTGAATGAGGTCTGTCACAAAGGCCTTTATGGTTCCGGATCCCTGTTTCGAGGCTATTTCCACCAGGCTTCCGTCCGGGATTCCCAGCGCCGCGGCTCGGCGGGCATTGATCCAGAGTCTATTTTCTGGCATCAGTTCATTCAGGTAAGGATTATTTTGCGTCGATATATGGGTGTGCAGTGCACAGCGGCCGACCACAAGCCTGAACTGGTCTTCAGGAGGCGACTGTATATGCTCGTATGGCGGGAATGATTCAAAGCCCGCGTTTTCCAACAGGGATGATACAAATTCGATTTTGCCGGACGGAGTTTTGAACTTGATTCCATCATTCCGGTCCCAGAAGATCTGCTTGTTTGTGTAAGCCACAAAACCTTTCTTTTCAAAGTCTTCCAAATAAAATCCGGTCCCCTCAAGTTGCCATCGCACCAGATCTTCCACGGTGTTGTAAGGAAAGTATTGCCCAATTCCGATACGCTCTCCGATCTGTTTCAGAATAATGGGACCCGGGCGAGTGTCATATCGGGGAGTTACTGCCTGCTTCCTTAGAAATATTTGGGGTTTTAGTCCATTTACCTGCCGGGGACAATCGGTGCGTTCAAGGTATATGGATTCAGGCAGGATAACATCCGAGTACCATGCGATATCGCTGTAGTTGATTTCAATGGAGACAATCAGGTCCAGTTTGTCCAGTGCCTTCCGGGTCTGAGTGGTATCAGGGATGGACATCAATGGTTCGAAGCGGTAGGCAATGAGCGCCTTGAGAGGATAGGGGTCCTCATTGAGGATGGCCATGGGGAGCATCTGACCAACGCCATGATTCGGGTCGGGTAATGGAAAGTCAGGAGTCCCTACCTTGTCAAAGCGAGGTACATCGATCTTGGGGAATTCCTGTTCGGTAAGCTTGCGGGCTGCTTTGCCTCCCACTTCGCCGGGGCCCTTCTTGAAAAAGAAACCACCTTTTGCTTCCACACTCCCCATCAGGGAGTTGAGAATCATGATAGAGCGCCGCACATATACTTCTTCTACCTGGTTGGACCCACGGTATCCGAAGTGAAAAATAACCCGTGGCTTATCTTTGCTTACTTCCCGTGCGAATGCCACGATCTCTTCGGCGGGAATGCCAGTCTCCTCTTCCGCCCACTCCGGCGTATATGGCTGGACAAACGATCGCAGTTCCTGAAACCCGACAATCCATCGATCCACGTAAGGTTTATCATACAGCCGTTCCTTGATGATGACGTGCATCAGAGCATAATTGAGGGCAAGATCCGTGTTAGGTCTGATCATCCAGTACCGGTGGGCCTTCGTGGCGGTCACGGTAACTCTGGGGTCTATATAGGTGAGTTTTGCGCCTTTTTCCAGCGCTGACATCATATTGTTGACCGGCTTGACCTCGATGGATTCCAGGAGATTGTGGCCGTACATGACGATGTGCCTGGCGTTGCCCAGGTCCGTACTCATCTGGGCATCGGTATACCCGAACAGGGAGCGGCACGCAGTGTTGACTGATCCCTTGCAAATGGCATCATGGGTGAAATGGTTGGGTGAGCCTATGGCCCGCAGAAATGTCTTGCTCACATGAGTGCTGATCTGCGTGCGTTCCCCCAGAACAACACTCGGCCCTCCATGCTTCTTGATGATCTCTTTCAGTTTGTCCGCCACATAGTCGAGTGCTTCATCCCACGTTGCCTTCTTCCATTTCCCTGATCCTCTTGGACCGGTCCTGATCATGGGAGATTGGACCCGTTCGTGATCCTTCAGGAGGGCGATACCTGCAGAACCGCGGGGACAAAGGCTCCCTTCAATCCCGGGCACGTGAGGGTTCCCTTCGATCCATTTGACGTCATCATTTTCAACGATGCATCGAATCGGACAGCGGATAGAACACATGAAACAAATAGAATAGACTTCCTGTTGCATAAGCTTCACTCCTTCAATGGTTTGTGAGGGATATTTTTAAAAAAAGCATCTGTAATTTTTAAGGTGTAGGGAGCGTAACGTCAAGAAAAATCTCTGAATGTGTGCATTACTGCTACCCTCTTTCCTCTCTAAAACAATCGACCAAAATTTATTTGTTTTAAGCCTTGACAAGTGACGAATGCAAATTTATATTACCAATAAAGAATATAATGATTCTGCGGGAAAGAAGGTTATGAAAGAGATGCTAGGGCATCAGAGGGAAAGGGAAGGGTTGGTAACATCTCTTTGTTGCTTAATAAATAGAGAGATTCGTTCAACAAGAAGGCACCACCTGGTTGGCTCCCCGTTGGAGTACAATCGGGTTTGGCTGTGAACAACATCGCTACATGGAAATGAGTATATATGAAGAAAAGGGTTGCTAAAGGACCATTCGGTGTAAATCACAAATCACTGGAAGGAGTTTGATGATGGAAAATTTGCAGGAACTTTTTGAAACAGGATTGAAATTTCACGGGCACAAATGTCCGGCCATGCCCATGGGATTGCGGGCCGGTTTGGCGGCTATGAAAACCCTGGGGGTGGAGCGTGCCCAGGACAAGGAACTCGTGCTCAAGTCAGAGACCGGGAAGGGCCATGCCGCAGGATGCTTCCTGGACGGACTGATGGTGGCTACCGGCTGCACATACGGGAAATCAAACGTGGAAAAACTCTACTATAACAAAATGGCATTCACTCTTATAGACACAAAGACAGGGAGATCTGTGCGGGTCTCACTAAAGCCGGGATTTTTTGAAAAGGCTCTCAACTCGCCTTTCGTACAAAAGCGCAAGGCCGGGGTGTTGCCCCAGGATGTTGCGCCTGAACTTACTCAGCCTCTGGTTGACCGAATTCTTGGCCTTCCCGAATCCGAATTTCTTGATATCGGAGAGATCCAGCATGTCGAAATGCAAAGTGGAAAAGGGATCTTCGAAGCAAAACCATGTGAGAAGTGCGGGGAGCTTACCTTTGTGAACAAACTTCGCATGGAACCTGATGGAAAAATGGTGTGCATTCCCTGTTCGGGATATACTGAATAATTCAGCACACAACAGGACGGGGTGGCCTTCCCGTTACGGCCGGTCACCTCTTTCCATAAGGAGGGCATGCACATGCTCATCGCCATAGTGACGGGAATAATCCTCGTTCTTGCTTTTATATTCTCCATGCTGGGACTCGGGGGTGCAATGCTTTATATCCCGGTGTTTCACTGGTTCGGCTATGATTTCAAGTCCGTGGCTATTCCAACAGGACTTCTGCTCAACGGGATCACGGCGCTGTCTGCCGCGGTGTTCTATCTACGTGCGAAGATGGTGGACATTAAGGGGGCTATCCCGCTCATTATCTCCTCTTTTATCGGGGCACCGGTGGGCGCCTATTTTACAAAGCTGGTGCCAACCCGCACACTCATTCTTCTTTTTGCCATCGCAATGGTCTTTGCAGGGGGGCGCATGCTTATGACCTCAGCGAGGGCTGATAAAGAGAAAATGATGGCTCTGCGGCTTCGGATGATCCTGATGAGCATCGGAGGTTTTTTTATCGGTTTCATTGCCGGGCTCTTGGGGGTAGGAGGTGGTTTCCTGTTCGTCCCCATGATGATTGCCATGGGATATGCCACCAAGCAGGCCGCTGCAACCAGTGCTTTTGTGGTCATCTTTTCATCTTTTTCCGGGTTTGCCGGCCATGTCGCAGAAGGGCATTTTAACTGGCCGCTGATGATCGCCACATCCATCGCCGTCATTATTGCCTCCCAGATCGGTGCAAAGGTGATGAAGGAGAAGATGAAGGCGCGCTGGATAAAACAGATGTTTGCGGTGGTCCTCCTGGGGGTGGCCGTCAAACTCTTGTGGAAGCTTTTCCTGTGACGGGAGAGCCAGTTTCAAAATGTTTCCCGCTTGCGACGGGATTCGAGGTCAAGTCGAAGATCTCGGACTTTGAGCGGGGAAAGGTGATCCCGCTATGGCGGGATTAGCCGCAGGAATATGTTGGATATTTCGAGGATTAAAAATTTCGCCTGCCGCAGAGATCGGGCAAAAGGGGGCGTTTTGAAACTGGCTCAGGATATAATTCCTTTTTCCCCCGGGAATGCATGGAAGGGAAGAAAGGGAGGTGAACACTATGGCAGCATATGAAGGACTCGTGGCCTCTTTAAAGGGCAATGGGAGAGCCGAAGTTATTATTCAGCCCGGGAGTTCCGGGATCCCTGGTGTATCACGAGAAGTGAATAGCAGAGTTTGTCATTGCACCACTGACGGTTCCACCATAACCATTGATGTGGAGAACAGGGCAGGAGCTGAGGTGGGGGATTGGGCAGTGGTCGACCGGGAGAAAGGCGCCTTGAAAAGGAATGTTGCCACCCTGCTGGGTATCCCCGCCCTGGGCACAGTTGTTGGTGTTCTTGTCGCACTCATTGTCACTGCCGGTTTTTCCTTTGGGACGACTGCGTGGATCGTATGCCTGCTAGGTGGACTCTTCATAGGGATTGTTATTGGAATAACAATCTTCAGGCGGGCTTCAGCGGGCAGCCGGCCTTTCATCAGCAGGGTTGTCAGGACCCGGCTGGAAATGGCCTCAATGCCCCTTGGTCAACAGTGCCCCACCAAAAAGAAGGACGGGACCTGTGGTACCTGCTCCGGTTTTTTTTGAGGCGACCATGATTTCCATTTCTTCCTTGACATGCGAGGATGGGGAGACTGAATTAGCATTCAGTAATTTATAGGAGTAAGCTATGAAAGAGTTCACAAAAACAATAAAGGCCCTTTCCGACCCGAACAGGGTCAAGATTGTCAAGATGCTCCAGCATAAGAACATGTGCGTGTGCGAAATGCAGGCGGCTCTGGGGGTTGCCCAGCCGACGGTGTCCAAACACTTGAAAATTCTTGAGGAAGCTGGTTTTGTAAGTCATGAGAAGGATGGCCTTTGGGTCAATTATCACCTCACTGATGGGAGCTGCAGCCCCTATGTGGCAAGCCTCCTTGGGAACCTGCGTCACTGGCTGGAAGAGGAACCGGAAGTAGCACGTTTGAAAAAGGAACTGCCCATGATCAACCGGGGAGATATCTGCAGAAAGTAAAATTTTTTTTGCCCTTTTGATATTACCATTGGGAAATATATCCGCAGAAACACAGTGCCTTGAAAAGGGCAGCAAAAACATTTTGGTGAGGGTCCTTTATCCTAAGCCTTGAAAATCCGTCTATACGGGTGCAGAGGAACAGAGAATGACTGAATTCCAAGGGCACGAAAAGCCCATTACATACTCGGAAAACACTGGCGACATGAGTGATTATGATATCACGGCAGGGCATCACCATCATGTGGACATGGAAGATACCAGCGGGGCGAGGCTCCTTATAACACTTGTGCTCAACCTGGTGATCCCCGTGGCGCAGGTGATCGGGGGAGTCTACGCGCACAGTATGGCCCTTCTGTCTGATGCTGCCCACAATTTCAGCGATTTCGCAGCCATTCTGATCGCCTATTTTGCCCACCTGGTCGGAAAAAAGGGAGCATCGGCCCGCAATACCTTCGGGTATCGCCGGGTCGAGGTCATGGCGGCTGTTATTAATGTGGTCATCCTGCTCGGAGCTTCCTGCTTTATCGTGTATGAGGCGGTTGGACGGTTTCAGCATCCCCAGCATGTGCTTGGAAAGATTGTTATCTGGCTGGCATGTGTAGGAATCCTGGGCAATGGCATTTCTGCGATCCTGCTCCACCGGGGATCAGAGCACAACCTGAATGTGCGGGGGGCATTTCTCCATATGATGGGCGATTTCCTGACCTCGGTGGCGGTGCTGATGAGCGGAATCGTCCTGCTCTTCAAGTCATGGTACTGGCTGGACCCCTTGCTTTCTCTTGTGATTGTGCTTCTTATCCTGAAGGGTTGCTGGTCCATATTGAAAGAAGCTACCGGGATCCTGATGAATGCCACTCCACGGGGAATGGATATTCAAGAGATCAGGGATTACCTGGAGAGTATCCCGGGAGTGTGTGGGGTTCATTATCTTCATGCGTGGAACGTGAGTTCGTCCAGCATCGCCTTTTCCTGCCATATCCAGGTAGAGGACCAGCTCATCAGTGACACGGAAGCACTTGCCCAAACGATTCGGAAGGACCTTCATGAACGTTTCGACATTGATCACCCCATCCTCCAGTTTGAAACGGTGCAGTGCGGAAGCGGAGGTGTCCTCTGCGAACTTTCAGGAGGGGATGAAGCTCACGGGAAGTGAGAAGAACAGGTAAAGAGTCCCAAGAACGTCATGCCGGACTGAATCCGGCATCCAGAACATATTAGGATATCTGGATTCCCTCTTCCGCGGGAATGACGAAAATGGGGGCTTTCTGACTTTTTGCGGCTGCGTCAATATCAGTGAAAGAAAGATGAAAAGGAGTGAATGACAAGAATGAAAGAAAGATGGAAGTTGCTGCTGATTATTCTGATTTTTGTTGCATGCTATTACGTGCCGTGGGCCAGCCCGGTGATTCGCAAATCAGGGCTGGAAGCCTTCATGATGCTGCAGGAATACGCACGCCAACATGTGCTGACGTGCCTGATCCCGGCGTTTTTCATCGCGGGGGCCATTTCGGTCTTTGTTTCACAGGCATCGGTCCTGAAGTACTTTGGCGCCACGGCGAAAAAGGTGCTTTCCTATTCAGTGGCGTCCGTTTCAGGGAGCATACTGGCCGTATGCTCGTGCACGGTTCTTCCGCTCTTTGCCGGAATCTATACGAGGGGTGCCGGGATCGGTCCTGCCACGGCATTTCTCTACTCGGGACCTGCCATCAATGTCCTTGCCATCGTACTCACCGCCAGGGTCCTGGGATGGCAGCTCGGGGTAGCCAGGGCTGTTGGTGCCGTCCTTTTTGCCGTTATTACCGGGCTTCTCATGGCCTTTTTCTTCCGGAAGGATGATGCGGCCCGCAGCGCGGGACAGATATATCTACCGGATGAGGAGACCAAGGGTCGGACGCTTTTGCAGGACTCCCTCTTCATGCTGGTCATGGTGCTGATCCTCATATTTGCCGCCTTCGCCCGCCCGGTTTCCGAATCAACGGGTCTCTGGCCTGCCATATTTGCGGCCAAATGGTATATAACGGCAGGCCTCCTGGTCATCCTTGGGTTCATGCTCAAGGCATGGTTTATAAAAGAAGAACGGGTAACTTGGGCACAATCCACCTGGGGGTTTATGAAGCAGATTTTTCCGCTGTTGGGCGCGGGGGTCCTGGTGGCCGGGTTTATGCTGGGAAGACCCGGGCATTCCGCATTGATCCCGGAGCACTATATTGAGATGCTGGTGGGGGGAAATTCCCTGTGGGCGAACCTGTTTGCGTCAGTCTCTGGAGCGCTCATGTACTTCGCAACGCTGACTGAAGTCCCTATTTTGCAGGGGCTGATGGGAGCGGGCATGGGGAAGGGACCGGCCCTTTCCCTGCTGCTGGCCGGACCGGCTCTCTCGCTTCCCAATATGCTGGTGATCGGTGGGGTCATGGGAGTCAAGAAGACAGCGACGTTCTGCGCGATCATCGTGGTGCTCTCCACCATCGCCGGAATGAGTTATGGCTGGCTCGCTGGGTAAAAAAATAAAAAGTTTATGTTCACCGCAAAGACACCGAGAACGCAAAGCAAACATTCCCTTTTCTGCTGAGAGGGCAGAAAAGGGAAAACTCCCATTCCTTTAAAACAATGCTAAGCGGAAGGTTTGTAAATGGAAATAAACAAACTGAGTAATAGAATTATCGGCCTCTTTGCAGAGAGATATAACGGAGGGAAGGATGGGACAGGATGATGTGATTCAGATAAAGGTGGACGGTCATGGTGTCGGAATCATCGGTCTCAAGACGGTGATGGAGGACATGGCCGAAGAATACGCAGGCAGGAGTGACAAAGAAGTCGAGACTGAGTTGCTGAGCAGGCTCCGCAGGAAAAACTATATCCCGGACAGTGCAACGGAGAGTTACAAGAGGACTTTTGTGCGGGAGTTTCGAAAATTTCTGGGCCAACCCTTTGAGGACGATTCGTCCGGCGGGATCGAGATCAAGGTCCTGGGACCGGGGTGTGCCCAGTGCGACCGGCTGGAAAAGGAACTCATGGAGGTTATGGCCGAAACGAATGTTGTTGCAGATGTGGAGCACATCAGGGATATTAAGGAAATCGGGAAGTATGGTATTATGGGGACGCCGGCGCTGCTCATTAACGGCGACGTCAAATCGGTGGGCAGCGTCCCGCCGAAAAGAAAGCTCATGGAATGGCTTACCGAGGCGAAAGGCGGAACATCATGGAAATAAAGGTTCTTGGGACTGCGTGTGTCAACTGTGAAAAGACGGAAAAACTCGTTCGCGAAGTGGTCCAGGAGACAGGTGTCGATGCACAGGTAGTCAAGGTGCAGGACACCATGGAGATCGCGAAGGCGGGAGTGTTTATGACCCCCGCCGTGGTAGTGGACGGCGAGGTAAAATGTGTCGGCAAGGTGCCGAAGAAGGAAGACGTAATCAAATGGATCAAAAAATAAAAAGGTGGGAGACAGTGTATACCTCAAGATATGATTCATTCGTTGTGAATTTCATGAAAAAAGGCGGAAACAGGGGGAGTTGTTTTCTATGAAATACCCCAATATTGATCCAGTGCTCATTCATGTGGGACCGTTCGCCGTGCGGTGGTACGGGCTCATGTACGTGGTGGGCTTCCTGCTGGCGTATTTCCTGCTCCTGAAACTCTCCCAACGGGAGCAGTACGATATCACGAAGGATGAGGTGGGGGATCTCCTGTATTTCTGTATAGCCGGCCTGGTCATAGGGGCTCGGCTTGGATATTGCCTGGTCTACAATTTTTCGTATTATGTCCATGAGCCGCTCAAGATGTTTGCGGTCTGGGAAGGCGGAATGTCTTTTCATGGGGGACTGGCAGGCTCGGCCATGGCGGGCTGGGTCTTTGCCCGCAGGCGCCACAAATCGCTCTTGATGATCGCGGATCTGGGGGCTGTGGCAGCACCTCTGGGGCTCTTTTTCGGCAGGATCGGCAATTTTATCAATGGCGAACTTTATGGAAGGGTGACCTCCGTCCCGTGGGGAATGGTATTTCCAGGGGCGGGAAATCTCCCTCGGCATCCGTCCCAGCTCTATGAGGCCTTTTTTGAAGGGGTAGTCTTGTTCTCCATCCTGCTCTGGTTGAGCAGAAAGCGGCGCCCCCATGGTTTTCTGATGGCATCCTTCCTCACGGGATATGGTGTGTTTCGTTTTTTCCTGGAATTTTTCAGGGAACCGGACCCGCAGATGGGGTTTATCATCGGTCCTTTCACCATGGGCCAGGTCCTTTGCAGCATCATGGTCGCGGCAGGAATTGCACTTTTTTGGCTCTCCTGGAGACGAGCACCACACAACTAATCGAACCAGCTTTACCGTTGAAAAATGGTTTTACATCAAGAAATGGGACCAGGGTAAGATCAGATTGTGAGTGATAATGATGAAGCGGCTTTCATTTCTCGACCGATTTCTGACCCTGTGGATCTTTCTGGCCATGTTTGTGGGGGTTGGTTGGGGGTATCTGTTTCCCGGTGTCAGGAACGTGATCAACTATTTCCAGGTGGGCACCACCAACATCCCCATCGCCATCGGGCTGATCCTCATGATGTATCCCCCGTTGGCAAAGGTGAAATATGAAGAGATGGGGTACGTGTTTCGGGATTTCAAGGTTCTTTTCCTCTCCCTGGTGCAGAACTGGGTGATCGGTCCCATCCTCATGTTTCTCCTGGCAATCACTTTCCTGTCCGGGCACCATGAATACATGGTGGGGCTCATCATGATCGGCCTCGCGCGGTGTATCGCCATGGTCCTGGTGTGGAATGACCTGGCTTCCGGTGACGCGGAGTACTGCGCAGGGCTGGTGGCTTTCAACTCGGTCTTCCAGGTCCTTTTCTTTTCCGTCTATGCCTACATCTTCATCACCGTTATTCCCCAGTGGCTCGGACTGAAAGGTGCGGTGGTGAACATCTCCATCGGTCAGATCGCGGAGAGTGTCTTTATCTACCTGGGGATTCCCTTTATCGCGGGCGTACTTTCACGGCTGATCGGGCTCAAGACAAAGGGACGTGAATGGTATGAAAAGAAGTACATCCCCAAGATCAGCCCCATTACCCTGATTGCCCTGCTTTTCACCATCCTGGTGATGTTTTCCCTCAAAGGGGAATACATTGTTCAGCTTCCCCTGGACGTGGTCCGGGTGGCAATACCCCTCTGCGTTTATTTTGTGGTCATGTTCTTTGTGTCCTTTTTCCTGTCCATGAAGGTGGGGGCGACCTACGAGCAATCAACCACTTTGAGCTTTACGGCGGCATCCAACAACTTTGAGCTGGCCATCGCGGTGGCCGTGGCCGTCTTCGGGATCGATTCGGGCCAGGCCTTTGCAGCGGTCATCGGGCCGCTGGTGGAGGTGCCGGTCCTCATCAGCCTGGTCAACGTGGCCCTGTGGTTCAAGAGGAAGTATTTTCCCTATGCCGTGGATACACCCACCGGCGTCTGCCATGTCAGTTGCGAACCGTCAAACCGAGCGTTTCAGACAGAGTAGAGTTCCATCGTGACCACGATCCGGAGAATCCCACAGGTCCTTCGGGCGTGGATTCTTATTCGTCCTTTTCATGCAGGAGCGATGCGGGTACAAGACACACGAGCAAAACAGCCGTGAGCCTACTTGAAGAAGGTTCGACAGGTTCTTCCAGGCCACAATGCTCCGATGGTCCTATGGAAAAATTGGCATGCAGAGGTTTACCCAGGGATCGGATCCGGACGTTCCAAGACTTTTTCGCCCTTTTTGTTACGATTGATAAATACGGCGCATTGCTCGCAATGCCCACTGCAGAGCGTTCCCTTTTCTTTTCTTATCTCGTAACAGGGCATATCATAAAACTTGAAGGCAGGGCATTCCTTTTTCACGGCACAGTCAAAGATATTCCAGCAGGGTGCCATTTGAAGGAGAGTACGAAGACAGGAGAGGGTAAATCCTTTGCCATGGAGGAGGCGGGCTATCTGCTGTATTTGTTCAAGTTCGAAATCGGCAAATATTCTATTGTTTGTCTGGAGATGACGTTTGGGCTTTATAAGTCCCCATTTTTCATAATCTCTGATAGTTTTCTGCGAAAGCCCAACCTTCAACGAAATATCAGCGATAGTATACTCCACGTTCCTAAGCATCCCCATTTTCTTGCTATTGTTTCAAAAGAAAGGAATCTTGTATTACTTTCTGATCAGTTCATCTATCTTTTCCAGAAGCTTTTCCCTGTCCACGGGTTTGTCAAAAAAAGCATCCGGATTGAAATATTCTTCATCCCTCTCTTCGTCAAACTTCACTTCCAGTTCATCACCCATCCCGGATATTCCGATGATTGGGATAGCCTTGAGCGCCGGGTTTGTTCGGAGCCTCTTGCACACTTCAAAGCCGGAAAAAAGGGTTTCCATCATGATATCGAGCAAGACCAGATCAGGTTGCTCCTTTTCAACTAATTCCAGACCAGCCTTACCATCTTCGGCCGTCAGTGTGTCAAACCCATTCCGATTCAGAAACGTGGACATAGTGAAAAGCAAGTCTTTGTTATCGTCAATCATGACTATCTTTCCCTTTTTTTCCATATTTTCCTCCAAATCATGACGAGAAATCAAGTCCCTTCATAACAGACTGGATATCCATCATCTTATCTCAGGGGCAAAATAATCCTGAATGTAGTGCCTTTCCCGCGTGCTGTCAACAGTTCAATACGGCCGCCATGGGCCTCGACAACACTATTGACCACGAGCATACCCAGGCCTGTGCCGCTGTCTCCTTTGGTGGAATAGAATCCTTCGAATATCTTTTTACGGGTAGCATTGGTCATCCCTATCCCATTATCCTCTACTTCAATCATAACATGCTTCTTGTCATAGAAATCGGCCCGCAGCATTATTTTGTGAAAATGCCTTTTTTTATCAGCGCGGCAGGCTTCCAGAGCGTTGCTCAAAAGATTGTTCAGCATCCTCCGGATGCTCGATGGATCCAGTCGGGCGATCAGAAGCGAAGGGTTTACTTTTGTCTCAAGGACAGTAGCACTGGTCTTTGCCCTTTCGCTGAATAAGGCCGCCACATCGTCAATCAAGCTTCCCAGGTGGATATTCTGGCGCTTGAGGAAGCGCTTTTTTGATGAATACAGGATGTTTCTCGTGACAGAGGTTATATCGCCGATGTTTCTCTTGACAATATCCCATCCTTTTCCGGCGAGTGCCATGTCACCGTCTTTGATGCCCTGATCTACCACATAAGCGCCTCCCTGCAGTCCTTCAAGGATGTTCTTGATATCGTGGGAGAGAATTGCTACGGATTGCCCGAGAACTGCAAGTTCTCTCTGGGATTCTTTGAGCTTGGTTATATTTCCAGACAGTTCTATTACCGCTTTCACTTCACCGAAGATATCCAGTATGGGAGCAGAATAGACAGCAAGATCAGCTCGTTCACCGTTAGACAGTTGCGTCGTTTCTTCACTGAAATGGACCCTCTTGTCTTCAAAGGATCGCTGAACAGGACAGGAAGGACAGCGTTCGATGGTACCCTTATACACTTCGTGGCAGATGCGTCCGACTCCAGTGCCAAAGTCTTTCTCGAAGCTCTTGTTAGTAAAAAGAATGCACAAGTTGACGTCCTGGACCGAGACGTAGCAAGGGAGGAAATCGATTATGCTTCTATAGCCCATATCTCCCAAAAATTGTCTATCTCCGGAATGCATCCGGCCTTCCGGAATCTCTCCATATGCCTCTTTTCCGGGGACAGTCATAAGCTCTTATCCTTTGCGGCCTGGCAGCGTAGAAAGGCCATCGAGTCCCTATTCAAGAGACTTCCTGATTGCCGCCAGCAGTTCCTCAGGTTCGGCTGGTTTTTCTATATAGGCATCGGGTTCCGGGATCTGTTCTTCCCTATAGTTATCGAGCATTTTCTGGGAATGGAAAAATGTCTTTTTGGATAAGGCGGACAACATGATAACAGGTACTTCCTTGAGTTCAGGATCATTTCTCAATTGGCGGTACATGTTGATGCCACTCTCCTTTGGCATCATGACATCAAGGATGACAAGGACGGGTTTCTCCTTTCGGGCAATGACAAGACCTTCCTCACCATCAACGGCCGACAGGGGCTTATAACCGTTTGTCTCCAAGAGTGTCGTGATAAATATCCTCATATCCATCTCATCATCAACTACCAGGACTTTCTTCGCCATTGTGCTTCCTCCAATGCAGTAAAAAAGCCTCAGTGCATCTGGCCGGGTAACGTAAACTGCTTTTCTGGGTTTCGGATTGCAATGACATGACAGTGGGCATATTTGCTGACATTTGCCACGGTGCTTCCATGTTCAATCCTGTCCAATTCGGATTTGCCCAAGGCCCCCATAACAATAACGTCTATGTTATTTTTCTTGGCATACCTGATAATCTCTACATCGGGAGAACCGTTTTTCACCGCCAGGACATAATTATCGAAACCCCTGAGCTTTTCGCCGTAGGTTTTCTCAAGGATCTCTTTGGCCTTTTTTTCCACTTCCTCTCCATAGAAAGCCTCACCGCCTTCGGAATCTTCTGGCACATGTTCATCGACAATATGTCGACAATATGCATAGGATGAATGGGGAACATGGAGAATATGCAGTTTCGCTCCATATTTCTTGGCCAAATCCAGGGCATGGCCGAATGCGATGTTGGCATCTTCTGAAAAGTCTGTACAGAAAAGTATGTTCTTGTAATCAATCATAGCGGACTCCTTTTCCTCTTCCGTTGCTATTTGGCCAAATCTCCTGACAAATTCTTAGTCGGCAGCCTTATAATAAATGTGGTCCCCTTTCCTTTTTCTGACGTGAATGTTATCTCCCCACCGTGTTCCTGAACGATTTTCCGGGTGATCATGAGCCCCAAGCCAGTGCCCTTGCTCCCTTTCGTGCTGAAAAACTTATTGAAAAGATTCGCCTTTGTCTCATCGTCCATGCCGCAGCCATTGTCAACAGCCTCATATTGGACGGCCCATCCATTCTTTCTTCGGGATCACAGAACGACTCGACCGTGTGGTTGTGTGCAGTCCATATCCAAACAGGCGTCCATTGCATTGGTGAGCAGATTCATGATGCAACGGTGGATGCCATCGGGGTCAAGCCAGACCATTGGAAGTTCTTTGTCTGCTTCAAGGTCAAGAGAAATGCCGTTTTTCCGCGCTGTTTCCCCCATGAGCTGCCACACATGCTGCAAAGGTTCGTTGGGGTCACAGAGCTGATAATCAGGTTCCCTTTCTTTGCTGAAGTTAAGCAAATCCAGGGCAAGACCTTTTACTCTTGCTACATTTGAACGGAGCATTTCCCAACCTTCGTGGAGATATTTTTCGTCTCCGAGCTCAATGCCTTTTTCAAGAACAAACGATCCCCCTGTCAAAGCCCCGGCAATGTTTTTTATGGCATGAGCCAAGCCGGATATTGTCTGCCCTACTGCTGCAAAACGTTCGGCCTCCAGCAGTTGCTCTGTTTTCTCCTTTACAAGGGTTTCAAGGTTTTCGGTGTAGGCCCTTAGCTGTTTCCTCATGGTGATTCTTTCAAAGGCCCTTTTCAGGGCAATTTCCAGAATTTCATCTCTTATGGGCTTTGTAATAAAATCCGTCGCATCAGACTTCAGGCTCTGGATGGCAAGCTCCATTTCACCGTGTCCGGTGACCATGATGACCTCGGTTTCCGGCCTACTGGACTTCATTTTCTGAAGCAATTCAATGCCGTCCATTCCAGGCATTTTTATATCTGTCAGGACAATTGAGGGTTCATGCCTGTCAAAGATCTGGAGCGCTTTATCCCCGCTTTCGGCAG
>Ga0307419_10000028_pt1 | contig 48114 bp, 44 predicted proteins | sample SalMarWE160230MG_2_FD_202512 | JGI IMG/M metagenome (GOLD analysis project Ga0307419, IMG submission 202512) | Salt marsh sediment microbial communities from the Plum Island Ecosystem LTER, Massachusetts, United States - WE1602-30 | ecosystem: Environmental > Aquatic > Marine > Intertidal zone... | reverse complement strand
TCGCTTTCCTGCCTAAGTGAGATGGGTTCCGTATTGCCTTCGGATTGTATTGCGCAGTTATTTAAAAAAGCAGATGTAGGGAACAGGGAAATGGAAACTACCAGGAATAAAGATATTAATAACTTTTTTGTTGCAGTAGTCTTCACTTAAATGTATATGATATAACCCTGGAGCAGGTAAATTAATAATGCAATTGGAGATACATTATTTTTCGGGTTTTAATTTCTCTATTTCCTCAGCTATCTTTTCTAGAGAATCAAATATGCAATCAACAGTTTTATATGTAAAGTCACAGTGGAAGATATCCGGTCTGGTGCAGCTGTCCTTATATTTTAACTCACTTGTGACTATAAATCTCTGTGTGTTAAGGTATTTAATTAGATCACTCATCTTCTATATCCGGGTTATTTATAAGTAACAATAGTTATCATATAAGAATATGTGATAACTACTATAAAATCAAATAATTTCTGGCTGAGATTTTAGAAATCCTGCAGTTTTATTATTTAAGATATTTGTTTATAATCTATAATTAGAATGAAAGCCAGAGGTAAATGCTGGAAAACTTCACGATTTATTATTAGAAATATATAAGATATAAAAAGGAGGTATAACTTTGCCTGAAGAAAAAAAGGGTAAAAGCCCGGTAGAGAGTTTCGGTGATATGATGAAGGAATTTGGTGAGACCATAAGTAAGATTTTCAATGATCCGGAGCTGAAAAAAAAGTCAAAAGAATTTGCCAAAAGCGCCGAGGAGTCTGCAAAGACCTTTGGAAAAAGGTTCAAGGATGAAGGAGTAAAAGATAAATTTAAGGATTTCAAGAAAGCTGCCGGCAATTTTGGCAGCAGCGTATCCGAGTATTTTAAAGGAGACGCCGAGAAAGACGAAGAGGCACGTGAATCCGGGTGGGAAAAAAAAATAGACCGGAAAATGGAAGAATTCGGAGAAAAAACTGAAAAGGCAGGACAGGAATTCGGGAAGAAGATGGAAAAATTGGGGGGGAAGGTAGATTCTTACTTCAAGGATACCAGGGGCGGCAGGATGGCCGGTTATAGTTTCGCCATTATGTGGAGTGCTGCAATTTTTGTATTATTTAATTTCTACAGCCAGTACATAGCTTATTATTATAATGATGGAATATGGCATAGATATCCTATGCTGACAGAAAGTTTCAGTCAGTGGCTGCCCATCGTTTCGGTAGCACTGGTGGCAGCAATAATTGGGAATATTTTACTGATCATTTATGACGGATATTTCTTCTATCAGTTAATACATATTATTCTTAATTTATTCGGCCTGTCTGCTGTTATATCACTGCTGATTATATTCCCATTTAATTTTACTGTATTTCCGGGAGATTTAACCAGCACCCTTAATAATATTACCATTGTGGTTCTGGTGTTGATTATTATTGGTATGATAGTGGGCATCATAGTGAGGACAGTAAAGATGATTGTTAATATTGCCAGGGGGCGCTAAGAACTACTTAAAGGCGGCTTTCTATCCATATTCTATGGAAAAGTAAGCGGAAACGGTGAGTAATCCCGGGTATCAGCAGGGGACGCACGAAAGTACGGCGGTTTACAATATAAACCTTCGGTAAAAAGGATATCCGGGCAGAAGGAGCAGGAAACATCAAAGCGGTAAGCATTATAAAATGCGATAGCTATAATAAGAAAGCCTTGAAGAAAGCCATAAGCAGTTGTGTAGGTCTTCTGGGCGGTTTTAAGAAATTTCTAAATCCTGGAAACAGGATTGTAATAAAACCCAACTTACTTCTAGCAGCTGCGCCTGACAAGGCAGTTACCACCCATCCGTTATTTATAGAAGCGGTTATCGAGACAATTGCAGCTATTACGGGGACAAGTGAAAATATTGTAATTGCCGATAGCTTTGGTCCCGGTGTTCCTTATAATAAAAAAGGCATGAAGAAAGTCTATGAGGCCACCGGTATTTTGGATGTTGCAAAAAGAACGGGGTGCAGGCTTAATTATTCCAATGATTATGAGATTCTTTCCTATAAACAGGGAAGGGTCATAAAGAAAATAGAAGTTATAAAGCCGGTAATTGAAGCGGATGTAATAATAAACCTTCCTAAATTTAAAACCCACAATCTAACGGTCATAACCGGAGCAGTAAAGAATATGTTTGGAATTATCCCCGGATTTACCAAAGTCGGGTATCATCTGAGGTTTGATGATTTTAAAAAATTCTGGAGCATGCTTCTGGATATAATATCTTTTATTAAGCCCGGTTTGAATATAATGGATGGGATTGTGGGAATAGAAGGGGAAGGTCCTGGCAGAAGCGGAACTCCCAGGAAGATAGGCCTGATTATGGCAAGCAGTGATCCTATATCCATGGATGTGATTATGAGCAAAATAATGAATATTGATAAGAGGCTCATTCCGCTGTTTGAGATTCTGGAAAAAGAGGGAAAGGAATCTTACGGAGAAGATGATATCAGGGTACTGGGAGAAGAGCTGTCTGATATCATAATAGATGATTTCAGGATTCCCAAAAGTGCGGGTCAGAAAAAATTAATGGAAAGTAATTTTATAAACACATACATCCTGCCGTTTATAAAAAGCTCACTTAACCCCTATCCTTATGTCGACTCCTCAAAGTGCAGCCTTTGCATGACCTGCGGGGAAGTTTGTCCCCAGAATTCTATTTCTCTAAGCAAGGGAAAAATAAAATTTGACTATAAGACCTGTATAAGGTGTTTCTGCTGCAGTGAGATGTGCCCCGAGGGCGCTATTGCTACAAAATATTCTTTTATAGGGAATCTGATATACGGAAGACTGAAAATGGCGGGAAGATTGAACAGAAAAAGTTAAAATCCGGTCAGGATATGAATTTTCTTAAAATCAGGTACCCTGAAGGAATTGTTTTATTTCAGCTATGATTTTTTCATTGGTTAAAATTTTACCGGAATGCGGTGAATTCAGCCAGTGGATTTTGGGCCTGCCCAGTTTTTCCCATAGCTGTTTTGTTGATTTTCCGGAAAAATAAAAATCAAATTTGGAATTAATCATAAGCACCTTTTCAGGCTTGATTTTATGGGCAAAAGCCAGAGGGTCGCATAGGAAACACATTTTTGTGGTTGCTTTTTTTAAATCAGGTAAGCCTTCAAGGTCCATTTTAATCTTTTCATTTTTTATTTTTTTAAATTCATTTAAAAATTCAGGAAAATTGGAATAGAACCTGCTGCATGTTTCTTTACTGCTTGTGCCTTTATGGGTGCAGTCGCCCTTTAATATAAATCTTAGAATTCCATTCCAGTGGATTTCTTTCCAGTTTCCGCCTCCAAGCAAAAAAATACCTTTGTTTATCCGGCTGTCATTGGCCATGGCAATAAGTGCCACCATGCTTCCAAGACTGATACCGCTGATATAAATATTTTTTACAGAAAAAATCCTTAATAAAATGTCTATTAATCTTTTAATATCCACAACACCCTGATGAAAAAACCGGAGGGTTTCAACATCATCATAATATATCATTCTCCGGCCGCTTTTCTCGCCCTCCGGTGTCCTGTTTAGGTGGAAGGGAAGATTTATAAAGGCACACGACAGATCACTTCCGGCCATCCTGCTGATGAATCGGTAATAGTTATAGGTACTCTTTATTCTGCTTGAAAATCCATGGACCAGTATTAAGATACCACTGCCCGGGGTATTTTTTTTAATTGTTTTTTTATTAAAAAACAACCGTGCATAAACCCTGTCATTTATATCTACCCCTGTTCTGTAAGGTGAATCGTAGGTCAGTTTAAATTTTTTAATAGGACCATCCTTTTGCTTTTCTCTAATTAAGCTGTAATTAAATTTTTTACTGCTGTAATGATATAGTTCCATAAGCTATCCGGATCTTTTAGTTATAAATTATACCCGTAAGCCTCAACCTGTTGTTTTTAAGCAGAAATATTCTTTTATTTAACTGTAATCCATAAATACTATCAAAAATTTTTTTTATTGGAAATATGTTAAAAAAAGTTTTTATAATATGTATAATGAAGATAATAAAAAAGTAAACTTTTAATTTAAGATACAGGAGGACTTATGAGCGATAATGAATCAGGGACCATAAAGGGTATATTCATAGGATTTGCATTGGGGCTTGTAGCGGGAGCGGTTGCAGCATTATTTTTGACTACCAAAACCGGCGAGGAATTGAGGGCAGATATAAAGAAAATAACCAAAGATATAGCAGACAAGGTAGAGCAGAAAGCAAGCAGAATCAAAAATCTAACCAAAGAAAAATATAACGAAGTTATAAATAGTGTCGTTTCAAGTTACGAAAAGGTAAAGGACCTTACAGAAAAAGAAATAGAATTTATAAAAAAAGTGATATCCGAACAAAAGGACGTAACCAAATAACTGTTATCGGTGCCCGGTAATTAGATTATAAATATCCGGCTGTTTTTGGGGTTATGATCCCTGTTATGGAAGAATACAGGACTATATCAGAATTTTTAAACTAGCTTTTCTATAATTTTCCCTGTAAAATTAATATATTAGTAGTCTAATATATAGTAATATTAATATATGTCGCTGTGTATTAATATCAGTTAATCAGGAAGGAAAGTATTAAATTATGAGTATATTTGCCGTGAAAGCGACAGATAATTTAAACAAAGTTAAGATTTTTAAATATGTCAGGTATTTACTTAAGGGAAAGGCGAGATGGCAAAAATTAAAGAAACGTATCCCGTACTGGGAATAAGCTGTGCTTCATGCGTAAGCAAGATAGAGTCAGTTCTGGGTAAAACTGATGGAGTGATCGATGCTGCCGTAAATTTTGCTACGGAAAAATTAACTATCGAATATGAAGATGATAAATTAAACCTGGATCAACTGCAAAAAATAATTAAAAGCATCGGCTATGAACTTATTACCTGAAACCGGCCGCTTATAGATATAAAAGAAAGAGACCATGGATCAAAAAGCTAAACTCACCCTGGAGGAGAAGAAAGAACTTGCAGAAAGAAGGATTCAGAGAAAGCTTATCCGGAAGCTGGTAGTGGGAGCTTTCCTGGCGGTTTTAATAATGCTGTCATCCATGAATCTGATACCGGGACTTTCGGCGCTTCCTGATAAAGTCAGGTATATTATAATCTTTATTCTTGCCTGCCCCGTTCAAATATGGGTGGGTTCACAATTTTACAGCGGACTGGTCGCAGTTTTCAAATACAGAACCGCCGACATGAATACCCTTATAGCAGTGGGGACCTTATCTGCCTTTATCTACAGCACCTTTGTTACTTTCTTTTCCGGCTTTTTTACCAGAACCGGGATAGAGGCGCATATATATTTTGATACGGCTGCAATGATTATGGTACTGGTACTTCTGGGAAGGTTTTTTGAAGCAAGATCAAAAAGCAGGGCTTCGGGAGCAATAAGGAAACTCCTGAAGTTAAAAGCGCTGAAGGCGGTGGTTATAAGAGACGGAAAAGAGGAAGAAATTGATGTAGACAGCGTGGCAGAAGGGGACCTTGTACTGGTAAAGCCGGGAGAAAAAATACCCGTAGACGGAGTTATAAAAGAAGGCTACTCTACGGTGGATGAATCTATGGTTACGGGGGAGTCAATACCAGTCGATAAGAAGATCAAGGATGAGGTAATAGGATCCACCATAAATCTGACCGGTTTTTTAAAATTCAAGGCAACCAGGGTAGGAAAGGATACCTTTCTCAGCCAGATAGTAAAAATGGTAGAAGAAGCTCAGGGTTCGAAAGCACCCATACAGAGGCTGGCAGACAGGGTCGCGGGCTATTTCGTGCCTGCTGTTATACTGATAGCGGTAATTACTTTTACTGCATGGCTCATATGGGGACCCAAACCTTCAATAACTTATGCCCTGGTTAATTTTGTATCGGTACTTATAATTGCCTGCCCCTGCGCCCTTGGCCTTGCTACCCCTACGGCCATAACCGTCGGTACAGGTATAGGCGCCGAAAACGGTATTTTAATAAAAGATGCCTCCAGCCTGGAAATGGCTCATAAACTGGACACGATAGTATTTGATAAAACCGGGACATTAACCAGGGGCGAACCCGAGGTAAGCGATATAATCATAGAAAGCAGTGTTTTCAAAGAAACATCCGGGAAGCTGCTGTCTCTTGCGGCAAGCTCCGAGCTTTATTCCGAACACCCTCTTGCAAGGGCCATAGTGAAAGAAGCCAGAAAATTAAACTTAAAATTAGAAGAACCGCAGGAATTCGTTTCCATGGCCGGTAAGGGCATAAAAGCAAAAGTAGGCGGCAGGGAAATTATTAAAGGAAGTTTAAGATTAATGAGGGAAAACAAAATTTCAATCGGCAGCCTTAAGGACAAGGCGCAGGAGCTTTCAAAAAAGGGACTTACCCCGGTGTTTGTTTCAATCGACAGAAAGCCTGCCGGAATTATAGCTTTTGCCGATAACCTTAAAAGTAATGCAGCGGAAGTCATCTCGAGATTGCATAAGCTGGGATTGGAAGTGGCCATGATTACCGGTGACAATAAAAACACGGCACTGGCTGTGGGCAGAAAAGCAGGAATTGACAGGGTTGTTTCAGAAGTTTTACCGGGAATAAAAGCGGAAGAAATTAAAAAACTCCAGAGTGAAGGAAGAATCGTAGCAATGGTAGGAGACGGCATCAACGATGCACCGGCATTGGCCCAGGCAGATATAGGAATTGCAATCGGAACAGGAACAGATGTTGCCGTTGAATCCAGCCAGATTACATTGGTCAAAGGAGACCTCTATGGTGTGATCAAAGCAATAATGCTTTCCAGAAATACGGTAAGGATCATAAGGCAGAATTTATTCTGGGCGTTTTTCTATAACCTAATATTGATCCCGGTTGCCGCGGGTGTGCTTTATCCATTTTCAGGCATACTCATAAGTCCGATATTTGCAGCAGCGGCAATGGCTTTCAGCAGTATTTCCGTGGTAAGTAATTCGCTTAGGCTTAAAAGACTATCATTATTATAAAAGATTGGAATATGTGATGAAAAAGAAAAATAGAATTATAATAATCGGCGCTATTTCCGCGGGAACTTCTGCAGCTGCCAAGATAAGAAGAAAAAGCGAAGACTCGGAGATTGTTATATATGAAAAAGATAAATATATATCATACGGGACCTGCGGTCTTCCTTATTATGTCTCCGGCAAGATAAAGGATATAAACAGGTTGATTATAAATACAAAAGAACGCTTCGAAAAAAGGTTTGCACTTAAGGTAAATACACTCCATGAAGTAACCGGAATAGAACCGGAAGCAAAACTGGTACGCGTGAAGAACTTAAAAACAGGGGACCAATTTGAAGATTATTTTGACAAACTTATTATTGCTACCGGGTCAATTCCCATAAAACTGGATTTTAATCCGGAGCATGCCAAAAATGTTTTTACCCTTAAGACTATTGATGATGCCGTAAGCCTGAAGGAATATATGGATAAATTGGACAAACACAGCCAGAGCCAGGAAAAGAAAGCGGTCATAATAGGCGGAGGTTTTATAGGCCTTGAACTGCTGGATGCATTTATGGATAGAGGATATAAGGTCAGTATCATTGAAAAGACATCACAGGTACTTCCCATGTTTGACAGGGAGATTATTGAATACCTGGAAAATTATATAACGGAAAAGGGAGTAAATTTATACAGGGAAAATGAAGTTATAAATATGGTGCAGGACAGCAATGACAATGTTGTGTCAGTGGAGACTTCAAAAAGCGGTGCTATAGAAGCTGATATGGTATTTTTTGGAGTTGGTACCAGACCCAATACGGAACTGGCGCGGAATTGCGGTATCAGGATAGGGAAATCAGGCTCGGTAGCGGTGGATGAATTTATGATAACTAATTTTAAAGATATCTATTCTGTGGGAGACTGCTGTGAATGTGAAAACCTAATCAGTAGCGTTAAGCGTTCATATAACCTGGCATCTATTGCCAGCAGACAGGGCAGAGCTGCGGGGTATAACGCTGCCGGGGGCCGTCAGAAATTTAAGGGAAGTATAGTCACGTCTATAATAAAAGTACTGGATATTGCCGTAGCAAAAACAGGACTGAGTTTAAAAGAAGCAGAGAGTTTGGGTATCAGCGCTGATTTTATTGAACTTCATTACCTGTCACACTCCGGTTATTATCCCGGTTCCGATATGATACATATGATGGTAATCTTCGGTAAGGCTGACGGCAGGTTACTCGGCTTCCAGGCCATAGGGAAAAGCGGGGTGGATAAAAAAGCGGATATAATTTCTACTGCCATAAAGGGGAATTTAAAAATCCAGGAACTGGCGGATCTTGACCTTGGTTATCAGCCTGCATATGGTTCGGTAAGGGACTCAATTAATATACTGGGAATGATAGGTGAAAATAAGGTTAAAAATGAAGTGGAGTTCTTAAGTGTTGAAAAATTAAAGCATAAAATGGCAAAGAAAGAAGAGATGGTAATCCTGGATGTAAGGACCAGAAGAGAGTATGAAAAAGGACATATAGAAGGGTCCATGCTGATTTATATAGATGAACTCAGGGATAACCTGGACAGGTTAGAAAAGAATGAACAGATAATAATATATTGCGAGACAGGCTATAGAGCCTATCTGGGATTGAGGATACTAAAAAATATGGGATATAAGGATGTGAAAGTTTTGAACGGCTCATACCTGAGCTGGGTAAGAAAGATCTAAGGCCTGGAGTTTTCCTGCCTGCGGGCAGAGACTTTTACAAATTGTATGGTTATAACCCCGCCGATAAGAAAAAATAAAGTGCTGAGCAGCGCCAGTCTTTGATTTTTGGTAAAGTATGAAATCAGGCCAAAGGTAATGGGGCCCAAAATTGAGGACATTTTACCGCTTATGGAGTAAAAACCAAAAAATTCTGCTTCACTATCCGGGGGTATTAGAAAAGTCATAAGGCTCCTGCTGGCTATTAGAGTTGATCCTGTACAGATGGCAGCAAGTATGTAGCCTATGTAAAATATTGTTTTTGTTGTAAAAACTGTTACCAGCAGTATTATTATGATCCACATAATTAAAGTTATGGTAATGGTCACTTTTGGACCTATCCTGTCAGTTAACCATCCGAAAAAAATAGAACTTATAATGACGGGTATGTGTCCCAGTATAAAAAGGGTGGTGATTTCAAGCAGCCCGAAATTCAGCGTGTTTTTAGCATATATGGCTACATAAAAAGCCAGAATGGAAAAAGCATTGCTGAAAAGAAAGTATGCCATCAGAAATTTTGTAAGGTTCTTATGTTTTTTTATATTCCTGAGCGTATTTGCAAGTTTCCTGAATCCGTAAGAAATATAGGAGGTATTGATTATTTTAGCTTTTACGGCAGGCGAATCTTTGAGCAGGATAAAAGAAGGAAGTGAAAATATAAGAAAGAATATACAGGTGATAAGGAAGGTGATTTTAATATTTGAAAGATTTGATGGCTCCAGCCCTCCTTTTATAAGGGGGTAGATCAAGATTAAAATAATAAAACCTCCCAGATAGCCTATCGAAAAGCCAAAACCCGATATGATCCCCGTATTCTTTTTTGAGGAAAGCTGGGGCAGGAATGAATTATAAAACATCATTGAAGTCTGATAAAAGACATTTGATATGATGAATAAAATTACAGCCTGGATAACCATTCCCTGTTTCAGAAAGTAGAGCAGAAAGCTGAAGAAGATGCAGGCCAGGGTGAGATAGGTTAAAAATTTATTTTTAGACCTGGAAGTATCTGCAATTGCCCCGAAAACCGGTGCCAGCAGGGATGTGATTATCATAGAGACGCCCCCTGCGATTCCCCACATTAAATCTCCGAAATTTTGCGGATAAATTCCTGCAGATACTATTACATTGGTAAAGTATACCGGGAAAATTACGGTAATTATAACCACTGCAAATGAAGTATTGGCAAGATCATAAAGGGCCCATGATACGACCGGAGGCTTCAGGAGCATTTTAATATTATATTTGAAAGCGTTCTTTTTCATATAATATTTTATGATTTTTAAACTTTAACTTATTATCTTAAAAAAAACATATTATTACTATGAAAATTGATAAATTAATGATAAAAGAATAATTAAATATAAAAATCTATTCCAGGATTTTATTATGATGTTGTTTTGCCTGGGTACGGTTTTTGAGGAAGGGGAACGGAAGAGTTTCTCTCCGGGAAAACAGTTCTGGAAATGCCCCGGTGCTATGACTGTATAGCCATGCTTTTAGGTTCGGTTAAGGAATATAAAGCTCAATTTTCAAAAACCAGAAAGGAAACCAGCAGATTAGGATTAAAATTTGATGAGGTACAGGCTGATGGCAAGTTCCTGATGAAGATGCTGAAGAGAGACTGGGACCGGGTTTTTTGGTGCTAAAACCGGGCCGGAAAGTAACTGCCGGTATATTTAAAGGTAATTAATAGGTAATAAAGGTTTGTTTTTACATGCATGAATAGTTGCAAATAAATCAACTGGGTAATATTATTGCATTAGGTACTAATTTAATACTACAGGGAGCCAAATGAAAGTTTCGAATATAACATGGAAGATTGGCGGGGAAGCAGGATTCGGGATATTATCCACCGGAGTTATTTTTTCAAAGATATTTGCCAAAAAAGGATATTTTGTTGTTGATAATATTGAATATCCTTCGCTTATAAGAGGTGGTCATAATACATATACTGTCAGAGTGGGCTCCAATCAGATTCTTTCAATTAATAAGGATATAAATATTCTGGTGGCATTAAATGAAGAAACTATAAAGCTGCATCAGGAAGAAATAACCTATGGAGGATATATTGTTTATGACGAAGCCGTTAGCGACGTCAGAGATATAAAAAAGGCCAGGAAAGACATCAATTATGTTATGGTACCTTTTTCCAGGATAGTTTCAGAGCTGGGAGCTCCCGGAGTGATGATTAATAATGTTTCGCTGGGAGCATCTGTTGCTCTGCTAAATTATGATCTGGAAGTACTGAAAAGTGTTATAAAGGAAATTTTTGGGAAAAAGGGTCCTGAGGTTGTCGACTTAAACATCAAATCATCGGAACTGGGATATAAGTATATAAAGCAAAAATTAAAAGCTACAGCTTATGAAATGGAGATAGTAAATCCGGTAAGCAGAATGCTTTTAACGGGAAATGATGCAGTCTTTCTGGGAGCGGTAAGAGCAGGATGCAAATTTTATGCAGCATATCCCATGACACCTTCTTCTTCCATACTTCACTCTTTTGCTTCGATAGAAGAAGATTATAATATTGTAACCAAACATGCTGAAGATGAAATAGCAGTAATTAATATGGCAATAGGTGCTTCTTTTGCAGGTGTAAGGGCGATGGTAGCAACATCAGGAGGCGGTTTTTCCCTCATGAATGAAGGAATAGGCAGTGCCGCTATGACAGAAACTCCTATCGTTGTGGTATTATGTCAAAGACCTGCTCCTGCTACCGGTTTGCCCACATGGACCGAACAGGGAGATATGCTGTTTGCGGCTCATGCGTCTCATGGCGAATTCTTAAGAGTTATAATAGCACCCGGTGATCCGGAAGAATGTTTTTATCTGACAGGAAGGGCGTTTAATCTTGCTGATAAGTATCAGATCCCGGTTATTATAATACTGGATAAATATTTATCCGAAAGCCATTTTTCATACGAAAAATTTGATTTTAAAAAAATAATTGTGGACAGAGGCAAATTAATAACCAACAACAAGGATATAGCTGAAAAGTACAAACGTTATCTTAACACAGAAGATGGCATTTCTCCCAGGGTTATAACCGGGACAAAAAATGGAATCCATATTGCCAACAGCGACGAACATGATGAAAGAGGGTATTCCGAGGAAAGTGCCTACAATAGAAAACTCATGGTGGATAAAAGGTTTAGGAAAATAAAAAAACTGATTGACGAAATTCCTCCTCCTAGAATTTACGGCCCTATAGATGCTGAAATTACTATTTGGAGCTGGGGCTCCTGTAAGGGTCCTATTCTTGAGGCCATGAATATATTGAACCAGAAAGAGAAAAAAGTAAATTTAATCCACTTTACCTATCTGTACCCTATTGATAACGAATCTATTGCAGGGATCATTGAGAGCTCCAGCAAAAATGTAGTAGTAGAAAATAATAAAACATCTCAGCTGGCAAAAATAATAATGATGAATACCGGATATAGAATAAAAAATAAGATATTAAAATATAGCGGAAGGCAGTTCTTACCTGAAGAAATTATTAGCGGAATTGAAAAAATAGAATAAAAGGCAGTAAAAATGAATAAAAATAAAGGAAAATCTTTAAAAGAAGATTATAATTTAAAATCAAGTGATTTGAATACTGAAAGGAAGCCTACATGGTGCCTTGGCTGCGGAAACTACGGAATCTGGAATTCGCTTAAAAAGGCATTAATCAAGCTTTATCTGGTGCCGCATGAAATACTGATAGTTTATGGTATCGGCTGTTCGGGCAATGGTGCCAATTTTATAAAAACATATGCGTTCCATGCTTTACACGGCAGGGCACTTCCGGTAGCTTCAGGAGCAAAGCTTGCCAACCATAAATTGAATGTAATAATTATGGGTGGTGACGGAGACGGTGCCGGTATTGGCGGAAATCATTTTATTCATACCTGCAGAAGAAATCTTAATATGACTTACCTTATGCATGACAACAAGATTTACGGGCTCACAACGGGTCAGACTTCTCCTACCAGCAGCAGGGGTTTTAAGACTAAATCAACACCATCAGGAGTAATAGAAAAGCCTGTTAACCCTGTTCTGCTGGCCCTTGTATCCGGAGCCACTTTTGTGGCAAGAGGTTTTTCGGGAGATACCAAACATCTTACTGAAATAATAAAGAGAGCCATAAAACACCGGGGGTTTTCTTTCATAGACATCCTTCAGCCCTGTGTGACATTCAATAAAATAAACACATATGATTTCTACAGAGAAAATATATATAAGCTGGATGAGCTGAAGGATTATAATAGAAGTGACCTGAATGAAGCCATAAAAAGATCCATGGAACAAGAGAAGATACCTACGGGTATCTTTTATCAGGTAAAAGAACCGGTATATGAAGATGAGTTAAAACAGATAGAGAGGAAACCGCTGGTTGACCATATAATAACCGATGTAGATATTAACAGGCTTTTAAACAGCTATTATTAATTAGCATTGCACACGGCACAAGATTCATCAATGAACATCAGCAACACATGCAAACCTAAACAGTTTAAAATAGCGGCTATCTACGGCAGTCCCAGGAAGGATGGCAACACCAGCCTGCTTCTGGATAAGTTTCTTGAAGGCGCCGCCGCAATTAACAGCCCGCCAGGAACATCTATAAAGGTTAAAAAGATTGTAATCAGGGATCTAAACATAAATCCCTGCAAGGAGTGCTGCAATTGTTCTAGAACCGGAGAATGTATAATAAGGGATGATATGCAGCAGGTATACAGAGAATTGATTGAAGCAAATTTTCTGGCAGTGGCATCCCCGGTTTTCTTTACCACTGTCTCCGGCTATCTTAAAGCTTTGATTGACAGGTGTCAGAGATTCTGGTCGTTAAAGTATGAACATAAGAAGAAGGTGATTGCCGGGAAAAGAAAAGGCATTTTTATAAGTACTGCCGGTTCCGGTTCCAAAGAGATATTTAGCTGTCCCAGAAAGGTGATCCGTTCTTTTTTTGATGTATTATATGTTGATTATTTAAGTGATTTTGTGTTTAATGATGTAGATAAAAAAGGAGACATATCAAAGAATAAAAAAGCAATGGAATCTTTGTATGAATACGGCAAAAAAATTTGTATTAATTATTAAAAGGAATTAAATGAAAAAAATCTTTTTAATAACCTTGATTATTTTTATAATGACGGGCCTGCTTATATCTGGCGGATGCAGGCAATCGTCCGGCGATGATTTTACACTAAGCAGCCTGGAAGGGGATAAAGTGTCGCTATCTGATTTTACCGGAAGGATTGTGGTATTAAATTTCTGGGCCACATGGTGCCCTCCATGCAGGGCAGAAATTCCTGATTTTGTTAGATTAGCCGGTGAATACAGTAGTTCATATGTTCAATTTCTGGGAGTCTCAAATGAAGATATTCCCACCTTGAAAAGTTTTGCTTCGGAATTTGATATAAATTATCCTATTTTAGTCGATGATTCAAATGTTATGGGTAAGTGGAATATAGGTGCAATTCCAACTACTTTTATAATCGACGGAGAGGGCCGGATAATAGATAAAAATGTTGGTATGATGACCGGCGAACAATTAAAAAATATTATAGAAGATGCATTATAAATGTTTGAAATTGGTTTATTTTCCGCTTTTATCGCAGGGGTACTGGCATTTATTTCTCCCTGCATCCTACCACTGATCCCGGTTTATATAAGTCTTATGTCCAGCAGAGCGATCTACAGGAACGGAAGCGTAAAAATTTCAGAAAGGCTTTATATATTCTTGAACAGCATATTCTTCGTGCTTGGGTTTTCAATAGTTTTTATAGTCCTGGGTTCAACTGCAACTATAATCGGTCAGGCACTGCAGAATTATTCCGGCCTAATTGCAAGAATAGGCGGTATTATATTGATAATCTTCGGGCTGCAGTATATGGGTCTTTTCAGAATTCCTTTTTTGAATATGGAAAAAAAATTTAAAATTCCCTCCTCATTAAAAACAGGTTATGCAGGCTCATTTATTATGGGAATAATTTTTTCATTTGGGTGGGTCCCTTGTGTGGGTATGATTCTATCCGGTATTTTGCTTTTGGCCAGTCAGCTTGAAACCCTCCTGCAGGGAGTTTTGCTGCTGGCGGTTTTTTCACTGGGGCTGGGTATACCATTTATGCTTACTGGTATATTTATTGGCTTTTTTTCCAATTTTCTGAAGAGAATAAACAGACATCTTAATGTGGTTTCTATTATTTCCGGAGTATTACTTGTTATTCTGGGTATTATTTTTATTACCGGTTCCATAGATTTGGCAGTAGGATTTTTATCCAGATATCTGCCGTTTTTAAATAAAATTAACTTTTAAATAAATTTTTACTTTTATTTGTGTTAAAATCTTTAATTATTCAGGTTTCCGGTTTTAGGTAGAGTAATTATCAATTTAATTCTAAGGAGGTCATTTTGACTGTTGATCCGATTGCTTTCAGTATATTTGGATTGGATATAAGATGGTATGGGATACTAACTGCACTGGCCCTGATTACAGGTTTCACAGTGGTTTATTTTATAGCCAGGTACAGGGGTCAGAGGGAAGAGGAAGTTTTAAATTTTGCACCCTTTGCAATAATATCTTCAATTGTTTTAGCCAGACTGCTTCATGTTGCGGTAAACTTTTCCTATTATATGAAAAATCCGCTTTATGTCTTTGCCTTCAGGAAAGGCGGGCTTGCCATACAGGGAGCCATGCTGGGAGGTATTGCGGCTCTTATTATATTCTGCAGAATAAGAAAACTTGATTTCTGGCTGTGGGCTGATATATTGGCACCCGGCCTGATACTGGGGCAGGCGATAGGCAGATGGGGCAATTTCTTTAACCAGGAGGCTTATGGAAAGCCGATCAGCCTTCACTGGAAATTTTTTTATATTGAATATGCCAATAGACTTGAAGGTTATCAAAGCTATGAATACTTTCATCCCACATTCCTGTACGAGTCTATAGCAAATTTACTGCTGTTTGCAGTTCTTTTACTGATGCACCGGTTATACAGAAATAAACCGGGAAAAATTCCCTATGGAATTATACTTTCCATGTACCTGGGAATATATTCAATTTATAGGACCTTTATCGAATATTACCGTATTGATAGTACTTTAATAGGTTCGGTCAAGGTGGTGTATATAATAAACTTTATTGCCCTTATAGCTGCATTCATCATAGCCAATCATGTAATTACTAAATTTAAAGAAAAAAAGCAGATAGAAGAAAATATAGAGGATTAATGCATAGGAACATGTTATTTTTAAATTTTCCGGATGAAACCCGGTAATGGAATAAGTTGCGGTTTTAAAACACTCTTTATCTTTTACTATACAGGCAGCCGCAGTAATTCTGACGGTAGAGGTTTAATTTCTTGCTCAGCTCAATGGTTTTTTTAAATCCGTCATTTTTCTTTAGATTTGCCTGATAAAAACCTGATGTTTTTACGGCTGCAAGCTCCATTCCTATTGAATTTATAATCCTGTGATTCTTATGGGGGCTTATGGTCAGGGTGGTTCCGAATAAATCAAAACTCATCTTTACTGCTGTGTCGGCTGTCACATCCAGACGCATTCTAAAGCATAGGCTGCATCTGGCTCCACCTTCAGGCTCCTGCTTGAGATGTTCGGTTAGTTTAAACCATTTTTTTGTTTCATATTTGCCTATTATAAGCGGAACAGAGTATTTCTCCGAAATCATTTTTACATCCTCGAGTCTCCTGATGTATTCTCCTTGCGGGTATATATTGGGATTATAGTAGAGAAAAGTTACATTAAAATCTTTTTTTAATAAAAAATAAGGATAGAGAGCACAGGTTCCGCAGCATACATGAAGAAGAAGCCCGGATTTTGATTTTGAATATTCCGGCATTTTATTTATAACCTTAGTTTTATTTTGCTAATTTTATTTTCTTTAGGTATATTAATAAAAACATTTAAAATTTTCAAAGGTCTTTTTATATGGATTACAATTTCTTAAAAATTGAAGAACCCAAGAGTTATGAAGAAATAAACGCCCAGGCTGCCGGCGGCCTAAAGATCCCCGATTCCGTAGAGAAAACAGTGGGTAAAATAATAAACAAAATAAAATCGGACGGTGATAAGGCATTAATGGAGTTCTGCAGACAGTTTGACAATATGGAGATTAAGAGTATTGATGATATCAAGGTGGAAGATGCAGAAATTAAGTCGGCTTTTATAAGGGTTAGAAGAGATATGCCCGATTTAGTTGAAGCGCTGGAAGTCAGCTATAGAAATATAAAGGATTATCATACCGCTCAATTTAAAAAAGAGTCAGGTTCCTGGATTACAAAGCCTGATAAGGGTAAGGAAATCGGGCAGATCCTGCGTCCCCTGGAAAGAGTGGGTATATATATACCCGGAGGAAGATATATATATCCCTCTTCAGCGCTTATGACTGTGGTTCCTGCAGTAATAGCGGGGGTAAAGGAAATTATAATCTGCACACCTCCTCAATCCGATGGAAATTTAAGTCAGGTTTTACTGTATCTCTGCGGAAAATTAAAAATTAAGAAGGTTTATAAAATTGGAGGCGCACAGGCAATAGCGGCTCTGGCTTATGGTACAGAAAGTATAGAAAAAGTGGATAAGATAGTTGGTCCCGGTAATATCTATGTTACTGCAGCGAAAAAGAAGGTGTTCGGTGATGTGGGAATCGATAGTCTTGCCGGACCAAGCGATATAAGTATTCTGGCTGATGATTCAGCCAGTCCTGATTTTATTGCCGCTGATATGATTTCGCAGGCCGAACATGACCCTGATTCCAGAAGCATATTACTATCAACCAGCCTGGATACGGCAAAAAAAGTTATTGGGGAGGTTTATAACTGTCTTGATTCACTTGTAAAAGAATATGGTAATAAAATAAATATAAAAGTTATTTTAAGTTCACTTAAAAAGAACTGCAGAATTATCTTTAGCCGCAAGGAAGACTGGCTAATTGAAATTTGCAATATAATAGCTCCGGAACATCTGGAAATAATGGTAAGGGATTCAAAAAGAGTTCTAAATAAAATAAGGAATGCGGGGGCAATATTCATAGGCCGTTACTGTCCGGTAGCGGTGGGCGATTACATAGGGGGCACCAATCATGTTATTCCCACCGGCGGCAATACAAGATTTTCTTCACCGCTGGGAGTATATGATTTCTTAAAAAAAAGCAGCACCACTTTTTATAATAAAAATGCACTGGAGAAGGAAAAAAAATTTATTAAAACCATAGCTGAATTTGAAAAATTATATGCACATTGGAACTCGGTGAAGGTAAGATTTAAGGGAAATAAGGATTAAAAATGAATATAAAAATTAACGAATGGATTCTAGATATGCCTGAATATATTCCTGGCAGAACCATGGAAGAAATAAAAAAAGAGTATAATCTAAAGATGGTTTACAAGTTAGCTTCTAATGAAAATTTATATGGGCCTCATCCCGGAGTACTGGAAGAAATCCGCAGCAGTATGGAAGATATTAAATTCTATCCTGACAGTGGATGCAGGCAGATAAAGAAGAAAATCAGCGAGAAGTACGGGGTAGGCACAGATTCTATAATCATGGGAAACGGCACGGATCAGGTTATTGAGATGATCTGTGACAGTTTTATCGGACCCGGGGATAATATTGTAATCACGGACCCAACTTTTTTAATTTACGAAAAATCAGTTTTAAAATACGGCGGGAAAGCGATTAAAGTTCCTTTGAAAGAATCCAGACAGGACGTAGAGATGCTGGTGAAATCCGTAAATGGCGGAACAAAAATATTATTTCTGACCAATCCCCACAATCCTACCGGCTCAAATATAAGCAGGGAAGAGTTTGATTATGTAATAAAAAATATCAGAGAAGATACATTGCTGGTTATAGATGAGGCATACAGTGAATATATGCTGGATGAGGAAAAAATTGATACGGTAAAATACCTGTCCGGATACGGCAATCTTGTGATCCTGAAAACTTTTTCAAAAATCTACGGCCTGGCCGGACTGAGAATCGGATATGGAATATCCGGAAGTTCAATTATTTCTGTGCTAAATAAAATAAGGCTTCCGTTTAATATAAACTTATTAGCGCAGAATGCTGCTGCAGCAGCATTGGAAAATGAATCTTATATAAAAGAAGTAAGAGAAAAAATATATAAGGAAAAAAATAGTTTTTATGATATTTTAATGAAAAATAAAGTGGGTTTTATTAAATCATTTGCAAATTTTATTTTGATTAAAATAGGTGAAAATAGTGATGTGATGGTAGAAGAACTCCTTAAGAAAGGATTTATAGTGAGACCGGGGAAGAATCTGGGAGTACCGGGATATATCAGGGTTACTGTTGGTCCGCCGGAAATAAACACAAAGTTTTTAACCGCTTTTATAAAAATATTTAAGGATATATATAAAAAAGAAAGAGCATGATAAATGGAAACAGTAGTTACCGGCAAGGGAACTGAGATTAGATTCGGATCAAATCTCCCCACAGTTATTATAGCTGAAAGGATTAATCCTACGGGGAGAAAGTCTCTGGCGGAAGAATTAAAACAGGGTAAATTTGATATTGTAAGGGAAGATGCTGTAAAACAAACCAGAGCAGGAGCTCACATAATTGACATAAACGTAGGAGCAGCCGGCGTGGATGAGGTTAAAATACTGCCTGAAACCGTTAAGGTGGTTATGGAAGTGACCAATCAACCCCTTTGTCTGGATTCTGCTAATCCAAAAGCACTGAAGGCAGCACTGGATGTTTATCCGTATAAGGCTCTTATTAATTCGGTGAACGGCAAAGAGAAATCGCTGGAAGAGGTGTTGCCTATGGTAAAAGACAGCGGAAGTGCGGTAGTGTGTCTTACAATGGATGAGGAAGGCATTTCATATAATGTTGAAAAGAGATTTAAAATTGCAAAAAAAATAATAAACAGAGCTGAGTCTGTAGGGATAAAAAGAGAAAATCTGGTATTTGATTGCCTGGTTATGGCTAATGCCACAAATACCGATTCCGCCGGGGTTACACTGGAGACCCAGCGGAAAATAGCAAAAGAATTCGGAGTATCGATTACGGGCGGTTATTCTAATATCAGTTTTGGAATGCCGGATAGAGACCAGCTTAACATTCACTTTATAACCATGGGTATCGCCAATGGCTTATGCGCTCCAATAGCTGATCCTTTGGTAAGCGGTCTTTCGGAAGCAATAAAGGCAGCAGACTTTCTTGCCGGAAGGGATCCTTATGGCATGAATTATATATCTAACTATAGAAAATAATTTTTTTTTATTCTATAATTTATTATTATTTAATATGCAGGAGAAGGAAAAATGGCAAAAGTTGTTCTTAAGAATTTAACCAAGAAATTTGATGATGTAACAGCAGTAAGCAATATAAACGATACTATTGAAGACAGAGAATTTGTAGTATTGGTAGGACCATCCGGCTGTGGAAAAACTACTACGTTACGCATGATAGCAGGCCTGGAGGAAGCAACCGAGGGCGAGATTTATATAGGAGACAGGCTGGTCAACAATGTTGCTCCCAAGGATAGGGACATAGCCATGGTTTTTCAAAATTATGCTCTTTATCCTCACTTTAATGTCTACGACAACATGGCATTTGGGTTAAGGCTGAGAAAAACTCCGAAACTGGAAATTGAAAAAAGAGTAAATCAGACAGCAAAAATCTTAAAGATAGAAGATCTGCTTAAAAGAAGGCCCAAACAGCTTTCCGGAGGACAGAGGCAGAGGGTCGCTTTAGGCAGAGCTATTGTGAGGGATCCAAAGGTGTTCTTAATGGATGAGCCGCTGTCCAACCTGGATGCAAAACTAAGGGTTCAGATGAGGACGGAAATTGCAAAACTGCATGAGAGGCTTAATGCCACTATAGTTTATGTGACCCATGATCAGACCGAAGCAATGACCATGGCAAATAAAATAATCATCCTAAAAGACGGAATAGTACAGCAGACCGGTAAGCCTCAGGAAGTATATGATCATCCTGTCAATATGTTTGTAGCAGGATTTATAGGGAGCCCCGCAATGAATTTTTTAGATGCTACCGTGACCGACCAGATGACTTTTAAAAGCAATATATTTGAACTTGACGCGTCTGATAGGATTAAAAAAATGATTAAAGACAACAATCTCATGGGGAAAGAAATAGTACTTGGAATCAGGCCCGAGGATTTAGAGGACAGCAATTTTATACAAGATGTAACAAAAAGTAACACCATCAGGGCAAGCGTTGAGGTTACTGAGCCAATGGGTGCGGAAATTTATGTATATATTGATATTGAAGGAGTGCTTATAACAGCCAGAGTTAATCCAAAATCTAAATATAGAAGCGGCGAAAAGGCAATATTGCATGTAGATATTGATAAAATACATATGTTCGATAAAAAAACGGAAAAGGTTTACGAGTATGTTTAAATTATTTATAAGGTAGAAATAACAGCCGGTGGACGTAAAGGCGCCGGAATTAAATATCCTTCCCATTTAAGACATAAAAGTACCTATTAAGAAAAGTTCCATATAAAATAATATCTATCACAGAATATTTGTTATTTATTGCAGGCCGGGTATTACGTATAAGAGTAAATCAAAGGTATAAGTTGGCATAAAGGAGCAAGATGACAAAAAAATTCAAAAAAGATTTTATTTTTGGTACCGCAACAGCGTCCTATCAGATAGAAGGGGCTGCTGCTGAAGATGGCAGAACTCCTTCCATATGGGATGCGTTTTCCAAAACTCCCGGGGAAACATACAGAGGACATACCGGTGATATCGCATGTGACCACTACCACAGGTATAAAGAGGATATAAAGTTAATGAAGAAAATAGGAACCGATGCATACAGATTCTCGGTTGCATGGCCCAGGATTTTTCCTGAAAAAGGGAAATTTAATCCAAAGGGAATGGATTTTTATAAGAGACTGGTAGATGAGCTGAATGAAAGCAATATAAAAACGGTCATTACTCTGTATCACTGGGATTTACCGTTATGGGCTCATAATATGGGCGGGTGGCTGAATAGGGAAGTAATCAAATGGTTTGAAGAATATGCAGTAAGACTCTTTGAAGAATTTAATGATGGTGTAAAATTATGGATAACTCATAACGAACCGCTATGTGCATCGATTTTTGGTTATTATGAAGGTATACATGCGCCGGGACATAAAAATTTAAGAGAAGCCATTATAGCGGCACATCATATTTTATTATCCCATGGTACCACAGTAAAAAATTTTAGAAAATTAAACTTCAAACATAGTAAGATTGGAATAACTCTTAATCTAACCCCGTCATATCCTGCAGCTGATTCTAAAAAGGATATAAAAGCGAACTCCATATTTGACGGACATTATAATAGATGGTTCCTGGATCCGCTTTTCAAAGCCAGCTATCCCAGGGATATGGAGGAGATATATAAAGAACTTATAGGCAATTTTGATTTTGTGAGGGACGGCGACCTGCAAAAGATATCAATTAAAAATGATTTTCTGGGAGTAAATTTTTATTCACGTGAATTGATTAAATTTTCGCCGGACTCAGGACTAAAATTCAGGAAAGTTCATGGAAATTTTGAAAGGACCGAAATGGATTGGGAAATAGTACCGGAGGCTTTGGCTAAACTGATATTAAGACTTAGAGAAGACTATACCATTATACCCATATATATTACCGAAAATGGTGCTGCATTCAAAGATAGGATATCAAGGGATGGTAAAGTACATGACAATAAACGCATAGATTATCTAAAAAATCATTTAAAAAAGGTTGCTGAGCTGAATCAGAAGGGAGCGGACATAAGAGGATATTTCTTATGGTCACTGATGGATAACTTTGAGTGGCGGTTCGGCTATTCCAAAAGATTTGGGATTATTTATATCAATTATAAGACACAGGAAAGAATATTAAAAGACAGTGCGGCATGGTACGGAGATTTAATAAGAACCAGAATTATAAAGTAGCATATCGAACTAAGTTATGACTGAAAAAGAAAAAATGCTATCAGGAAAGTTGTATATATCCACGGATAAAGAACTGACAAGAGAGAGGGACCACGCAAAGAAACTGTGCTTTGAATTTAATGCGACGGATCCGTCCGATAATAAAAGAAGAAAAGAACTCCTTAAGAAATTATTCAGGACTGATAAAAATTGTACAGTGGAACCGCCTTTCTACTGTGATTATGGATATAAAATAATTATAGGCAAAAATTTTTATGTAAACCATAATTGTGTAATACTTGATGTAAATACAGTTAATATTGGCGATAATGTTTTTCTGGGGCCGGGGATACAAATATGTACAGCTTAACATCCCCTCGATCACGATGCGAGAATTAGCGGGCTTGAATACGGTCGTCCCATTGAGATCGGGAATGATGTATGGATAGGAGCAGGTAGTGTTGTAATAAAGGACATTCCCTAAAATGTAGTAGCTGCGGGAAATCCATGCAGAGTTATAAAAAAAGCAACCTGCAGTTTTCTACTTCCACCGAAGAACCTGGGTTTGATTGCTCCATATTTACAGGCGCCCATGCATTCCCCGCATCCTGTACAATTTTCTTTTATAATATAAATGCTGTCCCTGCCTTTTTTAATGGCATTAAAACCGCAGCTTTCAACGCATGTCCCGCATAACCTGCAAAGTTTATCATCCACTTACGGAAGAAAATCCGAAGAAGAAATAGAAGGGAGAATTAAAGAGATTTTGGAATAAAGGTATTTAACAGAAAATAACCAGCATACCAGGAAGTAGCCTTGTGAAAATCCATAAAAATATGATAATATTTATTATCCTTAACATTTTGAAGTTAATTTAAGGTCTTATCCTGCAGTAAATAAAAGTATTAAACTTCTAGCAAAGGAAATGATGATGAATACTTATGGCCATTTTGATGATAAAAATAAGGAATATGTTATCACAAGGCCGGATACTCCTTTGCCCTGGATAAATTATTTAGGCTGTGAGAAATATTTTGGCATTATTTCCAATACGGCAGGAGGCTACAGTTTTTATATGGACGCAAGGCTCCGCCGGCTGACGCGTTATAGGTATAATAATGTTCCGGTAGACAACGGGGGCAGATATCTTTATATTAAAGATGGCGATACTTACTGGAATCCCGGCTGGAAGCCAAGCTGTACAATACTGGATGAGTACTCCTGCCGCCATGGTCTTGGTTATACTGTCATAAAGGGTAAGAAAAATGGAGTTGAAGCAGAGACAACCTATTTTGTTCCCCTTGGTGAAAATATGGAAATATGGAAACTTACCCTGGCCAATAATACAAATCAAAAAAAGGAAATAACTCTTTTTTCATTTGCGGAGTTTTGCCTTTGGGATGCTATGGATGATATGAACAACCTTCAGCGTAATCTTAGCACCGGTGAGGTAGAAGTGGAAAATGAAACTATTTTCCATAAGACTGAATATAGAGAAAGGCGGAACCATTATGCATATTTCACCTGCAGCCAGAAAATAGATGGGTTTGATACAAGCCGCGATGCCTTTATTGGTGTTTACAACGGATTCAAAGACCCCGCAGCTGTTATCAATGGAAAATGCACCAACTCTGTTGCAAACGGCTGGTACCCGGTAGGTGTTCATCAGATTAATGTCACTTTAAACCAGGGAGAGGTAAAGAAACTTCATTTTATACTTGGTTATATGGAAAATAAAGAAAATGAAAAATTTTCAGCTCCCGGCATTATAAATAAAACATCGTTCCTGGCCAAGATTGAAGATTATAAAAGCTCTGAAGCTGTGGATAAAGCTTTTAAAAAATTAAAGATGTACTGGAATGAATTACTTGGTAAATACAGAGTGGAAATTGACAATAAACATGTAGAACGTATGGTTAATATATGGAACCAGTATCAGTGTATGGTAACTTTTAACCTGTCCCGTTCAGCATCCTTTTACGAAACAGGTATTGGGCGCGGAATGGGATTCAGAGACTCAAATCAGGACTTACTTGGTTTTGTACATATGGTTCCAGAGCGATCACGGCAAAGGATACTGGACATTGCCGGGGTCCAGCTTTCCGATGGCAGCTGTTATCATCAGTACCAGCCGCTGACCAAGAAAGGCAATGAAGATGTTGGGAGAGGATTCAATGATGATCCGTTATGGCTTATAACTTCTACCTGTGCATACGCCAAGGAAACCGGCGATTTCTCGATTCTTGATGAAGCGGTTGACTATTCTGATGTTCCCGGGAGAAAAGCCACTCTTCTTGATCATCTTTTCCTTTCTCTAAATTATACCCTAAAGAATCTAGGTCCCCATAACCTGCCTTTTATAGGACATGCAGACTGGAATGATTGTCTGAACCTGAATTGTTTTTCAAAACGCCCCGGAGAAAGTTTCCAGACTTACGGAGACAAACCTGGCGGAGCGGCGGAATCGGTTATGATTGCAGGGTTGTTCCTACATGCCTGCCGTGAATTTTCAGCACTGCTGCGTCAGATTGGCGCTGAAGGAAAGATTGATGAACTGGAGAAGGGATATAAACTTGTAAAAAGAGCAGTTGAAACATCAGGCTGGGATGGAGAATGGTTCCTGAGGGCTTATGATTATTACGGAAAGAAAATAGGTTCCAAAGAATGTGAGGAAGGAAAGATATTCATAGAGCCGCAGGGCTGGTGTATCATGGGCGGTATAGGTCTGGAAAACGGGATGGCCCGTAAGGCTCTGAACAGCGTAGAAAAATACCTGGCCACTCCCAATGGAATAGTTTTAAATCAACCTGCATATTCACATTATTATTTAAATCTGGGAGAAATCTCTTCATATCCGCCTGGTTATAAGGAAAATGCGGGAATATTCTGTCACAATAATCCATGGATATCTATAGCAGAGACTATTTTGGGAAATGGTGATAAAGCTTTTGATTATTATTTACGTATCTGTCCCAGCATCAAAGAGGATGCCATAGAAACTTATCGCTGCGAACCTTATTGCTACAGTCAGATGATTGCGGGCCTGGATGCCCCTACTTTCGGTGAGGCAAAAAATTCCTGGCTTACCGGTACAGCGGCCTGGACTTTTGTAAATATTTCTCAGGCAATCCTTGGGATTAAACCTGATTATAATGGCCTGATGATAGACCCCTGTCTGCCCGGCAGCTGGACCGGTTACAAAGTAGAAAGGGTATTCAGGGGAACCAGATACAAAATTGAAATTAAAAAACAAAAAGGAGTTTCCAGGGGAACACTCAGGGTAATCCTGGATAATAAAGAGCTTGAATCGAATACAATACCTATTTTAAAAGATAACAGAACCCACCATGTAGAAGTATATATTGAATAGGCTCTGCTGATTTTTTTGCACTATAAGTAAATATTATGACTGTTTTGACCATATATTCACCAGAAGAATAGTAATCGATATCCGTGTGTAATATTTTTGAAATTGGTATAAATTTAAAACCGTGTGGTATCAGATAAAGGAGGAGTGGTGAAAATATACAGCCTGAACGGTAAGTGGAAGATGAAAGATACCAGAAGAAAACGCTGGATTAGCGCTCAGGTACCGGGTTCTGTTTTTACGGATTTATTAAGAGAGGGTTTGATGGAAGACCCATTTTATAGAGATAACGAAGATAGGACCCTCGCACTTTCGTATAATGACTATGAGTATACCAGGGATTTTAATATTTCCGGTGATTTATTAAAGCATGACAGGATATTTCTATGCTGTGAGGGGCTGGATACCCTTACAGAAATCAGGATAAACGGCAATCTGATAACCCGAACCAATAATATGCACCGTAGTTATGAGTTTGATGTAAAGAAAGTACTGAGAGAGGGCAGCAATAATATCCATATTCTCCTTTTTTCTCCCACCCGTTTTATTGAAAGAAAACAAAAAGAAAATCCCCTGTGGAAAAGGATAAATGATATAGTCCTGCCTGGATTTTATCACCTCCGTAAGGCCCATTGTATGTTTGGCTGGGATTGGGGACCAAAGATTCCCGATTCGGGCATATGGAGAAATATCAGCTTAAAGTTCTTAGATGACGCACGTCTGGGTAATATATATATCAGTCAAAATCATCAGGCAAATAGGGTTAAGCTGGATATTAAAATAGATTTTGAGGTCTGGAGTCAGGGGGAGTTTAATCTGGAAGTTACGGTTATGCCACCTGGTGGAAAAAGGATATGCAAGGCTAAAAAGCTCAATTGTTTAAAAGATTACTGCACTATTCCGGTTGAGGTTAGCGATCCCCGGCTCTGGTGGCCCAATGGCTGCGGAAAACAATATCTTTATAAAATTTTAGTGAGCTTAAAGAAGAATAACGGGGTACTGGAATCAAGAGAATTTAAAACAGGCTTGAGGAAATTAGGCATAAGGCAGGAATATGACAGGTGGGGCAGATCATTTGAATTTGAAATAAATGGCATACCCATTTTTGCCAGGGGAGCAGATTATATAATAGAGGACAATCTGATGTCCAGATACTCGTACAAACGTACCGAGAACCTGATAAAAGATTGTGCGGAAGCTAATTTTAACTGTATTCGCGTATGGGGCGGAGGCATATATCCCGATGATGATTTCTTTAACCTGTGCGACCAATATGGCATTATCGTATGGCAGGATTTTATGTTCTCATGTTCCATATATCCCGTAGATAAAGAATTCATCGGAAATGTAGAACAGGAATTGGAATGCAATATTAAAAGAATCAGAAACCATCCCAGTCTGGGCCTGTGGTGCGGAAACAACGAAGTGGAATGGATAATAGATATGATTGATAAGCAATCATTTATCGGTGAGCCGATACGTAAAGATATGCTGCCGCTTCCCATGAAAATGATTAAGAAAATGTATTCCCGATTATTTGAGGACATAATTCCAAAAGCAGTGAAAAAATACGACCCGGATAGATTTTACTGGCCCTCATCACCATCGTCTGGTGGAAAATTTGATAATCCAAATGAGGAAAACAGGGGAGATGTCCACTGCTGGGATGTATGGCATGGTCTGAAACCTTTTAGCTATTACAGCCGGTATTATTTTCGTTTTACTTCGGAATACGGCTTCCAATCTTTTCCGGGAATAAAAACCGTAGAGAGTTTTACGGTGCCTGAGGACAGGAATATATTTTCATATATAATGGAAAAGCATCAGAAGAACGCATCGGCAAATGGTAAAATATTAAATTATCTTTCTGAAACATTCAAATATCCAAAAGATTTTGAATCTCTGCTTTATACATCCCAGCTCCTGCAGGCAGAAGCCATAAAGTATGGTGTGGAACATTGGAGAAGGAACCGGGGCCGATGTATGGGTTCTATTTACTGGCAGCTTAATGACTGTTGGCCTACGGCATCATGGTCCAGTATTGACTATTATGGACGCTGGAAAGCCCTGCATTATTACGCGAAACGATTTTATGCGCCTGTTTTGATATCAGCAGTTAATGAAGACACAAAAGTAAATATTTATGTTGTCAACGATACTATGGAAAGCATAAAAGGAGTAATTGAATGGAGGCTTATTAATAATGAAAGGGGAGTCATGCGTAAAAACAAACAAAATACCGCAGTGGACTCAATGAAAGCTGAGGATTGTATAAGTCTGGATCTAAAAGATATGATAAATAAAAACAACATAAGGAATATTTATCTTGAATTTTCATTTAATACCGGAGGCCGGGATGCAAGCAGCGGATCATTGCTGTTTGTAAAGCCAAAACATTTTAATTTTTTAAATCCTGATATAAAAGCGACTATAAATGAGATAGGGGACCGCTTTATTATAACCTTGGACAGCAGAACTTATGCAAAATCTGTTGAGCTTGACTTAAAGAAGACGGACTGCAAATTCAGCGATAATTATTTTGATCTTTCAGCAGGTAATACAAAAGAAGTCATAATAGATAAATCCAGCATGTCGGGCAAATTAAATCTCGGCCAGGTAAGAAGCCAGCTAAAAATACGCAGTATATATGATATTGAAGAACGATAAAAGTTTTTACTTCTGGTAATGTTTTTTATTTTTATTTATTTAATAATTTAAAATAAAGTGTTTATCTTTTAAGAGTCCAGGTAAATAAAAGGAGGGAACAATCATGAAGTATGGTTATTTTGACAACGGGAATAAAGAGTATGTAGTTACCAATCCAAGGACACCGGTCAAATGGATCAACTATATCGGGACTCTTGATTTCGGTGGTTTTGTGGATCATACCGGCGGTGCTTTAATATGTAAAGGAGATCCTTCTCTAAACCGTATTGTGAAATATATTCAGCAGATGCCCTCATCGGAATTTAAGGGTGAGACCCTGTATCTCCGGTTCAAGCAGCGGGAAGGGTATAAAATTTTTTCTCCTTTTTTTGTGCCTACGCTGGATCCATATGACCTTTATGAATGCCATATCGGCCTGGGATATAGTCGTATAGTCTCAGAATTTTTTGGGATCAGGACAGAATGCACCATATTTGTTCCCGTAAACGAGATAAGAGAAATTCGTGAAGTAAGGATCACCAATAAAACCGGTAAAGATATAGAAATAGATGCAGTAAGTATAGTGGAGTATACGCACTTTGATGCCATGAAGCAGTTTAATAATGCTGACTGGGTCCCCCAGACTATGCAGTCGCGCTGTATCAGGGAAAATAACGGGCTGTTGACTCTGATTCAATATGCTTTCATGCGCAGAGAGACTAATGTTAATTTTTTTACTTCAAATCTCCCAATTTCTTCTTTCGAATCCGACAGAAAGCGGTTTTTGGGCGATAATGAATACGGAACCTGGTCAAATCCGCTCTCGCTTCAAAGTGAGGAGCTGGGTAATTATGAAGCAAACCGTGGTGATAATATAGGTGCCCTGCTGCATCATCTGGGAAGTATTAAATCAGGAGAGACAAAGATCTTTATTACACAGCTGGGCCAGGAACAGAGTTTTGAAAAAGCAAGGCCCGGAATTGATAAATACAGAAAACCGGAATCGATTAAGGAAGCGCTGGATGAAATGGGTGATTTCTGGAGTGAATTTTTATCAAGGATGCAGGTGGAAACGCCTGATCCTAATATAGACAGTATGCTTAATGTCCATAATCCCAGGCAGTGCTTTATTACCAAGAACTGGTCACGTTATCTTTCATATTACCAGCTGGGGATAGGTACCAGGGGTATCGGTTTCCGTGATAGTTCCCAGGATGTGATGGGAGTGATTGACCGTATACCGGAAGAATCTAAAAAACTGCTAAAACAGCTGATGATGGTTCAGAGAAAAAACGGCAGCGCAATGCACAGTTTTAATCCATTAAGCATGGAAGCCTCAAAAGGAGAAGCAGAAGACTGGCCGGACCGCCCAAAATATTATGGCGATGATCATTTGTGGATCATACTGGCTGTAACTGTATATTTAAAAGAAACCGGGGACATGAAATTTCTGGAAGAAATAATTCCATACTACAAAGACAGTAAAGATGAACGGTCCCGGGAGAGCGGAACGGTTCTGGATCATATGAAACGTGCTTTAAACTTTACCGGCAATGATAAGGGCATGCACGGTCTGCCGCATCTTGGCTTTGCTGATTGGAACGATACGGTAAATCTCAGGACCGGGGCAGAGTCCCTGTTTAATACCCATCTTTACGGAAAGGGTTTGCTGGAGATGATTGAACTCTGTAATTATCTGAGAGATGCTGCAGCAGCCAAAGCTTACCGGATTGAATATAATAAGCTGAAAGAGACTTTTAATCAAACATGCTGGGATGGGGAGTGGTATGTCCGTTATTTTGACTCTGACGGGACTCCGCTGGGTTCACATAAAAATGAGCACGGGAAAATATATCTCAATGCCCAGTCGTGGTCTTTGATATCGGGAATGGCTTTACCTGATAGGGCAGAGAAAGCTCTGGATTCGCTAAACAAGCTTCTGAATACCTCCAAAGGAATTAAAGTCAGCTGGCCCGGTTTTGATGGTTATGACCGGACCAGGGGCGGTATTACTACCTTTCCTCCGGGAACAAAGGAAAATGGCGGCATCTTTCTGCACACCAATCCCTGGGTGATAATTGCAGAGACCATGGTAGGTAATGGGGATCTTGCTTACCAGTACTACAATCAAATAAATCCAGCGGCCAAGAATGATATTGCAGATGAATATGAATGTGAACCATATGTTTATGCCCAGAATATACTAAGCAATGAACATCCTCAATTTGGTCTTGGCCGGAACAGCTGGCTCACAGGAACAGCTTCGTGGATGTATCAGGCTGGTACCGGATTTATACTGGGGATAAGGCCGTGTTATGAGGGTCTTACAGTTGATCCGTGTATTCCTAAAAAATGGGACGGTTTCAAAGCCGTACGTAAGTACAGAAATGCGATATATGATATTGAGGTCAAAAACCCCGGGCATATTAATAAGGGAATATCCCGGTTCAAAGTAGATGGCAGAGAAATAAAGGGCAATACAGCTCCCGTGTTCGGGGATAATAAAAACCACTTGATAGAAGTGATTATGGGTTAGTATTTTTTTAAGTAGTTATTTTTTTTTAAAACAGTCACACGCCACAAAATGGTCGCTTTCCACCTCTACAAGCCCGGGCATTTTTTGACTGCAGCTTTTTTTCCTGTCTGCAGCCTTGCATCTTTCATAATATACGCAGCCAGTGGAGACTTCAGCTTTCTTTCCTTTTAACTCTATCTTTACCTCTTCCCATTTTTTATCCAGTCGCGGAACAGAAGCCATTAACATTTTTGTATATGGATGAAGCGGGCTATAATATATTTTATCTGTCGAGCCCATTTCCACAATAAATCCTCTGTACAGAATTATCGCCCTTTCACTTATGTAATAGCCAAGGGAGAGATCATGAGTTATGAAGAGTATGGACAGGCCGCGTGATTTTAAGTCTACCAGTAAGTTTAGAACATCAACACGGGTGGACGCATCAAGCATGCTTATGATTTCATCTGCCACCAGAAATTGGATATCAAGCAGTAGTGCGCGTGCTATAAGAAAACGCTGAAGTTGCCCACCGCTTAACTGGTGTGGAAATTTATTTAAAACCTGATCAGGATTAAGGCCCACGTCTCTTAGTGATTTATTAATCTTATCTTTCCACTTGTGGTCTTCAATTTTTGGAAAAAACTCCTGTCTGATTATGTTAAATATTCTATCAGCCTTAAAGATAGGGTTGTAGGAACTAAATGGATCCTGGAAAACGCCCTGCACATCACGGTAGTAATTTTTTAAATTTTTTCCTTTAAGGGTGGAAACGTCAATTCCGTTAAAATCGATCTTTCCGGAGGTTATGCTAATAAGATGCAGAATCATTTTTCCTATTGTGCTTTTTCCACTTCCGCTTTCTCCGATCAGTGAGACGACTTCTCCTTTCTTTACATTGAAGCTGACATCAACTACTGCAGGGAGCAGTTTTCCTCCAAATGTCCCGGTCTTATAGGTTTTTGTTAATTTATCAAGCTTAAGCATTCTTTCTATACTCCTTCCAACAAGCAACAAAGTGATCTTTTTCAATTTCAATGAAAGGTGGTTCTTCTATGCATTTATCAAATGCAACGGGGCACCTGTCTCTGAAGCGGCACCCTATAGGCGGCTTAAGAAGCATCGGCGTATTTCCCGGAATGCCAATCAGTTTTTTTTCAGAATATTTTACCCCAACTTTTGGAAGCGATGAAATCAGAAGTTTTGTATACGGATGCCGCGGGGAATGAATTATTACCCGGGTAGAAGCTTTTTCGGCAAGTTTTCCCGCATACATTACCAGTATGCTGTCCGCAATCTGGTATAAGATTGAAATATCATGGGTAATAACTATCATACTTTTTACATATTCCCGGTTGCGGAATTCTACAAGCATATCTGCTACAGCTTTTTGCGTAGAGACATCGAGTGCCGAAGTAATCTCATCGGCTATAAGCAGCGAAGGATTCAGTAAGGTAGACAGAACCAGTACCATTCTCTGTTTCATACCGCCTGAAAGTTCTATAGGGTACATATTCAATATATTATGGGTCAATTCAACCAGATCAAGTCTCCTTTCCAATTCTTGTTTGGTTTTTCTGTAGCTGACCTTTTTGGAATCGAGGAGTTCAGATATCATTTTTCCTATTTTTCGTGTGGGATTCATGGCGTTCATGGCATACTGAGGTATGATGGAAACTTTTTTAAATCTGTATTTATCCATTTTTTTCATATCCCAGATAGGCAGCTTTTCATTATCCAGTTCCACGCTGCCTTCTATAAATTTCATCGGCGGGCTCAGGTAGATAATGCTATTGCCCAGTGTTGTTTTTCCGCAGCCCGATTCGCCGGCCAGGCCCATAATCTCTCCATCCCTGATATCGAATGTTGCATCATCCAGTGCTTTGACATCACCCCTTAGGGTTTGGTAGTAGACTCTAAGATTATTTATTTGCAAACTCATTTTCTCACATCTCCCTCAGTTTGGGGTTGAAAACTTCATCCAATCCAACGTTCATAATATATAAAGATCCCACTATGGCCATTATGGCAAAACCTGGCGGAACGAACCACCACCATGAACCAAACTGAAGGGCACCCCAGAGTACTGCATAGTTCATCATAAGGCCGAGTGAAATTCCTTGCGTTGGGCCAAGCCCAATAAAATCCAGTGTGGCAGCAAAGAGTATCGCACCCCCAAACTGGAGGATTAATGCCATTAGCAGATATGACATCATATTAGGCGCAATTTCTGTAAAAATAATTTTTAAAGGTTTCATTCCGCTCATCCTGGCCATGTCAACAAACTCTCTGGAACGTAATGAAAATGTCTGGGCCCTGACTGCCCTGGCCGTCCAGGTCCAGTTGATAAGACCAATAAGAACACTCTCCATAAGAATACCCCTGACATCAAGATATGCTGCTATAATGAGAAGTACAGCAAATGCGGGAATTACAAGAACAATATTGGTCAGCATATTCAATAATTCATCGACAATACCGCCACGATAACCGGCAATAAAGCCCACAAGTAATCCTATAATAGTTGCCAGGCCTCCGCCGATGGCTCCTACAATAAATGTTGCCCTGAGACCATATACAAACTGTGTATAAATATCCTGCCCGAATACTGTAGTCCCAAGCCAGTATTCTGATGATGGCGGACTGGATAGGGAACCTGCAGAGAAAGCATTCAATTCGTAATTTGTAAACAGTGGGCCGATAAGTGTTAGCAAAAGGAATAAAAGAACAATACTTAAACCGACTTTTAGCTTGGTGTTTCTTAAAGCAAAATAAAGAAATTCATTTATTTTTTTTGGTTCTTTAGCAAATACTTTTTCTGTCTTTTCCTTTTTTTCTATCATGATCCTCCGCCCACCATTCCTATACGTGTTCTTGGGTCAATGACGACATAAACAATATCAATAATAAAGTTAGCGATCAGCACCATAATGATGATAAACAGAAAGCATCCCTGAAGAAGAAAATAATCCTGATTTTGAATGGCCGCAAGTAGCAGCCAGCCGATCCCCGGGTATGAAAAAACGACCTCTGTGACTACCTGGCCAGCAACAATTACACCAAGCTGAAGAGCCAGTCCCGTGATCTGAGGAAGTAATGCATTCCTGAATGCATATCTTCTAATCAGGTTTCTTGGTGCTCCCAGTGCTTCCAGGTAATGAGAGTAGTCGGATTCGAGTTCGTAAATAATCATATTTCTCATTCCAATTGCCCAGCCGCCAAAACCCACCAGGAACAGTGAAGTAAAAGGCAGAAACCAGTGCTCTAAAAGACTAAAAATGAAAGTCCAGGAGAGACTTGGTGCCAGATTGAAACCGTACGCGCCTGCAATTGGAAAAACGCCTGCAACTATTCCCAGTGACCAGGCCAGTAGGATCCCCAGCCACATATAGGGGGTTGCGGTAAGAATATAGCCTAACGGCAGTACGGTGTTGTCAAGAATCTTGGTTCGTGCGGCAAAAGCACCGAATTTATTTCCTGCATAAAAGCTCAGCAGAATTGCCGGAACCAGAAGGCATATGGAAAATGGCACCGCTTTCATGAGTATAGCTGCAACCGGCTGCGGGAACCTGAACACACTTATTCCCAGGTCGCCGTGGAAAAGTGCTTTCCAGAAATTAAGGTACTGCTGCCAGGTGGACACATCCAATCCAAAGGCTTTGGTGTAATAAGTATACATCACATCAGCAGCTTCAGCACGCTGTCCGGCTCTTGCCAGTAGATTACGAATCGGATCGCCGGGCATGAATCTTGGGATTGCCCAGTCTATGGTAACTGCAAGAAAAAAGGTAATTGAGTATATTAATATTTTTCTCCCGAAATACCGTCTCAAATTATCTCCTTCTTAAAAAGAAAGTTATAAAAATACCGCCCCTCCTTCCAAGTTTAATGGAGGGGCGGTGATTGTCGGACTATAACTATTCCGCCACGGCTAGATTTTAGTAGTTAACGTACTTAGACAAGCCCGGAAGGAGACCAGTCGGATCGGCAGCTTTTACCAGATTGGCATAAGCTATGTTAACAATATCATCTGTATTGATAGCAAAAGCCAATGCTCTTCTGAAAGCCGGATCATCCATAGGTGGCTTTGTCGTATTCAAGAACAAGATAGCCGTATTAGCTGAAAGCATATACGGCGCTTCGGCATAATAAGTCTTAACGTAACCCTTATCTACCAGTTCCGCAACACCTGGGAGGAAATTATTGGACATATCTACTTCACCTTTAAGAATCGAACCCAGTGCAACGTTATTGCTGGAGAAACGAATGTCAACTATATATTTGGGAGCAACTTCAATTCCGAGTGCATCTATTGCCCACCAATTATCATTCTTTTCCCATACGTTTCTGTCTTCACCAGCAGATACCCACTTGTAGGCACCTGAACCAATTGGATCATCGTTGATTCCTGTAGTTATTTCTTCCTCAGTTCTGGTTGACCAGATATGCTCAGGAACTATGAAGATATTGTACAGATTGTTTGAAAATTCCTGGTACAGAGGATCTGTGAAATTTAACTGCAGTGTGTTGTCATCAACCAGGTCGATGCTATCCAGATAATTCCACATAGGAGCGAACCAGACTGCAGGATACTGCTGACCAAGTTCAAAGGTGAACTTGACATCATTTGCATCCAGTGTCTGACCGTCAGTCCAAGTGATGCCTTCTCTTATCTTGAGTTCATATGTGACATCATCAGTCCATTCTCCGCTCTCTGCCAGCCAGGGTGTCATCACATCGGCTATTGGGTCATACAAATACAGTGATTCGTACAGGAGTCCGATTGTTCCCGTTGAATTTGCTTTGGTTCCAGGTAAAAATGGATTTAAGTCTGAAAATGCACCCCAGGCTGCTCCGCTGATATAAAGGGTCTCATTTCTGGGATAAGTACCTGTTCCAGGCTCAACACCTTCTTGCAATTCTAATGTAGTAAGTGTCATCAGACCGCCCAACTGCCAGTATCCTGACCAGGATGTAGGCAGGGTATTAGGAGTATCAGCTGCATCTGACGGCCAGTTGCCCCACACCGAATCATTGAACTGTGACCATAAACCGTTATACCACAGCGGGATAGCGGGCATTTCTGTCAGTGAAATAGTTTGAATGTCACCACAGATATCCTGCATACCTGCAACGTCATCTGATGAAACTGCGGCAAGAGTATCTGTAAGATCAAACAATTCCTGACTATCATACCTGCCGAAGTTACCGGATTGCATCATATCCTGAATAGGATGGTTATAAACAAGATTGTAATAGGTCCATGGGGTATTACTCATTGCAGCCCAGTTGTTTAGTGTAGAATCGAATGTACCATCCATGAGCCCAGTGTTCCAGGCACCATAATCCGGGGTTGCATCTACAAGGTTGATACCTGCTTCCATGGCACTGCTGCTTATAACATCTATTGCTGCCATCCAGTCTGTCCAACCAGTCGGACAGGTTACTTCCAGTGCTATAGGAGTACCATCAGGCATTTCTACTAATCCGTCGCCGTCAACATCAACATAACCAGCATCGGCAAGAATGGTAGCTGCAATATTCGGATCATAAGAAAATCCTAATGGAACTTCTGTTGCTGCTGCTTCTTCAGCAACTTCTTCCTCTGCTACTGCTTCTTCTTCCTCTGTTGCAACTTCTTCTTCCTCTGCAGCTTCTTCCTTGCAACCTGCTAGAGAAAACACTGCAACCATTGAAATACTTAACAGCAGCACTATTATCCATAATAATGATTTTTTCACTCTCTAACCTCCTTTTAAGGTTTTTATTAACAATTAGTCTCTACAAAGACTTACCTGAGATTTGTTAGTATTAAGATTTAAAATATTAAATCATATCATACTCCAACAAACCTCATTTTTTTAACAATAATTAACCTCCCTTCTAATTAATATATCTTATATTTCACTTATAAGAATTATATATTCCAGTTAATTTAATGTTTTGTTATTTTCTCTTTTATTATATTTAGAAAAAAAATATCTATTTCAAAATCTAGTTTACCAATATTTTAGTCGATTTTCTCTCTATCAGTTCCGTAGGAACAATATAAAACTTAGAAGATTTAATACCGTTCTCAATAAAATCTATCAGATTTCTGGTGGCAACTAATGCCATCTTCAGAATAGAACTCCTGATAGTTGTTAGTGAAGGTAAAATATAACTAGCGATTTCGGTATCATCATATCCAATAATTGAAATATCATCAGGGGTTCTAAGTTTCATCTCATTTATAGCCTTAATAGCGCCAATCGCCATAGCATCATTTGAAGAAAAGATGCCGGTTATATTATTTTTATTTTTACCGGTTAAAAGTTTTTTAGCGCACCTGTAGCCGCTATCTTCAGTGAAATCTCCATTGACTATGTAGTTTTTTCTAATTCTTAGTCCTGTTTCATTCATTTTTCTTTTATACCCTTTAAGCCTTTCGGATCCGGATAGCTTTTTTATGTCCCCGCAAATATGTGCTATATTTCGATGTCCGTACTTGACTAGATGTTCTGTGGCTGTATAAGCACCTTCTAAATTATTGGAATTAACTATAATATAATTTCCTTTTACCTTATTCTGGTACTTTGGATCCTGGTCCATTATTACCAATTTATATCCAGACTCTACTAGATCTAAAATTTCGGGGGGATTTTTATATGCTCCGACAAAGATACCCCCTGATAAAGTTCTGTTATGAAAGAGCTCTTTTGTTTTTTTAAAATCACTATTCTTATCAATTATTGAAACCAGTACGTTATATCCTAGTTTATCAGCGCAATCTATAACAGCTCCTGTAAAAGGGGAAAAATATGTATTTTGGAAAACATTAAACTTTTCGTTTTTGTGGTCAACATTTATTATAAATACTCCTATTACTTTGTTGTGTTTACCTGCAAGTGTTCTTGCCGGACCGTGCGGCACATAACCATATTTTTCAATAATCTTATTTACTTTTTCTTTTGTTTTAGCTGATACATTAGGATATTTATTGACTACCCTGGATACGGTACTTCTCGAAAACCCTGCTAATTTGGCTATATCTTTACTATACACATTATTCTATCTAGTCGTTTTATTATTTATAAACGCGCGTGTAAGCGCGTGTGCATATATTTTATAACAGAAATTTTAATATAGTCAAGTATTTTCTAGCCTCTCCTTTTATTGTTTATAAAGATGTGGATTGGAACTGGCAGTTAAATTGCAGCAAAACAAATTAGAATTGAAAACCAAGAATATAAGAAAGTTAAAATTTAATTTTTTATGGTTTTATTTTAGTAAATTTTCGTTTATTAAAGAATAAATCACAACAATCATACTATATATTGTGCTTTACTTTTTCTTTTTATAAAATTAAACAAGATATAAACAGCTCAATCAATGACAGTAAAGCATATAGCAATTTAACTTGATTTGTTTTTGTTGAGAGTGAATTAAAAGTATAAAAAAAGATTACCTGCATGAAATTTATATCCGGAGTAAAACATTGGGTTCATTACTATTTAATGAAAGGGTTATTGCCTAGAGGTGCAAAGAAGTATAAGATTTAAATGGTATAATTGATTGTTGGATACATTTTGAATAAAAATATATTTGAAAGGAAAGATAATGGCGGGAAACATTAATGAGACAGTAATAGTTCAGATTTCTGATATCCATGTGGGTGAGAAACATTTTGTACCCAGTCTTCTTACAAGGTGTATCGATGAGATAAATGAACTCAGTCCCGATATAGTAATTATAACCGGTGATCTGACTGCCAATGGTTTTAGGATGGAATATGATACTGTAAAGAACTATCTTTCTCCAATAAAATGTAAGAATTTACTTATTCAATTAGGAAACCATGATTCAAGAAATGTAGGTTACATGCATTTCGAGGATATTTTTGGCAGCAGGTATATTTCATTTACCGGTAAAAAAGTAACAATCGTTGCGGCTGATTCAAGTGAGCCGGATCTTGATAATGGACAAATCGGCAGGGAGCACTATAGCTGGATTAAAGAAGAATTCGGTAAACATGATAATGAAAATTTTAAAATATTTGCAATGCATCATCATCTGATATCGGTCCCCAACACCGGCAGGGAGAGAAATATTGTAAATGATGCCGGTGACGTGCTGGAAACGGTTGTTGATGCCGGTGTAGATATGGTACTGTGCGGGCATAAACACGTACCGTATTTATGGAGAGTGGAAGATCTTCTGGTGGTTACTGCCGGAACGGTCTCTTGCCTCAGATTAAGGGGGAAAATTGAACCAAGTTATAATATCATATATATCAGAGAAAAAGAAATTGATATTTACAGGAGATCTCCTTTCGATAAAATCGAAAAAATTATAGGTGTAAAAAGAAAAGAAAAGAAGAGGAAACTCTGTGATAAATTTATTAAAGAAAAAAAGCAATAAGGATAAAAGTCTGATTGTATTGATTGACGGCGAACACTATCCACAGGTAACTTATGATGCGGTGGCCATGTTAAAAAGAATCTACCCGGGCAGCTTCAGGGGTATTATTTTCCTGGGCGGTACCGAGAAGCTGGTGGTAGATAATATTGAGGGGTTTTTTGGTGAAGAGATTTACAGGATTAAGAATCTTGATGCAGATTTTCAGGAAGCACTCAGACATTTTAAACCGGACATTGTTTATGACCTAAGCGATGAGCCGGTTGTAAATTATACAGTAAGGATGAAGATAGCTTCTTATTGCCTTGCCCATAAGTGCAGCTATATGGGGCCAGATTTCTTGTTTTCCTATGAAAAGAAGGATATCCGTTGCAGTAAGCCCACGCTGTCCATTATAGGTACGGGGAAGAGGATTGGTAAAACTGCAATTGGTTCTTATATATCTAAAATATATACAGGAAGAGGTATTAAAGTATGTGTTATTGCCATGGGCAGGGGAGGGCCCCGGAAGCCCCAAATCTTAAGAGGTGATAAAATAAATATAACTCCGGAATATCTTTTAGAGATTAACAATAGGGGAATGCATGCAAGTTCGGATTATATAGAAGACGCCCTTATGGGAAAAGTAACCACAGTCGGCTGCAGAAGATGCGGCGGAGGTTTCGGTGGAAAAATTTTTATGTCCAATATAAAAGAAGGTATAGCCGTTGCTGAAAAATTAAATCCTGACCTGATAATAATAGAGGGAAGCGGTGCTTCTGTCCCGGATGTAGAAACCGATAAAACCATATGTATAATAGGCGCAGGGCAGAGCTGGGAGAATATAATAGGCTATTTAGGAATCTATAGGATTCTATCTGCTGATTTGATAATCATTACCATGTGTGAAGAGCCCATTGCTGACCCCCAAAAAATATCATTTTTAGAAAAGGAAATTATACTGATAAATTCGGGAGCAAAGATTATAAAAACAATTTTTAGACCTGAGCCTTTGTCTGATATCAGTGGCAAAAAAATATTCCTGGCCATGACTGCCAGTAAAGTTATAGGGCCAAAAATTAAAGATTATATAGAGAGAAAATATAATTGCGAGATCAGGCAGGTGAGTTTCAATCTTTCCAACAGAAAGGAGCTAGAAAGAGAACTTGAAAGATGCGACAATTATAATACTATAATGACGGAATTAAAGGCGGCCTCAGTAGATATCTTAACTAAGTATGCCTTGAGTCATAATAAAGAAATAGTATATATTAATAATACACCGGTTGTATCAGGCGGAGAAGAAATTTTAAACAATCAATTGGAAAAGATTTTTTCAAAGAAAAGAGTTTAACATGAATTTAAAAAACAGGGATGAAATAGGTCCGGGAGTAACAGTAATTTCAGATAAAAAGGGAGGTTTGCCATTTTCTAAAGGAATACTTGCTTCTTCTATTTCGGTAACCGGTCTGGATATACTGACTGCTCATAAAATTGCGCTTCAGATTCAGGATTATTTTCTGGACAATAAAATCTATTATCTATCTCTTGACGAGTTAAGATCGCTGGCTTTTAGATTTATAAAAGATGAGGTTAGCCTGGAATACGCAGAGAGATACTTGATCTGGCAGTCGGTGGGTAAACTTGAGAAGCCGATTATTATTCTTATAGGAGGAGCAACCGGTGTGGGAAAATCAACCATTGCTACCATACTGGCCAATAGGTTAAATATAAACAGGGTAGCTTCAACGGATGCCATAAGAGAGGTTATGAGGGCTTCGGTTTCCGAAAAGTTAATCAGGCCCCTTAGAGGTTCTTCCTATAATGCTTATGAGAATCTAACTCTGCCACCCTCGGGAGTAGAACCGGTTATTCTGGGATTCAGGGAGCAGGTGCTGGCTGTAAATGTAGGTATAGAAGCAATAGTTAAAAGGAATATTTTGGAAAAAACGGATGCAGTTATAGAGGGAGCGCATGTAGTGCCGGGTTATCTCAATAATATTGATGAGTATTCATCAAAAGCTATAGTCCAGCAGATAGTTATATCAGTGCCGGATAAGGAAGTGCATAAGGAACACTTCACCAAAAGGACTGTTGAGACTCAGGGTTCAAGACCAATAAAAAAGTATTTAGAACATCTGGATAAAATTCTGATAATTCAGGATTATATCGAGAAGCTGGCAAGAGAAAAGAATGTCAAAATCATTGAAAACTATAATCTTGACAGTGTAGTAAATGAAATACTTGAATTAATATTTAAGAGAGTAAAAGGCGAATTCAGTAAAGTAGGAGCGGAATATTCGAAATAAAAGGATTCAATTAGAAATGTAAAAATTTTCAGCGGTTTTCTTATCATTATTCAGAAAAACTGTTACAGTATAGTTTCCGCTGGAGTAAACATTATCTTTTTTGACCAATGAGACAATGATTTTACCCGAACCTTTCTTCTCCGGACTGATAATATTTTCTTGAATTATTCTACCGGAGCTATTTTCTTTTTTTTCCCACTGCACATGTATTTCATCTTCGGTGGTAAGGTATTTAACTGTCATAATAAGGTAAATATCCGTATGAGGACTGTTAAAATAAAAACCATTGTTTTGCTCCGGCTTTAGTTCTTCAATATTAGAATTTTTATCAGAACTTAAATAGATATTTTCAATGTCCGGTTTTGTCTTAAGGGCAGTTATTAAAATTATTACCAGTATTGCAGTAATAACAATTATAATGATTATATTTCTTTTATTCATCTGAATATTACAATACAAGATTTAGTAGTCTCTGGTTATTATAAAAGTTATTTTTAACCTTGGCTATGAGTTATTCAAAATATTTGACTAAAATCTTCAATTGATATATATTTTCTAAATGTTTTTAAGGAGGTAACAGGTTTATGCCTATATACAGCTATAGATGCAGGAAGTGCGGCAAAACTTTTGATAAATTTCAAAAAGTAAACGGAAACGGTAATACAAAATGTATTTATTGTAATTCCGAAACTCACAGAATATATTCACCTGCGGGTATTATTTTTAAAGGATCTGGATTCTACAGCACGGATTATAAATTAAGCTCTAAAAGTCCGGGCAGCAATACCAGTATTTCAAGGAATAAAGAGAATAATAATAAAGAGCTAAATAAAAAGCCTAAAAACGAATCTTCAGGTGAAAAGATGGCCAGTTCCGTGTCTGATAAAAAATAAGCGGAGACCGGCACCATGGATATCAGAGTGTCCTCCATTAACTTTATAATCTACTGCTGACTGTTATAACTATGATTTTCTTATTAATTACATCCATATTATTAATATGGCTGCATGCATACAATTTAAAATTTATGATAAAAACCGGCAATGATCCCGGCAGCATTCAAGATATAAAAAAGCTTGACCATATGCCGGAGGTAGAAAAAAATATTTCATTTAAATCTTTTTCTTTAATATTATCACTGGCTGTAATAATGGTAATAAATTTAATGGAAATAGGTTATTTTATTTACAGCAATTACTTTTTTAATGATTTGATTGTGACAATTGGAAGCGCAGTTCTTGTTGGATATACTTTATATTCTGTGGTAAAATTTTTCTCAAAGATTAGAAATTTTATGAGTAAGCCTTTCAATTATTTAATGAGTAGAAATAAGGGTTTGGAGAGTGTTTTAAATTATATTATCGTTCCCCTGGAAATTGTTTTTTGTTCTTATATAATTATAAAAATCTTTATTAAATTTATAATTTTGGGTTAGATTAAATATGAGAAGGAAAAAAATATTTATAATTTATATAACTATCTGTTTTCTGCTTGTATCCGTAATTAATGTTTCATGTTTTATTTTCGGCAGCGGCCAGAAACTCGAACCTGTTAAAAGTATTGAGAATGCGGCAGAAACAGCAGGTAATTCGGAAACTGATATAGATACCCTGATGGAGAATGAGGAATTTATAGAAACCTTTAATAGTTTCTTTTACCCAGGCTCTACGGTCATTGAAGCAAAACAGGTGCAAGACGATGAAAATTTAATTTTTATTCTGCTTGAATCAACAGAAGTTTTTAAAGATGTAGAAGATTATTATAAACGGAAAAAAATCCAATCAATATGGAGCAGGTCAGAGATTTTTGAAAAAAGTTCGGAAGAGGCCGAAGAAGAATTTCTTGATTCGGGAAATGAAAACATACCTGTTTCTAAATTTACATATTCCAGCACAGAAAAAGACAAGGTTGCCAATATTTTAATCAAGGGCCTGGAAAAATATAGAACACAAATAATGATTATTTACTGGAATCTGCAGTAAGTAGCTAAATGGAAGACCATAAAACCTTAAATTCAAACGTCTATACTGTAAGTGAACTCAATTCAGACATAAGAAAAAATCTTGAATCAAATTATTCGAATATATGGCTTGAAGGAGAAGTCAGTAATTTTTATTTCCACGATAGAAAGCATATGTACTTTGATTTGAAAGATGAAGGATCTAAGATCAAAGTAGTTATGTTCCAATACTACAACAAAGATCTTATTTTTGACATAAAAGAAGGCCTGCATATTTTAATCAATGGTTATGTTTCCGTTTATGAAAAAAGAGGAGACTATCAGATCGTAGCTCTTGATGCCAGGCCCGTAGGGAAGGGTTCGCTGATCCTGGCTTTTGAGCGTTTAAAACAGGAATTAGAGAAAAAGGGATATTTTGATCCTGCACACAAGAAAAAGATTCCTTCCATGCCGGGTAAAATAGGAATAGCCACTTCGGCAGGCGGTGCGGTAATAAGGGATATTATTTCTGTTCTCAAACGAAGATTTAATAATTTCCATCTCGTCTTACGAGACGTCAATGTCCAGGGGATTACTTCAGATGATGAGATCTGTAAAGCGATAGATGATCTGTGTGAGTATGGTGTGGATGTGATCATACTGGCCAGGGGAGGTGGTTCGCTGGAAGATCTATGGGCGTTTAATACCAAAAAAATAGCCGAAAAAATATTTGACTGTTCCATACCCATAATTTCAGCAGTGGGACATGAAACAGATTATACTATCTCGGATTTTGTAGCAGATAAGCGCGCCGCCACTCCTTCAGTTGCAGGACAGGTAGTAATATTGGATAAGACGGCAGAAACGGAAAATCTGAAAGAAATGAGAAAAAAAATTAAGAATTTAGTAAAATCAAAGATATATATATTTAAAAAAGAGGTTAAGTTTTTAATCGACAGGAAGATTTTTGCACAACCAAGGACCATGCTGGATGGATTCGGCCAGGCTGCAGATGAAGCCCGTATAAAGCTTGTGGAAAATATAAAGGAGATCATCGCAGCCAGAATGAGGACGGTGTCAGATTATGCTCGGCTAATAGATAAAAAAGATATGCTTAAAAAGGTTCAAGCCTCCAGGACGGTAATCGGTAATATAAATATCAGGATTAATTCAAGCATCAAAGGTTGTCTTGGTTCCAAGAAAAGTAAATTAAGGCTGATGTTAGGAAAATTGCAGGAAAGAAACCCGGTTGTTATCTTAAACAGGGGTTTTGCTCTTATATATAAAGAGAAGGCAGATGAAAGTATTAAAACCGCAGCAGAGGCAGAAATCAATCAGAAAATTAGAATAATTCTGGGTGATGGAATACTCAAGGCAAGAATATTCGATAAAATATATAAAAAATTGGAGTTGGGGTTAAAGAATGAAAATTGAAAAAATGAGTTTCGAACAGTCTATCGAAAAATTAGAAGAAATTGTAAAAGAACTTGAAAACGAAAATATTTCCCTGGAAGAGTCTATGGAGAAGTTTGAGACGGGTATTAAGCTTTCTTCTAATTGTCTTAAAAAATTAAATGAAGCCGAGGGAAAAATAGAGAAGCTGACCAGGTCCGGTGATGGGAAATTAATTGCCAGTGAACTGGATTTAGGAAAGGGAAATAAATAATATATAAGTAAAATAGCAAGCCGTTAACCGGTTTACCGGTAGGACGGAGTATTTTGATAAAAGCTATATATTGTGTGGTATTTAAATTGAATATATCAGAAGTAGCTATATATAGTTATATATTACTTTTAAATAAACATTAAATCAAATAATCATATTTATCTTCATATCTTTTTAAATAAATAGTTTACAAATTAATAATAGTGTGGTATCTTATTGCTGTGAAGTGGGGAGAAATGGAGAAAAAAGGTTGTAAATCCCTATAAATTAAAAAAAAATGGGGTAAATGGTGTTTTCGGGAACCTATCATAGGACAATTGATAGCAAAGGAAGAATTTTTATTCCTGCTGTATTCAGAGAAGAATTGGTAAAAGGTGTAATGATATCAAAGGGATATGGTTTGAAGTGCCTTTGTTTGTTCTCACAAGAAAAATGGGAGAAAGTAGAAGATAAAATAATCGAAAATAAAATTGCCGAAGGAGATGTTCAAAGATTTAAAAGGTGGTTTTACGCTTCTGCCGTAAAGGATACTGCGGACCAGCAGGGAAGAATAAGAATACCCCAAAACTTAATAGAATTCGCCGGGCTCAAGAAAGATATTGTTATAGTAGGCGTCTCAAAAAGAGCTGAAATATGGGATAAAGAAAACTGGCTGGAATATTATGGTGAAGCGGAATCTAAATATAAGAAAAATACGGATGTATTTGAAAAGTTAGAACTTTAAAGGTGTGTTGCAAATGAGTTTTGAGGGAATTCACATACCTGTTCTTTCAAAGGAGGTTTTATATTATTTAAATTTAAAGCAAGGTGATGTTATCTTTGACGGGACTCTTGGCGGTGCTGGTCATACCATAGAAATAATTAAAGTCATTGCCCCCACAGGCAGAGTAATTGGAGTTGATCTTAATAGTCAGACTTTAAGCACCGCCTCCACCAGGCTAAAAGATTTTTTAAAAAATATAATTTTAATAAATGACAATTTTTCAAATGTCAGAAAAATTTTAGAAAATTTAAATATAAAAAGTTTGGATGGAATATTGCTTGACCTGGGATTATCCTCTTTTCTGATTGAGAAATCAAAAAGAGGGTTTAGTTATCTAAGAGATGAAAAACTGGATATGAGGTTTGGAGATAATAATATAAGTGCATTTAACGTAGTAAATGATTATCCGGAGAGCAGGCTGATAGAGATTTTTCAGGAATATGGAGAAGAGAGATGGTCCAAATTGATTGCCAGAAGAATTAGCGGTTATAGAAAAAACAGGGATATAAAAACTACCGGAGAACTGGTGGAGATAATAAAAAAAGCAGTTCCTAAAGACTCTGGATATTACAAAAGGGGCAATCCGGCAAAGAGAATATTCCAATCGATTAGAATAGAGGTTAATCAGGAATTGGACAGTTTAAAAACAGCAATTGAAGATGGTTTTAAAATGTTAAAAAGCGGAGGAAGAATGGTTGTGATATCTTACCATTCTTTAGAAGACAGAATAGTAAAAAAGACATTTTTAAAATTTGGAGGAGCATGTATTTGTCCGCCGGATCTGCCGGTCTGTGTATGCGGAAGGGAAAAAAGAGCTTTAGTAATTACAAAGAAAGCAGTTAAACCCGGACCCGAAGAAGTCAGATTGAATTCGCGTTCAAAGAGTGCAAGGTTAAGGGCTCTGGAGAAATTATAAATTAATTTATGAATTTATTTTTAAAATGAATCTAGGATTAGCAGAAAAAAAAGAAATTTATAGAAATAAATCTTATCCTTTGCTATATCTGGAGAAGGCATCGGACGAAGATAAGAATACGGAAAATATAGTATATAGCAATAAAGGATTGTTCTATATAATTATAATAGCCATAATTTTTACCTGTCTGGGTATTCTTTTAAATATCGGACTTAAAATACATAATATAAATTATCAAAAAAGCATATATGGAATTAATGAAATGATTTCCCTGGAAGAGGAAAGGAGCGACCGTCTGCTGCTGAAAATATCGGAATTAAAATCACCATCCAGAGTTATTGAGATTGCCGAAAATGATCTGGGCATGAATATGTCCGGCAATTTCCAGATAGTCGAGATTTCGGACAGCGGGCTTAAAAATAACGAAAAAATATATAATTACATATCGAAGGACACAACTGCCATAACTGCAAATTATGATAGCTTTTTAGGAACTATCTACTATGTCCAGGATATAGTGCTGGTAGTATCAGAAAGTGTACTGACATTTTTTATTCCCTAATTTATTATGTATATTTAAAAAATGTTTAGAGATAGAAATAACATCAGGATAAACAGGAAAAGATTATATTTCCTGTTTATTTTATTTTTAATTGCTTTTTTATTGATAATCTATAGGCTGGTCTCTATCCAGTATTTAAATGCTCCAAAGTTTAAGAGTTATGCGGAGTTTCAGCATATAGGTGAATTTGTGTTAAGTTCCAAAAGAGGTAAGATCCTGGACAGGAACGGATCTGAACTGGCAACCAGCCTAAATGAGAGAACTGTATGTGCGAATCCGGGTTTTGTTTTAGATTCAGAGTATGAATCAAAAATCCTTGCGGAAATATTGGAACTGGACAAAGATGAGGTAAAAGAAAAACTGGACAATAAAGAGCTGGGGTTTGTATATATAAAGAGAAAAGTTTCTTTAGAAAAAGCT
>Ga0307419_10000026_pt1 | contig 48405 bp, 41 predicted proteins | sample SalMarWE160230MG_2_FD_202512 | JGI IMG/M metagenome (GOLD analysis project Ga0307419, IMG submission 202512) | Salt marsh sediment microbial communities from the Plum Island Ecosystem LTER, Massachusetts, United States - WE1602-30 | ecosystem: Environmental > Aquatic > Marine > Intertidal zone... | reverse complement strand
TGGGCCGCCGAACCGCGTCCCGGGCGCTCCCGGCATGCCCCTGCGGAACGACCTCCGGCGGGAGGCCGAGCGCGTGCTGGTTCGGACGGGATACACGACGACGCCCGTGAGCGTGCTCCTCGACTCCCTCGGGCGGCCGCGACTCATCCTGCCAGCTCCAGCGGATTCGGGTGACGTGGCGGCTCAGGAGGCGGCGCTCCGCGCCGCGCTGGAAACATGGTGATCGTCCGGGGACTGGGAGAGCCCCGGCATCCGGTCGTCGCCGGATCGGGACCGGAATCGGCCGGCCGGCACGCGGCGGCCGGCGGTGCGCTCCTCCCGATCCTCCTGGCCCTCACCGTGATCGCGGCCGGGGGCTGCCGCCGTTCGGGCGGTGACAGGGACGCGTCGCCGCCCCGGGCGCGACGCAGGCTGCTGGACAGCGTCCGGACGGAGCTCTTCCACGCCGGCGGGCAGCTCGAGGACACGCTCCTCCAGGCGCCCTCCCGCCTGGCCGCCGGCCCGGCCGGCGTGTACGTGGCCGACCCGGTGGCCGGCCGGGTCCTCCGCTACCGGCGCGACGGGAGCCTGGCGTTCACGGTCGGCCGCCGCGGGGGAGGACCGGGCGAGTACCGGAACATCCGCGATGTCGAGGTGGACGCCGACGGCCGGGCCTGGGTCCTGGACCCGCGGGCCGGCCGCGTGACGGTCCTCGACACCGCCGGCCGAATCGTCGCGCAGCTCCCCCTGGACGGAGTGGCGCGCTCGGCCGACAGGATCGTTCCGATCTCCGTGGACTCCGGGGCCATCCTCCTCGTCTTCGATCGGGAACGGCCGTTCGCCCGGATCGCTCCGGACGGAGCTGTCCTGGCGCGGTTCGGGGTCCCGTGGAGCGGCCGCCGCGACCTGAGCCCGCTGGCCTCGCAGATGACGCTGGCGTCCGGCGGCCGAACGAGCTGGGTCGCGGCGTTCGCCATGGGGGACGGCTTTTTCGTCCGGAGCGGAAGCGAGTGGAGCGGGACCCGACACTTCTACGTGGAGCACGTGCGCTTCCCGGCGGTGGAGACGAGGGGCCACCTGTCAGCCGACGGGAGCGGTAAGGTCGAGGAGAGGATCTCGGGCGACACGCCGGTGTTCGCGGCCCGCGCGGCGAGCATCTCGGATGGGCGCCTGTACGTCTTGTTCGGGGGGAGCGGAAAGCGCCGGGAGAGGCTCCTGGACATCTATCGCCTGCCCGGCGGCCGGTACGCCGGCTCGCTGGTCCTGCCGAGCACGACCTTCGAGGTGTCCGTGTGGAGCGACCGCCTCTACACGCTGGATGAGCGGCCGGCGCCCCGGGTGGTGGCGTACCGGCTGCCGGCCGACTCCCGACCCTGAGAGCGGACGGGCCGCGACCGGGCGGCCCGCGCCCACCGGAGGACTCCGATGCTCGAATCGATCGCCGTGGCCCTGTCGGTGTTCGCCTTCGCCGTCCTGGCCGCCCTGGCCAGCGACTGCGCGAGGCGCGAGCCCGCGGGACTTCCGCTCTCGGACCGTCTTCCGCGTGTCGTGGCGGGTCGTCCGCTACGCGTCCTGTGGCTCGCGGCTCTCGGGCTCTCCTTCGTGGCGGGGCTGTACGGACTCACCGTCGTCGAGCACCGGGACGTGCGGGAAGGTCGGGCCGGAGGCGCTCCGGGGACGGAGGTCCGCCGCATCCTGCGGCTCCCGTTCTACGTCCGGGAGGACCGGGTGGCGACCGCGGTCGACGGAAGCTTCCAGGGGTCGAGCCACACGACGCGCGTCCAGCTCCCCTGGGCGTTCCTGGCCGTGGCCGGCCTGTACGTGTGGGGAGTCAGTCCTCCCAGCGGCGGAAGAGCAGGGCCGCGTTGATGCCTCCGAAGCCGAACGAGTTGGAGAGAGCGTACTCGGGCTGAAAGCTCCGCCCCGCCCCGGTGACCAGCTCGAGTCCGACGCACTCCTCATCGGTCTCCTGGAGGTTGAGGGTGGGGGGGAGCCAGTCCCGCTCCAGCACCAGCGAGACGATGGCGGCCTCGATGGCGCCCGAGGCGCCGAGGGCGTGACCGTAGTAGCCCTTGGTGCCGCTCGTGGGCAGGCGGGCGGCGCGCTCGCCGTGCACGCTCCGGATCGCCAGCGCCTCGGTGGAGTCGTTGAGGGGCGTCGAGGAGCCGTGGGCGTTTATGTAATCGACGGCCGAGGGCGGCACGGCGGCATCCTCGAGGGCCAGGCGCATGGCCCGGGCGGCCTGCGAGCCGTCGGGCCGCGGCCGGGTCATGTGGTAGGCATCGTTGGTCGTGCCAAAACCGCACACCTCGGCCCGGATGCGCGCGCCTCGGGCCAGCGCGTGGCCCAGCTCCTCGAGGACCAGGAGCGAGGCGCCCTCGCCCATGACGAAACCGTCCCGGTCCCGGTCGAAGGGCCGCGAGGCGGTCGCCGGCTCGTCATTCCGGGTCGACATGGCCCGCAGGATGGCGAAGGCGCCGAAGGAGAGCGGGGCGAGGGGCGCCTCGGCCCCGCCGCCCAGCGCCACGTCGGCCTCCCCGGAGCGCACCAGGCGGAAGGCCCGTCCCACCCCGATGGCGCCGGAGGCGCAGCTCATGGCGTTGGTGGCGTTCGGTCCCGTGAACCCGAGCTCGATGGCGATGTTGCAGCTCGCCGCGCCCCCGAACACGCTGAGCGCCAGGAGCGGGTTCACTCCGCGCACGCCGGCCTCCAGGTAGGCCGCATGCTGCTCCTCGGCGAACTCGACGCCGCCCAGGGCGCTCCCCATCTGGACGGCCACGCGGTCGGGGTCCTCGCCCCCCGGATCCAGCTCCGCGTCCTCGAGGGCCATGCGGGCGGCGGCCACCGAGAGCGCGCTGTACCGGTCCAGGCGCCGGAGGCGGCGCGGCTCGATCCAGCGGTCGGCGTCGAAGGCGGGGATCTCGGCCGCGATGCGGGTGCGGAACGGGCCGGCGTCGAACCGGGTGACGGGTCCCACGCTGGAGCGCCGGTTGTGAAGACCCGCCCACAGCCCCTCGGCGCCATCGCCGATGGGCGTGACGCACCCGATGCCGGTGACGACCACGCGCCGTCCGGCACGTTCAGCTCGAAGCACGGAGACCTCCATCGGCCACCCGGGCCAGCCCGGACAGGGTACGGTCGGCGATGGCGTGCACGAACCGGGGCCCGATCACGTGACGGGCCGCGAGGCCGCCGACGAGGGGCCACGCCGGTCCGGTCCACGCGTGGACGATCTCGACTCGTGTGCCGCCGGCCACCGGGTCCATGCGCCACTCCACCTCCATGCCGGTGGTGAGGCCCTCCACGTGCCGGTAGCGGATCCTGCGCGCCCCGAAGTCCGTGGTCATCTCGGACACCCACCACACCGGATATCGCAGCGGTCCGAAAGGCCGGGCGGCGGCCATCTCGACCCGGCCGCGGCCTTCCCCATCCCGCCGGTGGAACTCCACCCACCGGTAGTGGGAGAGAAGCTCCGGCCACGCCTCGACGTCCACGGCCAGCTTGAGACAGAGATCCGGGCCCGCCCGGACGATGCGCTCGTTATGCGTGAGCATCGCGGCTCTCCAGCTCCAGGGACCGGGGGACCCCGCCGCCGCGCCGCGCATCGAAGAAGGCGGTCGCCACGCGCCGCGGATCGAGCAGGGCACCGGGTCGGACCAGGTCGCCGGTCACGCCCACGAGCAGAGAGGCCAGGCCGGGCCGGGCCGCCAGGAGGCGCGCGGCCGCGTTGGCCAGGGCCGGGTGACGGATCACCTGGTCCACGAGGCGCTGCACCCGCCGCGAGGGCACGAGGACCCGGGTCAGCTCGCGGCGGTAGGCGCGCCGGCTCTCCCGCTCCGTGGCGGCGGCGGTTCGGCCCGAGGCCTCCAGCGTATCCAGCGCGTGATGCGCCCCGAGGCGCCCGGTGACGAGCGCGCGGTAGATCCCCTGCCCCGTGAACGGGTCGAAGTAGCCCGCGGCGTCGCCGAGCAGGAAAGCCCCGGGCGCCGTGGCCCGGCGGGGACGGAGCTCGAACGGGCCGGTGACCTCGATCTCCCCCTCGCGCCGCGCGCCCTCCAGCCGCGGGCCGAGCCCGTAGGCCTCGAGGCGGCTCGCGAGGAAGGCCTCCCGGTTCTCGGAGATCTCGGGGGCGCGGGCGGCCGGGACCACGACGGTGACGTTCCAGCGTCCCTCACCGATCGGCGCGAAGCCCGCGCACCCCTCCGCCGACAGGCGCATCTCCCCCAGAACGGGCGGACCGCCGGCCGACGGCCCGTCCACGTACCGGGCCACCAGGGCCAGTCGGCGCCGGCGCCCCGCGTGCACGGGGCCCAGCCGCCGGGACACGGTGGAGCGGAGCCCATCGGCGCCGGCGACGAGCCGCGCGCGCTGGGCCGACTCGCGGCCCTCGCCGTCCCGAAGCCGCACGCCGGTCACGCGCTCCCCGTCGCGGAGGAGGTCGACGACCCTCGTCCCCTGCCGGACGGCGGCGCCGGCCAGGAGTGCGGCCTCGAGCAGCGCCGCGTCGAGCTCGCGGCGCGGCATCGCCAGGCCCCGGGCCTTTCTCTGGCCCATGCCCTCCCCGAACCGCCCCTGGAACCAGCGTCCGTCCGGGGCGCGGAGGCGCCAGCCGTCCAGAGCGCCGGCACCGGCGCGGCGCAGGCTCTCCAGGACGCCGAGCTCGGCCAGGAGCGGGTGGGCGCCGGGGCTCACGCAGTCACCACACGGCTTGGAGCGCGGAAACACCCGCTCGTCCACCAGGACCACGTCGGCGCCCCTGCGCGCGAGGCGCGCCGCGAGCGAGCTCCCGGCCGGCCCGGCTCCGACCACCACGACGTCCACGCGGCGCCCCATCACGTCCTCACCGGAGGCTCGGCACGATCCGCTCCGGTGCCCGCGGTCACGCGGCCCGCCCCGCAGCCAGGAGCCGGACCGGACCCGCCCGCTGGATGCCGCCATCGACGCCCGCCGCGCGGAGGAGGGACTCGATCTCCCGGGGAGTGAAGGCGCGGCGTACCGACACCGGGCCGTCCCGGCGGGCGAGATTCGCTCCGTGCCACAGCGCCAGCGCCGCCAGGCGGACCAGGGCCAGCGTGAGCCGGGAGCGCCGGAGGTCGGTCACCAGCCACTGGCCGTCCGAGACGCGGGCGAGCTCGGAGAACAGGCGCACCGCTCGGTCCCGCTCCAGGTGGTGGAGGGTCGTCGAGCTCAGGGCCAGGTCGAAGTAGCCGTCCGCGAACGGGAGTCGCGCGCCGTCCAGGCGGACGAACGTGAACCGAGGCAGCCGGGCTCCCACCTCCTCGCGTGCGATGCGGAGGGTCGTCGCGTGCAGGTCCGCGAGCACGAAGTGCGGCCGCCATCCCCGCGCCCGGAGCCGACGGTCCAGGTGGCGCGGGATGTCGGCGGACCCGGTGCCGACATCCAGGATGTGGATGGCGCCGGGCGGGCGGCCTTCCAGGAACCGGCGCACGCCCCACCACACCAGGCGATGACCGCCGAACAGGCGGTTGGAGAGGGCGATCGAGTGAAGCGCGTCCCGCAGGCGAGACGTGTCGCAGCCCGGGTTGTCCATGAGCTCGGGCAAGTCACCGGGCGAAGCCCGCTCCAGCGGCGACAGCATCGTCCGGCTCCTCTCCACGCGTGGATGACCCGCCGCTCGAAGGCGACGGGCCGGCCTCAGGTCTCGGCTTCGAACAGCTCCGCCAGCCATAGGGCGACGACGCGGAGCTGCTCCTCGTCCTCCGCCTCGAAGGCTCCCGGCCGGTCGCTGTCCAGGTCGATCTGCCCGAAGATCGGGCTCTCCACGTCCCGGCGGATGAGGATCACCAGCTCGCTGCGCGTCTCGATGCTGCACGCCAGGTAGTTGTCGATGGACCGCACGTCGGGGACGTTGACGTCTCTCTGCTCGGCCACGGCCGTGCCGCACACGCCGCTGCCGACCGGGATCCGGTCGTGGTCGGTGGGCCGGCCGATGTAGTCGTGCAGGACCAGGGTGTCTCCCTCGAGCAGGTAGATGCCCACCCAGTCGTAGCGGTCCTCCGCCGCCTCGATCTCGGCCACGGCCAGGCCCAGGAGCTCCTCGCGATCGGCGCCCGACCGGCGCGCCGCCTCGAGGCGGCCCACGATCTCCTCTCCGTTCATCGTGCGTCCTTTGCGTTCGGTTCCCCGGAGGGCGCCGCCGCCGGGGCCATCGACCGCCGGCCATCCACCGAGGCCAGCCCCGGCCCCGCGAAGAGGAGCGCGAGGAGGCCCGCGATCAGCACGGTGCTGAACTCGGCTCCTCCCGTTCCTCCCCCGATCACGTACCAGCCCATCTTCGCGTGCACGAGGACGATGCCCGTCAACATCTCGGCCATGAACAGGAGCGAGACGGGCGTCACCAGGAAGCCCAGGATGAGCGACAGGCCCCCGAACGTCTCGAGCAGGGTGACGAGCCACGCCCACAGGATCGGGACCGGGAAACCCAGCTGGCCGAGAAAGCCGTGGGTGCCGGCGGCACCGTCCAGGAGTTTGGGAAGGCCGTGCGTGACGTACACGACGCCGAGAACGACGCGCAGGATCGCGAGTCCGAGCTGGGGGTTGGGTCCTCGACGCACGGGCCGACCTCCTTCGTCACGTCCGGATGCTCCGACGGGCGACCACGCGGCCGGCGCCTCCCGGCGCGGCCTCCGCTCGGACACGGCCTACACCTCGATGACGCGTCCTCCCTCGTCGCGCCCGGGCGGTCGCTGAGTCCCGGATCGTCCCACGTCACCCTCGGACCCACGCGCGGCTCCCGGACCGAAGGGCCCGGGCCCGCCCCCCATCGGGCCGGTCCCGAACACCCGCACGCTGCCCCGGGCGACGCCGGCCTCGAGACGCCGGCGGAGCGACCGGACCACCACCCGACGCACCGGACGCACCAGGAGCGCGAGGCCCGTGAGGTCGGTGAGGATGCCCGGGGTCACCAGGAGGAGTCCGGCCGCCAGCACCAGGAACGCGTGCAGGAGCTCCTCGCCGGGCACCCGGCCGGCGCCGAGCTCGCCGCGCACCGCGGCCCAGCAGCGAACGCCCTCGCGCCGGGCCAGCCACGCCCCGGCCGCCCCCGTGCCGATCACGAGGGCCAGCGTGGGGAGGAGCCCCACCCAGGCGCCGATCCGGAGGAGGAGCCACAGCTCGACCAGCGGAACGAGGGTGAACAGCAGGAACAGGCGGCCTACCACGTCGACCTCAATAGCCCAGCGCGGCCCGGACCTTCGGGTCGATCCGGTCCGGCGTCCAGAACGGCTTCCACACCAGGTTCACCGTGGCGGCGTCCACCCCCTCCACGTCCCCCGCCGTCCGCTGGGCGCCGGACAGGATCTGGCCGCCGGCCGGACAGCCGGGGCTGGTGAGCGTCATCGTGACGCGGACCGATCCGTCCTCGATTTCCACGTCGTAGACCAGTCCGAGGTCGACGATGTTGATCCCGAGCTCGGGGTCCTTGACGCCGCGGAGCGCCTCGAGAACGCTCACGGCCAGGGGATCGCGGACCGCGGGGGCGCCCTGCGGCCGCTCGGCGGAATCGCCGTCGGCGCCGGAGCCGCCGGTCTTACCCGCACCGGGGCCGCCGCCCACCGGGTCCGTCGGCCGGTCCGTGTCCATCGCGTCGGTCATGTGGCCTCGTCTTCCGTGGTTGGCGCGCCCGCTCGCCGGTCGCGCCGCCTCTCCCACTACCCCGCGATCGTCTGCAGGTCCGCCTCGGGATCCGCGAGGCTCTTCTCGATGGCCTCGAAAGGCGGGCGCTTCCGGACCAGGTCGCGGCATTCCTCCATGGAGGAGGTGTCGTTGACGAGCACGGCCGCGCACAGCCGGCCCTCGTGACCGCAGAACACCAGGCTTCCCCTGGCCCCGAGCTCGCCCCGGACCACGATGTGGTCGGTCAGAGAGGGCCGGCCGAAGACGTTGAAGGAAAGGTCGAAGGCTTCCGAGAAGAAGTACGAGAGATGGTCGTAGGCGACCTCGGCCCCGGCCATGTTGCCGCCCACGACCCGGCCGTGGGCCCGGGCGTGGTCCCAGTGCTCCACCCGCGTCGTGTCCCCGAACACCGGGTCGGGGAAGCGGGCCACGTCGCCCGCCGCGTAGATGTAGCCGTGACTGGTCTCCCCGAACCGGTCCACGATCACGCCGTCGCGCACGGCCAGCCCCGCCTCGGCGGCGAGCTCGGCGGCCGGCAGGATGCCGATGCCGATCACCGCCAGGTCGCACGGCACCTCGCTTCCGTCGTCGAGCACCACCGCCTCCACCCGGTCGCCGCCGCGGAAGCCGCTCACCCCCGCTTCCACGCGGAAGCTCACCCCCCGCTCCTCGAAGTACTCCTGCACGAACTCGGACAGGGTGGGCGGGAGGACGCGCGGCCACGGCCGCTCGCCGATCTCGATCACGGTGGGATGGACGTCGTAGGAGCGGAGCGAGGCGGCCAGCTCCATGCCGATGAAGCCCGCCCCGACCAGCACGGCGGTCTCGGCACGGGTGGCCTCCTCCCGGAGAGCCTCGGCATCCTCGACGGTCCGCAGGGTGTGGACGCCCTCCAGGTCCTCCCCGTCCACGCCCAGGCGGCGCGGGCGGCCGCCGGTGGCCAGCAGGATGCGCTCGGCTTCCCATACCGTCCCGTCCGAGTCGTGCACGCGCCGCTGCCGGGCGTCGAGCCCCGTGGCGCGGAGACCGGTCGCGACCTGCACGCTCATCTCCTCGTACCACGCCTCCGGCCGCACGTGCAGGAGCTCGCGCGAGGCCTCGGGAGTCTGGAGGTATTCCTTCGACAGTGGCGGGCGGTGGTAGGGCGGCTCGCCCTCCTCGCACAACATCACGATGCCGCCGCCCGGATCCTCCTTGCGGATTCCTTGCACGGCGGAGGCGGCGGCGAGTCCGCCGCCCACGATCAGGTAGTCGACTTCATTCATGGTCGGGCTCGATCTCTCCCGGAGTGGACAGTCACGGGTTCACGGCCCGGACCTCGACTTCGCTCAACGTGGCGCGATCGGAGATGCGCACGGCCTCGACGACCGCGTCGGCGACCGTCTCGGGCCGGAGGATTTTCTCGCGGTCCGGGTTCAGTACATCCTGACCCTCGTGGATCGACGTGTCCACCGAGCCGGGGAGGACCGCGAGCACCCGCACCCCCCGCTCCCTGAGGTCGAGCATCATGCATTTGGAGAGGCCGAGGAGGGCGAACTTGGAGGCCACGTAGGCGCCTCCGGCAGCGAAGAAGTTCTTGCTGGCGAGCGAGGCGATGTGGACGATGACGCCGTCGCCGCGCTCGAGCATTTCGGGGAGGAAGGCCCGCGAGCACAGGAACGGGCCGCGTACGTTCGTGGCGAGGACGGCGTCGAGGTCCGCCACGGAGAGCTCGTCCACGGAGCCGAAGCGAAGGATACCGGCGTTGTTCACCAGGATGTCGGCGCCGCCCATCTCCTCCCGGACGCGGCGGGCGAAGCGCTGGACCTCCTCCGGGCTCGACACATCGGCCGCCATGGCCAGCACCTCGCAGCCGCCCTTCGCGAGGGACTCCGCCGCCGTCTCGATGGCCTCGCGGGAGCGGGAGCACAGCGCCAGCCGGCACCCCTCGCGGCCCAGGGCGCGCGCGATGGCCAGCCCGATCCCGCGGCTGGCGCCGGTCACGACCGCCACCCGGTCGGTCAGCTCCACGAGGGGCTCTCCCGAGCCTTCGGTCCCGAGCTCATGCGACGCCCCGCGTTCCCGGCACCCCTCTCACCCGCCGCCTCCAGCCGTGTCCGCCCCGGGTGGCGTGAAGGTCGAGCTGTGATCGTGGATGATCCTCCAGTCCCCCTCGACCCGCCGCAGCACCAGGGTGAACGGCCCGCTCGCCGTCACCGAGTCGTCGTGGAAGAGGACCCAGCGCGAGGTGGCCAGGGCGTAGTCCGCGCCGAGCCGCCGCGCCTCGATTCCGTCGAAGCGCAGGCTGTCGCGCGCCGCTCCCGCCACGAAGCGCGGCGCGTAGTGACGGCGAATCTCCTCGTATCCGCGCACCAGGCCGCGGCTCCCCCAGTACGTCGTCGTCGGCGAGTCCATGTAGGCGCTCATGAACGCGTCGAGGTCGCCGCGGTTCCAGCCCGCGGCCGACTCCTCCAGGGTGTGGGCGACCGCCAGCGCCAGGTCCGTCTGGCCCGTCTCCTTCCCCGTCGGCGTCTCCGTACGCTCGATGCGGCAGCCGGACGGGGCGAGCCACAGGAGGAGCAGCGCCGCCAGCCACGGGAGGGAGCGCGGCCGGCGGCCGGCGCGCGCCCCCCCGCGGAGATCCGGCCGATGCGTGCGGCCTCCCTCTCCGCTCAAGACGCCTCCGGAGCCAGACAGCGGCGGAGCAGGTCGCCCGAGCGCTCCACGATGCGCTCCAGGTGGTCGTTGGTGCCGGCGAAGGGGTGCCCGGAGCCGAAGGTGTGCCCGGCCCCCTCCACCATCATCATCATGGCGCGGGGGCCGCCGGCCTCGGCGAGGAGCTCGGCGTCGGCAAAGGGCACGCTCTCGTCCCGTGTGCCGTGCACGACCAGCCACGGGACGTCCAGGCTTCGGGCCGCGGCGAGGACGTCGAGCCGCTCCGGGTTGGCGCGGAGGTCGTCGAGGAAGTTCCGGCGCAGCGGCATCATCTGACCGGTCCGCGCGTTGGGGATCTCGACCACCTCCCCGGCTTCCCAGCGCGGTCCGAACATGTCCACGTAGCGGTCGAAGCCGGCGATCGCAGCCCAGGTCACGAGCCCCCGCACCTGGGAGCGCGTCGCCGTCTTCAGGATGCACGTCGCGCCGCCCCGGCTGTGTCCCAGGAGGCCGAAGCGGTGGGCGGAGGGAAAGCGCGCCTCGCCGGCGCGCCCCGAGCCCAGCCGGTCCAGCACCGCCTCGAGGTCCTCGAGCTCGCGGGAGATCGTGTTCCGGGAGAAGCCCTCCAGGTCGGTGAAGGTCTCGATCTCGTCCCGCACGCCGGACCCGGTGAAGTTGAAGCTCGCTGTCACGCAGCCGGTGTGGCGGGCCAGCTCCTCGGCCACGTAGGGGAAGAAGCCCCAGTCCTTGAAGCCCTTGAATCCGTGGCACACGACGATCGCGGCCCCGGCCGCCGGCGCGTCGGGCCTCCACAGGTCGCCGCGCAGCGTATCGCCCGGGCGGACCTCGAGCTGGAACGGGAAGCGCTCGACGCTGCGGCTCACGACTCCGACTCCCAGGAGTCCGGGCCGTCCGCCGCCTCGCCGCGGTCCGCGCCGGCACCGGACGCACCGGCCGGCGGGCGGCCTTCCGACCCCCGGCGGCGGCGGACCGGGGTCCATTCGGCCTCCGACCGTCCCGCCCGGCGATTGGCGGCCCGGGCCAGCACGAACAGGAGGTCGGAGACGCGGTTGAGGTAGGGGAGGGCGGTAAGCGCCGGGTCGGCCTCGGGATGTGCCGCCGCCGGGTCGCCGCCGGGCCCCGCCGCCGCGTCGGCCTCCGGGTGCTCCGCCAGGGAGGCCTCCGGCTCCGATGCGGTGCGTCCCCGGATCAGCCGCACGACCGCCCGCTCCGCCCGCCGGCACACGGTCCGGGCCACGTGGAGCTGGGCGCCGGCCGCCGAGCCGCCCGGGAGCAGGAACGCGTCCAGCTCCGGGAGCTCCTCCTGGAGACGGTCGATCCACGACTCGACTTCGCCGACGCGGCCCTCCGGGAGCCAAGGCACCGTTCCCCGCTCCCGCTCCCGCGCGGGACGTGCCGCCGCGAGTCCGGCGCCGAGGGTCAGGAGGTCTCCCTGCACCGCGCGGAGGGCCTCCGCATCCCAGGCCAGGACGCCGCCGTCCGCGTCGGCGGCGTCGAGCGCGAGCGCGAGCCCGAGCGCGGCGTCCAGCTCATCGAGGGTGCCGTACGCCTCCACGCGGGGATCGGACTTGGGGACCCGGGCGCCCCCCAGGAGCGCGGTCTCTCCCCGGTCGCCGCCGCGGGTGTAGATCTTGACGACGCGGCCCGCGCTCACGAGCCGCGCTCGGCCTCGAGGAGGGCGCGCAGATGGCCGGGATCGGCGGCCAGCTCCCCGGCCCTCTCCTCGGCGTCCTCGCGCGAGGGGGCGGGATCGAGCTCCACGAAGGCGCCGGCGCTTCCCTCCGACTCCAGGAACGCGAGCGTCATCCGGTACCCGGGAACTCCCGTCGCCCGCTTGGCGATCAGGTCCACGTCCCAGCGCGTGCCTCCGGCCTCGAGCCTCTCGGCTACGCGCCGCTCGATCTGGTCCTGTCTACGGTACCGTGCCATCGATCGCTCGCCCGTCTGTTGCAGAGCCGCCCGCGCGGCGAGGCTCAAGCCTAAGCCGCGACGAGAGGGATCGGCAAGCCGGCAGGCGGACCGGCGGCGGGGAGATGCGGTACTCGGGGGCCCGCTGGCGACGAACGAGCCGCGGCGGTCGGGGGGCGGGAAGCCGACCGGGGCGAGCCGGCGTCCGCAGGCGATTATCGTGTCTCCGCGGTTGACATCATCGCTCGTCTCGGGTATCCTTTTTAGCTCGCTGCGGGGTGGAGCAGTCTGGTAGCTCGTCGGGCTCATAACCCGAAGGTCGCGGGTTCGAATCCCGCCCCCGCTACTCGAATCGAAGCACGAGACGACGCACGAGGGAAGGTACGCGCGCATGAGCTTCCGCTTCGCGAGAGAATTCCGGAATACCGGTCGGCGCGCCTGGCGCGCCCGGACCGACGCTCGCGAGCGGGACGACTAGGCAGCGCCGACGCCTTCCGATCCTCGGGCCCCGCTCTCGGCGAACGCCGGGCGGGGCCTTTGATTTCGGGGCCCGTGGCTTCTTGACAATCTGGCGGGTGACGCGTGGATGAGGGTGGTCGATGGACCCTCGGGCGCCGCCTGGAGGCTTCCGGCCCGGTGCGTGCGGGTCCCTTGCACCACATTCCGGGGTAGCTCAGCGGCAGAGCGGGTGGCTGTTAACCACTAGGTCAGGGGTTCGAATCCCCTCCCCGGAGCTCGAGCGGGCCCGCACGGCCCCCGATGACGGATGCGGCTGGGTAGCTCAGTTGGTAGAGCACCGCACTGAAAATGCGGGTGTCGGCGGTTCGATTCCGTCCCCAGCCATGCCCGAGCGGTCACAGGGGCGTAGCTCAACTGGCAGAGCACCGGTCTCCAAAACCGGCGGTTGGGGGTTCGAGTCCCTCCGCCCCTGCTCCGGCCGGCCTGCTCGCGTAGCTCAGTGGTAGAGCGCGTCCTTGGTAAGGACGAGGTCACGGGTTCAATCCCCGTCGCGAGCTTGGGAGGTGTTTCGGACGCGGGAGGAGCCGGGACGGGCGCCCGTAGCTCAGTTGGAAGAGCGTCGGCCTTCTAAGCCGAGGGTCGCAGGTTCGAGTCCTGCCGGGCGCATCGGCGGAAGAGGCGACGCAGCAGGCGAAGACGGGCGGCCAGCGGAAGGGACGACGCGGGAACCGGATGGAGCCGGTCCGGTACCTAGTCCTCCGGTCGGTGGCGGCGAAGCGGGCGCGCGGCCGGGCCCCCGAGGATGGGCCCCCATCGTCTAACGGCCAGGACGCCACTCTTTCAAGGTGGAGATAGGGGTTCGATTCCCCTTGGGGGCGTGCGCGGCGATCCCCGGCCGGCCGCGACGCGAGCAGCTTCGACAGGTCGGCGACACGCTTGGGGCCGTAGCTCAGTTGGGAGAGCGCGTGAATGGCATTCACGAGGTCAGGGGTTCGACTCCCCTCGGCTCCACTCGATCACCAGCTCATGGGCGCCGCTAGCTCAACTGGCAGAGCACCGGACTCTTAATCCGTAGGTTCTAGGTTCGACTCCTAGGCGGCGCATGCTCGACCCCCCGGTCCGGAGCCGGGAGGACGCGGTCCGGCCCGGTCTCCGGGATCGGTCGCGGCGGAGAGCGGGACACGCGGGTGCCCGTAGCTCAGTCTGGATAGAGCGTCGGCCTCCGGAGCCGAAGGCCGCAGGTTCGAATCCTGCCGGGCACATGTCGGACGCTGTTTGACCACGCCCTGTCGCTCGAGCGGCGGGGCGAACGTGTCGTGGGAGTGTACCTATCGCGCGGCGGACCGAGCCGGAGCGATCCGGTGGACGCCCCGCGAGCTCGGGTGGCGGAATTGGCAGACGCGCAGGGTTCAGGACCCTGTGGGACTAAACTCCCGTGGGGGTTCGACTCCCCCCCCGAGCACTTCGGTCGAAAGACGCAGCGGGCGCGGCGGGATCGAGACCGCTGGCTCCCGTCGTGAACGACGGCCACCGGCCCCCGGGGCCGCGTCGGCCGAACGCCTGCCCAGGTGGCGGAACAGGCAGACGCGCCAGCTTGAGGGGCTGGTGCCCGTCTTAGGGCGTGGAGGTTCGAATCCTCTCCTGGGCATGAGAGCGAGATGAGACAGGGACGTCACCGGACGGGAGGCCGGCGGCGCCTGAGCTGAAACGGTTCCGCGGAACCGCGGCCTCAACGTCATCGCGAGATCAACGCGGTCCGGAATGCGCCGGGGACGACGGAGCAGGCTCGACGCCTACCTGAAGGTAACCCGGAGGCTCAACAGCAGATCATCACGTCACCCACCAGGACACGCGCCCGTAGCTCAACTGGATAGAGCGCCTGACTACGGATCAGGAGGCTGGGAGTTCGAATCTTCCCGGGCGCACTTCTGCCAACAGTAGACAACACCAACAGATAGAAAGCAGGATTCGCGCTGCGTCGCCGGCCGTCACGGCCGCGGGGTATGCAGCGCCCCCGGCGGCGCCCGCTTCGGCGGACCCGCGGCGGGGGCGTTCGCGCATCCAGGCCGGGCGCAAAAGGGGCCAGGCGAGCCGGGCGCGGCTCAATCGAGCCAGGCCGCCGCGCAGCCTGGAGGTGAGGAACGCTCCGGCGCACGGTCCCGGCCCCGGGGCGTCCCAGCTGGGACACGGCGGGCAGAGGCGGAAGGCGATAGTGGCGCAGGGCCTTCTATTCGCCTCCCGCCTCCCCCAGCAACCGCCGCGCCTCCTCCGAGGACGGGTCCAGCTCCAGGGTGCGGCGGAGCGCGCTCCGCGCCCGGTTGTCGTCGCCCGCTCGGAGGGCGGCCCGGCCCAGGCGGAGCCACGTCCCGGCGTCGTCCGGGCGGCGCCGGGCGGCCACGCCGTAGACGGCCTCGGCCGCGCCGTACTGCTCGCCGGCCATCAGGTGCGCCCCCAGCGTGTCTAGCGCGGCCGGGACCTCCCCGGCGGTGTCGGGGCTGGGGTCGGCCGCCGCGCGATACCAGGCCAGGACGGCCCGCTGCAGCCCGCCCGCTTCGTCGATCCGGAGCACGACGTCGCGCAGGGAGGACCGGAGCGGGAACGCCAGGGCGGCCCGGAGCACGACGTCGCGGCCGCCGACGTAGTCATTCACGGTCGGGGCGGCCGGGAGGTCCGGCGCGATGGAGTTTCTCGATTCGTCCGAGGTCCAGCCGCGCCAGTAGACCGTGGCCGCGCGCACCGTGAGGCCGCTGTGGGGAAGCCGGAAGCGCCGCGCGTCGCCGTAGCTGTTGGGGGAGCCGCCGGTGGGCTCGCCCACGAACAGCGCCTGCGTCCATTGCTCGAGCTGCCCGGCCAGCCCCACGCACGCCGAGAAGGTCTCGCGGCCGACGAGCACGTACAGGCGCCCGAAGCGGTCGATCTCCGGATGGCGGAAGAGCGCAAGGACGACTGGCCGGGCCTGCGAGTTGTCGCCCCCGCGGCAGTGGCGCAGGTCCAGCACCAAGCGGTCGGGCCGGCGGGCCGCCAGGATGTCCGCCAGCCGGCGCGAGAAGGCGGCCATGGTGCGGCCCTCCTCCTCCCGGATCCGGTCCAGCCGCACGTACGCCGTACGGGCCGAGGGGAGGTAGGCAAGGGCCCGGTCCTCGCGCGGGGAGGGGAGGGCGGCCTCCGCGGCCCTGCGGGCGTCGAGCCATCGGACCTGCGGATGGCGGGGCAGGGGTTCCAGCTCTCGCGTCAGGGTGCGGCCGTCCGGGGTGCGGACGGTGAGGCGCACGGCCCCCGTGTCCCCGGTCGCGCCCAGCGCCCGGAGGACCTCGGCGACCCCCAGGCGGGTGGGCACGAGGAGCCGGCGCTGCGAGTCGTTGTCGGCCGACACGGTGGGCGCGGCCAGCGCCCAGGCGGAGTCGGCGGAGAGCCGGCCGATCTGGAGGACCCGCGCTCCCAGGAGGTCCCGGTGCCCCGCCGTGGCCTCGCGCACGGCCAGGCCGTCCTCGAAGCGGTAGAAGCGCACGGGAAGGTGGTGGAACACCAGGGAGGAGTCGCCGGGAAGGGGCGTCGGGGACTCGCCCATCTCGAAGGCGACCGTGCTGTCCAGAGGGAGCGTGAGCCGCGTGTGCCCGTCCCCCAGCATGGCCACGATACGCGCCATGCCGACGATGACGCCGGCGTCGGAGAGCGTCGGGATCGCGCGGTCCAGCTCCCCGACCGCGCTGTCGAACGCGGCCCGGCTCACGGCGTGAAAGGCGTCCCGGTGCCGCTCGGGGAGCTCGGTGGCCAGCGTGTGGAGGTCCTCCCGCCACTGGTCCGCAGTCAGGGACTGGGCTGGGGCGGAGCCGGGGGAGCCCACGGCCGCGGCCAGAGCCAGGGCGAGCGACGGGCCGAGAGCGGAGCGGCGCACGGGGGCCTCGCGGGCGTGGTTCGAGATGACGTACGTGTCTCCACGCTCCGCCTACGACCCGGGCGGCGGCGAGGTTTCAGGGATCGGCGCGGGACGCGGCTAAGGGTCTCCTCTCGGGTCGTCGCCGGGGGCGATCTCGATCCTGCTCCCCCTGCGTCATCCCTCGCCTCCAGACCGCTGTTCGCGCCACCTCAGACGGTCATCCGCATGTGGGCGACGGCCCTGGCCCTGCACGGGAACGGGGTATGTGCGGGGTATGCAACCGGCGCAGATCGCGCACCTGGCGGCAGAATCTGCGCCTCGGCTCGCTTGAAAGCCTTCTATCTTGCTGGATCTGGGCGATGACCTTGAAGGAGCCACCGCCTACGGACCAGGAGGCTGGGAGTTCGAATCTTCCCGGGCGCATTTTTGGGGGTCGGAATCCCGCCGCACGGAGGGGGCCTCCGCGACGGAGGCCCCCTCCGGGTCCGCCACTGCGGCGAGGCCGCAGCGGCGGGCGGTCGGGCCTACAAAGGGACCGTCAGTAGGCGAACCTGAGGCCGAACTCCACCGGCAGGCTGAGCGCGCTTCCGAATCCCGACGAGTTCACCTTCGAGCTCATCGTGCTGTAGATCGCGGTGTTGGCGCTCTTCATGTTCACCAGGTCGGCGTTCCCGTCCAGGTAGAGATCGACCGACCGCCCCAGGTTCAGGGCCACTTTGAGCCCGGCCGCCTCCGTGGGATAGGTGTTCGTCACGTCGTTGTTGCCGAAGGCGGGGGCATCGGTCGTGCCCACCGTCGTGGCGCCCGCCTCCAGGTTCAAGTCCACGTTCACGAGCGACTCGCTGGGCGGCGTCAGGCGGAACTCCACTCCGCCCAGGTAGTGCCACAGCATCATGTCGGGGACGTGGTCGACCAGGACGCCGGGATAGCCGGCGTTCCGGCCCTCCGGGAACCCGGCATCGCCGTCGACCCGGAGCGCGACCCTGGGCTGGAGCCAGTAGGACGCTCCCACGTCCAGGGCGGGTCCGGCGCGCTGCAGGTCGGAAAGCGTCCCGACCGGCAGGACGAGGCCCGCGGCCGCGTGGAACTTCAGCGGATTGCCGCCCGAGGATCCCCCGGGACCGATGGGCTCGGCGCGGAGGCCCGCGGGCACCGCCAACACTAGGAAGGCCGCCAGGGCGGCCAGGACCGGTGTGTCTCGCCTGTCTCCCATACTGCACCTCGTACGCCTCGCGGCCGCTATGACCTCGCCCGCCGCGCGGCTTCCTCCCGTCCAAGATCAGTCGTAGCGGCTGGTACGACGCTACTCCGCCGCCTCGGTCGCTGCATTCCCGCCGGGCATGAAATGCATTCTTCGCGCCGCGGCGCGGGCGCCTCCCCGGAGAGCCACCGGGAGGAGGAAGAGGACCGTGGCCAGGAAGAGCTCCTCCCCCCGACCTATTGACCGCTCGCTCCCTGCCGCCGCACCCTTGGACTGTGCCGGCCCCGGCCGCCCCGGAAGCCCTGTCGTTCCCCCGATCGCGGAGGCAGCCATGCCGCAGGCCGAGCCCTATTACCCCGGGTCCATCTTCTCCGTAGAGGATGGCGACACTCCGTCCGTGCCCCGCGTGCTCATCGCGCCCGGCCGCTACGTCCAGGGACCGGGCGTCTTCGCGCACCTGGGGCGCTACCTCGGCCCGCTGGAAGTGAAGAGGCCCGCTGTCCTGGCCAGCGAGGGAGGGCACGTCCGGGAGGGCTCCTCGATCGTCGCGGGCCTGAGGGAGGCCGGGCTCGACCCGGTGGCCGTGACGTTCGAAGGGGAAAGCTCGGTCGAGGAGATCGAGCGGATCGTGGCGGGCCTCCGTGAGGCCGGTCCGCCCGCGGACGCCCTCATCGCGGTCGGGGGCGGAAAGTGCCTGGACACGGGCAAGTGCGTGGCCTACCGGCTCCGCGTTCCCGTGGTAAGCTGCCCCACCATCGCGTCCAACGACGCGCCCTGTTCGGCCCTGTCCGTGGTGTACACGCCGGACGGCGCCTTCGAGGCGGTCGAGTTCTTTCCCGACAGCCCGGCGCTGGTCGTGGTGGACACGGCCGTCGTCGCCCGGGCTCCGCTGCGCTACCTGGTCGCCGGCATGGGCGACGGCCTCGCCACATGGTACGAGGCACGCACGTGCTTCCGGAACGCGTCGGCCCGCTCGGCCATTGGGGCGCGCCCCACGGTGGCCTCGATGACGATCGGCGAGGCGTGCGCGAGCACGATACGCGAGTTCGGTGCGGGAGCGATCGAAGCCGTGGCGACGCACCAGGTGGATGAAGCCCTCGAGCGGGTGGTCGAGGCGAACACGCTGCTCAGCGGCATCGGCTTCGAGAGCGGCGGCTGCGCCGCGGCGCACGCGATCGCCACCGGTGCCTTCCCGGCCCTGCCGGCCGTCCACGCCTCGTGTCTGCACGGTGAGATGGTGGCCTTTGGGCTCCTGACGCAGCTCGTTCTCGAGGGGGAGATGGAGGAGGCGGAGGACGTGGCCGGCTTCCTGGCCGTCGTCGGGCTGCCCGTGCACCTGGGACAGGTCGGCCTCGACCCGGACCACGACTCCGATAGCATCCGCGCGGCTGCCGACATCGCGGCAGGCGTCTTCCTCATGGCCAACGAGCCGTTCGAGGTGACGGCCGAAGGCGTCCACGCGGCGCTCCTGGGAGCCCACGACCTGGGCCTGGAGGCCGCGGCGCGCGAGGGCGATGCGGCCTACCGGGCCCTTCACCCGGAGCCGGCGGTCGCCTGAAGAGCCGCCTCGAGCCGAGACGCCTCAGCGGGTCGTCTCCAGCGGGGACCTCTCCGTCAGAACGCCAGGCGGTGCACCACCTTGACGATGAGGGCGCCGTTCAGCGGCCGGGCGAGCGTGCTCGGATTCGGGAAGCGGTAACGGGCGGCCGGATCCGTCGTGTAGCTCGAGTTCCAGACGACGAACACGTCGTCGCCGATCCTCGGGATCCAGTGGAACCGAAGGTCGAAGCCCGCCCGGCGGTCCTCGTTGTCGTACTGGGCGTAGAGGAGGAAGTCCGAGCGCGTCGTGAACGCGTAGTCCAGGCGGGCGCCCAGCTGCAGCGCCGTGAACGAGCCCGCCGGGAGGCGGACCGACGTGCGGGCCAGGTCGGTACCGAGCGTGAGGTGACCGCCCCCCTGCCATCTTCCGTGCACCGAGATGTCGGTCGAGTGCCCCCCGTAGAAGCCGCCCCAGCTGAGCTGCGTCCAGGCGCTCACGGGATGTGCCGGCGATGTCTCGTACTGGAGCTCCCAGCGCGTCCACCAGTAGCGTCCGGGCGCGATCTCGACGCCGGGAAAGATCTCGAACGGCTCCGCCGGCGCGTCGAGCTCGCGCTGGAGGTTCACCTCGAAGCGCGCCCCCGACTCGAAGTCGCCGCCCAGAAGGCGCCACTCGAAACGCGCCGTCTGCCACCCGGCGGAGCGGGTGAGGCTCCCGGTGGTGTCGGCCAGGATGTCCCAGCTCGGGATCGGGAATTTGATGTCAAGCCGGCGGATGCCCAGCAGGTGGGGCCGCGGCATGAAATCGATGTGACCGGTCGATTCCCAGATCCCCGCGCGTCGCACGAAGCCGAGCGTGGGGTCGAACCCGGCACCGATGTGGTAGACGGAGAAGAAGTTGTCGAACAGATCGTTCGGGAAGTCGGTGCCGTACCGCCACGCCGTCGGAGTGCCGGGGACGCCGGGGACCCGGGTCGCTGCCAGCCAGAAGGACGGCTCCAGGTTCTGCCCGCCCACCACGATCGGGAAGTCCATGTCGAATCCGAGCGCCCGCTCGCTTCCGGTCACGCCCGGCCCGGACCGATTCACGGCCATGAGGCCGATGGTCGAGCGAGCGAACAGGTCGTGCTTGATCCGGAGCACCAGGTCGTTGGCGTTCTCGCTCCCGCCCGTCCGGACATCGAGCCCGCCCACGGTCCAGGGTCCGACCTTTCCGTAGACCCGGGCGCCTCCGAGGATCGGCACGGGAACGCCGGCCGTGTCGAGGCCGATCCGCCGTGAATAGAAAAGCTGGGCGCGCTCGCTGGTGCCGAAGTCGAAGATCGAGCTCGATTCGAGGAAGAACTCGCGCTTCTCGGGCAGGAAGAGCGGGAAGCGCGTGAGGTTGATCACCTGCTGGTCCGCCTCGACCTGGGCGAAGTCGGTGTTCACCGTGAGGTCCGCCGTCAACGTGGGCAGCGGCGCGAGCTTGGCGTCCAGGCCGATCTTGGCGTCCACACCGCCGCCGACCAGCCGACGTCCAGCCGAATCGTGCTCGGACTGGTCCACCCGTCCGAGCGCGTAGGGTCGAGCCTCGAGGTCCAGGCCGCGGGACAGCGTCCCGAGGCCCACCAGGTCTCCTTCCTCCAGCAGGTCCGTGAGGCCCTGCGTTCGGCCGTAGGACCGCCACAGGTCCTCCTCGTTCCTGCGGGCGAGGAACCGCCGGACGTTCAGGCCGAAGACGCGCGAGGGGCCGGGGCGGAAGCGCAGCGTTCGAAACGGGATGCGAAGCTCGGCCGTCCAGCCGGCGCTGTCGCGATGGACGGCCAAGTCCCAGATGCCGTCCCAGTTCTCGTTGGTCCGGTCCCAGCCCGAGAGCTGCGCGTCCCACATGGCTCCGACGGGATTCGTGCGGAACAGGAACGCGCCGCGCCGCTCGTGAAAGCTGTCGATGAGGATCGTGACGTTGTCATCGGCGGTGAGGTCGGCGTCGCGGCGAAACTGCGTAGCGCGGACATCGTCTGCGGGCTCGTCGGCGCGCACGGCCACGTAGAGCGCGTCGGCGTCGTACGCGACCCGGACGACGGTCCGCTCGGTGGCCTCGGCGCCCGAGGCTGGTTCCCGCTGGCGAAAATCCGAGATCGAATCGGCCGTGGACCAGACGGGCTCCCGGAGAATTCCGTCCACCCGGATCGTGCCCTCGACGGCTCCGGCGACGAGACGGCTCGCGGCGGCCGCCGGCGCGCCCGAATCGCGCGGCGGGCCTTCCTGCGCCCGGAGGGGTCCCGCCACCAGGGCGACCGTGGCGGCCATCGCCGCGAGCATTCGGGACGTCGGTAGCGGCACTTGAGTCGGCTCGGCGTCCTCGTGAGTCTCGGTTCCGGGCTCCCGGTCGGCACGCGGGAATCTACTCTCGGCCGGACCACGGACGGAACAAAGGTTCCCGCATCCGGTTAGCCAAGCCGATGCCGCACGCCATCCGGGGAATCACTCGCGGGACGTTCGGTCCCCGGGCTCGCGCGCCCCGGGACCCCCGCTGGCTCATCACCGCCGCGATCCTCCTCGCCTCCCTCGCGCCGGGACCCGCCCGGAGCCAGCAGTCCATCGCCGCGCGAGGCCGGCCGGCCGTCGCGACGCTGAGCGTCCGCGTTTTCAGCGGGGACGGGGACGGGCCCGTCGCCGATGCCACCGTCCGGGCGGACACCTTCACCACGCTGACCGATTCGCTCGGGGCCGCCCTCCTCCGGCTTCCGCCCGCAGACTATCCGCTCACGGTGTCGAGGCTCGGCTACGCCACCTGGAAGGACACGGTCTCCCTCCGGCCCGGACAGGATACGGTCCTCGTGGTCCGGCTCGAGGAGAGCGCCATCCAGGGGGCGGGCATCACGGTCTCGGTGACGCGGACGGGAAGGATGATGAGGGACGAGCCCCTCCCCGTGGAGGCCCTGCCGAGGGAGGAGATCGAGGAGAACCTGACCGAGTCCCCGGCGGACCTCACCCGGCTTCTTACGGAGATGAGCGGGGTCCGCATCCAGGCCGCGGCGCCGGCCCTGGGGGGCGCGGCGCTCCGCATCGAGGGACTCCGCGGTCGCTACACCCGGATCCTCTCCGATGGGCTCCCCATCTACGGGGCCGAGCCCGGCGCCCTGGACCTCCTCCAGATCCCGCCTCTGGACCTGGCCCGAATCGAGGTCGTGCGGGGAGCGGCTTCCGCCCTGTACGGGCCCGCGGCGCTGGGCGGGGTCCTGGACCTCGTCTCGAGGCGGCCGGGCGGTCCTTCCGAGCTCCTCGTGAGCCAGGGCACGGCCGGGGCGACGGACGCCAGCCTGTTCACCTCGGGAAGGCTCGGCTCGGGCTGGTCCTTCACCCTGGCGGCCTCGGCCGACCGACAGGGGCGGACGGACCCCGACGCGGACGGTTGGACCGACCTCGTGGGCTACGACCGGGCCGTCCTGCGGCCCCGCTTGTTCTGGGGAGACGCGGTTGGCGACTCGCTGTTCGTGACCGTGGGCGGCACGGCCGAGCACCGCACGGGTGGGACACTATCGGGCGACACCGTACCCTCGGGAGCGCCCTTTGCCGTCCGCCTCAACACGGGCCGCGTCGACGGCGGGGTGATCGGGCGCCTGGCCCTGGGACCGGCTCTCTCCCTCGGGGCACGTGCCGCGGCCACGAGCACGTGGCAGAGCCGTACCTTCGGCCCGGACGTGGAGGACACGCGCAAGGGGAGCTTCTACGGTGAGGTGACCCTGTCCGACACGTCCGGCGCACACGACTGGGTGGCGGGCACGGCGCTCGAGAGCAGCACCTTCGGCCTCACGCAGGACTCCGAGCTCGATCTCACCTACGTGACGCCCTCCCTGTTCGGACAGGACGAGTGGAGCCCTTCCCGGCTCCTGAGCGTGGCCGCCAGCGCGCGGCTCGACCATCACAGCCGGGCCGGGACGTTTCTTAGCCCGCGGCTGTCCGTCCTCTTGCGGCCGGCGGAGGACTGGACCGTGCGCGCCTCGGGCGGCCTCGGGTTCTCTCCCCCGGTTCCCTTCCTGGACCGCGCGCAGGAGGCGGGGTACGCGGCGCTGCGGCCGCTGTCGGACTCCCTTCGGGCCGAGCGCGTGCGGAGCGCCTCGCTCGACGTGGGGCGCGCGGCCGGCGCGCTCGAGCTCCACGTTATCGTATTCGGATCGACCCTTCGCGACGCCCTGCTGGTTCGGACGTTCCCCGGCGCTTCTCGGCCGCTGGAAATCGTGAACGCCGCGTCCCCCACTCGCACGTGGGGCACGGAGCTGCTGGCGCATTACCGGAGCGGGCCGCTCGAGATCATCGCCAGTCACACGTACCTGCACGCCACCGAGTCCCTGCCCGACGGCTCGGGGCGAAGGGCGGTCCCGCTCGACCCGCAGAACCAGGTGGGGATCGACGGGATCTGGGAGGATGAAGATTGGGGCCGCGTGGGCGCCGAGCTTACCTACATCGGGCCCCAGCGCCTCGAGGAGGACCCCTACCGGACCTGGAGCCCGGCCTACGTGCTGGTGAGCTTCCTGGCCGAGGTCCGTCTGGGCCGGCAGCGGCTGTTCCTCGTGGCGCGCAACCTCGGGGACGTGCGGCAGACCGGCTGGGATCCGCTCCTCCTGCCGGCGCGCGGGGCCGACGGCCGCTGGACCACGGACCAGTGGGCCCCCCTCGAGGGCCGGGTCGTAAGCGCCGGCATGCGGCTCGACTTCTGAAGCTGTCCGCGGATCCGCCTGTCGTCCGAGCTCACCCCGCGTCGTGTCCGTACGGCGAGATGGCCGCTGTCGGTCTCCGGGTTCGGCTCCACGCTCGATGGATGAGCGGGAGACTCGCGATTCCGGTGGCGAGGGTCAGCGCGACGATGACCGCGTAGGCGACGCGGGCACCGCGATCGAGGTTCATCGCGAACACCAGGGTGGAGAAGAAGGCGTTGTACGAGCCGTGGGCGAGAACGGCCGGCCAGATCGTCCCGGTCTCCATCCGCAACCATCCCAGGAAGTACGAGAGCCCCACGCCGACGAGGGGAAAGAGGACGAACGCCCCGAGCACGGGGGTGGACGGGAAGACGTAGCCGTCCAGGACCATGGGCACGTGCCAGAGAGCCCACACGAGCCCGAGGATGGCGAGGCCGCGCAGCGGGCCGAAGCGCGCGACCAGGCGGGGCTGGAGATAGCCGCGCCACCCGATCTCCTCGCCCACGGCCAGGAGACCCCCGGCGAGGGAGAGGCCAGAGATCGAGACCGCGAGATTCCCGCAGAACGTGGGCCAACCCTGGCTGCCGGTGACGAGGAACGGGGCTCCCTTGCGAACGACGACGCGGGCGCCTTCGACGAGGACGAGAGGATTCGCCTCCTGGACGAGCCGGGCGATGAGGAAGGTCGCGAGAAGCGCGGTGATCGCGGGAAGCGTCGCGGCCAAGACGAGGAGGAGGATGCGAGGCCGGAACGCCAGGAGGCGGAGGAAGCGGGTCGCTTCGGCGCGGCAGGCGATGAGGGCGGCGACGGCCGGCGTGAACATGATGAGCGGAGCCAGCGTGCGAAAAGCGCTCCCCTCGATGCCACCGAAGAAGAGGATGACGATCTGGGCGGTCCAGGACAGCCCGAAGGCGACGAGGAGGAAGAGGGCAGTCGCGTCGGGTCGGCGAGCCGGGGACCCGGTCAGCACGAGCCCTCCTCGCCGGGATTCGATGCGATCGCTTTCTCGACGAGCATGCGCCGGAGCGGTGCGCGTGAGCGCCGGCGCTCGGTCGGCGACAACTGTCCGGGGAAGAGGAGGTAGGACCGGAGGACCGCGGCGATGAGGACGAGGACGAATCGTGCGGCGTCGCTCACGGCCGCCGGCGGGGTGTCCGCCGCGGAACACAGGCGATCGATGAACAGGCGATCGACGGCCAGGTTGGCGACACGGGTTCCCGCGAGCACGTCCGGGGCGCTGGTGGAGTAGGCGAGGTGGGTGACCTCGCGCAGGAGGACCCGGTCGCGCTCGAAGAACCGGAGGCTGATGTCGACGAACCGCTCGATCACCTCACGGACCGACGCGTGCTCGCCCAGCTCATCGAGCTCCCGTGCCATTGACATTCTGTTCTTGAGCCCGCACCTGGCCGTCGGCGTCACGGCGGCGCGAGCATCCTCACGGTCACGGGGTAGTGCGCCACGCTCGTCTCGCCGTGCCAGTAGGCCAGGTTGAACAGCCGTGACTCGACGACGGCGTACCCGATCCTCCCGCCCCCCGCCACGCGAACGATCACGTGGCGACGGGGCAGCGGGAAGGTGGCGCCGGGACTCTCGTCGCCGAAGGGGTTCCGGCCCACGGCGAAGCTCCCGGCCCCATCGGTCTGGCCCTGGAGATCCGGCGTGTCGTCGAAGTAGTCGTCCAGCGGCGGTGTCGTGTCGAAGGGGTCGGCGTCGTAGGTGTCCGACCGGTAGACCCGCACCGAGTCATCGGCGAGAGGCTGGCCGTCCTGGTCCTGCAGGTCCAGCACGTTCTGGGCGGGGAGGTCGTTCCGGAACTCCCCGCAGTTCAGGGGGCAGTTGACGTTGCCGTACCGGGGCCGCTGGTGCGCGATGAGGTTGAGGGCGATGGCGCTGTAGCGGTCGAGGCGCGTGTAGTCGGTGTTCATCAGCCCCTGCTCGGGCGTCCTGTGAACCACGTAGGTGGTGTCGGTGCCGTTGTAGAGGCTGACGGTCAGGATGGGCAGGTACGGACTCCCCACCAGCGGCGCCCCACCCTCCCGGATGTCGATCTTCGTGCCCAGGTAGCCGTCGACCAGATCCCACAGGTAGACGTCGGTGAGGTAGCGCGCGTGCCCGAGCTCGTGGAGGAGCGACCCATCATAGGCGAACACCGGGGAGAACCCGCTGGCGGAGAGTCCGTGGGCGAGAGCACTGACCTGGGCGGCCGTGAACCCCCACTCCAGGTCCACGCTGTGGTCGTCGGGCGCCGGCTGGACGGGGCCGGGGAGGGTGCCGTCGGGAACGACGACGATCCTGTCCAGGCGTACGCGGTCCAGGACGCCGTCGGGGGTCTCGGAGTACTTCGCCGCCGCGAACAGGTGGTTCATGCTGTCGATGTGGGCCTGGGCCCAGTCCTCGAACGAGGACAGTGCCGGAGCCACCTCGTGAATGTGATCGCGGTAGAAGTCGTAGTAGCTACGCTCCACCCAGAACCCCACCGAGAGGGCGTCCGTGTACACGAGGAGGCGGTCGTTCCGCTCGTTCTCCTCCTGGATGGCGTTGTGCGGGTCGACGACGAACGCGAGCTCGTGGCGATCGAAGGTCCACGGCCACGAGTAATCCACGGCGGCCTGGCTGTCCGCCGGGACGGACACCTCGCCGCTGTCGACGGCGGTGCCGTCGAGGATCCAGGCGTAGGACGCGTCCACCGGCGCGCCGCCCAGGTTGCGCACGCGGGCGCGCCAGGTGACTCGCTTTCCCGCTGCGGGCCATCCCTGGCGGGTGGGGTCGGTGCTCCCCACCACGAAGTCCATGGCCGGGAGCCGCTGGATGTAGGTCGGGAAGATCTCCACCGGGGCGGGACCGCCGGTCGCGTTGGGCCCGGTGGTCCGGGCGCCAGGCGAGCAGGCCGCGAGCAGCCCGACGAGGGTGACCGCCGCGAAGGCGGCCAGGCCGCCCACGGACGCTCGCCAGCTCATTCCTCTCCTCCTCGCCGCTCGACCATCGATCCGTCAATGTCCCGGCGGCGTCGCCGGTTCCGCTGTTGGTCGAGCTCGGGAGGGTGCCGAGGGGTGCGTCGCGAGTCGTCTACCCGGAGATCCGAAGCCTCCGAGTCAGCCTTTCACGTCATTCCCCGGCATCCCTGCCGAACTCCGCTTCGAGCGGGATGCGCGCGGCGACCAGGAAGCTGGGGATGGTGGCCAGGAGGACCCAGGTGAAGAACGTCGCGTAGCCGACGTGATCCTCCACCCACCCGCTCCACATGCCCGGGACCATCATCCCGAGCGCCATGAAGCCCGTGCAGATGGCGTAGTGCGCCGTCCGATGTGCGCCGCGGGCGATGTAGATCATGTAGAGCACGTAGGCGGTGAAGCCGAAGCCGTAGCCGAACTGCTCGACCACCACGCACGCCTGGACGATCCACAGGCTGGCGGGCTGCACGTGGGCCAGGAAGATGTACACGGCGTCGGGAAGCTGCATGGCGACCATCATGGGCCACAGCCAGGCCTTGAGCCCGTGGCGCGACGCCACCCAGCCGCCGAGGATGCCACCGATCGTGAGGGCGACGATGCCGACGGTGCCGTACAGCCATCCTACCTGCGCGGTCGTGAGACCGAGCCCGCCCCGCGCGACCGGGTCCAGCATGAACGGCGTGGCCAGCTTGACCAGCTGGGCCTCGCCCAACCGGTAGAGCAGCAGGAAGCCGAGCGCCGCGCCGATCTTGGGCTTCCGGAAGAACGATCCGAACGTCGCCACGAACTCGCGCACGAACTCGGGCACGCGGCGCATGTCCCCGGGGCGATCGGACTCGGGCCGGGGCAGCACCCACAGGTGCCAGATGCCGAACAGCACGAGGGTCACCGCCAGCGCTCCCATCGTGAGCGCCCAGGCCCGGTGCACGTCGCCGAGGCGGGTCTCGAGCGTGCCGGCCAGCACCACGATGAGCCCCTGCCCCGCGATCATGGCGATGCGGTAGAACATGGTGCGCACGCCCACGAACAGGGCCTGCTCGCGCTCGGAGGAGGCCAGCATGTAGAAGCCGTCCGCCGCGATGTCGTGGGTCGCGGACTGGAAGGCCATGAGCCAGAAGAAGGCCAGCGTCCACCGGAAGGCGTTCGGCAAAGGCGCGGAGAACGCGACTCCCGCCAGAGTGCCCCCGACCAGGAGCTGCATGAGCCAGATCCAGCGCCGCCGGGTGCCGAGCAGGTCCACGACCGGCGACCAGAACGGCTTGATGACCCAGGGGAGGTAGAGCCAGCTGGTGTAGAGGGCGATATCGGTGTTCGAGATCCCGAACCGCTTGTACATGATGACCGACACGGTCATCACCAGGACGTAGGGCAGGCCCTCGACGAGGTAGAGGGAGGGAATCCACAGCCACGGGTTGCGCCGGCGGGCGTCGGGCATCGGTCCCCACCTCCAAGCGTCCTTGACCGTCATCTCCGCGGGCTCGGCGTCGCGCCGCTGCGCCGCACCGCACGCAGGGCTCGGCGTCGCGCCGTCCACGTCGGCCCGGCGTTCGGCTCCGTGCGGGCGGTCTGGCTTCCGTCCCGGAGCGCGACGCGCAAACCTGCGCCCCATGACTCCTCTCGCGCCATTCACCCGGCCGATCCTTGAAACCTTCCCGGCCCACGCCACGTCCGTCTCTCACCGACGGGACGGCCCGATCCCCGCGCCAAGGAGGCGACCCGCGTGAACGTGATCGAGACGACCGGCCTTACGAAGCGCTACGGAGCCAAGCTCGCCGTCGACGACATCAGCTTCGCCGTCCAGAAGGGACAGGTGTTCGGCTTCCTGGGTCCCAACGGAAGCGGCAAGACGACCACCATCGGCATGCTGCTGGGCATCATCACTCCGACGGCCGGGCAGATTCGGCTGTTCGGAATGACCGGACATCGGGGCCTCCACCGGGCCCGGCAACGCACCGGCGCCACCCTCGAGAATCCGAACTTCTATCCTTACCTGACCGGATTCGACAACCTGCGCGTGGTCGCCAACGTCAAGCGGGTGTCACGGCGCTCCATCGACGAGGTCCTGGACCTCGTGCGCCTCACCGACCGGAAGGGCGACCGCTACCAGACCTACTCGCTGGGCATGAAGCAGCGGCTGGCGCTCGCGGCGACCATGCTCGGCGACCCCGAGCTGATCGTCCTCGACGAGCCGGCCAACGGGCTCGACCCGGAGGGCATGAAGGAGATCCGCGAGATCCTCGCCGATCTCGCCGCGGCCGGGAAGACCATCTTCCTCTCCAGCCACCTCCTGTGGGAGGTGGAGCGCACGTGCAGTCACGTGGCCATCATCCGCCGCGGGCGCATCATCCGTCAGGCCAGCGTGCGGGAGATCACGGCCGGGACGACCGTGGCGGAGCTGCGGGGCGCGGCCCCGGCCGACATCGCATCGGCGCTCGGGGCCTACTCCGAGGCCCTCTCCATCCAGGTCGACGGCGACACCGTGCTGGCCGAGCTGCGCGAGCACGACCTCGCCGCGCTGAACCGGTTCCTCGCGGGCCGCGGCGTGTACGTTTCACACCTGGCGGCGCGTCAGCACTCGCTGGAAGAGGTCTTCATGCGGCTGACGAGTGAGGAGGAGCCGCCGGCACTGGAAGGTGCGGCATGAGCACCGTCGGCACGCTGCTGCGAAACGAGATGATCAAGACGACGAAGCGGCCGGCCACGGTCGTCACGCTCGGACTCTTCGCCTTCGTCCTCTGCATGATCGCGGGAAGCTCCTACTACCAGGCCCTGGTGCACCCGGACCGGGGGACCTTCGTCCTGCCCACGGGGTGGCCCGGGCTTCTCGACGACCCCGGGGTCCCTTCGGCGTTCTTCGCCGCCATCCTCGTCATCCTGCTCGTCGACAGCGAGTTCTCGTGGCGCACGGCGCGCCAGAACGTCATCGACGGACTCACCAAGGAGCAGTGGTTCGGCGGCAAGCTCATGCTCTTCGCCGCCGTCTGCCTGAGCTGCTTCGCGCTGCACCTGCTCGTGACCGGAACGGTCGCGGCGTACGGCAGCCTCCACATCGCGGGAGGGATCGGCACGCTGGCCCGGGGCTCGGACCTGCGCATGATGGGGGCGGACCTGCTCATGGTGACCGGCCTCGGCTCCATCGCCCTGCTGGCGGCGTTTGCGGCGCGGAACTCGGGGCCCGCCATGGCGCTGTTCTTCTTCTACCTCGCGCTGGGGGAGAAGCTGCTCGGCCTCGTGCTGTCGCGCCTCGGCACCGCCGCGAGCGCGATCCCGTTCCTGCCCATGAAGCTGTTCACGTCCGTGGTCGAGCCCGCCCGGTGGGACCCGGCCGCGTTCCAGAAGGCGGTGGCGGCGGCGGCCAAGCACGGAAATCCCCCGCCGGCCTTCAGTGACACGAGGCTGCTCGTGTGGATCGGCATCGCGGAGATCGCCCTGTTCCTGACCGCGGCATTCCTGGTCTACCGGCGCCGAGACCTCTAGCATCGTAGCGGCCGTGGCGGGAGCGGCGGTGGTGGCGCACCCCTCGAGCGGGATTCAACTTTAGGATTCGTCGCACGGAGGAAGCTAGGACGCGCACGTCCGGTCCTGACGTGCGCGAATCTCCTCGAGCCTGAAGACACGTTCCTTGTCGAACTTCGATTTCGGCACACGGTCGACGTCGGCGCCCGCTCCCGTCGGGCCCGATGAATCGCCGGCCCATCTACCGTCCTGGCTGGTCTCCCGATCGCTCGAGCTCGGCTTGGTGTTCCTTGCGGTAATGCTGGAAGTGCGGACCTATCTCTTCGACCGCTCGCTGTGGGTGGACGAAGCGATGCTGGCCCTCAACGTCGTCTCGAAATCCTTTGCTCGACTGGCGGGAGCCCTGGACTTTCACCAGGTGGCACCGGTCGGATTCCTGTGGGCGGTGCGTCTGTCCGTGCGCCTGTTCGGATCGTCCGAATACGCACTGCGCCTGGTGCCCCTGCTGGCCGGCCTGGGGTCCGTCTTCCTCTTCTACTTCCTGTGTCGTCGACTTCTCGGTCCGGGCATCCGCTCCGTCGCGCTCGCCCTGTTCGCGGTGTCGTCGCAGCTCGTGTATTACTCGTCGGAGCTCAAGCCGTATTCCGTCGATGTCTTCCTGTGTCTGGCCCTGTTGTGCCCGGTACTGCTCTCCAGGCCCTCGAACCGGCTCGAGCCGTGGCTGTTCCTGGCTCCCCTCGGGGCCGTCGCCGTCTGGTGTTCCTTCCCCTCGATCTTCGTTCTCGCGGCCGTGGTCGCGACCTTCGGGTGGTTGGCGCTTCGGCATCGCCGATGGCGCGTCGCGGCGGCCGTGGTCGGCTGCGGTACGGCCTGGCTTCTGAGCTTCGGAGCCGAGTTCCTCCTTCTGCTACGATCGCAGAGCCGAATGTCCAAGCTGCAGGAATACTGGGCTGGTCAATTCGCCCCCCTTCCGCCCAGGTCGTTCGAAGGCGTGCGCTGGTTCACGGACAAGTTCTTCGACTTCTTCACGAACCCCGCCGGTTTCAACCGCGCCGACGTGGCGGCGCTCCTGTTCCTGGTCGGCGTGCTTCATCTGTGGAGAAGGGATCGGGTGACGCTCGCATTGTTGACGCTTCCCGCGGGGTTCGCGCTGCTGGCTTCCTCGGCGCACCTGTATCCCTTCTCGGGCCGCTTGCTGCTCTTTCTGGTACCATTGGCCATCGTGGTCATCGCCACGGGACTGGAGCCGGTGGCTCGCCTGCGGGGCCGCTACTCCCGCGCCCTGCTCTATCTGGTTCTCGCTTTTCTGACCTTCGAACCGGGTCTCCATGCGGTCTATCGCCTGGCCAGGCCACGCGGCCGGGAGGAGATGCGCAGCGTGCTCGCGTACATCCAGGCTCATCGCCTTCCCGGGGATCTCGTCTACGTGGACGATGGAGGAATGGCGGCCTTCCTGTACTATGCGCGGCGCTTCGGCTTTCGCGAGGACCGGACGGTATTCGGCGAGGAGCATGATACGTCGAAGGGATATCGGATGGAGGTGGCCCGGCTTCCGGCGGGCCGGCGCGTGTGGGCCGTGTACTCGCATACGGGCCGGTCACGCCCGTGCGAGGTTCCGTCGCTCATGGGGTCCTTCGAGGCGAGGGGGGACCGACTGCAATCCTATCAGGCGACCGGGGCCTGCACGGACCTGTACCGGCTCGGTCGGGGTGTCTCCGGGCCGGAGCGTTGACCTTCGAAGGCGCTCCGGGCCTCGTTCGGGCACACGGCGATGGCGTATGCAGGCTCGTTGCCGTGGCTCCGACCCCCGGGGAGCGGCGGGATCAGGGGGCCGGCGCATCTCCCGACAGAACTCGCCGGAGCGTTCGGGACAGACGGCAGTCGTGCTCCAGCACCTCCCTCTCGGTGAGCTCCTTGTACCAGTCGGGCGTCCAGGAGTTGTGGAGGGCGATGATCCGCTGCCTGGGATTCGGTGCGGCCGCTCCGGCTCCCACCTCGAACCAGTATCGGCGGTAGCGGTCCGCGGGGTCTCCCCACAGCCCGGTCTCCTCGATGAACCCGTATCGCCTGCGGCTGAGCATCAGGAGGTCGCGGGGATGGAGCCACCGGAAGACGCGGCGCCGAGCCCTGGTCCAGATCGCCGCTTCGGCTCGCTGCCACGTCGTGCGTGCCCACTCGGGCCACGATCGCCGTGGCCGAAGGAGGGCCGCCCATGCGCGGCCCGGTCGGGTGGCAGCCACCATGTCGGTCATCACCCGTGCGAGCGGGGCGTTGCCCGCGTAGTCCCACGGAATCGCGGAAGGACTCTCCTCTCCGAGGCGCGCGAGGCGCTCGCGGATCTCCGCGACCCACTGCGCCAGGAGCCGGGCGCCCGGCCGGGCGGCCAGGAACGCCAGATGGAGCTTGAACGTGACCACCTCGGCGGCGTCGAGCTTGCTGACGATGGGACCCAGGTCGTCCGTGGCGATGTTGTCGACGTCCATGAACACACCCCCGTGCTTCTCGAGCACGGCCACCATGATCGCATCCTTCTGCGCGGCCAGGGGGAGTCGCCGCAGAGTGCCCGCGTCGTACGTGTCCGGCGGCAGGTACCGGTCGAGGTTCGAGTGGTCCAGCACGACGATCTCGTAGCCCGGGAGGTTCCGCTCCCAGGTCTTCATGCACAACCCGAGGTAGGCCGGCATCTCGCCCCTGGGCTCCCAGAAACAGAAGACGCGCCGGGGTCGTGGCATGGATCGGCCTGGGCTCCTGCCGGTCCTCGCGACCTCGTCCGTTCAGCTGCCGCTCACCGCCCCCTCGGCGTCCCGGAGGGCCGCCGTCGCCCGGTCGAAGCGACCGGCCAGGTCGGTGAGCTCGCGCGCGGTGCGGGACGGGTCCCCCGCCCGGATCGCCTCGTTCACGGACGGGAAGACCATGTTGGCGTAGCCGTTGTCCTCGTCCGCGACATAGATGAGGTTCCGAAACCACTTGCGGCCCACCAGGCCCTCGGGCCGGGTGAGCGACCGCTCCACGCGCATCAACGCGGCGTTCGTGCGCTCCAGCACCTCCTTCGAGGGCGTGGAGCGAGCCAGCGCCGAGTCCCGGGCCGCCGCGAACGCCGTGGCCTGCGTCTCCATCCGGTCGATGGCGGAGGAGAGCGCCTTCGTGTCGAGCTTCCAGCCGTGGGCCTCGAACGCGCTGTCCATGGCGGGCAGGTAGCCGCGCATCGTCCGGGCGAACTCGGCGTAGTCGTAGGGCAGCACGTCCGCGTTCGCGATGCGGAGCGCCACGGCGGCGCCCAGGCTGGCCGCGGCCACGTGGTGGCGGTATCCGGGGTCGCCGAAGCGCTCCATCCAGGCTGGATCGTCGTAGGCCGAGTGGTAGATGCCCTGGGCCCCGCCGAAGCCCCACTCGAGGATGGGGATGCCCAGGTGGTTGTAGAAGCCCGCGTAGTCGGAGCCGCCGCCCGGGTCGCCCATGCGCGGATTCTCCCCCGCGGCGACGTGGGCCTGCGCGAGCCACGCGTTCCACAGGCTGCCCGTGGTGTCCGGCGCCGGCACCTCCTCGGCCGCGGACCGGAGCACGGCTCGCAATGAAGGCGAGCCGCCGCCGCCGAACCGCGGGCCCGAGGCGATCATGTCCTGGTTGAGGTAGGCGACGCCGCCCTTCTGCAGGCGGAGCGTGTCGTCCTCGACGTACTCGACCGAGCCCACCAGGCCCCATTCCTCCGCGTCCCACGTCGCGAACACGATGGTGCGCTTCGGCCGCTTCCCGGCCTTCACCTGCTCGGCAATCGAGCGCGCGATCTCCATCACGCTCACCGACCCGCTCACGTTGTCGTCCGTGCCGGGGCCCCAGGCGTCGCGGTGTCCCCCGATCACGACCATCTCGTCCGGGAACTCGCTCCCACGCACGATGCCGAACGTGTCCCAGATGTCCTTGTACGGCTTCGTCGCCAGGTCCGTGGTCACCTGGACGCGGGCGACGACCGGCCCCGGACCGACGTGGTAGCGGAAGGGAAGCCCGCCCTGCCACGCTTGCGGGATGTCCGTGCCGCGCAGGCCCTCGAGGAGCGTCGCGGCGTTGCCGTAGGAGATCGGGGCGACGGGGATGTGCGGGATGACCGGGTCGGGATCCACGCGCTTCGCGCCCTGAGTACTCGGGTATCCGGGCGTGGTCGGGTCCCCGTCCTCGTTCTCGACGCTCCCGCGCTGGACGCCGAAGGAGGGACGCATCGGCCCCTCTGGGTAGACATCGCCGCGGACGTAGCCGTCGTCGGCCGGATCGCTGTAGATGAGGAGCGCGGCGGCGCCGTTCTTCTGCGCTTCGCGGGCCTTGATGCCCCGGAACGAGCGGCCGTAGCGTGCCACGGCGATCTTGCCCTTCACCGAGACGCCGAGCGAATCGAGCTTCGCGTAGTCCTCGATGAGCCCGTAGTTCACGTAGACGACGGGCGCGGTCACATCGCCGGCGGCGCTGCTTCCGTTCACGGTCGGGTATTGCGCGCCGTCGCTGAATGAATCCCCCGGAACCGCCGGCTCCCGCAGCGACAGCTCCTCGGGCTCGGGGCGCACCCGCCATACGTGGACACCGGTCGCGTGCGGGAGGAAGACGCTGTAGGCGCGAACCTGCGTCGGCAGTCCCCACGACTTCATCTGGTCGATCACGTAGTCGCGCGTGCGGGCCTGGGCCGGGGTGCCTGCCACGTGCAGGGTGCTGCCCAGGGCGAGGGAGTGCTGGCGCGCGTCGGCCGTGTCGGGCCGCGTGATGACGTCCGCTTCGAGCGCGCGTTCGGCGGAGGATCCCTTCGGTGTGTAGCCCGGGAGCTGCTGGGCGGCCAGGGGGGGAGCCGAGAGCCACAGGGCCGAGCCCAGACTCGCCACGAGGACAGTTCGTCGTCTCATCACCACGCTCCGTGAGGGGGGACGTCCGGCGGCCGAAGATAGAGCCTCGATGCGGCGCCGGCGAGCGGTCTACGCGGTCCCGGCCTGCCGTCTACACCTGCGCCGGCACCGCCAGGATCTTGGCCGCTGCATCGAGACCGAGCGCGACGACCGTGCCCTGCGGGCCCCGGACGCGAACCGCCCCGGCGGCCGGCTCCCCCTCGAGCATCGTCACGACGGCCCCGGGCGTGAGACCGTGCCGGTCCGCGAACGTCAGGAAGCCGGGGCTCTGGTCGAGGATGCGCATGACCTGCTGCGGCTCGCCGACGGGGCACTCGGCGAGGCCCCTGGCCGACGGCTCGCGGACGTGGCCCAGGTGCGTGGGAATGGGATCGCCGTGTGGGTCGACCTCCGGGTGGCCCAGGATCGAGTCGATCTGTTCGAGGACCCGGTCCGAGATCGCGTGCTCCAGGGTGTCGGCCTCCTCGTGCACGACCGACCAGTCGAGCTCCAGCACCTCGACCAGAAACAGCTCGACGAGCCGGTGACGCCGGAGCACGTGCAGGGCCAGCTGCTCCCCGCGCTCGGTGAGCCTGGCGCCCTTCCGGGGCTCGTAGTCGACCAGCCCCGAGTCGGCGAGGGCCTTGATCATGGACGTGGCGGTCCCCGGCACGACCCCCATGGCCGTGGCGAGCTGTCCCGTGGCCATCGCGCCGCCTTCGCCCTCGACCTGCGCCAGGTAGAGCTGCTTCAGGTACTCCTCGACGGTACTGGTCGGCATCACCTCTCCAGGGTTCGCATCGCCGCCTCGAACGATACGAGGCGCACCAGGGCTTGACAACGCTTTCGAACGACAGGATCATGGCACGCGATCGTACTTGTGTATAGATTTTGACGACTCAAATTACGCTGGCCTGTATCGAGTTGGCGCCGCTAGGCGCCGCGAGCGCCAAGGGCCTGACCCTGTTCGCGGGATGGTCGCTGCGGTCATGAGCAATAAGCACGTCTCGCTCGAGGGGATGCACCACACGGTCGACGTGCCCGGCCAGTCCGCCGGCTTCTGGCGGAACTGGCGTGCCTACGTCGGTCCGGCGATGCTGGTCAGCGTCGGTTACATGGATCCCGGCAACTGGGGCACGGACCTCGCCGGCGGGGCAGAGTTCAAGTACGCGCTCCTGTGGGTGGTGCTGCTCGCGAGCCTCATGGCCATCGTGCTGCAGGTGCTCTCGGCGCGCCTCGGCGTCGCGACCGGGAAGGATCTGGCCCGGGCCTGCCGCGACTGGTACCCGGCGTGGACGCGCTGGCCAAACTGGCTCCTGTGCGAGCTGGCGATCGCGGCGACCGACCTGGCCGAGGTCCTGGGGAGCGCGGTGGCCCTGAACCTCCTCTTCCACATCCCCCTCTTCTGGGCCGTATGCGTCACGGCGGCCGACGTGCTCCTGCTCCTCGCGCTGCAGCGATTCGGGGTCAGGACGGTCGAGGCGGTGGTGGTCGTGCTCATCGCGACCATCGGCGTCTGCTATTTCCTGGAGATCTTCATCCTGCCGCAGACGACGCCCAGCTTCGCGGAAATGGGCAAGGCGATTCTGACTCCCGGTCTTCGGCAGAGCGGCATGGCCTTCATCGCGATCGGGATCATCGGCGCCACGGTGATGCCCCACAACCTGTACCTCCATTCGGCCCTCGTGCAGAGCCGCAAGATCCCCGAGGAGCCCGAGGGCGTGAAGACGGCCATCCGCTACAACACGATCGACTCGACCGTGGCCCTCTCCCTGGCCTTCCTGGTGAACGCGGGCATCCTGGTGCTGGCGGCACAGGTGTTCTACGGTCGGGAATCCGTGACCGTCGCCGGCGGATCGGTGGTGCACTTCGGACCCGACGCCGACTGGATCCAGGTGGCCTTCCTCACCCTGGCGCCCCTCCTGGGGACGGCAGCCGCCAGCATCCTGTTCGCGGTGGCCCTGCTGGCGAGCGGACAGAGCAGCACGATCACGGGCACGCTCGCGGGCCAGGTGGTCATGGAGGGCTTCATGCAGTGGCGCATCGCGCCGTGGGTCCGGCGGCTGATCACGCGCCTCCTGGCCATCATCCCGGCCGTTCTGGTGATCGGCATGAGAGGATCGGGAAGCGTGAACGATCTCCTGATCCTGAGCCAGGTGGTGCTCTCCCTGCAGCTCCCCTTCGCCATGTTCCCGCTCCTCCACTTCACGAGCTCGAAGAAGGTCATGGGGCGGTGGCGGAGTGGCTGGTTCCTCCTGGCCACGGGGTGGGCGAGCGCGATCCTGATCACGTTGATGGACGTGTACGGCCTTCCCGACTCCTTCCGGGCCGTGTGGCACATCGTGGTGGGAGGATGAGCCGACGTCGCGGGGAACACGCTCGCCCCGTCGGGGTGGGATTCCTCGTCGTCCGCGCTCGGCGGCCCGACGGGTGCGTCCGGGACCTGCCTGACCGGTCCATCGCTTTCATCGGCAGGACGGTGTGACGATCATCCTGGACTGCGAGCGCCTCACGGAGGACCTTCGGGCCCGGCCCGCGGCCGGCTGGTCGAACTCCGTCCAGAATGGACTCGCGACGTGAGGCGGCCGCCGTCATGATCCGCCGCTCCCGGGCCCTGCGACTCGCCCTCGCCGTCCTGGCCCTCGTCCAGGTCGGGCTACCCCCCGTCGCGGCGTACGCCGATGCACAGGTCCACCGAGTCGAGGTGGCGGCGACCGGCACGCGACTGGCCCGAACGCCGCAGGGCCCGACCCGAACGGCGGGCTCCCACGAGTGTCCGCTGTGCACGTTCCTCAGCCACGTGGCGGTGTCGCCCGACGTGTCAGTCGGCGCGCCGCTCGCGGCCGAGCTCCAAGCGCAGGCCGTGCCGAGCCAGGGGCCGCCCCGCACCTTCCTCGCCTGGCGGCTTCCCCACTCCAGGGCTCCACCTCTCACCTGAACGACCGCGCCATCACGGCGCGGTGTGCACTCGATGATGCCTTCCGCGGACCCTCTCGGGGCCACCGCGGGACATCCGCGCACATCTCGTTCAGGAGAGATCCATGCACGCACATCGACCGCGGGGTCGGTGGGCCGTCTCGGGCCTGCCGCTCCTGCTCGCTCTGCTCGCCACGCTCCTGGGAGGGAGCGCCGTGGCCGGGACCGTCCCGGCTGCGGACGGGACCGCACCTTCCGTGGCCGACGCCGGCTCCGGTGGACACGGGTCGGCCACGACCCCCACGGGAGACCTCATCGGCACCGTCTCCGACCGATCCAGCGGCGAGCCCCTCGTAGGAGCCGAAGTCACGGTCGCCTCGAGGGGACACGTGATCGCCGACCTGGTCTCCGACGACTTCGGACGCTTCATCGCCCACGACCTCCAGACTGGAAGCTACGTGGTCCGGGCTCGTCTGCTGGGCTACAGCGCCGATTCCGTGGTCGCGACGGTCCCGGCGGAGGGGGGCGGCGTCACGGTCGCCATCCGCCTGGCCGCCGCTCCGGTGGGACTGTCGGGTCTGGCGGTGACCGTGCAGGCGCCGCTGGCCGTGGACACGCGAACCGGCGAGCAGGTCTACCAGCAGCACGCCTACCACGGTGCGCCGTCCAACACGACGTCGCAGATCCTCCAGCAGTCCATCGTGGGAGCTGCCCGGGCACCGACCGGGGAGGTCCACATCCGGGGGCAGCACGCCGAGTACACCTACTACGTGGACGGCGTCCCCGTTCCGCCGGGGATCTCGGGCAGCCTGAACGAGCTGTTCGACCCGGCCATCGTGAACCGGATCACCTTCCAGACGGGCGGCTGGGACGCCGAGTACGGGAACAAGAACGCGGCCATCGTCGACGTCCAGACGAAGGTGCCGGCCGGCGGCTTCCACGCGGACCTGGGCGGCTACGGCGGCTCGTACGGGGACAACGGCCAGACGCTCAGCATGAGCAGCCACAGCGGCCGCTGGGGCTGGTTCGTGTCGGGAACGCGGCAGGGCTCGAACATGCGGCAGAACCCGGTGGCGTTCGACACCGCGACCGCCGTGCCGCTGAACTACCACAACCACGGCACCGACTACTTCACATTCGGGAAAGTGGAGTTCGTTCCGTCCGAGCGGGACCGGCTCAACGTCGACGCCAACTGGTCGCGCACGCGTTTTCAGGTGCCGTTCGACTCGGCGCAGGGGCTGCTGGATGACGCGCAGCGCGACCTCAATAGCTTCGTCACGGCGGGCTGGCACCACCGCTTCGGATCCGCGGACACCCTCTCCGCCTCCGAGGAGGGGTCGGACCTGTTCGTGGGGTTGTACGCGCGCCACGGCAGCCTGGTCTACACGCCGGGCGCGCTCGATCAGCCCAGCTTCGTCTTCTTTCCCGACACGACGCCGATCGCGGTGAGCGAGAGCCGCTCGTTCGACACCTACGGCGTGCGGGCCGACTACCACGTGCGGGTGAGCCACGCGGCGGACTTCAAGGTTGGGACGCAGGTGTCGACGACTTCCGGCCGGGAGGACTTCTCCACGGTCGACGCGACCGGAAGCCCGGGGCCCGCCTCCAGGTCCGGGCTGGACGGGCACGACTTCGGGGTGTACGCGCAGACGGCCCTGTCACCGGCCGAATGGGTAGAGCTCCGCACCGGAGTGCGCTACGACGAGCACGACGCCCCGTTCGCCGGGACCCGGCGCCAGTTGAGCCCGCGGGTCAAGCTCAGCTTCTTCGCCGGCTCGGGGACGACCTTCTCGCTCTACTACGGTCGCCTGTTCATGCCGACCAACATCGAGGACCTGCGGGCCATCACCACGGTGTCGCTCCAGGGGGACACGACGTCTAGCTCCCCCACACTCCCCGAGCGGGACAACTTCTTCGAGGTGGATCTCATCCACCGGTTTCCGATCGGCGTCGTCGCCAAGCTCTCCGGATACCTGAAGAACGCGAGTCCGGGAGTGGACGACAACACGGTGCAGGGAACGGCGATCGTGACACCCGTGAACCTGGCCGAGGTCCGGGTGCGCGGGATCGAGGCGGCGCTGGAGGTCCGCCCGCCCGGACCCGTGTCGGGCTACGTGAACTTCGCCCTCAGCCACGCTTACGGCCGCGGTCCCGTGACGGGCGGCTTCTTCCCGAAGGATCCGGCCGACGTCCCCGGGGGCTGGTTCGACCTGGACCACGACCAGCGCGTCTCGGCCGTGGTCTCGGCCACCTACTCGGCGCACCGCTTCTTCCTGAGCGGCACCGGGATCTACGGCTCCGGCCTGGCCAACGGCGCCGACATCGCGGAGCCGATCGGTCGCGGGCTGCTGGACTTCAACTCCGGGATCCACGTGGACCCGAGCTTCATCCTGGACGCCGCGACCGGCTACTCGTTCGCCATGGGTCCGGCCGTGGTGAGTCCGCAGCTCTACGTGAACAACGTGCTCGGCACCCACTACCTCCTGAAGGGTGCCTTCTTCAGCGGCGCGTCCGTCGGACGCCCGCGCAGCGTGGAGGTTCGCCTCAATGTCGCGTACTGAGATGTTGCGTCGGGGCCCGTCCTCGGCGGACCGGCGCGCAGGGCCCGGGCGGGCGGCGATGGCCCGCCGGGGCGTGTTCCTCGGAATGGCGGTGGTAGGTGCGGGAGTGCTCATGGCCGGGTGCGGATCGAGCGGCCCTCCGACCGATACGGGCAACGGCTCGGTCAACGTCGTGAAGGTCTCCCTCGCGCCCGGACACAGCCTGGTGGCGAGTCCGGACGGCGAGGTCCTCGAGCTGGACATTCCGGGAGCCGGCAGCGGCGGCGCCGAGTACCGGCTCGCCGTGCAGAGCGCGAGCCAGACGTCCGGCGGCTCCGTGTCGATGAAGCTGGCCGCGTCCGTGCCGGGCGCGACGGCCTCCACATCACCTTCCGCGTCGATGAGTCCGAGCCCCGGCTGGGCCGGCTGGGCCGGCCAGGCGCCGCGCTGGGTGCGGAGGGACGAGTGGGAGACGGGGTTCCGCCAGCGAGTTCGCGCGCTGCTCGAGCGCACCGGCGCGCGGCCAGCCGGGAGAGGCACGGCGGGCCTTCGCGCATCGGCCGCCTTGCTCCCGGCCGCCGCGCCCGCCGCGGGTGACACGCTGCACCTGAAGTTCTCGATCAGGGACCGGAACAGCGGCACCCTCACGTGCGATCCCGACAGCTCGGTCACCCCCGGCGGCATCACGGCCGTCATACGGCAGGTGGGCCAGCGGGCCATCTTCGCCGAAGACATCGGTGACTCGGGCGACTTCACCTCGACCCAGTACCAGACGCTCAGCGATGACGCCGACCAGTACATCATTCCGGTGGACAGCGCCTACTTCGGCGCCCCGGCCGACATCGACCACAACGGCCACGTCATCGTCCTGTTCACCCGGCAGGTGAACCTGCTCACGCCGCCGGGCTCCTCGACCTATGAGGGCGGCTTCTTCATACCCATCGACCTGGCGGACTCGACCGGCGCCAACGGGTGCGGGACGAGCAACGAGGGCGAGCTCGTCTATCTGCTGGCCCCCGACCCGAGCGGAGTCGCCGGCGACACCGTCTCGCAGTCCTTCGCCTTCACCAACGCGATCGACGTCACGGGACACGAGCTCTCGCACATGATCCGCGCCGAAGACCGGATCATCGAGGGAGGGGGGACGTTCTCGGATCTCGAGGACACGTGGCTCGACGAGGGGCAGGCGCACTTGGCCGAGGAGCTCATCGGCTTCGCGTACGCGGGCCGGTCCCTGCGCCAGGACCTGGGATTCGACGACATCCGGGCCTCCCAGCGAGACCTGGACGCGTTCAACGACTTCCAGATCGACAACTTCTCGCGCCTGGGCTACTACCTCATGGACCCCAATGGCACGGTGGCGCTGGCCACCACGGATGTGGGCGCGATCGCCTCTCTCCGCTTCCGCGGCTTCGCCTGGATGTTCCTGCGCTGGCTCGGAGACCAGTACGGGCCGTCCGGGAGCGGGATCATCCCGGGGAGCGACGAGCAGCGACTCTTCCAGCGCATCGCGACCGGTGGAGCCAGCCACGAGAAGGGAGTCCAGAACATCGTGGACGCGATCGCGGAGGTGGACGGCACTTCAGTCAGCTGGGACAGCCTCGTGGCCGACTTCTCCATCATGCCGGCCGTGGACGACACGACGACGGAGCTGGCGTCCAACCTGGAGGAGGAGCCGAGCTGGAACTTGCCCGACCTCTACAAGGGGCTGAACAGCCAGTTGTCGAAGTACGATCCGTACACCAAGCCGTATCCGTTGGCCGTGACCAGCTCAGGCTTCGCCTCCGGGACGTACAGCTTCGATGTGCACGCTTCGACCGCCCGCTACTTCACCTTCGCGGCGAGCGGCTCGGCGCCGGATCTCACCCTCCGCCTCACAGACGCCTCGGGAGCGGCACTCTCGTCCGGGTCGGCGGCGCAGGTGACGATCGTGCGGATACGGTGAGGCGGAAGCGCCGGCCGGGTGACGGAGCCCACCCGGCGGGCGCCGAGCCGCGGCCGGGCTCCCGCCGGCACTGCGACCGCGCTACGGCACCCAGGTCGTGACGTCGGACGCCGGCCGGCGCGGCTTCGTCTCGGGCACCGCGGCCGGGTGGCCGAGGTGGATCACCGCGACGATCCTCTCGGCCTCGGGAACGCCGACGGCCGCCCGGGCCCGCGGATCGTCCATCACCGCGCCGGTCTTGAGGTGCGTCCCGAGCCCCATCTCCGCGGCGGCCAGCATGAGGTTCTCGACGCCCATCATCGCCGCGGCGTAGTCCTCCTCGCGGATTTCCGGGTTCTCGTCCAGCGTCGTGCTGACCGCGATCATCGCGGGGAGCGCGGCGTGCGTGGCCGCGACCTTCTCGGCCACCGCGCGGGCGGCCTCGGGATCCTCGACCCGCTTCGCCTTTCGCGCACCGAGCGCCTCACCGTAGGCGCGCCTCGCCTCCGGGCCGAGCACGTAGAAGCGCCACGGCTGGGTCATGCGGTGATTGGGTGCGAGCGCGACGGCGTCGAGCAGGCGCTCGATCTCCGCGCGGGTCACGGGCCGGTCGGTGAATTCCTTGATGGAGCGGCGGCTGCGGATCGCTTCCAGGACGTCCATGGGCCTCGCCTGTGCGGGGTTCGAGATTCGGGAGCCCCGAAAACTGCAACGATCCCGACCTCGCGACGAGGGTGGCTGGCCGGCCACCATGTGTCTCGCCACCTTGTCGTGTCGCCGCGGGACCGGGACGCCTCCGGGCACGGGACGCGGAGGGCACGGACGGCGCGAGATTCGGCGATACGGGACTCCTCGTTCGAGCGACGCTCCGAAAGGAGGTAGACCGTGGTGGATGGCGACCTGCGGGGTGCGGTGCCCGGCGAGCCCACCGATGCCGACCCGGGTCGGTCCGCCGATCCAACGGTTGGCGGCCCGGGAGGGAGGCGGCGAAAGGCCGGCGGCTGGACCCTGCTCCTCATGCTCGTTCCCGTCGCCGCCTACATTTACCCTCCGCTGTACCAGCGGGTCGAGCCGCGCCTGGCCGGGATCCCCTTCGCGATGTGGTACCAGTTCGCCTGGGTGCTCGCGGGCGTGGCCGTCACGGGGTTCGCCTACTGGTGGCACGAGGTGCGAGTCCGCGACGGGGGCGAAGGGACGTGAGCGCCGCCGGCACGGCGCAGGTCGGGTCCGGGGCCGTCACCGGCCCGCACTGGGTCGAGCTCGGAATCTTCTCGTTCTTCTTCCTGACCATTGCCATCCTCGGGTTCGTGGCGGCCCGGTGGCGCAGGGCGGACCTCGACACCCTGGAGGAGTGGGGGGTCGGCGGGAGGACGTTCGGCACGATCCTCACCTGGTTCCTGGTGGGGGGAGACATCTATACGGCTTACACGTTCATCGCGGTGCCGGCCCTCGTGTTCGGCAAGGGAGCCCTGGGCCTGTTCGCGCTTCCGTACACGGTCGTCGTGTATCCACTGATGTTCCTGGTGCTGCCCAGGCTATGGCAGGTCGCGCACAACCACAGGTACGTGACCGCCGCCGACTTCGTGACGCACCGATTCGAGAGCCGGACGCTGGGTCTCCTGGTCGCCGTCACGGGCATCGTGGCGACCATGCCCTACATCGCGCTCCAGATGTACGGCATCGAGGTCGTGATCGGATACATGGGCGTCTCGCCCGAGCTGGCCCTGACCGCGGCGTTCGTCATCCTCGCGGCTTTCACCTACGTCTCGGGCCTGCGCGCGCCGGCCCTCATCTCCCTGGTCAAGGACGTCATCATCTTCATCACCGTCCTCGGCGCCGTGATCTACATCCCGGCCCGGCTCGGCGGCTATCGCAGCATCCTGCACGCGGTGCCGATGGACAAGCTGATCCTGCCCGCCGACCAGAGCGCGGCCTACTCCACGCTGTTCCTGGGCTCGGCCCTGGCCCTGTTCCTCTACCCGCATGCCATGACGAGCATCTTCAGCTCGAAGAGCCAGCACGCCGTGAAGCGCAACATGGCCCTTCTTCCGGCCTATACCTTCGTGCTCGGATTGATGGCGCTCCTGGGCTACATGGCCATCGCCGCCGGAATCCAGCAGGGTGGACCCTACGGCGCCAACGGCGTCGTCCCGCAGCTGTTCGAGCGGATGTTCCCGCACTGGTTCACCGGCTTCGCCTTCGCGGCGATCGGGATCGGGGCGCTGGTGCCGGCGTCGGTCATGTCCATCGCCGCCGCGAACCTGTTCGGCCGGAACATCTACACGGAGTACATCCGGCCGCACGCCGACCACGCGCACGAGACCTTCGTGACCAAAGTCGCTTCCCTGGTGGTGAAGGGAGGGGCGCTGGCGTTCATCCTGGTCGTGCCGGCGCAGTTCGTGATCAACTTCCAGCTCGCCGGCGGCGTGTGGATCCTGCAGACGCTCCCGGCCGTGTTCATGGCCGCCTTCTTCACGTGGCTGGACCGGAGGGCGATCCTCCTGGGCTGGATCGTGGGCATCGCCTGGGGCACGTGGATGCTGTGGCAGGAGGGCTTCAACTCGGCCCTGCACGCGCTGCCCTGGCTCGGCATCCACACCAAGATCTACATCGCGGTGAGCGCCTTCGCGGCCAACCTGCTGGTGGTGGTCGTGGGGAGCGTCCTGGCCCGGGCGAGCGGAGGCGTACGGGGCCGGGGTCCGCTGCGCGAGGAGGACTACGAGGTGCCCACGGCCGCGTGAGATGGGGGGTGGATCAGGAGAACAGGTAGAACTGGAGGACGCGGAGCGTATCGTACAGCGAGTGCGCGGCCACGAGGAGCCAGAACCGGCCGGACAGCTCGGGACGGCCGGCGCCGAGCTCGGCCCAGGTCGTGCCCCGCCGGTGGAGGAGGAGCGTGAGTCCGGGGAGCACGATGAGTGGCGTGAGGAACTCCACGAGGTAGAGGCGAGGATCGTCGTAGGGCAGGTGCCGTGGGTCCATGCCCAATCCCACCACGAGCACCACCGCCTTCACGGCCGTCGCCACGACGAAGAGGAGCGTCAGGCCGCCGAGGTCGAGCCACGCGCCCCGGGCGGCCCCTCGCGGCTCAGTCCGGCTCGACATGAGCGCTCGTCGTGTCCGGCCCGAAGACCAGGTGCTCGGCACAGCGGGTGAGGGTGGACGCGAAGCGGCGGGTGCGGGGATCCTCGACCGACGCGTCCGCCAGGGCCCCGAACAGCAGTTTCTGGCGGCAGAGGGCGGTCACCAGGTCGACCGCCTCTCGGACGACGGCCTCCTCCTCGACCGAGGGGGCCAGCCAGGTGAGCACGGTCCGCTCGAAGGACTCGTCCCGGACGGCACGGGCCGTACGCCTGTATCCGTCGGCTCTCCGCCAGATGCGCAGGAACGCGGATCGGAGCACCGGCCGGTGCTCGACGTGGAGCGTGACCAGCAGTCGGATCAGGCCCCTCAGACGCTCACGTCGCGTCAGCTCCTTCCAGTGCTCGACCTCGCCGAGAACCCTCGCGTGCACGCCCCGCTCGAATCGTCGACAGAGCTCCTCGAACACCGTCTCCTTCTTGTCGAACCTCCCGTAGAACTGTCCGGCCGATTGGCCGGAGCTCTCCAGGATCTCGCTCATGGGAATGTCATCGAAGGACCGGGACTCGAGGAGCTCCAGCGTGACGTCCAGGACGTGCTCCATGGAACGCCGGCTCCGGGCCTGTCGGGGAGGGTGGACCCCCGGGGGAAGACGGGTCATGTATGAAATAGAACAAGCATTCTGTTTTCGGGCAAGCCCCCGGGCCATCGCACCTGTCCGGAGGTCTTCGTCTCGGGTCGGAGGGGCGGCCAGGCGGCCAGACTCTCCAGTGCGACGGGAATCGCTACGGAACGGCGGAAGCGAGTTTGGAGAGGTCCCGCATCCGGCTCCTGGCGGCATGCAGGCGCTCGATCTGCGCCCCGGTCTCCCGCTCGCCCCGGCGCCGCTGCTCCAGGGCCCGGCCCAGCGCCCCCTGGAGCGAAGCGCGCGCGGTCCGCGCGTGTTCGACGAGCTGAGCGGAGAAGGCTCGCGCGGTGTCGTGGTAGCGGTACTGCAGGTCTCCCCGTAGCCGGCCCGCGTTCCGCATGACGTCCTCGCGGCCGAGACGCTCGGCCCGCCGCGCCAGCCAGCGTCGAAAGAGCGGCCGCGGGAGCCAGAAGCGCGGCGCGTCGAGCATGCGATGCTGGGAGATGCCCTCGACCCGATAGTAGAAGTCCCGGGACTCGGCCAGCTCCCGGGCCGGGACGAGCGGGGGAAGCTCGATCGCGAACCGCTCGGCCACCCACTTCCGCACTCCGGCCAGCTCCTCGTCCAGGCGTCCGGCCAGGCGGCCCAGGTCGGCGCGGAAGGTCTCCGAGATGCGCCGCCCTTCCTCCTCCTGCCACGCGTCGAACTCCCGGGAGACCAGGTCGGACGCCACCTCCCGAACCTCTCTCGCCAGCGCCCGGTTGCCCCGTCCCGCCTCTTGCGCCCGGTGCTCGATCCGGGCGGCCAGCTCGGGCACCAGGGACTCGCCGTGCGCTTCGAGTGAACGTCCGGCCACCGCCACCGCCCGTTCCGCCGCCGAGCGCGACAGCGCCGGCATTTCGTCCAGGAAATGGTCCAGCTCCAGCATCCGATCGCGCAGGGTCGCCATCCGCTGCTCGAGCTCCTCGGCCGGCGTCCGGAGGGCGGCTTCCTCGAGGTCCACGAGTCCGAGGCCCTCGGCGGCGAGCCGGCTCAGCCTGCGAGTCGCCACATCGCGAGCGATCTCCTCGCCGCGCTCCGCGCCGAGATGGCGCAACATGCGGCCCAGGTCCTCGAGACGGTCCCCATCCGACGAGCCGTCCTGTCCCTCCTCGGCCCCGTCCAGGGCGCGCCGCGCCGAGAGCGGGAACAGGGTGAGGTCCCCCGCTCTCAGGTCCAGGGCCTCCGCCAGCCGCAGCCGGCAATAGTCGAGGGCCTCGCGCCAGCTCTCCTCCGGGTGGAGGTCGATCTTGTTGAACACGAAGAACAGGTGAGGGGTGAGCCGGGCGGCGCTCTTCACCAGCTCGAGCTCCAGCTCACCGATCGGGGGATCGGCGGAGAGGACGACGAGACCCGCGTCCACCCGGGGCAGGAAGCCGAAGGCGCGCCCGGTGGCCCCGCGCTCGGCGGATCCGATGCCGGGCGTGTCCACGAGCACCAGCCCGTCCCCCAGGTGACGGGCGGGAACGGTGACTTCGACGCGGTCGACTCCCTTCTCGTTCCCGGGGTTGCCCCGCTCGGTCACGTAGCTGTCCAGGGCCTCGAGGTCGACGTCCGCTTCCCGACCGTCCGCGAACCGGACCGTCGCCCGGGCCGGGCGACCCGTCCTGAGGAAGGTCGGGACGGTCGTCAGGGGCACGACGCCCGTGGGAAGGATCGCCCGCCCCAGGAGAGCGTTGAGCACCGAGGACTTGCCGCGCTTGAACTGCCCGAGAACGACCACCCGGATCTCGCCCGCCTCGAGCGGCTCGGCCGCCCGCCGCGCCTCTCCGGCCAGCCCCTCGAAGCCCAGCGCGTCGGCCTCCCGGGACAGGGCCTCGAGGGCCGAGCACAGCAGCGCGGCTTCCGGTGCGAGTTCGGGTCTTCCTTCGCTCAACTGGCCGCGTCCGAGCCGCCGGGAGCCGTCTGCTGGACCGGTCCGGGAAGACCGTCCGGCTCGCCCGGGGTGAGGACCGCCGCCGCGTCCCGGGCGAGCGCGGCCAGCTCCGCCGTCAGGGAGCCCACGAGCTCGCCGATCCCGGGCTCGACCGATCCGTAGGCCCGGAGGCTGGTCGCGTCGAGCTTGGCGAGCTC
>Ga0307419_10000025_pt1 | contig 48858 bp, 57 predicted proteins | sample SalMarWE160230MG_2_FD_202512 | JGI IMG/M metagenome (GOLD analysis project Ga0307419, IMG submission 202512) | Salt marsh sediment microbial communities from the Plum Island Ecosystem LTER, Massachusetts, United States - WE1602-30 | ecosystem: Environmental > Aquatic > Marine > Intertidal zone... | reverse complement strand
GGGGTCGCCGGCCCGCAGGGGCTGCCCCTGCGTCGTATCGTGGGCCCACCAGGCATGCGTGCCCTCGTGGCCCAACAGGGCCGCGTGCGCGTTGACGCTGGTGGTCCAAAACTCGCTGACATCGATGATGATGGTGTTAAAATATGGCTCGTACCACGCCGCCGCACCCTCCACACCCGACCCGAAACCGATGGGCGTGTTATAAAGGGTGATCCTGTTGGCGATCGCGCTACCGGCGACCGATGCGGCCAAGACATCAAAACCGGCCTGGGCCGCCAGCGCATAGGAACTCGTAGCCGATGCCGTGGCCGACATCTCCACCCCGGACGTACTCAGCGTCCCGGGGTACCCGTTGGAGTCGGTACCGAAGGCTTCGATCTCGTAGTAGTACTTCGTGCCGTTGGGCACGACGTCGATATAGTCCGTATACCAAATAGGCCATCCGTCCATGATCTCGTGAAACGGGCCCGTGGCTGACGTCGCGCGGCTGATGCGGAAATGAGTGGGCGTGAAATTACTGACTGCAAAACTCCACCCCAGCTGGATAAAGCCGTTGTTGCCGCTGGCCCGTAACACGCCCCAATCGACGGAAACCTGAGCCGGCCAGATGAAACCTCCTGCGCCACCTCCGGACCCGAAACCACCGTCTTCCCCTCCGCCACCGCCGCCGCCACCACCACCGCCGCCGCCGCCACCACCGCCGCCGCCGCCACCGCCGTCAGCGCCACCGCCGCCGGCGCCACCAAAAGAACCGCCGCCGCCGCCACCGCCGCCGCCGCCACCGCCGCCGCTGCCGCCGGACGAACCAGCGCCTCCCCCGTATCCCGTGCCGTAATACGCCGTGCTTTTACTGAGGGTGCCGTCGGCGCTCAGCGCGATCATGGCCATCTTCTTGCCGGTCGGGTCCTCCATGATGCGCTCGGCCAGGGCGACGAAGTCGTCGAGCGTCGCGTTGACGACCTTGTAACGGAAGATCTTTTCCTGGAGCTCGAGGATACCGAGCTGGACCGGGACGTCTTTGGTGGCGCTGACATTGACAAAGGTGCCGGCCTGGGCCCGCTCGGCGAACTCGGCCTGCCGGATGGCCCCTAAATTGGCGACCGCCTCGTTATCCTCGGCATCCCCGATGATCCGTTGATAGGAGACAAAGGCGATGCCCGCCAGGATGGCGACGATGAGGACGACGACGGCGACCTCGACGAGCGTAAAGCCCCTTGGCCGCAGACCCGCCAAAGAAAATCGCGTTGGAAGGACGCTCCTCAGCTCCATATGGAAATTATATCATACAAGACAGCTTCAAGGCCTGAATTTCATCCGGGGTGAGCCGGCGCCAGGAACCGGGCTTAAGGTCTCCCAGCGCCAGGGGGCCGTGCCGGACCCTCTCGAGCTCCTCAACGGCATAACCCAGCAAAGCGAACATGCGCCGGATCTGACGCTTGCGGCCCTCGTGGATCGTCATCTCGATCTGCGCGGCGCTGCGGCCCCCTATCCGGCAAGACAGGGTCCTCTTGCCGTCGAGGACGACCCCCTTCTCCAGCTTCTTCTTATCGGCAGGGCTCAGGGCCTTGTCGAGCCGGACGCGGTAGACCTTCTCGACGTCAAAAGACGGGTGTGTCAGGCGGTAGGCGAGATCACCGTCATTGGTCAACAGCAATAAACCCGTCGTGTCCTTGTCCAGCCGGCCGACGGGATTAAGATGCCTGAGTTCTTCGGGAAAAAAATCCAGGACGGTCTTGGCGGCAAAGCGGTCGCGCTTCGTGGTCACGACGCCCTTGGGCTTGTGGAAGAGAACATAGGCCTTCTCGTGGGGGCCGAGGGGCCGGCCGTCAAGAAAGACGCGGTCGCTTTCGGGACGGACGATGAACGAGGGCTCGGTGATGACGCGGCCGTTCACGCTGACGCGGCCGGCAAAGATAAGGGTAAGGGCTCCTCGGCGGGAAGACGCGCCGCTGCGGGAGAGGAAGACCTGCAGGCGCATTCAGGACTCGGCCGGGCCGATGCGGTCCTTGACGATGGCGAGGATCTCTTCGGGCCGACAGGGCTTGGCGACCACGCAGTGGCTGCCGACCTGCGTGCCCTCCGTCTCCTGCTCCTGTTTTGTCATGATGGAGGTCAAAAAGATCACGGGGATATCGCGCGTCTCAGGATCCCGCAGGAGCCGGGCGGCCACGTCGCTGCCGTCCACGTCGGGCAGTATCAGATCAAGGATGATGAGATGAGGATGCTCCTTCTTCGCCAGGTCCAGGCCCTCCTGGCCCGTCGGGGCCATGAAGACCCGATAGCCGCCGCGCCGCAACGAAGCGCTCAGCGACTCCAAGATGTCTTTCTCGTCATCGACCAGCAGGATGGACTTCACGGCTCACCTCTTTTTTTATTATAACACACTCCGGGCCGGGCCAAAGCAAAAAGGAGGCCATGAACAAAAGGGAGGTCACGGCCGCGCGGCTTGCGGCAGAGGCCCATCGGGGCGCGCGATCTCCTCCTGGGCCTGGCGGATCCGCTCCTGCATGCGCGGGTGCGTGCTCAGGACCTCGAAGACGCGGCCGCTGGGCCCCTTCTCGGTATTCAGGAGTTCCAGGGCCCGGACAAAAGCGTTCGGGTCGTAACCGGCCGCCTTCATGTATTTCACGGCGAGCTTGTCCGCGAAGAGCTCATCCTGCCGGCTGTAGCCGCGGGACAAGAGGTCATAGACGACGTTGGAGACGCCCGCGACGTTCTCGGCCAGCGCCGGATCCTTGCTGCCGAGACCTGCCAGGGCCACGGCCAGGAGCATCTGTGTGCCGAGCGCCGACTGCATCCTCTTCACCGAGTGCTTGGCCGCTATGTGCGCCACTTCATGCGCCAGGATGCCGGCGGTCTGGGCCTCATCGAGCCTGCTCAGGAGGCCGCTGTAGATATAGACGTACCCGCCGGGCAGGGCGAAGGCGTTCAAGTCCTCGTTATCGAGGACCGAAAAGTGATAGACGAGCTCGGTCCGGTCCGAGACGCGCGCGATGCGCTGGCCGATGAGGTTCACCCGGCGCTGCGCGGCGGGGTCCGGCAGCATCCGGTCCTCCTTCTTGATGATGCCCTCGGCCATGCTGCGGCCGATCTGCACCTCCTGGGCGTCATCGATAAAGATCCACTCCTCGCGCTGCGTCGCCGGATTATACACCGTCGCGCACCCCGCGAGCATCACGGCCAACGCCAGCAAGACAAGGGTCTTCATGTCAACAATGCCCTGATCTTCTCCGGGATCTTCCGGGGACGCATCTCCTTATCGATCAAGACGTGCGCCGTCCACCCCTCGGCCAGGACCTTTTCTTCGCCTTGCCGCGTCACGCGGTAGGCGAACCGGAGACTCGAGTTCTTGACCTCTTCGGGCCACGTCGCGACGGTCACCGTCTCGCCGTAGCGGGCCGGCGCCCTGTAGGTGCAGTGCGCCTCGGCCACCGCCATGAAGAGCCCTTCCTTTTCCACGTCGCGGTAGTCCAACCCCTGGGCCAGCAGATACTCGGTGCGCCCCACCTCGAACCAGACGAGGTAATTGGCATAATAGACGATCCCCATGTTGTCCGTCTCGGCGTAACGGACCTTCATCGATGTCGTGTGGACCTTCTTCATCAGCGGGCTCCTTATTTTATCGCCTGCGCGCGCAGCTGGCCGCAGGCGGCGCGGATATCCCCGCCGCGGGGCCGGCGCAGCGTCACGTCTATGCCGTGCCGGGAGAGATAACTCTTGAAAAAAAGCGCCTCCAGCTTCGTCGGCGCCTGGAAGGCGCCCCGTGTCTGCGCCTCATTATAGGGGATCAGGTTGATCTTGACGTTCATCCCGCGCACCAGCTTGACCAGGCCGCGGGCGTCCTCGACAGAAGTATTGTACGACCCCAAAAGGACATATTCAAAGGTGACCTTGCGCCCCGTTTCCTCGATGTAGGTCTTGACCGCCGGCAGGAGGCGCTTCAAGGGATCGAGGCGGTTGACGGGCAGGATCTCGGAGCGCTTCTCGTCCGTCGCGGCATGGAGCGACACGGAGAGCTCGAGCTCCAGCCCCTCCCCGGCGAGGCGCGTGATGGCGCCGGCGAGACCGCACGTGGAGACCGTCATCCTGCGTATCCCCAGATGCAGCCCTTTCTCCTCGTTCAGGATACGCACCGAGCGCAGCAGATTGTCGTAATTGTCGAGCGGCTCGCCCACGCCCATGAAGACGACGTGGCTGACAGGGTCTTCGGGAAGGTGCCGGCGCACGGCAAGGAGCTGACCCACGATCTCGGCCGCCGACAAGTTCCGCTTAAAGCCCGACGCTCCGCTGGCGCAGAAGGCGCAGCCGAAGCGGCACCCCACCTGCGTCGAGAGGCACGCCGTCCAGCGCCCCTCGTGCGGGATCGCCACGCCCTCGATGCGGGCGCCGTCTTTCAGCCGGAAGAGAAACTTGCAGACACCGTCGGCCGCCTTCTGGACCTTTTCGGCGTCCATCCCCCCGATGACGAAGGACGCGGCCAGGCGCGCACGCAGGGGCGCCGGGAGGTTCGTCATCTGCGAAAGATCATCGACGCCCTTGACATACAGCCACCGGAAGACCTGGGCCGCGCGGTAGCGCTCGATCCCCAGCTTCGCGAAACGCGCCTCCAGTTCCTTCAGGGTAAGGTCCCTTATCTCTTCAGCCACGACAAAAACCCCCGGCCGGCCCGCTTGATCTCGACGCGGTCGCGCACGCGCACCGGCCCGTCGCACAGGACGACCGCGAAGACGCCCTTCTTGGGCATGGCGCACGTGCCCGTCCTCTTCATGATCGCGCAGCCGTCATGGCACTCCTTGCCGATCTGGCTGACGCGCAGCTCGACCGTCGCGCCGATGCGGATCGTGTCGCCGACGCGCACGGACCGCAAGTCCACGTCCTGCGTCGTGATATTCTCGCCGAAGATCCCGGGACGAAAGTCCACGTCCGCAACGCGGCTCGTGCGCTGGGCCGCCTCGATCGTCTCGATGCCCAAAAGGCTCACCTGCCGCCGTCCCGGCCCGGCATGGGCATCGTCCTCGATCCCGTGGCCCGCGCGCAGCATCGCGCCGCTGACCATCGACTTCGGCCGCCCCTTTTCACTGCTGACGTTGATGGAAAAAACTTTTCCTGTCATCATCTATTCCGGAAAGTGAGACAAACAGCCAGGCTCTTTGTCTCAAATTCGCGGTTCAAAAATGAGACAAAGAGCCTGGCTGTTTGTCTCATTTTTTGCCGGCCGGGTAATCGCTCTTGCCGCCGGTCTTGCGCAGCAGTCTCAGGTCGCTGATGACGATGCCGGGCTCCTCGGCCTTGGCCATGTCATAGACCGTCAGGGCCGCGACGGCGCAGGCGGTCAGCGCCTCCATCTCGACGCCCGTGGCGTCCTGGGCCTTGACGCGCGCGCTGATCCCCAGCGCCTTGCGCCCCCACGAAAAAGAGATGTCGACGTGGGTGACGCGCACGGGATGGCATAAAGGCAGCAGGTCGGGCGTCGCCTTGGCCGCCAGGATACCGGCGCTCTGGGCCGCCGCCAGACAATCTCCCTTGGCCAGGGCCCTGCGCCTCATCTTCTTGAGCGTCCTCGCCGATGCCCGCACCGTGACCCGCGCCACGGCCTCCCGCCGCGTCCTGTTCTTATCCGTGATATCGACCATCTTTATTCCCATAGCGGCTCCTTTGCGCGCTGTCTTTGCTCGGGCGGCCGGCGCGACCGTTTCCGGGCCGGATGGGGACCCTCGCCCGGCAGACAATAAGTTTTTCGGCAAGCGTCGGCAAGGGATTGCGACGCGTGCGGAGGCGAAGCTTTATGCCGCCGAGCAGCGCGTCGCAAACCGAAGCAGACGGCGAAAAACTTCGTCTGACGGGTGAGGGACCCCGTCCGGCCGAGCCAAAAGGTCAGCCGCCGACGGCCGACATGTCAAAGTCGCGGCTGCAGACGAACTTGTTCAAGTCCTTCTTGCGCAGGGCCGCCTCGGCGATGAGCCGGTCGAGCGCCTCGGCGCGGCCGGCGCGCAACGGGCCGGCCAGGTCAAAATGGTGATCCGAATGAAGGCACGGGTAGAGCCTTCCGTCGGCCGAGAGGCGCAGGCGGTTACAGGCGCCACACAGGGAGCCGGTGACCGAGCTGATGAAACCGACGCACAGGGCGGTGCCGCGCAGGCGCGCATAATGCGCCGGTCCGGCCAACGGGTCCCGGCCCGTGTCCTCAAGGGGGCCAAATTTTTCTTCGATGGTCCGGCGCACGAGCGCGTTCGGGATGAAGTGGCCGTGGAAGATACGGCTGCGCCGCGAGGTGGGAAAATATTCGATGAAACGCACAATGAGGCCGTGGCGCAGGCCCCAGGAGACGAAATCGACGATCTCGTCGTCGTTGAAACCGCGGATCAAGAGGACATTGAGCTTCACGCGGCCGGGGCAGCAACGCGCGGCCTCGAGGATGCCCTCCTTGACGCGGGACAGGACGGCGCGGCCTGTCATCTTGGCAAAACGCCTGGGCTGCAGGGTATCGAGGCTCACGTTGACGTGCGACAACCCGCGGCCGGCGAGGTCCGCAACGCACGAGGCGAGCTTCCAGCCGTTGGTGGTCATCGATAAACGCTCGAGCGTACCCGGCGCCGTGAGCCCCTCGAGCAGCGAACCCACGTCTCTCCTCAAGAGCGGCTCCCCGCCGGTCAGGCGGATGTGCCGAATGCCGTGGCGGCAGAAGACCTCCGAGAGAAAAAGGATCTCTTCGCGCGTGAGGACCGCGCTTTTCTCCAGGAAACGCAACCGCTGCGACGGCGCGCAGTAAAAACAGTCAAAGTCGCAGCGGTCGGTCAAGGAGACGCGCAGATAGGTGCAGGCGGCGGCGTTCATAACGGTATCCTCAAAAAGGGCACGGCCGTGCCCTTGCCGGCCTTTGCCTGCGTCTCTTTTAAAACATAGAAGACATCGGCCTCTGCGGCGGCCCGCAGGTCTGAGCTGTCGCAAAAACGCAAAGGCGTGATCACGCGGAGGCGCGCCCTTGCAGGGCGACCCTCTTTCTCTTTCAGGCGGCCGGGCAAAAACGACAACCGGCCGCTATCGTTGCCCGTTGCCTTAGCGAGAACGCCCTTCTCAAAGAGTGTCTGCGCCGGCCGGCCCATGAGGCGCTCGAGGACCGGCTTGACGAACAAAAGGAACGTCACGAGGCTCGAGACGGCATTGCCCGGCAGGCCGAAGACAGCGCACCGGCCGCGGGTACCGAACAGCACGGGCTTGCCCGGCCTGATGCGCACCTTGTGAAAGAGGATGCGCACGCCCAGCTTCCGCAACATGGCCGGGACGTAATCCTTCCGTCCCATCGAGACGGCGCCCGTGACGACCAAGACATCATGGCGCAGCCCCTGCGCCAGCCTCTTTTTCAAGGCCGCCGGCCGGTCTTTGACGCAACCGAGATACAGGCCCTTTATCCCCAAGCGGTCCAGGGCCGCCAGCAGCATCGGTGCCGAGGCATTGCGGACCTGTGTCGGCCCTGCGGCCCGGCCGGCCTCGACGATCTCATCACCCGTCGAAAGGACGGCGACGCGGGGCGGCCGCAGGACACGCACGCGCGTCACGCCCTGTGAGGCCAAAAGACCGATGCGCGCCGCGTCCAAGGACGCGCCTCTCCTCAAAAGAGACGCCCCCCTTTTAAAATAACTTCCCCGCCGCGTAAAATTTTCACCCTTTTTGACGACGGTCTGCATAACAGCGCAATCGGCGGACAAGAGCCAGACGTCCTCTTTTTTCGCCACCGCGTCAGCGCCCTTCGGCAGCATCGCGCCCGTCGCTATCGCGGCGCATGTGCCCCTCTGGAGCACCTCACGCGGCCTCTTTCCGGCCGGGACCTCCTCGATGATGCGCAAGGCGGCACCGGCCTTTTTGACATCCGAGGCGCGCACGGCGTAACCGTCAAAGAGCGACCGGTCAAAGGCCGGCGCGTCGGACACGGCGCGGACATCCTCTGCCAGGACCCGATAACGGCTCTGTGCAAGGTCCGCGCGCATCGTCTTGGGTGAAACGCGGTGCCTGCGGTGCCTCATGACGATCTGCCAGGCGCTTTGTAAGGGAATCAAGAAAGGCTCCTTCAGCAGATGCGCGGCAGTTGGTCCTGTTCCAACATGGGCAACAGACGGCCGGCGCCCACGCGGGTAAAGAGGTGCACCGCGCCCCGGTGGCCGCCGACGACGCGGCCGATGAGCCGGGCCTGCGGCCCCATCGCCCTCTTGACCTTGGCCGTGTCCTTCCCGTCGACGCAGCAGACGAACCGGCCCTCGCAGGAGATATAGAGAGGATCGAACCCCAGCACATCACACATCTTCCTGACGGCCGGCCGCACAGGAATGTCCTCTTCGCGGACCTCGATACCCGCCCGGGAGACCCGCGCGATCTCATTCAGGGTCGTGGCCAGGCCCCCGCGCGTCACGTCGCGCAGGAAACGGATCCTCTTCGACGCGGCCAGGCACCGGCCGACAACACCGTTGAGAGGGGCGACATCGCTCTTGATGTCCGCCATGAACCCCATCTCGTGCCGGGCCTTGAAGATGGCCATGCCGTGCTCCGCGATGCCGCCGTTGACCAGGATCGCGTCGCCGGGCCTCGCGCGCACGCCCAAACGGTTAAAGTATCGGATCACGCCTATCCCCGACGTATTGACAAAAAGTTTGTGTGCCGCGCCCTTCTCCACGACCTTGAGGTCGCCGGTGACGATGGAGACGCCCGCCCGCCGGGCCGCCTTTTGGATGGAACGCGCCACCCGGTCCAGGACGCGGACCGGCAGCCCTTCCTCGCAGATGAGGCCCAGCGACAAAAAGAGCGGCTGGGCGCCCTTCATCGCGAGATCATTGACCGTGCCCAAGACAGCGAGGGAGCCGATGTCGCCCCCGGGAAAAAAGAGCGGGTCCACCACATAGGAATCCGTGGTGAAGGCGAGCCGTTCGCCGCCGATGCGGACCTCCGCGGCATCCGCCCTCTCGTCGAGGATCTCGTTGGAAAAGTGCGCGGCCAGGCGGTCCACGAGCGCGTGCATCAGCCGGCCGCCGTTGCCGTGCGCCAGCGTTATGCGTTCATCGCGTGCCATGGTCTCATTGCCCGTAATGGTAAAAAGCCGCGCACGTCCCTTCCGAGGAGACCATGCAGGGCCCGACAGGGTGCTCGGGGGTGCATTTTTTTCCAAAGAGACGGCAGTCGGCCGGCGTCTTGACCCCGCGCAAGACATCGCCGCACAGGCAGCCGGCAGGCTCCTTGCCTGCCGCGACGCGCACGGGCCAGCGCCGGAGCGCGTCAAAATCCCTGAACGCGCGCCGGAACGCGAGGCCGCTCTTTTTGATCACGCCCAGACCGCGCCATTGCGCCGTCGCCGGCTCAAAGACCGTATTCAGGAGCTGGCGGGCCTTGATATTGCCCGCGGGCCGCACCGCCCTTGTGTATTCTATCACAACGCGGGGCCGGCGCGTACGAAGAGCCCGGACCAGCGTCCCGATACCCTTGAGGATGTCGGAGGGCTCAAATCCGGTGATGACACAAGGTCTCTTGAAACGCCGGACGATCTTCTCATAAGGCCGGCTGCCCGTGATGACGCTGACGTGACCCGGACAGATGAAACCGTCGATGCGGACCGCCTCCGAAAGGAGAAGCGCCTCAAGGGCCGGAAAGATAAGCTTGAAATGCGGGAGGACCGAAAAATTGCGGATGCCTTTTTTGCGGGCCTCCAGGACGGTAGCGGCGACGGTGGGCGCTGTCGTCTCAAACCCCACGCCCATGAAGACGACGTCGCGCCGGGGGGTGCGGCGGGCGATCTCGAGCGCGTCGAGGCAGGAGTAGACGATGCGGATGTCGCGGCCTTCTCTCTTTAAATCCTGCAAGCTGCCGCGGGAGCCGGGCACGCGCATCATGTCGCCAAAGGTCGTCAGGATGACGCCTTTTTGGCGGCCGACCGCGGCCGCGCGGTCGATGTCATGCCCTGACGTCACGCACACGGGACACCCGGGCCCTGAAAGGAGCGCGATCCCGGGGGGCAGGATCTTTTTGATGCCCGCCCGGGCGATCGCCATGGTGTGCGTGCCGCAGACCTCCATCAGCCGGATAGGGTCCCTATTCATGAAACCCTCCTGACGTGCCGGAGGATGCGCGCAAAGCCTTCTTGAGCTCCTCGAGCGCGCGCTGTGTCTCTTCGGCCTCCTGCCGCGTCACCTTACCGATGGCAAAGCCAGCGTGGACGAGGACGTGGTCGCCGACCGCAACGCGGCTGAGGATCCCCAAAGAGACCCTCTTCTTCACGCCGCCGAAGTCGACGAGCGCCTCCCCTTTCTCGATCTTCTCGACCTTAGCGGGAACGGCCAGACACATAGTATTGCCCCCAGGCGATGTTCCAATCGTTCACGGGCAGGCGCTCGTTGGTGAAGACGCTGAACTTGAGATCTTGAAGCCCCTGTGCCGCGCGCGAGACCAGGTACCGGTTCGCAAAGACCCCGCCGCTCAAGGCGACCTTCCGGACGCCGGCCGTGCGCGCCAGGCGCCGCACCGTCGCGACGATGATATCCGCCATCGCGTTGTGGAACCGGGCGGCGATCACGGCTGCCGGCACCCTCTTCTTCAGGTCAGCGCACATCCCGGCGAAGACCGGCCGCGTGTCGATGACAAGAGCGCCGTCCTGGCGGCTCACCTCATGCGCATAACCCGCGGCCACACCCTCGCGGCAAAGCCGCTCCAGCTCGATAGGCCCCTGGGCCTCATAAGAGGCGCGGGTGCACACGCCCAGGAGCGCGGCCGCGGCATCAAAGAGCCGGCCTGCGCTCGAGGTGAGCGGCATCGGGATATCCGCGGCCAGCATCGCCTGCACCGCATCCCGGTCCGCCTTCTTTATGCCTTTCAAGAATGGCAGGGCGGCATCGCCCAGGATGCTCAGGACCATGCGCCACGGCTCGGCCACCACGCGGTCGGCGCCCGGCATCTTCCAATATTTGAGGTGCGCCAGCCGCCGGAATCCCCGCCTGCCGACGAGGAGGAACTCCCCTCCCCATATCCGGCCGTCCGTGCCGTATCCCGTGCCGTCGAAAGAGACGCCCAGGACCGGCGGGGCAAGGCGGTGTTCCTGCATGACGCTCGCGATATGGGCGTGGTGGTGCTGGACACCGACCAGACGGGGCGCGCGCCCCTTGGTCCCGCGGACTTTAAATCCCGGGCCTTTAGCCTGCCACGTCTCGCGCGCGAAGCGCGTCGAAAAATAGCCGGGGTGAAGGTCGCAGGCGACGACCGTCGGCCTGCGCCGGCCGAGGCGGGAGAAGATACCTGCTTTATATTTAAGGTAAGGGCCGAGCCCGGCGAGGTCGGTGAGGCGGGGGCCGGCGAGGAGGCGCCGGCCGCGCGCGATGAGAAAGCTGTTCTTGATGTCGGCCCCGGCGGCCAGGAAGATCGTCTCCATGGCTAGGTGATATCAAAAGACACCACTTCGATGCGCGTGCCGGGAAAGAAGTTCATCTCGAGCGCCGCGTTCTCCAAGAGCGTCCCCTTGGCGAGGACGTTGAACGTCTCGCGGAAAGACTCTTCCTTCACGCCCAGGAGGAGGCCCAGCTTGAGCCGCACCTTCGAGACGGCCTTTCCCCCCTCTTTTGCCGCATGCTCGGATATGCCTTTGATGATGGGTTCGATCAGGTGGGACTCGTGCATGGCAGGACCTCCTTCACATTCTCTTCGATCATCCCTAATGTCTCCTGGACGCTCGCCGAAAGGGGATCGCCGAGCGCCAGCTTCTCGGGCTGGACCCCCAACAGATAGATGCGCGCCCGCGTCCAGGCCTTGAGATATTCGATGAACATCTTCGGCGAGAGGTCGTGCGTCGAGAGGCCCGCGCGGCCGATCTCCTCTTCTTTCAGGATCTCCCAGGCGCCGGCAGGCCTCTCCAAGTGGACGGCGTCGACGAGAAGGACCGTATCCGGCGCCTCCCGGATGACCGCGCCGGCGTAGTTCTCCGGGCTGCTTCCGGCATCGAGACACACGGCGCGCACCCTGTTTTTCAGGCGGCCGATCAAGGCGGGCCCCAGGCCGTCATCTCCCCGCAGGGGGTGACCGATGCCCACGATGACGACCTTGCCTTTTAAAAGAGACGCTAATCGGTCTTTCAAGGGGTTCTCTTCGACAGGAGGCCCGCGCTATTTCGTCGTCTGGGTCGTCTCTCTCCTGCAGCGCGCGCACAGGATCTTGACCCGGTCCGAGCGTCCCTGGTCCTTGACCATGGACAAGAGGTTCTCATCGATGATGCCCAGGCTCTCCAGGCGGGGTAGATAGAGGGTGGGGCTTGAAAATGTCAGTTCTCCCAGGCGCTCGGAGATCCACCGCAGGTGGTCCCGGCACGCGACGGGTGCGCCGCATATCTCGCAAAGGAGCAGCTCCTTGTCGATCGTCTCCTGACCTTCCTTCTTCCTGTCAAAAAAGGAGCACTCCCACTCATCGGACAACTTGATCCCCTGATGATCGGCGATACAGGCGGCTTCGCACTGGCCGCAGAAGATGCACGTGTCCCCGTAATGGATCATGGTCCGCTGGGGCGGGTCTGTGTCCGTCTTGTCCTGGTGCGCGATGGCGCCCACCGGACAGACCTCTTCACAGGCGCAACACCCGACGCACTTCTCCTTGTTGAACTTAGGCCTACCCCTGAAGTTCGGATGAGGCACATGGGGCTCCTTCGGGAACGCCGAGGTATACGGCCCCCGGATCAGGGCCCTGATGGCTTCGACCAACTCTCTGATTTTTGGATAACGCATGATGGCCCCTCGACGCGTGCTAAAAAAAATCAGGCCTCGCCCTCTTTGTCCTGGGCGTAGCGGTCGATGACGCTGCCCTCCCAGAGCTTGACCCCGGCCCGGTGCGCCCCGCGGGCGATGGCGTGCGCGGCCACCGGCGATGTCAACAGGATAAAGACGATGCACATCAACATCTTGATGCCGGCGGCGGTCCAGCCGACGACCAAGAACGCCCCAAAGAGGATGCTGCACGTCCCCATGGTCACGCACTTGGTGGCCGCCTGGAGACGGTTGTAGACGTCGGGCAGCCGCACCAACCCCAGACACCCCAAAAGGTCGAAGGTAAGGCCTACCGCCACGAAGATAAGACCGGCTATGCTATTCATCGAACCCCTTGCCTTCGAGATATTTTGAGAGCGCGAGCGTGCTGATGAAGCTCTGCAGCGCCCAGGCGATCCCGATATCGATATACCACGACCGGTGTGTCGAGATGGTGAGGATCGCGCACAACCCGACGATCATGATGCCGAGAATATCCACGGCGACGATGCGGTCTGCGCCCGTCGGGCCCCGTCCGACGCGATACAGACACAGGACGCACGCCAGGATAATGACATACATGGCCCGGCCCAGGAACCCGAGGTACGGCAGGTCCCGATAAAAGAGGAACGGCAGAGGCCGGGCGATAATAAGCGTCACGACGGCCGTTATGGAAACGGCGCCCGCGGTCCACATCAAGAGACTCGGTCTATTCTCTGTTTTCATGTCTGTCTACTCGAAGATCTTGCTTAGTATCTTCTCAAAACGTTCCACGATGATCCGCGTCGCCGCCTCGGTGTCCTGCGTCTTGACGTCGATCCAGTGGATATAGAGGATGCCGCTCGCCCGGTCCACGTCCACGCTCATCGTGCCGGGCGTCAGCGTTATGGAATTGGCCAGGAACGTCAAGGCCGTGTCCGACTTGAGGGTCGTGCGGACCTTGACGATCCCCGGAGAGATCGGCAGGCGCGGATGGATGACGCGGTAGGCCACATCGATATTGGCCTTGACGACCTCCCAGAAGAAGACGGGCAGGTACTGGAAGAAGAAGACCCAGTACCGATGCGGATGCTTCAGGAGATACGGCCGCTGGATAAAGAGGTCACCCGTGAGGTACGCCACGAGGGCCGCCACAAAGACGCCGACGAACAGATGCTGTGCGTCCGGCACCCAGTTCAGCAGCGCCCACACGATCAACGCCGTCAGGAACAAGACGATCCTCTTGTTCATCTTACACCACGCTCCTGAAGACCTCCGTGCCGTAACGCAGCCCCTGTAGGACCGCATCCGTCGCGCGGATCAAAAAGACCTCGCGGATACCGGGGACCAGAAGGGCCCCGCCCGCCACGCATATCAACGCCAACAGGACCATGGCGCAACGCATCATGAAGGGCACCTCGACGACACCCTTCCCTTCTTGGCGCAACGGCCCGAAGAACGCGTACTTCATCACCTTCGTGAAACTGGCCAAGGTCAGCAGGCTCGCCAGGACCGCCCAGAAGGCGTACCCGAAACGGCCGGCCTGGACCGCCGCGAGGATGATCAAAAGCTTGCTCCAGAAACCGTTAAAGGGCGGGATGCCGGCGATGGACATAGAGGCCACCAGGTTCGTCGCGCCCGTGACGGGCATCCGGTGCATCAGCCCGCCCATCTTCCTTAGGTCGCGCGTGCCCGTCGCGTACTCGAGCGACCCCGAGTTCAAGAACAAGAGCGACTTGAAGATCGAATGGTTGAAGAGATGGAACAGCCCGCCCAGAACGCCCAACGGCGTGGCCAGACCCAACCCCAGGACGACGTACCCGATCTGGCTGATCGAATGGTACGCCAGGAGGCGCTTTAAGTCCCACTGGCCGATGGCCAAGAACACGCCGATCACCATCGAGAGCGCGCCCAGGAAAAGGAGCAAGGAAGAGACCTGCGGCGTCATGCCGATCACGTTGTAGAATATCCGGCACAGCGCGTAGACGCCCAGCGACTTGATGAGGACGCCCGAAAGCATCGCGGATATAGGCGCCGGCGCCGACGGATGCGCATCGGGCAGCCAGGCGTGGAACGGGACGAGCGCGGCCTTCAGGCCAAAGCCCATCAAGAAAAGGACGCTCACGAGGAGCATGATGTTCGAGGGACCCTTGACCGCCAAGACCCGGGCCATGTCCGCCATGTTCAGGGTCGAGGTGAAACTGTATAAAAAGACGATACCCAGGAGCACGAAGAGCGAGGCGACCGTGCCCATGACCGCGTACTTGAAGGCGGCCTCCAGCTCCTGCTTCCCGGTCCCGAAGGCGACGAGCGCGTAGCTCGCCACGGAGGCGATCTCCAAAAAAACGAAGAGGTTGAAGAGGTCGCCGGTCACGATGACGCCGTTCATCCCGGCGAGCATCAGGAGAAAAAGCGTCGTAAACTTCCACTTCGACGTGAACCGTTTCATGTAGTCGATGGAGAAGACGAAGACGAGGCAGGCGACGAGGTTGACCGTCACGAGCATGAAGGAAGCGAGGCCGTCGAGGACCAGGGCGATCCCGACGGGCGGCCTCCACGCGCCGACGCTGTACACGAGGACGCCGGCGAGACGCACGAGCCGCACCGCGACAAGGGAAAAGACCAGACATCCGAGCGTGCTGGCGACCCCCAGGAGGTCCGGCAATCCCTTGAAGCGCTTGCCCGCCAGCGACGTCAAAAACGCCCCGGCCAGCGGCAGGATGATGAAAAGGGGTACGATGTGAGCCTGCGGCGTCATCCTTTGAGCTCCCTGATCTTCGTGATGTCGAACGTGCCGTACTTGCCGTAGATCCTCATCGCCAACGCCACCAGAAGCGCCGTGGTCGCAAGGCCGATGACGATGGACGTCAGCACCACCGCCTGCGGCAAGGCGTCCACCATGTCCACGATGGGCGTGTCGGACGAGAAAATGGGCGAGCGCCCCTCCCACCGGTACCCCACCAGGATGAAGAAAAGGTTGACCGCATACTCGGCGATGATGATACCAACGATGATCTTGATGATATTGCGCTTGCGCAGGATGCAGTAAAGCCCGACGCAGAAGAGGGTAAGGCACAAGATGTAGGCGATCATCGTCTCTCCTCCGCCTCATACTTCAACAGGACCAGCGCCACGAATATCGCGAAGAGTCCCGCTCCGACCTTGAGGCTGATGGCGATGTTGGCCAGCGGGATGATGCCCGCGCTGAAAAGCCGGAAGGGTTCGCCTTTGCCCAGGACGTTCAGAAAAAAGTATCCACCCGTGAACCCCAGAAGGGCGATAGCCAAAAAGAGCAACGCCCCCATTCCTTCAAAAAAAGAGGTCGCCGGCTTCGGCAGCTTGCGCAGCGCCACGTCCTTGCCGTACGCCAGCATCAGGTGCACGAAAGAAAGCGCGATGATGACCCCGCCGGCAAACCCGCCGCCCGGCGAGACGTGACCGTGCAAAAGGATATAGATACCGTACAAAAGGATCAACCCCACGGTCAGGCGCGTGATCGTCTTGACGATGACGGACATTCCCTGTTCGCGTTCTCGGCTCATTTAGTCTTCCTCGATGACCTGTCCTTCGGACTTTCGGCCCGTGCGCCGCACGACGGTCAAAACGCCGATGACGGCGGCGAACAAGACGGTCGCCTCGCCCAGCGTATCAAAGGCGCGGAAATCCAGGATGACGGCCGCCACGATGTTCGTTGCGCCGGTCTTTAACAGGCCCTCTCTGAGATAGGTGCCCGCCACCCGCATGAGCGGATAGCCGAAAGGCGGCAAGTCCCCCAAAGACATGACCGCCGCCATGAGAAAGACGGCGATGAAGGCGGCCGTCACGAAGGTGTTGAAAAACCACCGGCCGGAGGTCGAAAAGGGCAGGTCCCTCTTGAGCGTCGCCCGGATGAGGATGATGAGGGCCAAGAGCTCGACGACCAACTGGGTGATGGCCACGTCCGGCGCCTTGAGGATCAAAAACGCTATAGAGAGCGCCAGACCCACGGCCCCGACGGCGACGACCGAGGACAAGAGGTCCTTGACCTCCACCGCGATGATCGCGCCGATGATCATAAAGACGAGAAGGATGTAGAGTTCAAGCATGCCGTGCGCCTACCTGAAGAAAATATAAAAAAGGGCCAACATCCCCAAAAGGCACCAGGACAGGTACGTCGAGAGAACGCCGTTATGCAGCGCGCTCAAGACCCTGTTAAAACCAAAGGTCATCCGGCTGCCCACCTCATAGGCATCGAAGACCTTGTTCTGGGCCCACCTATAGATAAGCTTCAGGATCCCGAGATCCTGGATCGTGTTGTAGAACGCCACGCCCGAGACCCGCATCTCCGGGTGGGCGTCGAGCCTCTCGCCGCCCACGAAGGGCTGTGTCGTGCGCGTCTTGACGGCCGTGCCCAAGAGATAGATGACAAGGCCGGCCAGAAGCCCGACGACCAGCCAGAGGGTCGCCAGGTCCGCCTGCCATATGCCCGCAAAGACCACCTCGCCCTTTATGCTCGGCAGGATCAACATCTTGATGGGCACCTGGTACGCCCAAACGCCGAAGACAACGCAGAGGGTCGCCAGCACGGCGCCGGGGATGAGCATGGAGACGGGTGCCTCCTTCTTGCCGGGAGCTTCCTTCTCCCTCTCGGGCGACGGCTGCCCCAGGAAGACCGCATGGATCAACTTCATGAAACTGGCCAGCGTCAAGGCGCTGCCCACCATCGCCGCCAGGATCCAGATGACCCAGAGGCGGCTGCCGGTATGGGCCATGGCGATGATACCTTGATACACCATCCATTTGGACGCAAATCCGTTAAAGGGCGGGACCCCGGAGATCGAAAACGACGCGATGAGGAACACGATGAACGTCACCGGCAGCGCCTTGGCAAGACCCCCCAGCCGGTCCAGGTCCGTCGTGCCGGCCTTCCTCTCCACCACGCCGGCCGAAAAGAAAAGACACGACTTGTAGACCGCGTTGTTCAACATATGAAAGAGCCCGCCGGCGATGCCGATCGGGTTGCCCGTGCCTATCCCCAAGACCATGTACCCGACCTGGCTGACGGCATGATAACCCAGAAGCCTCTTTAAGTCATGCTGGATGAGCGCCATCATGACCGCCGCCACGATGGTGATGCTGCCGACGGCCATGAGAAAGGTGTTCATCGCGGCATCCATCTTGAAGATATCAAGGGAAAGCCGCGCCAGAAAATAGATACCCAGGAGCTTATCGAGCGACGCCGGCAAAAAGGCCGTGACCGGCGTCGGCGCGTCTTCTGCGGTATCGGGGACCCATGTGTGAAAGGGCATGGCCCCGGCCTTGGCAAAGGCGCCGCCGGCCAGACACAGGTACGCCGCCACGGCCAGTCTGCTGTCCAGCGCGACGCCCATCTTGTCGATATCGAAGGAGCCGCTCAAGGACCAAAGGAGGGCCACCCCCAGGATCATAAAGGCATCCGTGCCGCCGATGAGGATAAAGGCCTTCTTAGCCGTCGCTGGGGTGCGCTCCCTGTCGCCGAAGCCGATCAAGAGATACAGGAGCATCCCCAGGAAACCCCAAAAGACGATGAAGACGATGAGGTTGTTGGCAAAGACGGCGGCCAACGACGCCAGGAGCGTCAGGACGATATATAGGTAATAACGCCGCTGCCCCGGCCGGCCCTTCATGTATCCGAAAGAATAGATGACGGTCAAGAGCGTGAAGAAGCCCACGAAGAGCGCGACGAAGCACGCGAGAGGGTCCGCTTTGAAAAAGGCGCTCAAGGGCATCATCTCCCCATCTTCCTTCTGAGCTTCTCGGTCTTCTCCTGCGAGAGCCGGATGAGGTCCTCGCCGCGGCCCAGGAGCTTTCCTTTGGTGCTGCGCACCGCCATCCTCTCCGTACAGCAATAACACGGATCGATGGCGGCCAGAATGATGGCGGCATCCGAGATCGTCTCGCCCACGACCGTCGCCTTGTAGGTCGGCAGGTTCATAAAGGTGGGGGCACGGACCTTGTGGCGCGCGGGCCGGTTCGTCCCGTCGCTGCGCACGTAATGGAAGGTCTCGCCCCGCGGTGCCTCGACGTGGCCGATCCCTTCGCCCGGCGGGATGTCCTTGATGTTAAGGTCGATCTCGCCTTCGGGCAGCCCGGTCAGGCACGCCTTCATGATCTTGACGGACTCGAACATCTCCAGCACGCGCTGCACCACCTTATCGAAGACGTCGCCGTTGTGCGTGACGATCATCTCCCATTCCACCTTGTCGTAGGCGCCGTAGGGCGCGTCTTTGCGGACATCCCGTGCCACGCCCGAGGCCCGCGACGTGGGGCCCAGCGCGCAGAAATCGGTGGCCTCCTCTTTCGTGAGGATGCCGATCCCCTTCGTGCGCGCGTGCAGGACCGGGTCGTCCGTGATGGCGCTCTTCAGCATCGTGAGCGTCGGCACGATCGAGTCTATCTTCTTGATGACACCGGGGATGTCCCCGGCCTTGATGTCCCGCCGGATGCCGCCGGGCTTGAACATGGCGTAGTTGTTCCGGTTGCCGGAAAGGATCTCCATGACGTCCAGGATCTCTTCGCGCAGCTTCCACGCCCACATGTAGACGGTGTTGTACCCTAAAAAGTGGCCGGCCAGCCCCAGCCACAGGAGATGCGAGTGGAGGCGTTCGCCTTCGGCGATGATCGTGCGGATATACTTGGCGCGTTCGGGCACCTCGACGGAAATGATGTCCTCCACCGCCCGCGTGTAGGCAAAGGGGTGGCTCGTCGAGCAGATGCCGCAGATGCGCTCGATGACGAAGGTCGACTGGTCGAAGGTCTTCCTCTCGGAGAGCTTCTCGATGCCGCGGTGGTTGTAACCGATCTGGGCGTCGATGGCGACGACCGTCTCCCCGTCCACGGTGAGCGAGAAGAACTCCGGCTCTTCCTGCAGCGGATGATACGGTCCTATGGGAACGATGGTCCTTGCCATTTATACGCCTCGGTCCCGGATCGCGTCCTTGTCCCACTCCCTATAATCGCAGCGCAAGGGATAGACGCCCTCGGGCCACTCTTCCGGCAAGAGGAGCCTCCTCATGTCCGGGTGGCCGTTAAAGGTGATGCCTAAAAGCTCGTTCATCTCCCTTTCGATCCAATTGGCCCCTTCAAAGAGGGGCGCGAGGGAATCGATCTCGAGCTTATCCTTGGGCAGCATCACCCTTAAGGAGATCAACAGATTGATGTCATCGAAGGTAAAGTGATACAGGATCTCCATGTGGCTGCGCGTGTCCACGCCGGAGGCGATATTGAAACGCGCCCCCAGGTCCTTAAAGAGGACCTGCGCGGCCTTGCGGATGGATCCCGGCTTGATCCCGATATAGACCCTCTTGGCCGACTTGTCGAAGACATCGAGGATGTCGTCCTTGAGCCTCTGGCGGACCTCTTTTAAAACGGAATCTCTGTCCATGGCATTTTCTATTTTTTAGCCGCGGCCTTCTCGCTCACGCGGTTGATCAGCTTGACGACGCCGGCGATGATCGCCTCCGGCTTGGGCGGGCACCCGGGGATGTACACGTCGACGGGGATGATCTTGTCCAGCGGCACCGGGCAGTTGTAGCTGTGGATGAACATGCCCCGCGACAGGGAACACTCGCCGATGGCGACCACCAGGCACGGCTTGGGGACCTGCTCGTAGAGCTGCTTGAGCCTGACAACGCTCTTCCTGTTGGCCGAGCCCGTCACCAGGAGCACGTCCGCGTGCCTGATGCTGCCGGCCAGGAGCATGCCGAAGCGCTCGATGTCAAAACGCGGGGTCAGGCAGTCCAGGACCTCGATGTCGCAATTGTTACAGCTCCCCGTCGACAGGTGGAAGACCCACGGCGACTTGAGAAGCGCTTTTAATTTGATGCTCATCTTACCACCCTCTCAGGGCCAAGAGGACCGCCACGGCGGCCAGCACCGTCACCCGGCCCCAGAAGAACCGCACGGCCTGGTCGATGCGCACGCGCGGGTTGGTGTTGCGGATCACGGTCACCAGCGCCACGAGCCCCACGTACTTCAGCAGTCCGTACGCGAGGTGTATGCCGTCGAGTCTCAGGCCCCCCATGAAGAGGATCATCAAGAAGAACGGCAGCGTGAAAAGGAGCATGTTCTTCATGAGCCTGTAGACGGCCAGGGCCGAGCCGGAGTATTCGATCAAGGGGCCGCCGATGATCTCGGTCTCCGCCTCCGCGATGTCAAAAGGGACCAGGCCCAGCTTTGCCTGCATGCACAGGAGCGCCACGACCCACGCCAGGAACCCCGAGAGGCTGCCCAAAAACACGCCGCGGTCCGCCTGGACGCTCAGGATCGCGCCCAGCCGGATGTCAAAGCCGGCCTTGATCACGGGCACGAGGATCGCCAGGACAAAAGGAAGCTCATAGCTCAATAAAAGCTTCATCTCGCGCGAGGCGCCGACGCTCGCCAGCGGGTTGCGCGAGGCAAAGCCGCCCATCATGATCGCAATAGCCGGGATCGTCAAAAGGTAGACCGCCACGATAAGGTCACCCAGGAAGCCCTCGGCCGGGTTCAGGTTGTTCACCCACAGGAGCGCCGAGACCGCGATGACGCTCGAGAGCCCGACGACGGGAGGCAGCAAGAAAGCCACCTTGGAGGCGCCGGCCGGCACGAGCGTCTCTTTCCCCAGAAGCTTGATGATATCCACCACGGGCTGCAGCAAGGGCGGCCCCACGCGGTACTGGACGCGTGCCGTGACCTTGCGGTCGATCCAGCTCGCCAAAAGGCCTATGGCCGCCGTCAGGACAAAACCGTAGAAGAACAGGGAGAAAAGGGCCATTACGCCTTCTCCTGCTGCCAATGGGTCGAGTGGACGACGATGTTCTCGCCCACCAGGAACGTGTTCTCGTCCTCCCGTACCTCGCCCTCTTTCAGGCTCAGGGCGCCGTAAGGACAACTCTTGATGCACAGGGGTTCGCCGGCCTGCGCCCTCCTGTCCAGGCAAAAATCACAGTTATGGATCAAAAGCGGCACGAGCTCCGGGTAGATCGTCCCATAAGGGCACGCGTGCGAGCAGGACCTGCAGCTGATGCAGCGCATGTTGTGCCGGATGAGGAGCTTGTCCTTTTCCTTCTGCTGCTCGAGCGCCTCGACAGGGCACGAGAGCACGCAGTGGGGCTGCTCGCACCTGCGGCACACGAGCGCGTACGTCGCCAGCTCGGCCACGGAGACGATGCCGTTGTTGTCGGGGTGATAAAAGTAGCTGCACTGGATGACGCACTTTTCGCACTCCCCTGACGCGCAGACATCGAGGTCGATGAAGAGCCTCTTGTCCTTGCCCTTCTTCGGGGCCGGCTCCATCGTGCCCTGGTGCAGCTGTTCCGCGCTCGTGTTGACCTTCATCGTATCAATCCCAGATCTCGTGGCAGTCCTTGATCTGGTCGTAGCGGAAGACCGGGCCGTCCTTGCAGGCGTAATGGGTCCCGATGCGGCAGTGGCCGCACTTGCCGATGCCGCACGACATGTTCTTCTCCATCGAGAGGTAGAGGTTCGCGTCGAGGAACCCCATCTCCAGAAGCTTCTTCGTGGCGAACTTCATCATGATGGGCGGGCCGCAGACGATGGCGATGCCCTTCTTATAATCCATGTCCGCGCCCTCGATGATCACCGTGACCAGACCCACCTTGCCCTTCCACGTGGGATCGCCCTTGTCGACCGTCAGCTCGATGTCCAGGTCCTTCTTTTTTGTCCAATCAAATATCTCGTCGCGATAGAGGAACTCCTGGGGATTCTTACAGCCGCCCCGGAACAGGAGATTCTTGAACTCAGAGCGTATTTCAAAGAGGGAGTACATGAGACTGCGCAACGGCGCAAAACCGCACCCCCCGCCCACGACCAGGATCTCCTTGCCTTTAAAATCATCCAGAGGATAGCCGTTGCCGAAGGGGCCGCGCAGGCCGACCGTATCGCCCTTCTTGAGCTGGTGGATCTTCTCGGTCACCTTGCCGACCCGCATGACCGTCACCTCCAGGACCTCCTTCTGCGAGGGGCGCGACGACGGGGTGAACGGGGCCTCTCCCGCGCCGGGGACCGTCAGCTCGATGAACTGCCCCGTCCGGAAGGATATCGCCTCCTCCGGCTTCAGGCGCAGGGTCTTGATGGTCGGGGTCTCGGTGATGACGTCGAGGACCTCGGTCTTGACCGGGCGGTAGGGATTGGTGTCAGGCATTCTCGACCAGCCTCTTTAAGACTTTACGGATATCGATCTTCGCCGGGCACGCGGAGATACAGCGGCCGCAGCCGGTGCAGGCATAGACACCCGCCACCTGCGGGAAGAAGTTGAACTTCTTGTCGAATCTGTTGCGCAGGCGCATCCACAGCTTCGGCCGCGGATTCGCCCCGCCGGCCACGCGGGCGTAATCCTTGAACATGCACGAATCCCATGCGCGCAGCCGCGCCATGCGCGCCTCATCCTTCTGATCATAAAGCAGGAAGCAGTGACAGGTGGGGCAGATGAGGGTGCAGGCCCCGCACTCGACGCACGCCTTGGCCTCTTGGTCCCACATCGGGGACTCGAAGCTGCGCTCGATGATCCCTTCAAAGAGGTCCTGCGAAGGCACCTTCTCCCTCTTGATGTTCTCCTCGACCCGGGCCTTCACCTTGGCCCGCAGCCTGTCCCGGTCGCCTTCCTGTTCCCTCTTGGCCTCTTCGAAGAGGGTCTTGTGTTTAGCGAGGAGAGCGCGCCCCTTTTCCGAGGCCGCCTCGACGAGGAAGCCGCCGCGGACGGTGGAAAGGTTGATATCGTAATCTTGCGCCGGAAAAGGGGTGATGCCGAGGGCGAGACAGAAACAGGTGTCGATCGCGCAGGTGCAGTCCGCGCTGATGATGAGGTTCTCTTTGCGGTTCTTGATGTAGAGGGGGTCCTGGAGATCGGGATCGGCAAAGACGTGGTCCTGGACCTTGAAGCCCTTCAGGTCGCAGGCCTTGACGCCGATGATCGCCAAGGGTCTGTCCTGGGCGTGGGGGACGCCGGGCTTAAAGTCCTGCGCCACCACCTCGCGGGCGCGGGTGAAGAAGGCCTTCAGGGGCTCAAAGGCGCGGACCTCGCCGATGACGACGTCATCAAAGGAGCCGTCATAGCGCCGGTAAAAACGCTGCTCCCCCTTCTTGACGGGGAGATAGACCTCATAGCCATCCTGCAATATATCCAGGAGCCTACGGAAACTGCCGTCTGAGATGTAAGCCATTGGGACGCGGGAAACTTCGGGATAAGGATTAAGGGGAACGAAGTTTACGTTATCCTAACATAAATCAGTCAAAAATCAATAAAAATCCTGCTAAAAAGAGACCGGCCTTACTCGCTGCCCACGTACGACTTCGCGCCGTGGGACTCCTTCTGGAAGTGCTGGACGTTATTCATGAAGTCCCGCACGCACGCGCCCACCAACGGGTCGTAGGACCGGTTGTGCATGGCGCGCTGGATGCGGCCGGGCCTGGAGTAGAACTCCCGGAAGGCCCAGGAGCCCAGGTCCGCGAGCTGGGGGATGGACAGGTGGTTGGTCGGTATGATGGGCTGGTGGAAGTCCCACTGGCGGATCTTCCTGTTCAGGTCGTCGATGCCAACGACCCCCTTGCGGGAGAGCGCGTCCCAGATGGGCGACCCCGGGATGGGGGTCAGGAACTGGAGCGCGATGATGTCCGGGTCGATCTCATCGACGGCCGCGAAGCGCATCTTGACCTTCTCCTCGTCGTCATCCTCGAAGCCGATCATCCACGTCAGGACCGTGGCGATCCCCGCCTCGCGGAGCTTGGCCACCGTCTCCTTGACCTGCTCAACGGTGATCCCCTTCTTGAGCTTGCGCAGCTCGTCGTCGTCCGCGACCTCCAGGCCCACGAGACACATAAAGCACCCGGCCTTCCTCAGGTCCGGGAAGAGGTCGATGTCGCGGATGAAGTACGGGGCGCGGCCCAACGGCATCCACTTCATCTTGATGCCGCGGCTCAGGGACTGCTCGATCGTCTCTTCCACGCGCCGGCGCGAGACGTTATAGGTATCGTCCATCATGACGATCGTGCGCGTGCCGAACTTATCGTACAAAAGCTCCATCTCGTCGACGACCTTCTTGGCCGACCGGTACCGGTACTGCTTCAGGTCCTGGTTGCCGCGCGGGTCGAACTGCCCCCACTCATAACAGAAGGTGCACGCCGCCGGGCAGCCGCGCGAGTTCCACGTCTCGCTATAGTTCTTCCAATAGGTGTGGCCGACGTACTGGTCCATGGGGAACAGGTCATACGCCGGCATGGGCAGGGCGTCCAGGTCCTGGATGAGCGGCCGGTAGGGGTTGAGCGTCACCGAACCCTTGTCACGCCAGCACAGACCCTGGATGCCCTTCAGGTCCGGGGCCGCCTTGCCCAGCTCCCGGACGAGATGGCTCAGCGTCTCCTCCGCTTCGCCCGCCAGGCAAAAGTCCAGACGCGGGTTCTCCCGCATCGTGAACTCCGAGGCCGAGGCGTAGAAGATGCCGCCGACGACGGTCTTGATATGCGGATACCGTTCCTTCACCTTGCGCGCCGCCTCGTTGTAGATCCAGACGACGGCCAGGCCCCCGGTCGTGTGCAGGATGTCGCCGACGTAGACGATGTCCGGCCTGCTCTGGCCCACCTTTTCGAGCATCTGGGCGTCATTGAACCCCCAGGCGCGGCAGTCCAGCGCCTCGAGCGTCACGTCCGGGTTATGCTGCCTGAGGTACCCGGCGAGCTGCGCGTGGCCGATGTTGATCGCCTTGTGCGTGCCCCACGTCGCCCACGCGCCCAGCGGCGGCTGCAAAAATAAGATCTTCATGGTGGTCTCCCCCTGGCTTCAAGTGCGGCTATAGTTTGACCTGTTTCAATATCCTCTCGAGGTTCCCGCCGAGGATGCTTTTCTTGTCCGTATCGCTGACCGACAACGAATCCAGAAAACCGATGGACGCGCCGATGTCGCGCCGGGCCGGATAGTCGCTGCCCCACAGGATGTGCCCGGCCCCGAAGAGCTCCAGGGACGAGATGTAGTTGGCCAGCGTCCTGTCCCCGCTCGTGTCGACGTAGATCCGGCGCAGGAAGTTCGACGGCACGTCGCCCAGGTCCTTGACGAAGTTGATGCTGCGCAGCATGCCGTAGGTCGCGTCGTAGCGATGAGCGATGAAGGGCGTCACCCCGCCGAAGTACGCGAAGACCCACGTCAGGTCCGGGAACCGCTGGAAGACCTCGGCCATGAGGAGCTTGCCCACGCACATCGTCGTCTCGAAGATGTACTCGATGACCGGCGTCAACAGGGGATCGTCGACCTGCTGGGACCCGATAGGCTTGACGATCTGGGGGTGGACGAAGATCGGGACCCGATACTTCTGGGCTTCTTCATAAAGTCTCTCATAACGCTCGTCGTCGAGGAAGACGCCGTCGGTGCTGGTCGCGAGCGACACCCCCCGGAAGCCCAGGTCCTGGGTCGCGCGCCTGAACTCGGCGACCATGGCCTTGGCGTCGTCCACCGGCAGGATCGCCGCGCCGATGAAGCGCTCCGGCTGGAACTTGACGATGGCGGCCACGCGCTCGTTGTAGAGCATCGCGATCTTGCGCAGGGACCCCATGCGCCGGTGCGCGTCCGTCGTGGGATATGTCAGGACCGCCTTCTGGATGCCCGCCTTCTCCATCGCCTCGACCTGTGCCTCGATGTCGCCCCAGGCCTTGGAGAAGAAGTGGGCGTTGCTGATGATCTCTTCCGGCAACCAGTGGCAATGCGCGTCGATGATCATGATAAGAGCCTCAAAAGAATGCTTGTCTTTTCCTCTTACCTCTCCGGGTGGTTCTGCTTCAGGGGGATGACCGGCTTGGTCCACGGCGTCTGCTGGTTGATGACCGATATCTCCATCGGACACACGTTCGCAGGGACCTTGAGCGCGAAGAGCACGGCGTCGCAGATCGCCTGCGGGCTCATGAGCCGGGAACGCTCCTGGCTGATGTCTTTCAACTTTCCCGTCAACTCCGTGTCCGTCACGCCGGGCAAAAGCGACGTCACCTTGATGCCGTGGTCGCGCATCTCGTAAAAGAGCCCCTTGCCCCACTTGCGCACCGCCCACTTCAAGGAGGTGTAGACGATGAAGTTCTTCGGCGGCGGATCGACGACCGTCGAACCCGAGACCATGTTGATGACCGCGCCGCCCTTGTTCTCGATGAAGTGGTTAATCAACAGGCGCGTCAGCATCACGTAGCCGAAGAAGTTCGTGTACATGAGCTTCTCGATGTCCTCGAGCGGCTGCTGGTGAAAAGGGTGCTGGCTCGAGACGCCGGCGTTGTTGATGAGGGCGTCGACCCTCTTTAACTCCCGGATCGCCGTCCCTGCCAGGTTCTTCAGGTCTTCCAGCTTGGACACGTCGGCGGCGACGCCCGTGACGCGCACGCCGTGTTCCTTGGCGATCTCTTTCGCGGTCGCCTCGAGCGCCTCCTTGCCGCGCGCCGCCAGCACCAGGTCCATCCCCTCCCCGGCCAGTGTCCGGGCCACCGCCTTACCGATGCCGCGGCTCGCCCCGGTGATGACAGCGGTCTTACCTTTAAGAGAAGACATGCGTAGCCTCCGTTTTCTTTGATCTCAGGATCGCGTCCGTCGCCAAAAAGAGAAGCCCGAAAAAGATCGTGTAAACGAAAAAGCCGAGCCGGAAACTCTGCTGAAAGAGCGCCCCGCCCACCAGGACGCCCGCCCCGCCGGCCACGAAGCGGACCGAACTGTTAAGGCTCGATATCTCCTTCATGAAGCGCTTGTCCAGATCCGTCAAGTGCGTCGACATCCCCGCGTGGTTGATCGTCCACCCGAACCCCCAGGCGAGCATGAGAACCGGGATCACCCAGGCCGTCCTGAAAAAGATGAACAACCCCGTGGCCACCGCCATCAGGAGGACGCCGGACTTCAAGGTCGGCAGGCGGCCCTTCTTGTCCGACGCCAGCCCCCCGTACGCCTCGCCGAAGACGCCGGCCAGGGCGCCCAGGGTCAGGGCCATCGAGACCCAGAGCTGCTGCCATCCCAAGTCCTGCGCAAAATAAACGCCCAGCCACTGCCGGACCCCGTGGTAAAAGAGGCTCACCAGGAAAATATAGGCGAAGGCCCGCCGGATCGCCGGTTGAGCCATGGCCTCGATATAGCGGCTCTGCGCCGCGTGGCGCTGTGTCTCGGTCTTGGGAAAGAACAGGGCTGTCAGCGCCGCCGCCGCGACCGCCATCCCTGCCGGCAGGAAGAACATCCACCGCCAGGAGACGAGACCGCTCAAGAAAAGCCCCAAGAGCGTCGCCATGAAGGTCGCGCTGAAGAAAAACCCCACGTACTTGCCGCGCTTCTCCGGCGCCGCCCGGTCCGCCAGGTAGATGAGGACGAGCGGCGTCGTGGCCGCGGCAAAGACGCCGACGAGGAACCGGAAGACAAAGAGCGCCCGGTAGTCGGCGGCGCAGCCCGAAAGCAACGAAAAGAGCGCGAAAAACGACAGCGTCGCCACGTTGATCTGCCTGTTATGAAAGAACCGTGTTAAAGGGCCGTAGAAGAGCGCGCACACGCCGTACGGAAGCATGTACGCCCAGTTGACCCGGCCCACGACGAACACCGATATGCCCAAGTCCCGCGCGATCGCCGGCACGATGGCCGAGATAGAGGCCACGTTGAACGCGATGCAGCACCCCTGCAGGCACAGGATGAAAAAGTCCGACTTCTTGATCGATAACCCCTCTCGTCGCGGGAGCGCTCGACCGGATGGAGCCCCGCTACTTGCTCTCGCGTTCGATCGTGTCCTTGAAGATCTTCAGGTTCTCCTGCGAGTGCTTGTTGATGAAGCCCTCGACCTGCTCGTCGGTGAACTTGGCCTTTTGGTCCATCTTGAAATCCTGGATCCACGTCATCTTAACGCCTTCCGGCGTCGGCGTGTAGAGCCAGATGATCTTCATGTGCGTGAAGGGGAACTCGGGCGGCAGCTTCTGGGCATAGGCAAAATAATACTCTTTAAAGAGGAGCCGGAAGGACTGCCAGGAGCGGCCCTCATCGTCGGTCAAACGAAAGGTCAGCTTGTTGCCTTCCTTCTTCAAGACCGTCGCCTCCTTGTATTCCGTGCCGAAGAGCTCGGTCCACCGCGGGATATCATTCGAGATGTCAAAGACCTTCTCGTACGGCGCCTTGATCACGATCGCATTACACGTATGGGCCATGCTGACTCCCTTCTTACTGTCTCACCCTTTATAAAATGGCGACGGCGCGGCACCAGCCCGCGCCCGTATCCTTGACCTTCACCGGAAAACAAGAGACCATGAAGCCGGTAGGCTTGGGGATCGCGCCCAGGTTGCCCAGCCGTTCCATGTGGCAGTACTCGCGCCGGCGGCCCAGGAAGTGACACGGCCATATCTTGGCCTTGTCCTTCGTCTCCAAAAATTCGTTGAACATCTCGAAGCACGGCCGGTCGAGGCCGATCGTGTCGATGCCCAGCATCTTAACACCCTGGTCCAGGATATATTCCAGCGCCTCCGGCAGCATGCCGACGTACTTGTGGACGTAATCGGGCGTGCCCAAGAGCTTGTCTCCACCGGTGTAGATGAGAACGATGTCGCCGGCCTTGAGTTTACAGTCGATCTTCTGGAGGGCCCGGATGGCCTCGTCCTTCGTGATGTTCTGAGGATACTTCAAATGGGTGAAGTCGAGGAGGACACCTGGGCCATAGCACCATTCGAGCGGCACATCCGTGATCATCTTTGCCGGCTTGCCGGCACAGCGGCTGCCGTAGTGGAAGGGCGCATCGACGTGCGTGCCCATGTGGACCGAGGCATGGACGATCTCCAGAGACAACATCTCGGCGTCCGGGACCTCCTCGGCCTTGGCCACGCGCTCGCCCTTGGCAAAGCGCTCTTTACCGCCGGGCTGCTTGGCCATGACGACCTCGTTGAAGTGCTCCACGCCGGCGGCATGCGTGATGCGCTCGATCGTCGCGGCGTGCGTCTCGACGAGCGTGTCGTCTATGGGCAGGCTCAGATCAAGTAAGCGCATCCTCATGCCTTTTTGCTGTCGATCACCCGGGCGATCTCGTCGATCGTGTGCTGTTTGCCGACCTCTTTTTCGGCGATCTGGATGCCGAATTCCTTCTGGAGAGCGATGCAGACCTCGACCATCTCGGTGGAGTCCACGCCCAGCGACTGCTCGAGCGACTGGCCCTCTTTGACCTCTTCGGGCTTGACCTTCAAAAGATGAACGATGACTTCTTTGACCTTCTCTTTTGTCGCCATGCCTCTTCCCCTTTCGTCGGCTGTCATGCCTTTTCCATCACCAGCGCCGCATTGATGCCGCCGCGCCCACGGGAGATGATGAGCGCCTTTTTGACGTCTTGTGGCCGCGCCTTGCCCGTGACATAATCCAGCCCCGCGCACGCCGGGTCAAGCTCATTCAGGTTCAGCGTCGGCGGGACGAGGCCGTGCTCCATGGCGAGCATCGCGATGATCATGTCCACCGCGCCCGAAGCGCCCAGGAGGTTCCCGAACATCGTCTTGGGGGCGCTCGCCGGGATGGACGGGGCCGCGTTGCCAAAGACGTCTTTGATGGCCGCCACCTCGCCGACGTCCCCCTCCCGTGTTGCCACGCCGTCGAGCGAGATATAATCGATGTCCTTGGGGCTGACCCCCGCCTGGTCCAGGGCCATGCGGATCGCGCGAGCGGCCTCCTTGCCGTCGGGGTTGGCCTTGATGCGGTCAACGCCGTCGCACGTCGTGCCGTAGCCCGTGATATACGCGAAGACGCGCGCCGCCCTCTTTTGGGCGCGCCCCTCCCCTTCCAGGATCATGATACCGGCCCCCTCGGCCGGGACAAATCCGTCGCGGCGCGTGTCAAACGGTTTATACGCCTCCTCGGGTGTCTCGTTCTTTGTCGAGAGCTCGCCGTTCGTGTTGCAGCACAGGAGGCCGTACGGCGACAGGGGCGCCTCCATGCCGCCGGCGAGGAGTAGGTCGGCCTTTTGCTTTTGCAGGATCTTCGTGGCGTGGCCGACCGCCATGAGCGAACTGGCCCGGTCCGAGACGACGGTCTTGGAGTATCCCTTGATCCCGTAATAAATGGAGACCTGCCCCTGGGGCGCGGCCGGAAACCACGCCGAGGCCATGTAGGGGCTTACCCCCTCGCGGCCCTCGATATACAGGTCGCGCAGCTCGGTCTCGCCGTAGAGCCACCCGCCCAGGGCATTGCCCATGAAGATGCCCACGCGGTTGAGGTTCTCCTTCGTCAAGTCGATGCCCGCGTCCTTGAGCGCCATCTCGGAGGCGATCAGGGCCATGTGGGAAAAAGGGTCTATCTTCTGCAGGAGGCGCGAGGAGACGTGTGAGTAGGCGTCGAGGTCGTGCACCATCCCCCCGATGTGGCACGGATACAGGCTCGCGTCGTAGCGCTCGATCTTCCTGACCGAGGAGCGGCCGGCCTTGACGTTCGCCCAGAAAGGTTTTTTGTCGATGCCCGGAGGCGCAACGATACCGAATCCCGTGATGGCGACGCGTTCCACTATCGGCCCTCCCCGTAGCGTTTCATGACGAGACTCGAGTGGATCCCGGAGAAGCCGCTGCTCGTCTTCAGGATCATGTCCACCTTCTTTTGTATGGCCTTATTGGGCACATAGTCGAGGTCGCACTGCGGATCGCGGACCTCCTGGTTGATGGTCGGCGGGATGAGGGAGCGCTTGAACATCATCGAGGCGATGACCATCTCGATGGCGTTGGCCGCGGACAAGGGGTGCCCGATCATGGACTTGAGCGAACTGATCGGCAGCCGATACGCGTCCTCGCCGAGGGCGATCTTATAGGCGTTCGTCTCGAAGACGTCGTTCATGCGCGTCGAGGAACCGTGCGCGTTGACATAGTCGATGTCGCGCGGCGTCACCCCGGCGTCCTCGAGCGCCAGCTTGATGCACGTCGCCATCGCCAGGCCGTCCGCCGGAAGATCCGTCATGTGAAAGGCGTTGTTGCACGTGCCGTACCCGATCACCTCGCAGTAGATCGGCGCCCCGCGCTTCTTGGCGTGTTCAATCTCTTCCAGGACGAGGATCCCCGCGCCCTCCGACAGCACGAAGCCGTCGCGCTTGTTGTCGAACGGCCGCGACGCCTTGGCGGGCTCGTCGTTGCGGGCCGACAGGACGCTGACGACGTCGAAGGCGCCGAAGGTGATGGGCGTCAGCGGCGCCTCCGCCGCTCCGCCGACCATGACGTCCGCGTCGCCGTCGGCGATGGACTCGAAGCAGAAGCCGATCGAGTCCGTGCCGGCGGTACAGCCCGTCGAAAGAGTGTTGCATATCCCTTTAAGGCCGTAGCGGGCCGAAAGCTCCGCGGAGGGCGTGTTGAACATCGAGGCGTCATAAAGGTAGGGCCGCACGAGGCGCGGATCGATGGGCTTTTTGCCGTTGTCCGTCACCAGGGCGAACTCCTCCTCCATGTACTTGGTGCCGCAGATGGCGTTGGCCAGGCTCACCCCCACGCGCCGGCGGTCGATCTTGTTGAAGTCGAGTCCGGCGTCCCGGATCGCCATGTCGCCGGCGATCACCCCGAACTGGACGTAGCGGTCCATGCGCTTGACCTCTTCCTCGTCCAATCCCAGCGCGAACGGGTCGAACTCCTTGGAGTAGGCCGCGATGCGCGTGCGGAACATCGAGACGTCGAACATGTCGACGAGCCGGATGGCCGAGACGCCCCCCGTCATCGCCTCCCAGCACTTCTCCTTGCCGATCCCGTTGGGCGATATGACCCCCAACCCCGTTATGACGACCCTTCTCCTCATCTCCTCTAAGCTCCTAAATAATTAATAATTAGTGTCGTTTCTACGTAACCATTTGACGGACAAAGAGATATGAATAAATTATTGAGACAATTTAAGCTTGTCCTAACTATGAGAATACAGAGAAAATATAATTTATTCATAACCTATTGCCGTTATTAAAGTTATGCAGAAACGACACTATTTATTTTGGCGCGTCACCTTGAAGACCACGTGGCCGCCGTCCGGGCACGTCGCCGTGTCCAATGAGTTCGGATCCTCCATGAACGGGAAGGTCGCGCCGAAGTTCAGGCCGAAGAGCAACGGGAAGAGCATATGGTACGCCGCCCCGCAGAACCCGTCCGGGGGCTTCAAGCCCTCCACCGTCAGCTTGTCGCCGACCTCATACTTGTAAAAACACTTGCCCGTCGACTCCTTGACCTCGATGTCCATGGTCTTGGGGGCGGGCCCCGGCGGCGGTCCCGAACGCTTCTTCTCGATGACCTTGCCCTCTTCATCGACGAGCTCGAGCAGGAACTCCACCTTCTTGCCGTCCGGGCACGTCGTGCGGATCGACTTCATGTTCTCCATGAAGGGGAACGTCGCCCCGAAGGTCAAGGCGTACATGCACGGGAACATCGCGTGGACGGCCCCCAGGCAAAAGTCCTTCGGCGGGTGGGTGAAGTCGAAAAAGGTGAACTGATCACCCGCCTTGTACATGTGGTAGCAGTATCCCTCCTGCTTCGTCACGGTCGCGCGCAGATGCGGAAACTTGACCCGCGTCTTTTTGGCGATCTTCCTCAGCTCGGCAAAACTCTTCTCCATCGTCGGCTCCTGTCCTTAAAAGAAATCCTCGCGTTTGATCTGGGAGCACTTCTCCATGTCCTGACTGAAGGCCTCGGGTGTCATGAAGTTTTTCGTCTCCTCGACCCTGTGGACGAGCTCGGTGATGCGGGTATTGAGCCTAGCGTCGATGTTGTGGGTCTTGGCCTGGTTGGCGAGCTCGCCGTTGATGAAATCTATTTCGCTGGGCCGGCCGCGCTGGATGCTCTGCAGGATCGAGCCGTACAGCGGCTCCTCGCTCAGCTTCGTCATGATCCCGGAGTAGACCGGCGCCGCCTGCTCGGGCGGCAGGGCGCTCAGGCCCTTGAGCTTCTTGACCTCGAAATCCGGCATGTCCAAAAGCTCGATCTTAAGCTGGTCCACGACGTCAAAACCTTCCTTCAGGATCCTCAGGGCCCACCGGCACATCTCGAGGTCGCTGTACGTCTCCTGCATGCTCTTGCCGAGGACCGCCGGGATGCAATTACTGGCGTTGACAAAGACCTTGGTCCACTTCATGCCGCTGATGTTCGCGACCGGCACGGCCTCAAAGGCCGTCTTGAGTATCTCGACGACCCGGGTCACCGCCTCGTCGTTTGTGCCGAAGGGCCGGCCGATCAACCAGTTGCCCTCGAAGTTATGCACGACGCGGTGGTACGGGACATAGGTGGCGCCGAACATGACGATGCTCGCAACGAGATTCTCAGGCCCGAGCATCAGGCTCAGGAGCTTGTCGGCCCGCACCCCGTTCTGCGTGGAAAGGATGAGGGGGCCGTTGACGAGGAAGTCGCGCGACTTATCGACCGCGTCCCGGATATCCTGCGTCTTGACCGTCAGGATGACCAGGTCCACCTTCTCCTCGAGGCGCGTCTTCACGTCCAGGTAGACGAGCGCCGGACCGCGCGGGCCTTCGATCTGGAGGCCGTGGCGCTCGATCTGCTTCTTCTGCTCGAGCCGCCCGACGGGGACGACGGCAACGCCCTTGGCCTTGAGGTACCCGGCCACGAGCCCGCCGATCGCACCCAAGCCGATCACCGCTACCTTCATCTCTCCCCCGCCCCTTCGCAGTGCCGCTTCAGATTTTTCAGGATCCGGCGGATGCTCGCGTCGTGCAGATGCCGGAAGAGGAGCGACCACAAGATCCTGTTGCCGGCGCCGCTCACCTCGTAATGCATCTCGTAGATGACGCGCGTGCCGCCGGCCTCCTCCTGGGCGCTCACGGTCTCAGAGCCCGTGAACATGCCGTTCAGGAAACGGCGCGTGATGCGGCGTGCACCCACCTCGGTGACCGCCACGTCCCAGGACGGCGCCAAAGGGAGCTGTACCTTCTGGCGGTAGCGCGTGCCGACGCCCACGCTGCCGTGCGTCAGGCGCACAAAACGCATCAAAGAGCCGCGCGGCCACCAGGGGGCCTCGCCCCACGTCATGATCTCGGGGGCGACCGCCTGCGGCCTGCCGTGCACCAGGATGGAATGCCTGTTCGCCTTCATCCTTCAGGGCCGGCGGCGCGGCAGGTCGTGCTTCTTGTAGTCGAATCCGACGTCGTCCAGGAGACGGATCATCAGCGAATAGAACTGAAGGGGCACCTCGGAGAACATCGCCTGCATGAGGTCCGCCTCCTCGACGGTGCGCGCCCCGCGCGCCCGCGCGTTCTCCTCGGCCTTCTGGGTCGCGCCGATCTCGGTCATGTGCCGGTGAAAGATGGGCATCTTCCCGAGCATCTTCTTGAACCTCTCCTCGGTCGTCTTCTCCCACGTCATCTTGGCGCCGCCGTCAGACATAGAGATCGCCTTTCGTGGCCGCGGCCTCGAATTTCGAGATGTTCGCCATGAAATCCTTGATGCACAGCTTCGCCAGATCTGAATAGCGCCCCCCCATGATCCGGTGGATGCGGTGGGGCCTGGAGAAGAACTCGCGCATGCACCACGATCCCAGCCGGCCCACCTCTTCGATCGACAGGTGCTTTGTCGGCACGACGGGATGCTGGAAGTCCCACGTGATCAGGTCGATCTTCGCCGGGTCCAGGACGTGCTCCTTGACCAGCTTCTTCCACAAGGGGGAGCCGGGCACGGGCGTCACGAACTGAAGGGCAAAGACGTCGGGGTCCACCTCGTCGGCAAAGTGGAAACGCCGCTTGATCTTTTCTTCGTCGTCGTCCTCGAAGCCGATCATGAAGGTCCCGACCGTGGCGACGTCGTTCTTACGAAGCGTATCGATCGTCTTCTTGATCTGCGCGACCGTCACCCCCTTGCCGATGCGCGAGAGGTCGGCGTCGTCGCCTACCTCGACGCCGACGAGCCCCATGAAGAGGCCCGCCTCCTTCATCAGGGGGACGAGCGCCTCCTGCCGGGCCCAGTCGTCGGCGCGGCCCAGGATGACCCAGTTGAGCCGGATGCCTTTATTTAAGATCCCCCTGCAAACGCCTTCGACCATATCGGAATTGACGTTGAAGGCGTCATCCTGGAAGACAACGGTCTTCACGCCGAACTTCTCCGTCAAAACCTCGATCTCCTGCACGATGCGCCCGGCCGAGTGCGAACGCCAGGAGACAAAGTCTTTAGGAGAGCGCGGATCATACTGGCTCCACTCGTAACAGAACGAGCATCCGCCCGGGCACCCGCGCGACGTGAAGAGTTCGCAGAAATGTGTCCAGTACGTATGGTTGACGTATCTGTCCATCGGGAAAAGATCGTACGCGGGCAGGGGCAGGACATCGATGTCCTTGATGAGCTCCCGGTGCGGGCCCGCGACGGCCAAACCGTTCTGCCGGCATGCCAGCCCCGGGATCTTCGAGAAGTCCGTGCCCGGCGCCGTCAGGGCCCTGCACAGCTCCTCCAGCGTCAGCTCCCCCTCGCCGATGAGGACGAAGTCGATGGCCGGATACTGCTCGATCGTCTCTTTGTAAAGAGCCGAGTACCACAATCCGCCGACCGCGACGCGCGTCGCAGGACTGACGTCCTTGACGATCTGGGCGGTCTTATTGAAGTGCCAGATGACCGCCAGGCCCCCTGTCGAGTGGAGGATGTCCCCCAGGACGACCAGGTCGGGCCTCATCTCCCGGACCTTATCCCGGATGTCATCGTAGCTCAGGTCCAGGGCGCGCGCATCCAGGACCGCAGGCTGGCCCACCTCCTTCTCGCGGATATAGGCCGCCAGCTGCGCGTAATACTGGTTCGCCGCCTTATTGACGCCGTGGGTCGCCCACCCGCCGATGGGCGGCATGATGAATAAGACCTTTTTCATGGATCGCTCCCCTGTCTCAGACGTTGAACCACGAGGTCACGAGGCTCTTGCCGCCGGGCGTCAGGTCCACGTTGACGTGCTTGACCTGTGTCATCTCCGTTAAGCCCTCGCGGCCGAGCTCCCGGCCGAAACCGCTCTGCTTGTAGCCGCCGAAGGGCGCCTCGTTATAAAATCCGCCGTACGTGTTGACCCAGACCGTGCCGCAGCGCAATCTCTGGGCGATCGTCGTCGCGGCCGCGATGTCCCTCGTCCACACCATGCCGGCCAGACCGAAATCCGTGTCGTTGGCGATGCGCACCGCCTCCTCGGCGTCCCGGGCCTTCAGGACGCACAACACCGGCCCAAAGATCTCCTCGCGGGCGATGCGGGCGTTGTTGCCGACGTCGGCAAAGACCGTCGGCTCGACGTAGTAGCCTTTGCTTAGATCTTTAGGCGCCCCGCCGCCGGCCACGAGCCGGCCCTCCTTGCGCCCCACGGCGATATAGTCCAGAACGATCTTCTTCTGCGCAGCGCTGATGAGGGGGCCGAGATCCGTCGCAGGGTCCTGCGGATCGCCTACCTTGAGCTTCTTGGTCTTCGTCGCGATCATCTCGAGGAAGACATCATAGACCTTTTCCTCGACGATCAGGCGCGAGCCGGCCACGCACATCTGCCCCTGGTTCATGAAAATGGCGCACAGCGACCCGCCGGCCGCCGCCTCCAGGTCCGCGTCCGCCAGGACGATGTTGGGCGACTTGCCCCCTAATTCGAGCGTCAGCTTCTTGAGGTTCGAGGCGGCGGCGCGCATCACCCCGCGCCCCACGTCGGTAGAGCCCGTGAAGGTGATCATGTCCACGGCCGTGGACCCGGCCAGATGCTGGCCCAACACGACACCCTGTCCGGTCACGATATTGACGACGCCCGGCGGCAGGTCGACCTTATGGAAGACCCGGGCCAGCTCCAGACAGCTCAGCGACGCCTCGCGCGAGGGCTTCAGGACGACCGTATTGCCTAATATGATACTGGAGGCGATCTTCCACGCCGCCATCAAGAAAGGGTAGTTCCACGGGATGATCGCGCCTACCACGCCCACCGCCTCGCGCAGGGTGTAGCTCATCGCCGGCGCCGGGACCGCGAGCGTCTCGCCCTTGATCTCGCCGGCCGCCCCGGCGAAGTACTCGTAGGCGTTGGCCGCGACCGGGATATCGATAAAGGTCGTCTGCTTGGTCGTCTTGCCCGTGTCGAGGGTCTCGACGCGCGCCAGATCGAAGGCCGCCTCGCGGATCTCCTGGGCGATGCGCACGAGGTACGCCCCGCGCTCGGCAAGGCTCATGCGCGGCCACGGCCCCTCGTCAAAGGCCCGGCGCGCCGCCCGGATGGCGGCCTCCATGTCCTTCGCCGTCGCCAGCGGGAACGCCGCGATCTTCTCTTCGGTCGCCGGGTTAAGGCTCTCGGTGACCGCGCCCGCCTCGGCGTCGCAAAACTTCCCGTCTATGTACATCCGATAGGGTTCCATAATGTTATCCTGCGGCCGGCGGGTCCTGTCCGGGGCGTTCGCCCCGGTCCCCCGCCGGTCAGCACATCGCCTTACTCGACCGGCACGGCGGTCCACAGGTCGAAGAGCCTGTTGAACGGCACATACCAGCGGGAGATCTTGGCGAAGTCTCCCTTGAGATTGAGCTTTTTCTGGGTCGTGGCCGCGAACGGGTCGAGCTGACGCTTGAAGATGGCGCGCCAGGTGTCGGCCCTGCCGGAGATCACGAACTCCGCGCCCGCGGTGCTGCGCGTGCACTCCTTGATGCCGCCGCCGGAGAAATGGAAGCAGTGGGCGTCCTGCGTCTCGTCCATGACAACGGCAAGCTTCGTCTCGAGGGCCGTCTGCACGGCGAGCTCCCGGAACTTGGCGTCGGCGTTGACGCAACGCACGATCTCCTCGATCTGTTCAGGCGAAAATATCTTATACGTCTTGCCGGCCGCGGCGGGGAGCGCCTCTTCCTTTCTCTCCGCAGTCTGTGGCTCTGCGCCCTTCGAGGCGGTGAGGTCCTTGATGACGGCGACCCGGACCGCCTCTTCCAGGGTCTGCGCCAGGAAAAAGGCGTCCCGCAGGGTCGCGCCGATCGCGACCACGCCGTGGTGGCGCAGGACCACGATGTTGGAACCCTTCAGCGCCTCGATGACCGGCGAGATATCCGTGATCGTCGGGGTCTTCTGGTCCACGACCGGCACCGCGCCCAGCGTCAGGCGCGTCTCAAAGGTATCGCAGGTGACCGTGTCGTGCATCGCAAAGTAACCGTTCGCAAACGTCGGGTGGACGTGCACCACGGCCTGCGCGTCCAGGTCCTCGTAGACGCTCGTGTGGAAGCGCTTCTCGGAAGACGGCACGAAATCCTTGTCGCGGGCCTTGCCCTCCAGGTCGATCCACCCGATATCGCCGTCCTTGAGATCCCCCAGGCACGTCCCATGACCGGTGATAAGGCACCCCTCCTCGCCGGCCCGCACGCTCAGATTGCCCGAGAGCCCCCCGGAGAGGTCCTTCTCCCAGATCCAGCGGCCGACGGTGATCATCTCCTGCTTGTGTTTATCCACGTCCCCTCCCGCTCCCCCGTAACGCAGGGTCTACGTATATCAACGGCACATCTTCCGTCGGCGGCGCAAAGGTCTTGATACCCCGCGGCGCGACCTTCCTGCCGCCCAACATCAACAAGGACCCCTTGGCCCGTCCGGTCCGGCCGCGATGCAGGTGTGCCGGGATCTGGTGCTTGAGCGCGCACAGGACGGCGATCAAGGAGCCCGTGCGGCAGACCGCCTTCTTCTTCGTCAGGCGGCCGTAAAAAATATGCACGTCGTTGACGAGGCCCCGCTCCATGCAGTGCGCCATCATGTTGTCGCAGATGACGACCGGCTGGACATGACGGCGCAGCAGCTCTTTGGCGACGACCCGGGTACCCTCCAGGCCCGGCCGCAACTCGGCGACAAAGGCCATGGTGGGCCTGAAATCTTTATAAAAGCTCTTCTGCGGCACCCCGTAGACAAGAGGCAGGGGTTTATGCACGTGCACGTCCGTCTCCTTCTGCGTCTTCGCAGGCCGGACCCCGCGAAGTTGGGTCGATAGCGATATGCCGTGTCACGAGCCGCGACGGCACCACGTCAAAGCCCGGGTAGTACGCCTGGAGTTTCTTGTCCCCGAGCCGGCGACCCTCAAATGTCAGGATCTCGTCGTCGCGGCGTATCTCGATCGGGATGTCCCGGCCGCTCGCGAGGCGCTGCGACGGCTGGACCAAGGCGTAGAACGGGATGTTGAAGTGCCGCGCCAAAAGCGCGATCTGGTACGTGCCCACCTTGTTGGCGAAGTCGCCGTTCTTCGCCGAGCGGTCCGACCCCACCAGAACACAGGAGACCTTCTTGTCGGCCATCACCTTGGCGACGGCGTTATCGGGGATGAGCGTCACGTCGCAGCCGGCGCGCTTGAGCTCCCACGCGGTCAGGCGCGCGCCTTGGAGATACGGCCGCGTCTCGGTGGCGAAGAACCGGACGCGCTTTTTCTGCCGGCGGCAGATCGCGCCGATCAGCGCCATCTCCCCGCTCACGTGGCAGTGGGTCAGGACGCGTTCTCCGTTCGACAGGAGCCGCGCGGCGGCCTCGGCGCGGCCGTAACGTTGGCGCCGGATGCCGTCGAGCATCCCCTCGAGCGAACGCAACAAAACGGCATGAAAGTGCGGCCCGCCGCCGATCCCCCGCGCCATGCCCAGGACCATCCCCGTCACTTCTTCGAACGGGAAGGTGGGACGGCTGCCGTTAAAGGCGTCGGCGATCTTCTCAAAGAGCAACATCAGGACCTCAGGCGAGGCCCTGCCGGCCTTGCGCGCCTCGAGGATGAACGCGTAGACGACCGTCAGGAACTGGCCGAAGGCGCGCGTCTTCATCGTCACGACCGCGTCCACGGCCTGCCGGTAATCCCGGACCTTGAGATAGACGATCTGCTCCGGGATCTTCGTCTCGTCGAGGATATAAAGTGTCTTGTCTTCCAGCCGCACGGGCCAGAAAAGAACGGATTCTTTCATGTTTTCGGCCGTCTCAGTCCCTCGCCGATCATCATCAGCCGGCCAGGGCCTTCGCCGCTTCCAGGCAGATGTTCACGACCTTCATCTCGGCCTCGTAGTAATCCGGGTTCATGAAACCCAGCTCGCCCGTGATCAGGTTATCGCTGACCGCCGAGATGGAGGCGGCCTTTACCTTATGAAGCTGCGCGATCGTCAACAGGGCGCTGGAGACCATGTCGACCGCGACCGCGCCTTTTTGACGGGCGGCCTCGACCGCCTCGCGGGTCTCGCGCAGGAGCGCGTCCGTCGTCCACATGCCGCCCTTGTGCAGCGACGCGCCTTGTGCCGCGGCGGCCTTTTCCAGGGCCGCCGTCACCTCGGGGTCGCAGACGGTCTTGAAGTCCTCGTTGACGTAATACGGCGTCACCCCGTCCCCGCGCACCGACCCCGTCGCGAGCACGATGTCGCCGACCTTGATCTTCTCGTCGAGCGCGCCGCAGGAGCCCGCGCGGATGATCATCTCGACCTTGCCCGCGCAGAGGATCTCGGCGATGATGGCCGAGTCCGGCGAAAAGCGGCCGCCGTTGCCGACGGCCATCTTGACGCCCTTGTACATCCCGGTGAACATCGCGTACTCGAAGAACGAAAAGCTCTTCACCGGCTTCTCGAGAAAGCTCAGGATGGCGTCGCGCCGCTCCGTGGTGCCGGGGATGATCGCGATCCGGCCGAAATCGCCGGGCCGCACCTGCACCATGCCCAACAGGTCCTGCCCCGTCATGTGAACGTCTTTTCTCATCTGCATCATAGGCTCCTTGGCAAATGTGAGACTTTCAGCCAGGCTCTTTGTCTCATTTTTGAACCGCAGATTTGAGACAAAGAGCCTGGCTGTTTGTCTCAATTACTCTCTTTCAACGCGTTCTTGTCGACCTTGCCGGTGCGCGTCTTGGGCAGGCCGGCGACCACCGCGACGGACCCGGGCCGCTTGAAGTTCGCCAGGCGCGCACGGCAGAACTGCTTGATGTCCTGCTCTCCGACACAAACGCCTTCCTTGGCGACGATGAACGCCTTGACCGTCTCCCCGCGCAGGGCATCGGGCACACCCACCACCGCGACCTCCTTGACGGCCGGGTGCTCATGGATCGCCTCTTCGATCTCATAGGGAAAAACGAGCTGCCCCGAGACCTTGATCATGTCCTTTTTGCGGCCGACGATGTAATACAACCCTTCCTCGTCGCAACGCGCCAGGTCCCCGGTGTGGAACCAACCGTCGCGCAAGACCTCGTGTGTCATCGCGGCATCCTTGTAATAGCCCTCCATGACGACCCAGCTCTTGATCGTCAGCTCGCCGACCGCGCCCTGGGGCACCTCGCGCCCCGCGTCATCGACGAGCCTGAGCGTGATCCACGGCGCCGGCCGGCCGATGGACTCGATCTTGTCGCTGCCCATCGGGATGACGGTGTTGGGCGCGTTCGTCTCCGTCAGCCCCCAGCCGTTCAAGAGCTTCGCGTTCGGGCAGTACGTCTTGAAGCGGCGGATCGCCTCGGGGGCATTGGGCGCGCCGAAGACGTTGACCCAGCGCAGGCTCGCCAGGTCGTACTTCTCAAACTCCTTCATCTGCAACAGCGCGTAATACATCGACGGGACCAGGTGAAAACACGTCACCTTGTGCTTCTCGATCCGGCGCAAGAATTCAAGCGGGTTGAAACGCTCCAATAGGATAAGCGTGATGCCGAAGTAGACGCCGTTCTGCAGATAAACAAGCCCCCCGGCGTGCGAGAGCGGAAGGGCGCAGAGTTTCACGTCGCGGGGGCTCAGGTCCACGAAGTACTCCATGGCCTGGGGCGCGGCGTCCAGATGCTTGTAGTTGAGGCACACGCCCTTGGGCCGGCCCGTCGAGCCCGACGTGTAGAGGATCAGGGAACGGTCGGCCTCGCTGACGGCGACCTTCGGCACGTCCGCCGGCGCCGAAGACAAAAGTTTCGAGAAAGACCCTCCCCCCTCTTTCTCCTCGCCGACCAGGACGATGTCTTTCAAGGTAAGGACGTTAGCACGGACCGCCTCGAGAGAAACTCCCTCGCGGGGCTGGGCGATCAAAAGAGACGCGTCCGCGTGGGCGAGGATCGCCTGGAGTTCCTCGTCCTTCAACATGAAGTCGAGCGGCACGACCGTCGCGCCGATCGAAAAGAGCGCCAGATAGGAATACACGTACTGCGGCCGGTTCGACAGGTAGACGGCGACCTTATCGCCCTTCCTGACCCCCGTTGCCAGCAAGGCATTGGCCAGACGAAAGACGGTCTCGGCTAACTGCGAAAAAGAGACGGATCCGTCCTGGAAGATGATCGCGGGTTTCTCTCCGAAGTTCTTGGCGTGTCCGGTCAATAGCCGCCGCACGTCAAACTTCATCTTTCACCTCAAACTTCATCTTTCATCTCGTTCTATATATAGGTAACCAGGCTGTAAAACAGTAAACAATTAGTAAAATTTTACTAGTCAATTTTTAATATGTCAAGTAATTAATTTCTATCAGAATCCCCATGTTTTTGACATAACTAACTCTTTGTAGATTAGGTTGTTACGTCTTTTGCGGCCATTCAGGAAGAGAAATCTTCTTACTGGCGAGCTCTGAGCTGACGGTTTTGATAAACCTTTTCTCTGCCTGAAGGAGCTCGAGGTTGTGGTCCACGATCGATTTGAGGTGGTAGGAAGACTTGTCGGCCAAGCGACTGCCTAACCCTTTGAGCGCCTCCTCTACCTTGGCCAGGACCCGGTTGCGGCCCCTGAGACGGCGCAGGGCCACGTCGCGGGGCAGGTACGGCAAGAAATAAAGGGCGATGTCGAAGCTGAAGTTCGGCCGCTCGGCAGAGATGAGGCTCTTGGTCAACAATTTCTGAAAACGCTGGTCCCCTTTCGGCGTCAGGCTGTAGACGAACTTCTCCGGGCGCTTGCCGCCGGAGCTGGCGGCCTTCTTGACATAACCTTTCTTTTCGAGAAGGTTCAAGGAGTAATAGGTGGATTCGACCTCGAGAACGGCAAAGGTGCTGATGACCTTCTTAATCTGCTTCTTAATCTCGTAGCCGTGGCGCGGCTGGTCCTTGAGCAACCCCAGAATGATCAATTCCTGCTCAATCTTCACGGGCCTCCTCGAAGACGCCCATGGCGCGGAACTTCCCGTAGCGCTGGCTGACCACTTCGTCCCGCGGCACCTTCATGAGCTCGATAAGGTATCTCTTGATGACGGCCTTGATGTATTTTGCCGCCTCTTGCGGATTCGCATGCGCGCCGCCCATGGGCTCCTTGATGATCTCGTCGATGACCTTGAGGCGCAGGAGGTCCTGCGCCGTGAGCTTGAGCGCCTGGGCCGCATCGGCCGCCTTGGCGCTGTTCTTCCAGAGGATCGCCGCGCACCCCTCCGGCGAGATCACCGAGTAATACGCGTTCTCCAGGACACAGATGCGGTCCGCCACGCCGATGCCCAGCGCCCCGCCGCTGCCCCCCTCGCCGATGACGACGGCGACCATGGGCGTGGCGATGCCGGACATCTTCATCAGGTTCTCCGCGATGACCTGCGCCTGGCCGCGCTCTTCGGCGCCGATGCCGGGGTAGGCGCCCGGCGTGTCGATGAAGATGAGAACGGGGAGGCCGAACTTCTCGGCCAACTGCATCGCCCGCAGGGCCTTGCGGTAGCCTTCAGGGTGCGCGCAGCCGAAGGTCCGCATGAGATTCTCCTTCGTGTCGCGCCCCTTCTGGTGGCCTATCACGACGAGTTTCTGGCCGTCCAACCGGCCGAGCCCCGCGATGACGGCCCGGTCGTCGCGGAAGGCCCGGTCGCCGTGGAGCTCGACGAAATCCCTGAGCAACAGATGGATGTAATCAAGCGTGTAGGGGCGCTGGGGATGACGGGAGATCTGGACGCGCTGCCACGGCGTGAGCTTGCCGTAGATGTCCTTGCGCAGATGGCCGAGCTTGTCTTCCAGGCGGTTGATCTCGCCCGACAGATCGATGTGCTTGTCGGCCGTGAATTTCTTGAGCTCATTGATCTTGCGCTCAAGTTCGACGATGGGTTTTTCGAAATCCAACGCAACCATGGGATCGGTCCGCAGGCTCGCCTTAATCCATGATGGTGACTTCGGTGTTGACGGGCAGGAGATCGTACAACTCTTCGACGTCCCCGTTGTGCATCCGCACGCAGCCGGCCGTGGCCTGTTCGCCGATCTTGGCGGGGTCGGTCGTGCCGTGGATCCCGTAACCGGAGATGTTGAACCCCATCCACCGCGTACCCAGGATGTTCTCGGGGTCGCCGTACGGGATGACGCGCCCCTCATGCGTCCAGGCCGGATCTTGAAGTTTGGTGACGATCTTGAAGGTGCCGACGGGCGTGATGTTGTCCGTGCCCGTCGCGACACGGTAGGTCTTGATGAGTTCGCCGTTGGACAACAGCATCAGGGTGTTCTGAGATTTGTCGACGACGGCGCTCAGGCGCCCCGTCCATATCCTCAGGAGCTGGCCGCGCCGGATGACGTCGTTGGTCAGACCGTTCTGTTTCTTGATAAAGGCGACGGTCGTATGGAACTCATCCGCGATCATGCTCAACGTGTCGCCGGCGACCACCTCGCGCTGCACCGTCAGCCCCGGGACCATCAGCCCGGAGACGAGGACGCGCATGTTGACGGCCTCGAGCCTCTCCTGTACCTTCTCGACGCGGGGGTCCGCCATGAAACGCACCAGCATGTCCTTAAGGATGCCCTGGGCCTGCAGGTATTCCCCTTTTCCCGCCAGGGCCTGCGCCTCTTTCAGGGGCGCGTCAAAGCCGCCCGAGACCGGCCGCGACGCCGCCGGCGGCGGCGCGGGGACCGCCGCGGGCCGCGCCCCCTTCTTCATGGATATCCCCAGGATGACTAACGCCAAGACAACGGCCGCCGCCGCGGCCCCTATAAGCATGTTCCTTTTCACGGATCCCCCCGATTATTAAAAGATGAGTGCCAGCAAGATCCCCATGATCGACCCCGTAAAGACCTCGACGGGCGTATGGCCGATCAGCTCCTTCAGGCGGTCGCCTTCGATCTTTCCTTTCCAGTAGATGTCGTCGAGGATCTTGTTCAGGATCGAGGCCTGGGTGCCCGCGGCGCGCCGCACCCCCTGCGCGTCGAACATCGTCACCATCGCGAAGACCGCGGCGAGCGCGAACTCCGGCCTGTCGAAACCCAGGTCCCTGCCGACGACCACCGCCAGGGCGCTGGAACCCGCCGCGTGCGCGGACGGCATCCCGCCCGTCCCGATGAACCACCGGAAGTCAAAACGCCTGGTCCGTAAGACGCCCAGGGCCACTTTCAGCGTCTGGGCAAAGGCCCAGGCGGAAAGAGTGACCTTCAGGATATGGTTCTGCCACAGCTGCGCCAAGATCCCATCCACGATATGCTCCTTAAGAAGACGAGCCCGCCCCGGCGACGGGACGAACCTGGATATCCACCTTATCGTAACAGGTAGAGACGCCGTCACGGACGAGATAACCGTAATTACCCATCACCACCTCCGGATCCGGAAGCGCTACGCGGCGCCGGGCCGCGACGGCAGGCGCCTTGTGCCGCGGCGTCACGCGCCCCCGCCTCTTGAGCTCCTGGATCGCGAGCCTCAACTCTTTCACCGAAGACAGCTTCTGTCGCATCTCTTGGTTCTCAAGCCGCACCCGCATCAAGAGCTCGCGGGTCTGGCGGCCCTCTTCGGCCAACACCTTGTTGACCTCGCCGATATCGTCCGATCTCTTCTTCAGCAACAGGGCGTAACGGTTGTACTCACCGATCTTCTTTTCCTTCTCAGCCAGGCCCCGCTTCAGATGGACCACCTCGTTCGTAAGCTGCTCATTCACGAGACCGCTCTCTTTGAGCTGGTCCTGGACCTCGATGATGGCCGCGCGCATCTCTTCGATGCGGACGTTCAGCAGCGCCAGAGAATGCCCCAGGTCGACGTTCTTGTCCAATAGGTCCAGCGACTTATAGATCCCGAAGATCGCCGTGCCTGCCAAAAAGAGGGCCAGGCCCCATAAAGCAAGGACCTTCATGGCGTATCGCCTCCAAACTTTCTATTGACAGTTCCAGGGGGAAATGGTAAATTTTTACTAGGTCGGTTCTTCCTCCCGCTCTATTCCCTCCTGGACCAGCCAGTTTTCCTATTATAGTTATAACCCCATAAAAAATCAAGCGGTTTTGGGCCTGTTGCAATGATCGCCAAAGTGCATACCTTTGCCTTGGTCGGCATCCATGCCCTCTGCGTGGAGATCGAGGCGGACGTCACCGGAGGCCTCCCGAACGTCTCCATCGTGGGGCTGCCGGATTCGGCTGTCCGGGAGAGCAAGGAGCGGGTGCGCGCAGGCATCAAGAACAGCGGTTTTGCCTTCCCCCCTGACCGGATCACGATCAATCTGGCCCCGGCCGACTTGCGCAAAGAGGGCTCCTCTTTTGACCTGGCGATCGCCCTGGGGATCCTGGCGGCCTCAGGCCAGATCGGGCCGGCGATGCTCAAAGACACCTTTTTTGCCGGAGAGCTGGCCCTGAACGGCGAGATCCGGCCGGTCAAGGGGGCCCTGTCCATGGCCATGGCCCTCACGAGACGGCGGGTCAGGAACCTTGCCGTTCCGCTGCGCAACGCGGCCGAGGCCTCGGTGGTCAACGGCGTCAACGTCTTCGGGATCAGGACGCTGCGGGAGCTCGTCTCCTTTCTCTACAACCCCGACATGATCGCGCCCTTCTCGCTGCCGCCGGACACCGGTCCTGCCGGCACGGACAAACACGAGGAAGACTTCAACGATGTCAAGGGACAAGAAGCCGCCAAGCGCGCGCTCGAGGTCGCTGCCGCCGGCGGCCACAACATCCTCTTGATCGGCCCGCCCGGCAGCGGCAAGACGATGCTCGCCAAGCGCCTGACGACGATCCTGCCGGACCTGACACACGAGGAGGCGCTGGAGACGACCAGGATCCACTCGGCCGTCGGCCTGACGGACGGCCGCCGGGGACTCTTGAAAAAGCGCCCCTTCCGCGCCCCGCACCACACGGCCTCGGACAGCGCCCTCGTCGGAGGCGGCTCCAACCCTCAGCCCGGCGAGATCACCCTCGCGCACAACGGCGTCCTCTTCATGGACGAGTTGCCGGAGTTCCACCGCAATGTCCTGGAGGTCCTGCGCCAGCCCCTGGAGGACGGCCGGATCCAGGTCGCGCGCGCCGCGCGCTCCCTCGTCTTCCCGGCCCGCTTCATGCTCGTCGCCGCCATGAACCCGTGCCCGTGCGGTTTCTTCACGCACCACGAAAAGACCTGCCGGTGCACGCCCCTGCGCATCGCGCAATACATCGGTAAGATCTCGGGGCCGCTCCTGGACCGGATCGACATCCACATCGAGGTCCCCTCTACACAATACGACGAACTAACGGCCGCGGCCGAAGCCGAATCCTCGGCCGCGATCCGCGGCCGCGTCGAACGCGCCCGCGCCCTTCAGCGGGAACGCTACAAAGAAGAAAAGATAAATTGCAACGCCCGCCTGACCGCCCGCCAGGTCAGAAGACACTGCCGCCTGGACGCGGCGGCGCAGGACCTCCTGCGCGCGGCCATGACCCGGCTGGGCTTATCCGCCCGCGCCTACGACAAGATCCTCAAGGTCAGCCGCACCATCGCGGACCTCGCGGCCGCCGACCCCATCGCCTCCGCCCACGTCGCCGAAGCGGTCCAATACCGCAGCCTCGACCGCAAGACCCCCTGACCCCGAAAGAGTCTCCGGTCTGTCCGAAAAACAGTTTCCAAAGAAGGTTGACAAAAGGGGCGAATCGTGTGATATTCTATGGAACGGTACCAAGAGAAAGGCCGGGAACGTATGAGACAAAGGCGTCCATATGAAAGGACGTCTTTTTTATTTTGGTAGCGACCGAACGGACAGGCTCCCATGAAGATACTGGATAAAAAGATGCTGGCGGCAGGCCCTGGGGGACGCATCGTCAGGCTTGATGTCTCTTCTCCGGAGATCGCCGGGAAAGCGAAGGCGGGGCAGTTCGTCGTGCTCATGGTCAAGAAGGAAGGCGAACGGATCCCCTTGACCGTCGTGGATGCGGACGCGCAAAAGGGCGTTGTGACGCTCATCGTCCAAGAGGCGGGCCTGACCACGGCGCTCTTGGGCCGCGCCCGCGTCGGGGACGATCTCTATGCACTCGTGGGTCCGCTGGGGCATCCCACGCCGATCAAGAAGTACGGCCGGGTCATCGTGGTCGGCGGAGGCGTGGGCATCGCGGAGATATATCCGGTGGCCAAGACGTTAACAGGCGCCGGCAACGAGGTCATCGCCGTC